>Ga0335078_10008559_pt1 | contig 15217 bp, 13 predicted proteins | sample Lox_Sample_32_FD_206711 | JGI IMG/M metagenome (GOLD analysis project Ga0335078, IMG submission 206711) | Soil microbial communities from Loxahatchee National Wildlife Refuge, Florida, United States - Lox_Sample_3.2 | ecosystem: Environmental > Terrestrial > Soil > Wetlands | place: USA... | reverse complement strand
CCGCCGGCGCCGCTCGGCGCGAGCCGGCCACGGGGTCGGCCCCGACGTCGACCCCGACGTCGACGGGACGGCCGGGGACGACGACGAGGCCACCCTCGAGCCGGGCCCGGCGGACCAGGCGGCGCCGGTGGGGTCCGGGACGTGACGAGGCGACCGGGGCCGTGAGCGCCGGCGCCGGTGCCGGGGCGCCGCTGGAGGTCGTGGTGGTGGCCTACGGCCCCCCCGACACCCTGGCCGGGGCCCTCGACGCCCTGGAGGGCGCCTTCGCCGTGACGGTGGTCGACAACGGCTCCTCCCCCGCCACGGCGGCGGTGGCCGAGGCCGCCGGCGCCGACTACGTCGACCCGGGGGCCAACCTGGGCTTCGCCGCCGCGGTGAACCTGGCCCTGGCGCACCGGCACCGTCCCGGCGGCGACGTCCTGCTGCTCAACCCCGACGCCCGCATCGACCCCGCCACACTGCGCGGGCTGCAGGCCGAGTTGCGGGCCCGGCCCCGGGCGGCGTGCGCGGCGCCGGTGCTGCGGGGGTCCGGATCGGGGGGGCCGAGCCCCAACCGCTGGCCGTGGCACACCCCGGCGGGGGCCTGGGCCGAGGCCGTGGGCCTGGCCCGGCGGCGCACGAGGTCGCCGCGCTACTTCCTCGGCGGGGCCGTGCTCGTCCTGCGCGGCGAGGCGCTGGCCGAGGTGGGCCAGCTCGACGAGCGCTTCTTTCTCTACGGCGAGGACGAGGACTGGCAGCACCGGGCCGTGCGCCGGGGGTGGGAGCTCCACCAGGCCGGCGGCCTCGTCGCCGAGCACGCCGCCGGCGGGACCGACCGCGACCCGGTGCGCCATCGTCTGCGGTTGCACAGCGCCGTCGAGCGCTACGTGCGCAAGTGGTACGGGGGGCGCGGCTGGGCGCTGTACCGGGCCGGCACGGTGCTGGGCCTGGCGGCGCGCGCCGCCCTGGCCGGGGCGGCGCGCCGGCCGGCCACGGTGGCCTTGCTGCGGCTCTACCTGGGCTCGCCCGACGGCGCCGCCGTGCGGGCGGGAGCCGTGCCCGCCGACGGGGCCCGCCCGCGTCCGCGCTGAGCGCGTCCGCCCACCGGCGTCCTCAGCGGGTGCCGAAGCCGGGCCACAGCGCCAGGTCGAGATCGGGCACCAGGGCGACGAGGCGCTCGACGTCGGGCCGGTAGAGCTCGACGAGGCGACGGCGGGCGTCGGGGTCGAGCGCCACCTTGTCCTTGTGCTCCTTGTGCGTGGGGCTGGCCGGCTCCGACAGGCGCCGCGGCCGGAACCCGTCGTCGAGGCCGAGGAAGCGGTAGGTGCGGGCGAGCTCGGCACCGGGGTCGGCGACGCAGCGCTCGTACTGCAGCACGAGGACCCGCCCGGCGTCGATCGCCGGCGCCCACGGCGCCAGCGCGGCGGCGTAGAAGCCGCGGTCGACGGCCTCGGCGCTCACCGTGCCGAGGTGCGACCCGGGCCGCAGGTCGCTGTGGGCCAGGCCCGACACCAGGCGCTCGACCGGGTCGCGCAGCACCACGAGGAGCCGGGCGCCGGGGGCGGCGCGCTCGAGCAGCGGGGGGACCCAGCGCTGGTACACGTAGTCCGGTGTCCACTCCCCCGTCACCTTGCCCTCGGGGCGCGGGAACCAGGCGTGGTAGCCGAGACGCTCCGCCTCCCCGAAGGCGTGCGTGGCGAAGGGCGCGAAATAGTGGCGCTCCTTGTGCAGCGTGGCGGGGTGATGGGCGTCGGGATGGGCCACGACGAGCCCGAACCACCACGTGGTCCCGGCCTTCTGCACGCCGATGCCCACGAAGTCGGGCGGTCCCGTGCGCTCGCCGGGACCGGGGGCAGGGGCACGGCGGCCGAACCCGGCCTCCCACGGGGCGAAGGGCCCCACCCGGCGCCGCAGGTCGTCGCGCAGGGCGCGCGGGACGAGGCGCCGCACCGCTTCGGGGGCCCGGTGCAGCGCCGCCCCCAGCGCTGACCGACGGGTCACGGCGTCAGGGTGCCACAGCGTCACCGGTACCGACAACCGCAGGCCGGTGCCTATGGTGGTGCGGTGCGGGCGCCCGTGTGGCCGGCGGGCGATGCGGTGCCGAGGGGGGGCGCATGATCTACGTGGCCACGGTGCACGTGGCCTCGGCCCGCTGGATCGATCTCCAGCTGGACTGGCTGCGCAGGACCATGGGCGAGCCCTACCGGGTGTTCGCCAACCTCCAGGACGTGCCCCCGGGCCACGAGGACAAGTTCGACCGCGTGGTCGACGTGCTCGGCGTGCACGCCGGCAAGCTGAACCTGCTGGCCGGGGAGATCGCCGCCGAGGCCGGCCCCGACGACCTCATCGTCTTCCTCGACGGCGACGCCTTCCCCATCGCCGACCCCCTGCCGGTGGTGTACGAGGGTCTCGAGCGCGGGGCGCTGGTGGCCATCCGCCGCGACGAGAACGCCACCGACTGCCAGCCCCACCCTTCGTTCTGCGCCGTGCGGGTGCGGGACTGGGAGCGGCTGCACGGCGACTGGTCCCCGGGGTGGTCCTGGCCCGGGCCCGACGGCGTCGCCCTCACCGACGTGGGCGGCAACCTCCTGCGGGCCCTCGAGCGCGCCGGGGTGGCGTGGACGCCGCTGCTGCGCTCCAACCGGGTGAACCTCCACCCCCTGTGGTTCGGGATCTACGGCGGCGTCGTCTACCACCACGGGGCCGGCTTCCGGCGGGCGGTGGGCCGGGTCGATCTCGTCAACCCGCCCCGGCTGGCCACCCGGGCCAAGCACGTGCCGGGCCTGGGCAGCCTCCTGCGCCGGCGCAACCGGGCCCGCGCCCAGCGCCTGTACCTGCGCACGGCGGAGGCCGCCGACCGCCTGAGCGACGAGATCTACGACCGGATCCGCCTGGAGCCCGACTTCTTCGACTCGCTGCGGTGAGGCGCCCCCGGCGCGGTGGCGCCCCGGCGGCGGCCCGGGCGCAGGCGCCGTCGGTAGCATCTGCCGGGGGCCGAGGAGCGGGGGGCCATGGGGATCCCGGCAGTGGGGGGGGATCGCAGGTGACGGGCACCATCAGCGCCGTGGTCGGCGCCCGCCCCGCCACCGGCGGGCCCGACGAGCCGTCCGAGCCCGGCCAGCACCGGGCGCTCGTGCGCCGGACGCTGGTCACCCTCGTCGTCGTGGCGGTGCTGGCGCTGCTCGGGACGGTGGTGGTGGGCCTGCGGCCCGGCGCCCCCGTCAGCGCGCCCCAGCTGCGGGTCACCACCGCGGTGTCGTGCCCGGTGGCGGGCAGCTGCGTGGCCATGGACGACATGGGTGACGTGAGCGTCCTGCGCGACGGGTCGTGGTCGGCGCCGCGCCCTGTGGACGACAACAGCATCACGGCCCTGTCGTGTCCCGACCCCCGGTTCTGCGTGGCGGTCGACAACGTGGGCGCCGCCCTCGTCATGCGGGGCGACCGCTGGAGCGCGCCCCAGGTGATCGACGGTCGCAGTGCCAATTTCGGCGACCTGCTGTCCATCGTGGGGCTCACCGGCGTGTCGTGCCCGTCGCCGCGCTTCTGCGTGGCCGTGGACGCGCTGGGCCGGGCGGTGCGCTTCGACGGCCGGCACTGGCAGCGTCCCACGCTCATCGAGACCCCCGTGGAGCGCCACTACGACCGACTGGCCGCCTTCGAGGGCATGGAAGGCGTCGCCTGCCCCGTGCCCGGCACGTGCACGGCCATCTCCGTGGTGGGCCGCGCCCTGCCCTTCGGGGGGCGCGCCTGGGGTCCCGGCCCGCTGGTGGAGCCGGAGAAGGCCCAGCGCCTCGCCCACCTCGAGCGCCAGCCAGGGCTGACATCGATCTCGTGCCCGACGGTCGACTTCTGCGTGGCCACCGACGCCTTCGGGGAGGCCTACGTGTACGACGGCACGACGTGGAGCGACGCCGAGGTCGTGGACCCCAGCATCGCCACGGAGCTCCAGGCCAACCGGGTTGGCCCCACCCCGGTGTCGTGCCCGACCACGACGTTCTGCATGGCGCTCGACTCGGTGGGCGCCGCCGTGCGCTTCGACGGCACCTCGTGGTCGGCGCCGGTGCCGCTCGAGCCCGCCGAGGGCATGCGGGCGCTGTCGTGCGCCTCGGCCCGGTTCTGCGTGGGAGTGGACGACGTCGGCAGGGTGCTGCGCTTCGACGGCACCTCGTGGTCGGCGCCGGCCCGCCTGTGACCGCCGTGGCGCAGGGCGCGGTGCGGCGGTGAGCGAGCTGCTGCGCTTCGTCGGGCTCGTGGCCCTGCTCCTGGTGGGGTCGGCGGGGTGGGGCAGCGCCTGCGTCAGCGTGCTGCGGCGCCTCGGGTGGGGCGAGGCCCGCACCGTGCTGCGGCCGCCGCTGCAGCTGGCGCTGGGCATCGCCGTGTTCCTGGCCGTGGGCGGGTTCCTGGTGGCCGTCGACGCCGCCTGGTTCTGGGTCCTGCTGGGCTGGCACGTCGCCGGGGTCGTCCTGGCGGGGGCACGCCTGTCGACCCTGGCGCGCACCGGGGGACTGCCCCGCCTGCCCCCGGCGCTGTCGAGCGCGGCCACGGTGGCGGCGGCGGCCTTCGTGGGGCTCCTGTCTCTCGGGGTCGGCATCGGCTTCGCCGTCAACAACCCCAACGACGACGATCCCGCCTACATCTACTTCGCCCAGCGCCTCCTGCACACCGGCGGCCTGGTGGACCCCTTCAACTTCCGGCGGGTCACGAGCTACGGCGGCTCGACGCTGTACCAGTCGCTGTTCCTGCGGGTGACCGGTGTCGACTCGTTGCGGGGCTTCGAGTACTGCTTCGCCGCCCTGGTGCTCGTGGCCGTGGCCGTGGGCACCCTGGAGCGCCGCTGGCTCCCGCTCGGCACCGTGCTCATCGGGGCGGGGCTGTTCGTGGGCTACGCCGTGGGCCCGGTGCGCAACCTGAGCGCCACCTTCTCGGTGGCCGTGCTGGCCCTCAGCGCCTGGCAGTTGCTCGGTCACGTCCGCCCCGCTCCCGAGGCCGACCAGCCGCTGCTCTACGTCGTGCTCGGCCTGGACCTCGCCGCCCTGGCCTCGCTGCGCTTCTACTTCGTCATCCCCGTGGGGTTCGCCGTGGTGGCGGCGCTGTACGTGGTGCGCCGGGGCGCCTGGGTGCGGCCCCTCGGCGTGGTCATCGGGACGGGCGTGGTGGGCCTGGTGGGGTGGGCGGCGGCCTCGTGGCGGGCCTCGGGGACCCCGTTCTTCGCCGTGGCGGGGGGCAACTTCGTGACCTCGGTGCCCAACGGCGGCAACCCGCTGCTGCACGGCGTGGGCACCTACGCCCGGCTGTTCTGGGCGGCCTTCCGCTACGACGGGGTGGGCCTCGTGGCGGTGGCCGCCGTGGTTGTCGGGGTCGGGCACCTGCTGGCCAGCCGCCAGCGGGCCCGGCCCATGGTCGTGCTCGTCTTCGCCGGCCTCGGCTGCCTGCTGGAGCTGGCCGTGCTCACGTACCTGTTCTCGGGCAGCGACGTGAACGACCGGGTCCGCTTCGAGGCACCGGCCACGCTGGCCTGCGGCCTGTTGCTCATCGACGCGCTGTGGCCCCTGCGGCGCCGCGCCGGGCAGCCGGCGGCGGCAGCGCCGGCGCGGGCGGGTGGGGGTGGCCTGCCCTGGGCGCGGCTGGCCCCGGCGGCCACCCTCGTGCTGCTGCTGGCGGTGGTCGGGGAGCTCTTCGGGGGCAACGGCACCACCGTGCGCCAGGCCGTGGCCAGCGACTCCCGCGCCGGCTACCGGGTGCTCACCGGGCGTGCGGGGTTCCACGATCCCTACGCCGCCGACGAGGCGGCCTACCGCCAGCTCGACGCCATGGTCCCCCACGGTGCCCGGCTCCTCGTGGCGGTGAACCAGCCCGCCCTGCTCGACTACGGCACCTACAGCTTCGCCACCCTCGACGTCCCGGGGTACACCTCGCCGCCGCCGCACCTGCCGCTGTTCTCGGGGGCCCAGGACCAGGTGTCGTACCTGCGGCGGCTCGGCTTCGACTACATCGTGGCCGAGAGCCCCAACGCCATCGGCTTCTACGGCGAGGGCCAGTGGCTGAACGAGATCCGGGTGCAGGGCTACTACTACCGGGCCTGGGCGGTCTACTTCCTCAACTGGGACCAGACGGTGCGCACCCTCGAGACCGACCGCCGCTACCAGGTGCGCTACGCCGGGCCGCTGGCCCTCATCCGCATCTGACCCCGGGCGCCATCCTTGTGAGGGCGCGGCGGCGGGGATACCGTCCCGTCGATGAACGCCACGGCCTGCCCGGTGTGCGGGGCCACCGGCCTCGAGGACCTGGGCACGGTGTCGGGCACGGTCCTGCGCCGGGCCTTCGCCTTCTGCCGCTGCCAGGCCTGCTCGTTCGTGTTCGTGGCCAACCCGTCGCTCGACTACGAGGCCATCTACTCCGAGGACTACTACAACGGCCGGGGCGTCGACGCCAAGCTCAACTACGTCGGGGAGGTGGAGCACCCGGACCGCACGGTGCGCCGCTACGAGTGGCAGGGGGTGCTCGAGCGGGTGCGGGCCCTGCGGCCGGCGCCCGAGGGCACCGCCTGGCTCGACTACGGCTGCGGCACCGGCGGACTGGTCCACCACCTGCGCGCCCGGGGCATCGACGCCGTGGGCTTCGAGCAGGGCTGGTGCGTCGACCTGCTGCGGCGCCGCGGGACCCCGCTCGTGGAGGAGGGGAGCTTCGCCGCGCAGCAGGGGCGCTTCGACGTGGTGAGCGCCATCGAGGTCATCGAGCACACCGTCGACCCCGTGGCCGTGCTGCGCAACATCCGGCCCATGCTCAAGCCCGGCGGCGTGCTCTTCCTCACCACCGGGAACGCCGAGCCGTTCAGGAACCGCATCACCTCGTGGCGCTACGTGGCGCCCGAGGTCCACGTCTCGTACTTCGAGCCCGCCACCCTCGCCCTGGCGCTGCGCCAGGCCGGGTTCGAGCCGGCCTTCCCCGGCTTCGGCCCGGGGTGGGACGGCATCATCCGCTACAAGCTGCTCATGACGTTGCACCGGAAGTGGTCGAGCCCCCTGGAGGCGGTCGTGCCCTGGGGCGCGGCCGCCCGCCTCGTCGACGGGCGGCTCAAGCTGAGCGCCCAGCCCGTCGGGTGGGCCCGGGAGTGAACCAGGTATGCTCCCCGGGTTCCCGAGCCCGTTGACCCCGTGACCCTGCGAGACCAGCCCGCCGCCGGCGACCACGAGTGGGACTGGCACTGGGCCGCCCTGGGCGAACCGGTGGAGGGCCACCCCGCCAGCATCTACCGCCTGCGCCTCATCACCGACCGCCTGGGCGCCACCGGGGCGGGCGCCACGCTCCTCGACATCGGCTGCGGGCAGGGGGAGATCGCGCTGCTCCTGGCGCGGCAGTTCCCCGCCCTGACGGTCATGGGCACCGACTACAGCGCTCTCGGGGTGGAGCGCGCCGCCGCCGCCGCCGCCGAGGCGGGACTCGACGTGCGGTTCTTCCAGCGTGACCTGCTCACCGAGGAGCCGGTCCCCGACGAGCTGCGCGGCCGCGCCTCGCTGGCGATCTGCAGCGAGGTGCTCGAGCACGTGGACGACCCCGCCCTGCTCCTGCGCCACGCGGCCGCCTACATGGCACCGGGGTGCCGCCTGATCGTGACCGTGCCGGGCGGCCCGCGCTCGGCCTTCGACAAGCACATCGGGCACCGCCAGCACTTCCGGGCCGACGGCCTGCGCACGGTGCTGCTCGCCGCGGGGTTCGAGGACGTCTCGGTGCAGCGGGCGGGCTTCCCGTTCTTCGACCTCTACCGTCTCGCCGTGGTGGCCCGGGGGCGGCGCCTCATCCGCGACCTCACCGCCCATCCCGAGGCAGGGGGGGGATCGGCGGCGCGCGCCGCCCTGGGCGTGTTCAGCACGGTCTTTCGCTTCAACCTCGACGACTCCCCCTTCGGCTGGCAGCTGGTGGCCGTGGCCACGCTGCCCGACGCCGTGAGCGCCGGGACAGTCGGGACGCCGTGACCCTCACTGCCACCCCGCCCGAGGCCGGGACCGGGCCCGACGACGGCGCCGTGGTGGCGCTCGTGCGCCGGCGGCTGGTCGTGCTCGTGGCGCTCGGGATCGTCCTCGGGGCGGTGGCGCTGGTGGTGGTGGGCGAGCGCCCCGGGCACCGCCAGCCCGGCACCGTGGTGCGCAACGTGCCCCTGGCGCTGTCGTGCCCCACGGCCACGTCGTGTACGGCCGTCGACGACGAGGGCAACGCCGTGCGCTTCGACGGCACGACCTGGCGGCGCGCCGCGCTCGACGCCCAGGCCATGACGGCGGTGTCGTGCGCCGATCCCGGCTTCTGCGTGGGGTCCACCCTGACGGGCTCGGTGCTCTACTACCGCGACGGGCGCTGGTCGGGCCCGGTGAAGGTGGACCGCTGGGCGGGCAGCTACCTCGACGCCTTCGGCCTGAGCAGCATCACGGCCCTGTCGTGCCCGAGCCGCGACTTCTGCATGGCCGCCGACGTGCTCGGCCACGCCTTCACCTTCAACGGCCAGGGATGGTCCGACGCCATGGCCATCGAGCAGGACCCCGACTACCACCTCGACGTCCGCCAGGGCGACGAGGCGGTGTCGGGCCTGTCGTGTCCCACCCCCACGTTCTGCGCGGCGGTGACGGCGGGCGGCCGGGCCCTCACCTGGGACGGGTCGTCGTGGTCGGCGCCGGTCACCCTCACCCCCAAGGACATCATCGGGATCCAGGAGCTCGTCGAGCTCCCCGCCGTCACGGGCGTGTCGTGCGCCGACCCCGGCTTCTGCGTGGCGGTGGCCTCCAACGGCGGGGCCAGCACCTGGGACGGCTCGGCGTGGTCGGCGCAGGTGCCCGTCGACGTGGCCAGCGCCGAGCAGGGCAGCCGCGACGGGATCTCGTCGGTGTCGTGCCCCACCCCGAGCTTCTGCATGGCCGCCGACGAGCTGGGCCGGGTGCTCACCTTCGACGGCACGGCGTGGTCGGCGCCCCGGCGGATCGATCCCACCCTGGGGCTGCGCTCGGTGTCGTGCCCCACCCCGAGCGTGTGCGTGGCCCTCGACGACCTGGGCGACGCCCTGGTCGGGCGGGACGGCACCTGGACCTCGCCGCGCTTCGTCGACCCCTGATCCGCCCGGGCACGCCTATGCTTTGGGCTGCGGGGGCGGGGGGCCGATCGAGGGTCGGACCGCGGCCACCCACGACTACGACCATGCCGACCTCCGCATCCACCGCACGGCTCCGACGGCTCGAGCGCATGCGGCGCGCCCTGGCCGGGGCGGTGCACCTGCCCCGGCTCCTGGCCATCCCCGCCCTGCGCGGGCACCGGGAGCACAGCACGCTCATCTCGGCCGCCACCTACAGCCCGTGGCGGGTGGACGCCGACTTCCTCGCCGTCTACGACGTCGTGGCCGACTCGACGCTCCTCGACGAGATGCGCCTCTACGAGCTGTGGCGCCTGGCCGGGCAGGTGGGGGGGCTCGGCGGTGACGCCATCGAGGTCGGCTGCTGGCGCGGCGGGGCGGGGTGCCTCGTGGCCCGGCGCGTCGCCGGGCACTCGCCGGGGGCGCGCACCTTCCTGTGCGACACCTTCGCCGGTGTGGTCAAGGCCGGCGCCCACGACCCCACCTACGTGGGGGGCGAGCACGCCGACGCCAGCGCCGACGGCGTGCGGGCCCTGGCCCGGCGCCTGGGCCTCGACTCGGTGGAGGTCTTGGAGGGCGTCTTCCCCGAGGACACGGGCCCCGCCGTGGCGGACCGGCGCTTCAGCTTCGTCCACATGGACCTCGACGTGTACCAGGGGTCGCGCGACGCCTTCGCCTGGCTGCGGCCCCGGCTGCTCGTGGGGGCGGTGGTGGTCTTCGACGACTACGGCTTCGCCCTCACCGGCGGCGCTCGCACCTTCGTCGACGAGCTCGAGGGCGACCCCGACTTCGTCATCGTCCACAACCTGAACGGCCACGCCGTGGTGGTGCGGCGCGCCGCCACGGCCACGGTGGCCGACGCCCCCGCCGGGGGGCCCCCCTCGTGATCAGCGCCGAGACCCCCGTCTACCCCTACCTCGAGGAGGTCAACCAGTCGATCCTGCGCACCATGGCGGCGCTGGCGGCGGGCCGCCCCGCCCTGCGGGTGCTCGACGTGGGGTGCGGCTTCGGCGCCCTGGGCCGCGAGTTCCGGGACCGGGGGATGGAGGTGTGGGGCATCGAGCGCGACCCCAAGGCCACCGCCCTGGCGGCACAGCGCCTCGACCGGGTGATCCCCGCCGACCTGGCCGACGCCGACGGCATCGCCGCCGAGCTCGGGGAGCGGCGCTTCGACGTGGTGGTGTTCTCCGACGTCCTCGAGCACCTGGTGGACCCGGCCGGGGTCGTGGCCACCTTCCTCCCCTACCTGGCGCCGGGGGGCCACGTGGTGATCTCGGTCCCCAACGTGGCCAACTGGGTGACCCGGCTGGGGCTCTTGTTCGGGCGCTTCACCTACCGCGACACCGGCGTCCTGGACCGCACCCACCTCCGCTTCTTCACCCGGCGCTCGACGGTGGAGTTCGCCCGCAGCTGCGGGCTCGAGGTGGAGTCGGTGGACCAGACCCCCATGCTGGTGCGGGCCGTGCTGCCCCTGCTCAAGCGCCGGCTCGTGCGCGGCGGGGCGGCGTCGGGGGTGGACGTCCAGGCCATCGCCGACTCCCCCGGCTACCGGCTCTACCTGCGCCTCGTGCTGCCGATCGAGCGCGCCCTGGTGCGCCTGGCGCCGGGGCTCCTGTCGTTCCAGACCGTGGTGAGCGCCACGCCGGGGACGGCGCCGTGAGGACGGCGGTCGTCGGGGCGGGGGCGAGCGGGCTCAGCCTGGCGCTGCTGCTCGACGGCGAGGTCGTGGTGTACGAGGCCGAGGACGTGGCGGGGGGCCACTGCCGCACCATGGTGGCCGAGGGGTTCACCTTCGACGAGGGGCCCCACATCATGTTCTCCAAGGACACCGAGGTCCTGGACTTCATGATCGCCAGCCTGGGCGGCAACGTGCACCGCTCCAAGCGCAACAACCGCGTGTGCATCGACGGCGCCTTCGTCAAGTACCCCATCGAGAACGACCTGGCGGGCCTGCCCACCGAGCTGCGCAACCGGTGCCTGCTCGACTTCCTCTTCAACGAGCACGCCGCCCTGGCCGCCGATCCCGCCAACCTCGACGAGTGGTTCCTGGGCAACTTCGGCGCCGCGCTCACCGACCTCTACTTCCGGCCTTACAACGAGAAGACCTGGAACGTGGCCCTGGCCGAGCTGTCGATGACCTGGGCCGAGCGCATCCCCCAGCCCCCGCCCGAGGACGTGGTGAAGGGCGCCCTCGGGATGAGCACCGAGGGCTATCTGCACCAGCTCTACTACCACTACCCCTCGACCGGCGGCTACGAGGCCATCACCTCGGCCTGGGCCGCCATGCTCCGCACCGGGACGCTGCGGCTGCGGTGCCCGGTGCGCAGGCTCGTGCCCGGGCCCGACGGCGTCGAGGTGGTGACCGACGACGGCGTCGAGACCTTCGACCGGGTGGTGACCACCGCCCCCATGCCGGTGCTCATGACCATGGTGCCCGACCCCCCCGCCGAGGTGCGCGCCGCGGTGGACTCGCTCGTGTTCAACCCCATCACCGCCGTCACCCTCGGGTTCCGGGGCGAGGACCCCCACCAGTTCTCGGCGGTGTACTTCCCCGACCCCGCCTTCCTGGTGAACCGGGTGAGCGCGCCGTGCGTGTTCTCCCCCCGCAACGCCCCCGAGGGCTGCTACAGCATCCAGGCCGAGATCACCGACCTGGCCGGGGGTCCCACCCTGGCCATGTCCGACGACGAGCTCGTCGACCACGTCCACGCCGGCCTGGTGGGCTACGGCCTGGTGCCCTCCTCGCACCCCATGGTCCTGCGCCACGTCCAGCGCCTCGAGTACGCCTACGTCGTCTACACCGTGGACTACGAGCGCCACGTGGAGGTCGTGCGGCGCTGGGGCGAGGACCGGGGGCTGTTCGTCCACGGCCGCTTCGGGGCCTTCGAGTACCTGAACGTGGACGGCTGCGTCCAGCGCTCCCTGGAGATGGCCACCCGCCTCAACGGCCGGCCCACCCTGCTGGCCGAGGTCGCCGGGGCCCGCCCGGGCCCGCCCGGTCGTCCCTGACCCGGGCCGGGGCCGCCGCCGGGGGCACCCGGGGCGGGCGAGGGCCCCGGGGCAGGGGAATTCCGCCCCGGCGCTAGCCCTGGGGGCCAGGACGCGCGACGATGACGCGGGGCATGTGCTCCGGGCACGCCGGTGGCGGGGGCCCGGACGAGATGACGGGGGGGCAGTAACCCATGGACTACTCCGACGTGTCGGTGGTCATGATCACCCTGAACGAGGAGGAGGCCATCGCCAAGGTCGTCAAGGACGCCATGACGGCCCTGCCCGGTGCCGAGGTCATCGTGGTCGACGGCTCGAGCGACGCCACGCCCGAGATCGCCGCCGGGCTGGGCGCCCGGGTGGTGCGCGAGCCGGGGGGCGGGGCGGCGCCCGCCCTCCTGGCCGCCCTGCAGGCCTCCGAGCGCCCCATCGTGGTCACCGTCGACGCCGACGACACCTACCCCGCCGAGATCTACCCCGAGCTCGTGGCGCGGGTGCGGGCCGGCGACGACATCGCCGGGACCGACCGGCTGGGCAAGCGCCCGCCGTCGACCATGCCCGTGCCCAACTGGTTCGCCAACGTCGGCTTCGGCCTCGTCGCCAGCGCCCGGGCCCGGCGCCGCATCCTCGACGTGCACTCCGGCCAGCGCGCCTACCGCCGGGGGCTGATCGACGAGTTCGCCTGGGACACCAACGGCCCGGCCTTCCCCGTGGACCTCATCCTGTGGCCGGCCGTGGCCGGCTGCCGCATCTCCGAGGTGGCCATCCCCTACCGCGAGCGCATCGGCGCCACCACGCTGTCGCGCTGGCCCAGCGGGGTGCGCACCCTGCAGCGCCTCATGCGCCCCGCCCGGGCCATGCGCCGCACCCCCGCCCCCGCCTGACGGCACCGCCGCCCCGGCCCGGGGTCAGCGGATGTCGACGAGCGCCAGCTGCCCGGCGCGGCGCACGGGGTAGCGGCCGCTTTGCTCCAGGTTCGTCACCACGCCCTGCCAGTCGATGTTGTAGGCGGCCTGCTCGCGTGAGAAGTACTCCGACGAGCGCAGCGAGCGGATGATGAAGCCCAGGTTGTGCGGCCCCAGGGCCGACGGCGACTCCGCCACGATGTAGTCGAAGCCCTGGGCCCGCAGGTAGGCGACGTCGGCGGCGGCGCCCCGGAAGAACGGCATGTGGGGCGGGGGCGACACCGCCCCGGGGCTGTCCAGGGTGACCACGTCGTAGCGGGTCATGTCGAGCAGGGTGGGCAGGTCCACGGCGGCCAGCACCTTCGCCCCCCGGGGGATCATGGCGTTGAGCTCGGCGTACTGGCGCTCGGAGCCGGCGTAGCGGTCGCCCAGGGCGATGGTCCCGTCGAGCACGTCCACGCCGTCGTGGGTGTAGCGGGTGACGCCCGTGCGATAGCTCCAGTCGAGCGGCGACACGTTGAACACCGCCCACACGAGCCCGACGGCGATGAGGCCCCGGGCCGGGGCACCGTCGAGCACGGCCACGAGGCGCCCGCGCAGGCCCCCGGGCACGGGGACCCGCCCGGGCGTCCCCGACGGGGGTGCGCCGCCTGCGGGGGCGACCGCCTCCCCCCCGTCGGCCCCGGCGCCGCGCCGGCTCCGGCGCAGGGGCCACACGGCGTCGAGGGCGGCCAGGCCGGCGGCCAGGCAGCTCGGGGCCACGAAGCGGGCGACGTCCACGGGCGTGTCGGCGGAGAACGACACGCTGATCACCGCCGTCTGCACGAGGCACCCCAGCCCGGCCCCGAGCACGACGATCATGCGACGCTGGTGGCGGCGGCCGGCCACCAGGACCAGGGCGGCCAGGGCCACGGCGCTGGCCGCCACCCACCCCGTGCCGTAGCGGGCCAGGGCCTCGTAGTACCGAGCGGCCAGGGCGTGGATGCCGTGGACGGTGGGGTCGTTGCCGCTCGGCCAGGACGTGTTGTAGTTGCCCGAGATGAGCGGGAACACCGGCGTGCCCGAGGAGCGGGCCAGGGCCACGGCCCAGCCCGCCATGCACACCACGCCGGTGGCGGCGATGCGGGCCAGGCTGCGCACCGAGCCCCGCCCCTGCACGGCGACGAGCACGAAGACCACGGCGCACCCCACCGAGATGAGGAAGTAGAAGCGCAGGGCCAGGATGCCCGCCAGCAGGATGCCGAGCACCACGTAGAGCTGGGGCCCGTCCCGGGTGCCCTGGACCGCCACCCGGCGCAGGACCACGTACACCCCGAGCGACAGGGCCGCCACCGAGAACAGCGGGCTCAGGTTGATGATGGGGCCGATCCCGCCCCCCACGGCGAGCCCCGTCCCGAGCACGAGCGTGCCCAGCACCACGAAGCGCCGGCGCAGGGTCCCCACCGCCACCACCAGGAGCACCCCCAGGGAGAACATGAGCTCGAAGCCCCGCAGCGAGGCGTTGCCCGTGGCCCCGAGGAACAGCGACTGGTAGAGGGTGTTGGCCCCGTAGCTCGTGATGCGGCGCAGGTTGAAGGGGTCGATGAGCCCCCCCGTGGCCAGGAGGCGCTTGGCCAGGTACACGTAGGCGGCGTCGTCGTCGTAGGGGTTGTAGAGCTGGTAGCCCATGGCCTGGCCCAGGGCCAGGAGGCCCACGAACCCGCCCGCCACCACGAGCCCCGCCCCCCGGATCCAGCCCGCCGCCCCCACGGCGCCGCGGCGCCACAGCACCCCCGGCAGGCGGGCGGCCAGGGCTGCCACTCCCACGAGCTGGAGGACCACCAGGGGCCAGAAGTAGGCCACGTCGGCGGCCACCATGAAGCCGCCCAGGGCCATGACCACGGCCACGCCCAGCACGAGCTGGAGGGCGGGGCCCACCACCTCCTCGGCCTCGTCCCACCCCGAGCGGCGCAGGGCCCGCACCGTGAGCCAGCCCCAGCCCCAGGCCCCCAGGAAGAGTAGGGCGAGCAGGCCCAGGAGGGCCGCTGGCGAGCCGGTCACGGCGCCTCCCCGGCGCCACCGGGGCGACCCCGGCCCGATGGGCCCCTGTGCTCGAGGCCGTGTTCGGCTCTGTGCTCCAGGCCGGCTACGGCTCTGTGCTCCAGGCCGGGTTCGGCCCTGCACCCGAGGCCGGCTGCGGCCCTGCTCCCGAGGCCCGCCTCGGCCCTGCTCCCGAGGCCGGCTGCGGCCGTGC
>Ga0335078_10008558_pt1 | contig 15218 bp, 4 predicted proteins | sample Lox_Sample_32_FD_206711 | JGI IMG/M metagenome (GOLD analysis project Ga0335078, IMG submission 206711) | Soil microbial communities from Loxahatchee National Wildlife Refuge, Florida, United States - Lox_Sample_3.2 | ecosystem: Environmental > Terrestrial > Soil > Wetlands | place: USA: Florida... | reverse complement strand
GATCAGGAGGGCTCGTACGGCATCAGTTCCTCGATTACAAACCCGGCCGGGGTCTATCGAATCGAGGGAAATTGTGTTTCCGGCTGCAGCCATCCCGGCGCTCCCCGCTACACCACTCGAACACAACTGCCGGTGATCGGCAATTCCTGCGCCCAGGCCACAACACAGACGTATCCCTACATGGCGCCTTCGGGACCGGACTGCGGCTTCGCCATCACCTGGGGTATCGACAACAAGCTCAAGACACCCTACTCCGAGACATTCGACCTCTCGTTGCAGCACGAGAGGAAAGGCTTCACCTTCGAAGTCAATTACGTGGGACGGCTGGGACGGCATCTGCTGCAGAGCCTCGACCTCGCTGAGCCGGTTGACTTCGTCGACCCCAAGGGCGGAGGAGACTATTTCGCCGCGGGCAGCCAGCTATCGCGGGCCGTGGATCAAAACCACGGAAACAGCGAGATCAACGGCAATCCCGACAACCCGCACATCGCGCCCATCCCTTACTTCGAGAACATGTTTCCCTACATGAAGAATCTCGAGTACGCGGGTGAAAGCGCGACCCAGGGCATCTACAACTGGGAATGGGCGCCGTACCGCTACAACTGGGGCGCCACGACCTCCCTATCGGACATCGACTTCTACTGCCCGATCTTTTACGACGGGATCTGTCCTGCCAACTACCAGACCCGCTTCTGGCAGAACCAGTTCTCCTCGCTCTACGCTCTCTCGACAATCGGCATGAGCTACTACAACGCTGCCCAGTTCATCGTCCGTCATCCCATGAGCCATGACTTCCAGTTCGATTTTGGCTACACCTATTCGAAGTCGATCGACATGGGTTCCGACGCTGAGCGCAACACCGAATTTACCGGCACGGGCTCCTTCAGCGACATTCTCAACACCTGGAAGCCGCAGCTCAACCGCGGCGTCTCCGATTTCGACACCCGTCACCTGATTACCGCCGAAGTGGTGTATCGAATGCCGTTTGGCTCAGGCCAATCATTGCTCGGCAGCGCCGACAAGGTCCTCGACTTCTTTGTCGGCGGCTGGCAGTTGTCGGGGATCAACCGCTGGTCCAGCAGCCTGCCCTTTTCCCTGTTCGAACCAGGCTGGACGACGGACTGGCAGATTGAGAGCTACGGCGTCACCACGGCGGATGTCAAGACCAAACGGCACTATGACACAAGCGGCAATCCGCAGTTCTTTGCCGATCCGGACTCGATCACCGGTGGAGTCACTTCCGGCACACCCATCCGGCTGCCCTATCCAGGAGATGCCGGCGAGCGCAACAACTTCCGCGGTGACGGCTACTTCGATGTCGACACCGGTCTCTCCAAGACCTGGAAGCTCGGCGAATACGGCGGCGTGAAATTCGCCTGGGAAATCTACAACGTCACCAACACGGTGCGTTTCGACCCCGCCTCGATCGACGCGACCCTGACCGACCAGGGCACGCTCGGCATCGCCAGCTCGTTGCTCACCGCCCCGCGGCGCATGCAATTCAGCCTGCGCTTCGACTTCTAAACAGGCAGATTCGTCACTGAAATCCGCGCCGGAGAGGCCGATGCTTCTCCGGCGCAATTGTCTTTGGGGAGGCGTTGGCGAGTCGCCCAGCAGCTCCTCAACCCCTCAATTCGAGAACGCTCGTCCCTCGATCCTGTCACTTATCACTATTTCATGCTGCTTCGCATAGGGTATCTGTGTATTTATCCCCATAAGAGGTCTTGGCGAGTCGCCCAGCGACCCTCAAAATAAAGCGCCTCGTCCCAGCTATTCGGTCACCTATCCCCATTCCATGTTAGTTCGCGTCATATTCCCGATAACTAATCACAAATGATAGTTACTAAATATAGCTCCTCGCGCGGCGAGTTGTAACTCAACGATGCTGAAAAATCGCTCTGCAGTGACGAAATTCAGTTGAATCTTCTTGAATCATCGGCAATGATTATGAGTATTTCGCGATAGCTGCGATTCGCGCAAGGCCGCCTTTCCCCCAATGCTCCTACTCGGAGCCTGCCGCTGCCGGATCGCAGATGACAAAGAGAGATCGATCAGAAAGTCAGCCGCGATCGATCCACTTCGAACCATCCCGGCGAATGCGGAAAGCGCGCATTCGACACGGGAACGGCCAAAGAACTTTGGAGGTAAGACGTGAAACGATCCCTTACGGGATGGATACTTTCCTGTATCCTTTCCACTGCCAGCCTCGCCTACAGCCAGATCGCAACCACATCGCTTCGCGGCACCATCAAGGATCCCAGCGGCGCGTTCGTCCCCGGAGCCAGGATCACGCTGGTGAACAAGGCCACCGGGACCACGCTCAGCGCGGTATCGGGCAGCACCGGTCTGTACGATCTTCTGCAGATCCCGCCGGCTACCTACAACATCACCGTTTCGGCGCCGGGATTCGGCGATCAGTCGGCGGTTGCCGAGCTGCTGGTGAACCAGCCGGCCACGATCGACTTCACGCTGAAGGTGCAGTCGAGCACGGTGACGGTGGATGTGTCCGCCGAAGCGCAGACGCTGAATACCACGGATGCGTCGCTCGGCAACTCGGCCGACAATGCGGAGATCCTGGCACTGCCCAGCGAGACCCGCAACGTGCCCGACCTGCTCTCGCTGCAGCCCGGCGTGCTCTACCTGCCGCCGACCATGACCGACAGCCGCAGCGGCGCCGTTAACGGCGGCCGCTCCGACCAGGGCAACGTCACCATCGACGGCGTGGACGACAACGACCAGGTGGGCGGCTTCGCTTTCACCGGAGTTTTGCGCGAGACGCAGGACTCGATCGAAGAGTTCCGCGTGACCACGGGCAACTCCAACGCCGACCAGGGGCGCTCTTCGGGAGCGCAGATCAGCATGGTCACCAAGTCGGGGACGAACCAATTTCACGGCGCGGCCTACGAGTACCATCGCCCCACGTTTACGGTGGCCAACGACTGGTTCAACAAGCAGGCTGAACTCGGGCAGGGCCAGCCGAATGTTCCCGGCAAGGTGTTGCGCAACATCTTCGGCGCCGACGTGGGCGGGCCCATCCTCAAGGACAAGCTGTTCTTCTTCGGCAACTACGAGGGCACGCGCAAGTCGGAAAACGTCCAGGTGAGCCAGACCGTTCCCACCGCGACATACCGGCAGGGAATCGTGACCTATCCCGACGAGCAGAACAATACGCGCTCGATCAGCGCCGCCCAGTTCGCGCTGCTCGACGCAGGATGCCAGGTCTGCGGCACAAAAGAATACCCCTTTCCCAAAGGCGTCAATCCCAATGTCCTGGACTATTTCCAGGCCATGCCCGCGGCGAACGGTTTTTCGCTCGGCGATGGGTACGATTCCGGCTCATTCACATTTTCATCTCCCAACCCGGTGCGCCTGAACACCTCGATCGGGAGAATTGATTTTGCGCCGAACGACAAGCATCGCATCTTCGTCCGCGGCAATTTGCAGAAGGACATCGGCAGCGATCTTCCCGCCAACGACAGCACCATTCAGTTCCCCGGCCAGCTTCCGTCGAATATGTATGAAGACAACAGCAAAGGCCTGACGGCCGGCGACACTTGGTCGATCAAGCCGACTCTGACCAACGACATTCGCTACGGCTATGTCCGGCAGGGCTACAGCGTACGCGGGATCGGCACCGGCGATTACGTGGTTTTCCGGTTCCTCTCGACCAAGACCGCGCAGACGCGATCGGGAATCACCAGCATTCCGGTAAACAACATCGTGGACAACCTGGCCTGGACCAAGGGGAAGCATAATTTCGAGGTGGGCGGCAACTGGCGCCTGGTACACCAGAACCACTCTTCCGATGCAACCGCATTCAATGCGGCAACCTCGAATCCCTACTGGCTGGGCGGCTATCCGGCCACTCCGGACGCCATCGGTCTGCCGGGAATCAACGACGGATTCGGTAACTCGTATGAGATCGCTTTCGCCAACCTGGTGGGGACCATCCCCCAGATTGAGGACATCTTCAATTACAAGGTCGCCAGCGCATCCACCGGAAACTTGCTGCCGGACGGGTCCTTTATCGACCGCCACTTCAAGGCCAACGAATTCGAGTGGTATGTGCAGGACGCCTGGCACGCCACGCCAAATCTGATTCTGACCTTCGGCGTTCGCCACACCATCCTGCAGACGCCGTACGAGACGGCGGGGCAGGAAGTCAGTCCGACGATTGACACGCACACGTGGTATCTGCAGCGCGAGGCGGCCGCACAGGCGAGCCAGATCTATGAGCCCGATCTTCAGTTCTCTCCGGCGGGGTCGTTTTACGGCAAGCCCGGGTTCTGGCCCAAATCGAAGGACAACTTCGCTCCCCGCTTTGCGATCGCATACTCGCCCGATAACAAGACTTCGATCCGGGTGGGCGCCGGCATCTACTACGATCACTACGGTCAGGCTCTTGTGAACACCTTCGATCAGCAGGGATCGTTCGGAATGACCTCGCAAGTCAGCAATCCGGCCGGCGTCTACGGGATTGAAGGCGACTCGAGGCACAAGCCCTCGCCGCGATTCATCAACGAGCGAACCTTTCCGGCGATCAGCGTCGGCTCAACTCCCACCACGGCGAATTATCCCTTCACCGCGCCGGTGGACAACTTCTCCATCTCGTGGGGCCTCGACAGCCGCATCAAGACGCCGTATTCGGAGGCCTTCGACCTTTCGGTACAGCGCGAAACGCGCGGCGGCTTCACCGTGGAGGCGGCCTACGTGGGACGGCTGGGACGTCACCTGCTGCAGCAGCTCGATCTTGCCGAGCCGGTCGATTACGTCGATCCCAAAGGCGGCGGCGATTACTATGCGGCGGGCACAAGGCTCTCGCGCGCCGTCGACCAGAACGGCGGGAACTACGGGCTCATCCAGGACGCCAAAGGAAATGCGATTGGATCGACGAACCCGATTGCTCCGATTCCCTACTTCGAAAACGTCTTTCCCTTCATGGCGAACTTCGACTACGCCGGAGAAAGCGCGACCCAGGCGATCTACAACAATGAATGGGCTCCGTATCGCACCCAGTACGGCGCCACCACGTCTCTATCGGACATCGATTTCTACTGCGGCTACGGATGCCCTCCCGGCTGGCAGTCTCACTTCTGGCAGGATCAGTTCTCGTCGCTCTATGCGCTGTCGAGCATCGGCATGAGTTACTATCACGCGCTGGAAATTACATTGCGCCATCCGACCAGTCACGGCCTGCAGATGGATGTCGGGTACACTTACGCGCACTCCATCGACATGGGTTCGGATACCGAGCGCAGCAGCGAATTCGGCACGATAGGCGCCAACACCGGTTCGTTCAGCTCCATCCTGAATTCCTATAAGCCCTATCTCAATCGGGGCAGCTCCGACTTCGATACCCGGCACCTGTTGACTGTGAATGCGGTCTATCAGCTGCCGTTCGGACGCGGCAAGATGCTGCTCGGCAACGCCAATGCGTTGGCGGATGGCCTGCTGGGTGGCTGGGAGCTTTCGGGCATCAATCGCTGGTCGAGCGCATTGCCGTTTTCGATCATTGAGCCGGGTTGGACCACCGATTGGCAGATTGAGAGCTTTGCCGTGCCCACACAACCGATCAAGATGCACCGGCACTTCGATCAGAACGGCAACCCCCAGTTTTTTGCCGATCCGAATGCCATCAATTCCGGCGTCGCCAAGGGCAGCCCCATCCGTTTGCCCTATCCCGGCGAGGCCGGCGAGCGCAACAACTTCCGCGGAGACGGGTACTTCGATGTCGATTCCGGCTTGTCGAAGACGTGGAAGATTCGTGAGTACGGCGGCCTGAAATTCGCGTGGGAAGTGTACAACGTGACCAACACGGTGCGCTTCGATCCGGCTTTCATCGGCTCATCGCTCACAGGCGGCAACCTGGGTGTCGCCAGCAGCTTGCTGTCGACACCGCGGCGCATGCAGTTCAGCCTGCGGTACGACTTCTAATTAGCTCTGGCTCAAACAACAGCGCCGGAGAGGCGGATGCTTCTCCGGCGCTTTTCGTTTGTCGCCTTGCCGAATCCAGGCATCGTCAGGAGAGCTGCACCTCGATTTTGACCACCGACGCCGGTGGGAAAGCAAAACTCAGCGAGTTCGACCGGACGGTGACGTCGGCTGCGCGGCTCTTCACCTGGTCGGGTTGATCCAGCGTGCTGTGCGCGTGGATGTCGTCTTCGTGAATCATCCACGCTCTCGCGCTCGCCGGCCTGGCGCCGCGCAGCACGATCTCGGCCTGCCGCGGCTGGCTCACATCGGGATTCACCGCGGTGAGCGTGAGCGTCTTCTCCTTCAGCGACGCCGATCCTTTCAATCCCCAGAACGTAGCCGGCTTGCCGTCGCGATCGTACTTCACTTCGGGCGACGAAAACTCCGCGCGAACGGCAGTGCCACCCTGGTGCGCCGAGTACAGGTCGAAGACATAGAAGTTGGGCGTAGTGGTGAACTTCTCTCCCTTGGCGAAAAACAATGCATTGAGGTTGTTGATGAGCTGCGCGCTGGCTGCCAGCCCAACTTTTTCGGCATGGCGGTTGAAGGTGTCGAGGGTGAGCGCCGTGACCAGGGCGTCGCGCATGGTGATCTGCTCGCCGAGCAACTGCTCGGGCGAGAACTCGGTGCCCGGCCTGTACCACGGGCCGTACTCGTCGACGACGAGCTTGATATGGTGGTCGAGGTCGAACTCGCCGAGCACCGTCCAGTGGCCGTTGACGATGCTTTCGATGCGGTCGGCCTGGCGCAGCATCTCGTACCAGTCGACCGGTGCAAAGTCGAGAGCGTCGCCCTTGCCGGCGAACCAGTTGTCGGTCTTTCCGCGAGAGAGATTCCATGAATAGTAGTGGACGCTCAGGCCCCAGACGTCGCGCGGGTTATGGCTGGGCTGGCCATGAAAGAGCTTGTTGCAGAAGCCGCGCGTCCAGGCCTGGTCGTCACTGTTAGGGCCCGAGGCAACAAAACGCAGCTCCACGCCGTAGCTGGGAACCCATGTGGTGTAGCGCTTGTACTCGATCGTGTAGTCCTCGGGATCGAAGTTGCCGCCGCAGCCCCAGCTTTCGTTGCCCACGCCCCAGTAGCGCACGTTGAAAGGATCGGGCGAGCCGTCGGAGGCGCGCACTTCAGACAGAGTGGTAGTGCCGCGCGGCGAGTTGCAGTATTCCACCCAGTGGTCGAACTCCAGCGCGGACAGGCTGCGCACGTTGGCGGCAATATAGGGGTCGGCGCCGCACAATTTGCAGAACCGCGCGAAATCGGCCGTGCCGAAGGTGTTCGGCTCATAGATTTGAGGAATGTCCTTGGTGATCAGATCCTTGGGATAGACATCGGTCCAGAAGTTGGTGCGGCGGGGGCGTTTGTCGCGCGGCCCAATGCCGTCGCGCCAATCGTAGCTGTCGGCGAAGCAGCCGCCGGGCCAGCGCACGACGGGCGCGTGAATCTGCCGCATCTTTTCGATCAGCGCGGAACGCAGGCCGTTCTGGTTGGGAATCTTCGAGTCTTGGCCAACGTAGATGCCGTCGTAGATCACGGTGCCCAGGTGCTCGGTGAAATGCCCGTAGATCTCCGGCGCGATGGTGGCGATGGGCTCGTCGACCAGCACTTCGATGTGGCTGTCGGCCTCCTGCGCCAGCGCCTCGCTGCGGGAAAAGATCATCGCCGCCGACGATGCCGCGGCTGCCTTCAAAAAGCTCCGTCGTTCCATCTTCTTCCTCCTCGGGAGACTTCCCGGCCCGTTTCAATTCGCTCTTCGCGCCCCGGCTGCAATCTTTCGAAGCTCCGGCAGAATCCGGCCCAGCGCTGCGGGCTCGGCTTCGCGGCGGCCCAGCGCAAAATACACATCGCGGTACAAGGTGTAGAGCTGATCGTAGACAACAGCGGCGCGAGGGTCGGGATGGACAGTCCGCAGCGGCAGGCAAACCGCGGCCTGAGCCTCTTCGATCGTCTTGTATGCGCCGGCGGCAAGCAGCGCGAAGATGCCCGAGCCGAGGCTCGTGGGAATGCCGGCGGGCACCAGCACGGGCTTGTTCAGCACGTTGGCATAGACCTGGTTGAGCACCTCGCTGCGCTGCGGAACCCCGCCGGCGTTGATGACGCGTTCGACGCGAACGCCATGCGCGGCCATGCGCTCCAGAATGATGCGCGTGTGGAGCGCCGTGCCTTCAATGGCCGCGAAGAGCTCGTCCTGGGCCGTGTGCACCAGGTTCCAGCCCAGGGTGACGCCGCCCAACTCGGGATTGACCAGCACCGTGCGGTCGCCGTTGTCCCAGCTCAGGCGCAGCAGTCCGGTCTGGCCGGCTTTGTAGCCCTCCAATCCTTCGGAGAGCTCGGCGACCGAAGTCTGCGCGCGGCGAGCAATGCCGTCGAAGATATCTCCAACGGCCGACAGCCCGGCCTCGATACCGGTGTAAGCGGGATGAACGCTGCCCGGCACCACTCCGCAGACGCCCGGGACCAGTTCGGCCTGGCGCGCCATCGCAATGATGCAGGTCGAGGTGCCGACAACATTGACGACATCCCCTTCGCGGATATTCGAGCCGATCGCGTCCCAATGCGCGTCGAATGCGCCGACGGGAATGGGAATGCCGGCGCGCAGACCCAGCTTTTCGGCCCACTCCGGCGCCAAATGGCCGGCCAGGTGATCGCTGGTCAGGTAATCGCCGCCGATCTTGCCGCGCACGCCTGCCAGCAGCGGATCGACCGCGATGAGGAACGACTCCGGCGGCAGGCCGCCCCACCGCGGGTTCCACATCCATTTGTGCCCCATGGCGCAAACGCTGCGCTTCAAATTGCTTGCCGAGCGAACGCCGGAGAGCGTCGCCGCTGCCATGTCGCAGTGCTCGAGCGCAGTAACGAAGCGCGCGCGTTTCTCGGGGTTGTGGCGCAGCCAATGCAGCAGCTTGGCCCATCCCCACTCGTGGGAGTAGACGCCGCCGCACCAATCGATGCCTTCGAATCCCAGCGCATGCGCTTTCTCGGTGATCTCTTCGGCTTCGGCCCAGGCGCGATGATCGCACCAGAGGTAGTATTCGTCGAGCGGCTCCAGGCCCTCGCCCGCCGGAATCACGCTCGACCCGGTCGTATCCAGAGCAATGGCGGCCACGGCGGCGCCGTCCACGCCCGTGCTCTCAATCGCAATACGGCATGCCTCGGCCAGCGCGGTCATCTGGTCGTCGTGGGCCTGGGTCGCGAAGTTGGGGTCCTCGCGCCGGCGGTGCAGCGGATACGAAGCCGAAGCCGTTCCCAGGGGCCCCTTTTCGCTGTCCACAAGCGTCACGCGAACGCTGAGCGTGCCGAAATCCACTCCGGCGACAACGGTCATGGCGGAAGCACCTCGGGTAAACGCTTTCTGATTCGCAGACCAGAGTACACTATCGCCGCGCGGAATGTCCTGAATTCCTCCACAAATGGAAGCCGTTCCCGATTCGTCTCCCTACCGCATTTCCTGAGTTGCTCTGGCCTGGGGAATCCTGAGCAAGGTCGCCGATCCTTCCAACCCAGGTAGCCACTTCGTACCGTGTAGCTCCCCGCAGATATCGCCGAATTCTCCATCAGTGGACTTGTTTCGGCGCAGGTCGAGTCTCTAAAAGACCGATGGATCGAAGCTCAAAGGTCAGCCGCTCGCCTGCGCCGTAATTCTCCGGGGATTCGCAATGCCGAAGAAGCGGCGTTTACATATATTTATTCTTCAACTGCTTCCCATTCTGCCGATCGGATTGTGGAATCAAAGCTCGCATGCGCTTCAATCCCTCTTGGCGAAGCCGGTCGCTTCGGCTCCGACGTTCTCTCCGTCGGGGGGTACTTATGGGTTCGCTCAGACTGTGAGCATCCGATCTGCGACCGCCGGTGCGGCGATCTATTACAGCACGGATGGAACGACTCCTGGCACTTCGTCGAAGAAATACAACGGACCGATCTCGGTATCGAATACATTGACACTCCGGGCCATGGCGTTGGCGAGCAACCACGCGGCCTCTTCGATCACAACGCAGAGTTATTCCATTATCCTGCAGACGGCTGTCCCGCTCATTTCACCCCCCGCCGGCAGTTATCCGGCAGGCACGGCCGTGACTCTTGCCGACGCGACGCCTGGCGCAACGATCTATTACACAACCGACGGATCGGCGCCAACGGCGGCATCCGCCAGATACTCCGCCCCGATTGTCCTTGCCTCCTCGGAAACGATCACGGCCGCTGCGTCGGCTCCGGGCTACTCTTCCTCCTCTTCAAGCCCCGTAGCTTATACGGTTTTGCCGGCTGCGGCATCGCCGGTCTTTACGCCCACGCCCGGATCCTTTACAGCAAGCCAGATGGTGTACATTACCGATGCGACGCCGGGGGCAGCCATCTATTACACCACCGACGGCACGCCGCCAACCAGCGCTTCCATTCCTTACCGCGGCCCAATCTCGCTCTCGGCTACGGAAACCATCTGCGCCATCGCAATTTCGCCTGGCTTTTGGCCGTCGCCGCCGGCAACAGGGACTTATACACTAACACCGCCTGCAGCAATTCCTGCGATAACTCCCCTATCGGGAACTTACACCGCAACTCAGCTCGTTGCCATCGCCGATTCCACGCCGGGCGCGATCGTCTATTACACAGTGGATGGAACCGCGCCCACAACGTCATCGCTTAAGTATGCCGGGACCATAACCGCGTCAGCGACCGAAACGATCCACGCCATGGCGGTCGCGCCGGGTTACTCGCAGTCTCCGGCTGCAGCCGCAAGTTATACGATCGCGCCGCCGGCGGCGACGCCGTCGTTTTCTCCAGCCGCGGGAAGTTATACCTCGTCGCAAAACGTAACCATCAGAGACGCTACACCGAACGCGGCGATCTATTACACGACCGATGGAACTACGCCCACGGTTGCTTCGCTGAAATATGCGGGGCCGATCGCCGTCGCAGCAACGGGAGCGATCAACGCCATGGCTACGGCCGCCAGCAACTCTCAGTCCGCGGTCGCGAGCGCCACCTATACAATCACGCCGCCGGCTCCGAAGCCGGCGTTTACGCCTGCGGCGGGGACTTATATCTCCGCTCCGTCAGTCAGCATTGCGGACTCGACACCCGGAGCGACGATTTATTACACGACAGACGGCACGACGCCGAGCGTCTCGTCGCCGCGATACACGGGCCCCTTCACCGTCGCAGCGACCGGGAAGCTCAGTGCCATCGCTCTTGCTCCGGGGTTTTCGCAATCGGCTATTGCCACTGCGAGCTATACGATTACCCCACCGGTGGCCACGCCGATTTTCTCTCCTGCCGGCGGGAGTTATACGGGGCAGCAATCGATATCGATAGCAGACTCGACGCCCGGAGCGGCGATTTACTACACCACCGACGGATCGGCCCCGAGCGTCTCTTCCACTCCCTACAACGGGCCCGTCTCGCTATCTTCCACCTTGTGCCTCCATGCCATCGCCGTCGCTCCGGGCTTCTCGCAGTCAGCCGTTGCCAGCGCTGCATTCTCCTTTCCTGCCCAGATCACCATTGCAACACTGCCCGGTCTTCCGGGTGGATTTGTTGGAGCTCCGTATACGGCGCAGATCACCGCTTCGGGCGGCGGGCCGGATTATGTCTGGTCAGTAAATGGGAATGCAATTCCTGGCGGAGGTTCTCCTGTCGTATCGATAGGCGGAATTTCTTTTTCAAGCAATGGGGATTACAGGCTCGCCATCGGCGGCAAGCCGAAAGCTGCCGGCACATTCACGTTCAGCGTATCCGTGACCGATGCTTATACCGGCGATCAAGCGGGGCCGGCGACGTTCTCCATCGCGGTGAACATACCGTCAGCGCCGGCGCTGCCTGCGCCGACTCCCAATACACTCGGGCCTGCCACCGCGCATGTGCCCTACTTTGGATATCTTGGCGCGATCGGGGGCGCGCCCCCTTACCGGTGGACGATCGCGGGCTTGCCCGACACGCTCACCCCGGTCACGACAACCCTGGTTTCTGCGCTGGCGGGCAACGGCGCCATCGGATTCAGCGGCGACGGCGGCCCGGCAATCGAAGCCGAGATCGATACCGGCGGCGGGCTTGCGGTGGATGGCGCCGGCAATGTCTACTTCTCGGATTCTCTCTCTTCTCGCGTGCGCATGATCTCGCCGGCGGGAATCATCTCGACCGTTGCGGGCACGGGAACGGCAGGCTACAACGGCGACAATCTTCCCGGCGCACAAGCGCAACTGAACACTCCCGTCGGGCTGGCCGTCGATCGGGCCGGCAATCTCTATATTGCGGATTCGGGAAATGCGCGCGTTCGCATGGTGAGCGCCGCCACGGGCCAGATGACGACGGTAGCCGGAACGGGAGCGGCGGGCTACAACGGCGAAAACCTCGCGGCGGCGATCGCCGAACTCAAGATGCCGACCGGTGTAGCGGTGGATGTGGAGGGCGACCTCTACATCGCCGATTCAGGAAACGCCCGCGTGCGCGAAGTCTCCGCGATGACCGGCGAGATGACGACCGTAGCCGGCACGGGCATTGCCGCGTTCAGCGGCGACGCGGGGCCGGCCACGAAAGCGCAGTTGAAGAACCCGTATGCTGTAGCGGTCGACGGCCAGGGCAACCTCTACATTGCCGACCTGACCGGCGCCGCCGGCGCGACCGGAACCAGCGGGCGCATTCGCGAGGTGAGCGCGGCGACCGGCGCCATCAACACGGTTGCGGGCAACGGGACCGCCGGCTACAACGGCGACGGCATCGCGGCAATCAAGGCGGATTTGAGCGATCCGATCGCCATAGCGTTCGACTCCAGTGGAATCCTGTACATTGCCGACGCCGGTAACGATCGCGTCCGCGCCGTGAGCGCGGGGATCATCCGCACCATCGCCGGCACAGGAATGGCCGGCTTCAACGGAGACGGCGTTCCTGCGGTCAACGCCAATCTTGTTCCGCAAGGAGTCGCCGTCGATAGCGCCGGCGATCTCGAGATCGCCGACAGCGGCGCTCGCATTCGCGCGATCCCGGCGCCGGCGCAGAACTCAGCGCTGTCGATTGTCGGCACGCCAGCGACGGCGGGCACGATCACTTTTCAGGCTTCGGTTCAGGACTCGGCCGGCGCGGCGGCCGGACCGGTGAGCTACACGATCAACGTCTCGGCACCGCTGCCGCTGGCGCTGCCGGTACCCAATCCGGGTACGCTGCCGGCCGCGGTTGCGGGTCAACAATATTCAGGAGCGATCGTTGTTTCGGGCGGAGTGCCCAACTACAAATGGTACGTGAACGGCGCCAGGATTCCGGCAACCGCATCGCCGGCTGCGCTGATCGGTGGGTTGACGTATTCGAGCGCCGGCAACAGCTTGATCATCGGCGGAACACCGTCGAGTCCCGGCGTGGTGTCGTTTCAGATCAGCGTCACTGACGGGATGGGAAAGACGTCTGGCCCCATCACGTATTCGATCGATATCGAGAGCGCGCCGGGATACGAGGTGAGCGGAAACATCAGTTTCCTGAATTGCGGCGCGCCGGCAAGCGGAATCGCGGTCGCCATCAACACGAGTCCGGCCCAGATCACTTCGACAGATTCCAGCGGGAAATTTGCCTTCGAGAATGTTCCCGCAGGGAGCTACACGGTCACACCGTCGAGCACTGCGCCCTCTTCAGTGTTTGTTCCGGGCAGTCAGTCGGTCGGGGTGGGGGCAGGCGGTTTGGCGGGAATTGGTTTCGTGGCCGAATTGGGCTACACGGTTTCGGGGTCGGTGACATTGCCGGCCGGGCTCGGCGGCCATACCTACCTGAATCTCGTCAACCAAAGCTGCCCGGAGACCGCGCTGGGCACCAGCGTGAACTATTCGAGCACCTTCGCCATTCGCGGCGTACAGCCGGGCACTTACACGTTGCAGGCGTGGACTGACGGATTGGGAAATGGATCGCAGAACGAATCCAGCGCCACTGCGGTGATTCCCAACCTGGTTGTCGGCTATGCCAACCTGGGCTCTCTGATGGTTGTGCCGGCTCCAGCGGCGCCGGTCGTGGTTTCGTCGCCCCCGCTGGTCACGGCGGGAGGCGGATACTCCGGCGGCGTATTTCTGGCCTACACGCCCATCGTCGGCGGTGACGGCCTGGAAGTAGCCACAAGCTACGTCGTGCAGTGGAGCACAACTTTCACGTTCGCCACGGTTGCCGGGAGCCGCGTTTTCAACGCTGCAGGCGCGAACGCCGCCAACGCCTGGTTCGTGAGCGGGCTGACCAATGGATCGGTATTTTACTTTCGGGCACAGGGCACGGTCGGCAGCTCGGCCGGTCCGTGGTCGCCGGTCTTCGGCCCGGTAACAGCCGGCCCGCCTGGCGGCGGATACTCGATCTCCGGCAGCGTGACTTTCAGCGGGTCAACCACCAGCCCGCTCTACGTCGGATTCGTCAATCAGAGCACGGGCAAAGCCTATGTAGTCACCGTGAATCGCCCCGTAAGCCCGCAGGCGTACACCGTCAAGGTCCCAAAAGGAGCCAGCTACAACATCGTTGCGCTGATCGATCAGAACGCTGACGGCATTGCCGACAACGGAGACACCTTCTATGCAGGAGCAACGACGGGCATGGTGAGCGGAGCGATGACTTTGAATCTGACGCTGCCGCCCGCAGATCCGATCGCAGTGACCACCCGGCATCTGAGTTCGATCGATGCCGGCGGAAGATCGACCGACAGTTATGCTCTCCAATTCGCGATCGGGACTACCGATATTGTCCCATGGCGGGTTTCGCTGATTTCCGGGCCGAATGTGCTTTCGCCGCTCGATGCGGGCGACTGCAGCAACTGCGGAAGCGAAGCCTTCGATTTCTGGCTCAGCCTGGGGCCGGCTTTGCCGCAGATCGGCGATACGTACACTCTTCAACTCATGAACCCGTATCGCGCGTCCTATACCGTTTCGACAGCAACCGCGGCGGTAACGGGTGTGGTAAACGCCTTTGCAGCCAACCTCTCGCCCGTGACCGGACTCGGCTCCGGCACAGCACCGACGTTCAGCTGGACCGATCCGCCGAACGCAGCCGACTACACCTACCAGTTCACGCTGTGGGACTCGAGCGGCAATGTGATCTGGCAGATCCCGGGCGCAAGTGCAGCGAGCGGCGGCTTTTCCAGCGCGATCACTTCCGTCGCCTGGGGCATCGATCCTACGGGAGCCGATAATCCGCCCGCGGTTCCGAGCCTCACGGCAGGCGAGTCCTACACCTGGTCGATCCAGGTCCAGGACGCCAACGGCAACACCGCGGAGATGCCGGTAAGTTATACGCCGTGA
>Ga0335078_10008557_pt1 | contig 15220 bp, 14 predicted proteins | sample Lox_Sample_32_FD_206711 | JGI IMG/M metagenome (GOLD analysis project Ga0335078, IMG submission 206711) | Soil microbial communities from Loxahatchee National Wildlife Refuge, Florida, United States - Lox_Sample_3.2 | ecosystem: Environmental > Terrestrial > Soil > Wetlands | place: USA... | reverse complement strand
ATCGGAGTCGAGCCAGGCCCGTTCCATCGCGGCGATCACGCGTTCGCCGACGAGGATGTTGCCCTGGATGGCATAGCTGTCCCCGCAGAGCCCGCCGGCCCAGTCCGTGCACTGCTCGCCGGTGTACGTCGCGGACCCGCCGTGCGCGTCCAGCACGCCAAGCTGGCGCACCTGGCGCTTGGCGTCGTTGCCGGTGAGTGTGTCCACCGCCTCCTGCGCGGTGGCGCCGCCTGCGAGCAGGGCGAGGCCGTCGACCCTGTAGGCGGCGTTGGCCCAGGCCTGGGTGGCCAGCGCGCCGACGTCGGACCGGGCGGCGGGAACGACCGAGCCCACGGCGAGGTACTTGCTCGCGACGGCCACGCCGATCTGGGAGCGGTCGGCGTTGCTCGCCACGATCGAGAAGGTCACGGCAACCATTATCGCGACCAGCACCGACCGCCTGCGCTGCAACACCTGGGTAACCGGCCTGACCAGCAGTAACTATGCTCGGGGGATGGGTGCCTGCAGCTGGACCGTTCCTGCGGGGCGGGTGTGACGGCCGACCTGGCCGGGCGGATGCGCGCGATCTGCATGGCGTTTCCCGAGGTCACCGAGCGGCCCAGCCACGGCGCGCCGACTTGGTTCGTCAGGGACAAGAGCGCGTTCGTGACGCTGTGGGCGGACGGTCACCACGACAACGGGTTCGCGCACCTGTGGTGCGCAGCGCCGCCGGGAGCGCAGCACGAGCTCACCGCCTCCGCGCCCGAGCGCTTCTTCCGGCCGCCCTACGTCGGGGGGCGCGGCTGGCTCGGCGTCCGGCTCGACCGGGATCCCGACTGGACCGAGATCGCCGAGCTCTGCCAGGACGCCTACCGCGTCATCGCCCCGGCGCGCCTGATCGCTCAGCTGGACGGCCCGCCCTGAAATGCCATAGCCCGGCATCCGGAAAGGAGCCGTGATCGCTAGCGGCCCCGCAGCACGGCGTCGGTGACCTCGACGGCGCAGCCCCAGGACAGCGAGATGCCCGCGCCGCCGTGACCGTAGTTGTGCCAGAGCACGCCCGCGCCGAACGGCTCGGATTCCAGCCGGACCTCGGGCCGGTACGGGCGCAGGCCGACCCGGTGCCCGATGACCCGCGCGCCACGCAGCCGTGGCTCGATCGCCGAGCATTGAGCCACTATTCGTTCTGCTATCTGGGTTTGGGGGTTTTGATCCCAGTTGCCCTCGTCGTTGGTGCCGCCGAGCAGGACCGTGTCACCATGGGGGAACATGTAGACGATCCAGGGCGGCTCCTCGTCCCTGTCGATCAGGAACTCCTCGATGCCCGGGTTCTCGACCAGCACGACCTGGCCGCGGATCGGTGTCACCTCCGGGTCGGGCACCAGGTCATGGGCGGCGACGCCGGAGCAGTTGACCACCGCGGGCGCCGCGCCTTCCAGTTCGGCCAGCGAGCCCACCGGCGACATCTTGATCGTGCCGCCTGCCCGCTCGAACCTGGCGCGCAGGTAGTCCAGGTAGACGGGCATGGTGGCGAGCGGGGTGGTGTAGTGCCAGCCGCTGGTAAAGCCGTCAGGCAGTTCGGCCTGCTCGCACAGGCGCAGAGCGGGCAGCAGACTGGTCCAGTAGTGCGGCTCGCTGGGTCCGCGGCTGACCTCCCGGCCGGTCGCCATCCGCACCCCGGTGCCGGGCTCGGCGGTGAGCCTGACCAGCGCCTTGAGCCCGACCTTGCCCCAGCGCATGACCCGCTCGGGCGGACCCACCTTGACCGGGCCCCAGACCGCGCCCGCGGCCACCGACGTCGTCCGCTCGGGCGGCGCATCCGTCCTGATCGTCACGCTCAGCCCGGCCTCGGCCAGGCAGATCCCTGTCGTCAGCCCGATGGCCCCGGCCCCAACCACGAGAACGTCCATGCCGACGACCGTATCCTTTGTGCCTGAAAGATCCGACCGGAGGTGGCCGTGAGCGAGCTAACAGACATGCAGGCCAGGCTGGTGGACGACGCGGCCGCCACCGCCGCTGGGCGGGCAGGGCTGAGCGACATCGAGCACGTGGTCATCCTCATGCAGGAAAATCGGTCGTTCGACCACTATTTCGGCACGCTGTCGGGTGTCCGCGGTTTCTCCGACTCCCGCGTGCGGACCCAGACCGTCGACGGGAAGAGCTACCCGGTTTTCGACCAGTTCGGCTACCAGCCGGGCAAGGGCGCCGATCCGTCCGGCTACCTGCAGCCGTTCCGGCTGTCAAGCGACCCGCCGCTACGAGACGGCCAGAACACCAACGACATCTCGCACACCTGGGCAACCCAGCACCGGAGCTGGAACGGCGGCGCGATGGACAAGTTCGTGGCCACCCACGTAGCCGTCGACGACGCCGTGCACGGCCCGGCGACGATGGGCTACTACGCCCGCGCCGACCTTCCCTTCTACCACGCGCTGGCGGACGCGTTCACCGTGTGTGACGGCTACTTCAGCTCGGTGATCGGACCCACGGACTCCAACCGGCTGATGGCCATGGCCGCCTCGATCGACCCGGACGGGGTGGCGGGCGGACCGGTGGTCGAGACGTTCGGCACCCGGGTCACCGAATACGGCAAGCTGACCTTCCCGACGATGCCGGAACGGCTCCAGGCCGCCGGGGTGAGCTGGAAGGTCTACAACGACCGGCTCGGCGAGCTGGCGCTGAGCCCGCTGCCGTACTTCAAGGCGTTCACCGACCCGTTCTCCGTCACCGGCGTCGAGCTGGTGGGGCGCGGGCTTACCCCGCACTTCCCCGACGACTTCGCTCAGGACGTCCGGTGGAACAAGCTGCCCGCGGTGTCGTGGATCGTGCCGCCGCTCGCACAGTGCGAGCACCCTGCCGCACCGCCCGGCTACGGCGAGTACCTCGTGCACAGCGTGCTCTCGACGCTGGTGTCGAACCCGGCCGTGTGGGCGCAGACGGTGCTGTTCGTGGTGCACGACGAGAACGGCGGGTTCTTCGACCACGTGCCGCCGCCGACGGCGCCCGCGGGGACGGCGGGGGAGTGGCTGACCGGGAGCATGCCGGCCGCCGCGGAGGGGATCGCAGGCCCCGTCGGCCTCGGCTTCCGTGTCGCGTGCCTGGTCGTCTCGCCGTTCAGCCGCGGCGGCTACGTGTGCTCGGACACGTTCGACCACACCTCGCTGCTCCGCTTCATAGAGACCAGGTTCGGCGTCGAGGTGCCCAACCTGTCAGCCTGGCGGCGCGGCGTCACCGGCGACCTGACCGGGGCGCTCGCGCTGTCAAGGCCGCCGAACACCGGCGTGCCGGCCCTGCCCGCGACCTCGCTCGGCCAGACCAGCGTCGCCGAGCAGGCCGTCCTGGACGCGCTGGCCGGCACCTTCGACGTGGGCATCCCCTACCCGCTGCCCGCGAGCAACGCGATGCCCGCCCAGGAAACCGGCCCGGCGCGCCCACCGGTGCCGTAGAGGCCTACGACGAGCGCGGGCGGACCAGGCGGAAGGTCTCGAACTCGGTGTAATCGGGGGTCGGCGCACCCTTGGCGCCGTTGGCGGGATTAACCGGGTCGGCGCCCACCGCGTGGTAATGGGTCACCGTGATGCTCGTATGGCCACTAAAGCCCTCCGGGTCGGGATCGACGTCGAAGACCGCGATCCCGTAGCCGGTCGACGTGTCGCGCTTGGCCGACCAGATCGCGTCCTCGACGGCGTCGGCCGCCGCACGGGCGTAGACGTTCGGCGCGGGGGTGAGGGCCGGGCGGTCGGCCCGGGTGAATACCTTGGCCTGGCGTTTGCCGTCGGCACTGTCTGTCCCGTAGTCGTCGAGGTTGGCGTCGGTGCCGCCGCAGCCCAGGATGAGGTGGACGGTGCCCTGGCTGGTGTCGAACACGCCGCTGTCGGTGGTGGTGACCGGGTGCGGGCGCAGCGTGTTGACCGCGCCGCCGGTGGCGACCTCCTTGCCCACGTTCGCGTCCGCGCCGCGCACGGGGAACGACCGCTCGTAGTCGTGGTCGTGGCCGCTGAGCACGAGGTCCACCTGGTAGCGGTCGAACAGCGGCAGCCATTCCTCGCGGATTCCCAGATCGGAACCGTTTCCCGTGGCCGTCGACGACGCCGCGCACTGGTGCATCTGGACGATGATCCAGTCGACCGACTGATCGGCGCGCCCGGCCGCCAGAGTCCGCTCCAGCCAGGCGGTCTGCGCGCCACCCGAGTAGCCCCTGATGTAGAACGAGGTGCCCGGCTCTATCGGCGGGTTGCCCGTGCTCGCCGCGGGCGTGAGCGCCGCCGGGCCCGCCACGAACGCGCCCGCGTCCTGGTACACGACGTCGTCGGCGTCCAGCGAGACGAACAGGACGGAGCTCACCCGGAAGGAGTACCAGCGCCCCGCGAGACCTGGCACCTGGTTGTCGGGCAGCGTGTACCTGGTCAGGTAGGAGGTGAAGCCTTGCGGGCCGTTGCCGAACTCGACCTCGTGGTTTCCCGGGCACGGCATCCACGGCCGGTTGGCCGCCGAGGCCTGGTTGTTGTTGCCGAAGTCGCGCCACACGTCTGGCTGCTGCGTCGGGTTCAAGTCGGCGTAGCACAGGTCGCCGTTGAGCAGGTGAAACAGCGGCTGGAAGGCCTCCACGGCGGCGACCGCGTAGGCGCTCTGGCCGTAGGAGAGCACCCACTGCGTGTTCGGCGTGGCCAGGTCGCCGAAGCTCGTGAAACGGAACGGCGCGCGGCCCTCGGGAGGGGTGCGGAAGGTGGCGCTGAACGGATCGGCGGCGTTGGCGTCGTTGTCCGCGGTCACGTTGTAGACGTAGGTCGCGCCTGGCCGCAACGCGCCGACCGGTGCGTGGTAGGTCCAGACAGTCTCGCCGCTGATCCCGTCGGTGTACGAGCGCGCCTCGGCGGGGATGATCCGCTGCCCGATGCGTACCCTGGCGCGCACCGACTGGCCGGGCGAGGCCCACGAGACGACGATGCTATTGGTCGGGTTCTCGCCCCAGGTGAGATGGATCTGCTCCGGGGTCCCGCCGCCGGCCGCCGCGCGGGCCCGGCGCGTGGTCGCCGCATTCGCCGAGCCGGCCGTGGCCGCGAGCAGGCCGGTGCCGCCCGCGGCGGCGAGCACCTGGCGGCGCGACATCGGGGAACGGCGGGCGTGCGAATTACCCGAGGTGGGCGGCATAACGGAAACGTAACGGCAGCGGGTAAACGCTGGATGGCGACACGGAATGTGACGGCGCCCGATCCGATGAATTAAGGGGTTTCCGTGGGATGACTCCGGAAAGCCAGTACTAGATCCGCTCCCAGGCCTCGGTCAGGACCGCGCGCAGGATCCGCTCGATCTCGTCGAAGTGCTCCTGGCCGCAGATCAGCGGCGGCGCGAGCTGGATGACGGGGTCGCCGCGGTCGTCGGCGCGGCAGACCAGGCCGGCGTCGAACAGCGCTTGCGAGAGGAACCCGCGCAGCAGCCGCTCGGACTCCTCGTCGCTGAACGTCTCGCGGGTGACCTTGTCCTTGACCATCTCGATGCCGTAGAAGTACCCGGCGCCGCGGATGTCCCCCACGATAGGCAGGTCGTAGAGCTTCTCCAGGGTGGCTCGGAACCCCGCCTCGTTCGTCCTGACGTTGCCGTTCAGGTCCTCCTTCTCGAAGATGTCCAGGTTGGCCATCGCCACCGCGGCCGACACCGGGTGCCCGGCGAACGTGATCCCGTGCAGGAACGTCGCCGCGCCCTCGCTGAAGGGTTCCATCAGCGCGTCGCTGACCATCATTCCGCCCAGCGGCGAGTAACCGGACGTCACGCCCTTGGCGAAGGTGATGATGTCCGGCTGGTAGCCGTAGCGCTCGCAGCCGAAGTAGTAGCCGAGCCGCCCGAACGCGCAGATCACCTCGTCCGAGACGAGCAGCACGCCGTAGCGGTCGCAGATCTCCCTGACCCGCTCGAAGTAACCGGGCGGCGGCGGGAAGCAGCCGCCGGAATTCTGCACCGGCTCGAGGAAGACAGCGGCCACCGACGCCGGGCCCTCGCGCAGGATCGCCCGCTCGATCTCGTCAGCGGCCCATCGGCCGAACTCGGCCTCGTCTCCGGCCAGGAAGTCCGGCGCCCGGTAGAAGTTCGTGTTGGGGACCCGGACGCCGCCAGGCAGCAGCGGCTCGAACGGGTGCTTGATCTCGGCAAGCCCGGTGATGGCGAGCGCGCCCATAGACGTGCCATGGTAGGCAATATCCCTGCTGATCACCTTGTACTTGCCGGGCTGGCCGGTCAGCTTGAAGTACTGCTTGGCAAGCTTCCACGCCGACTCGACGGCCTCCGAGCCGCTGGTGGTGAAGAACACCCGGTTCAGCGGGCCCGGCGCCAGGTCGGCCAGCCTGCTGGCAAGCTCGATGGCCCGCGGGTGGGCGTAGGACCACAGCGGGAAGTAGGCGAGCTCGCTGGCCTGGCGCGCGGCCGCCTCGGCGATCTCCCGGCGGCCGTGCCCGACCTGGCTGACGAACAGCCCGGACAGACCGTCGAGGTAGCGCTTGCCGTGCTGGTCGAACACGTAGGCGCCCTCGCCGCGGACGATCACTGGGACGTCGTTGTCCGCGTAACCGCCCATCCGGGTGAAGTGCAGCCAGAGATTGCGCTTGGCCGCTTCCTGGCTGTCGGCGATGGCGTCGAAGGAGGATGTCATCTCGTTCCCCATGAATAGGTTTGCTTGCGGAGCCTGAGGTACACGAACGTTTCCGTGCTTGTCACGGACGGGACGGCGCGCACCCGTCCCAGGATCTCGAGCAGCTGGTCGTCGTCCTCGCAGACCACCTCGGCCAGCAGGTCGAACGAGCCAGCCGTGATGACGACGTAGTCGATTTCCTCCATGTCGGCCAGCTGGCTGGCCACCTTGTCAAGGTCACCGTCGCTCTTGATCGCGATCATGGCCTGCCGCCGGAATCCCAGAGTGAGAGGGTCGGTGACCGCCACGATCTGCATGACGCCGGTCTCCTGCAGCCGCTGGACGCGCTGCCTGACCGCCGCCTCGGAGAGCCCGACCGCCTTGCCGATCGCGGCATAGGACCGCCGGCCGTCCTCCTGCAACTGCTCGATGATTTGCTTGGAGACGGCGTCGGGCACGGCGCCGCCAGGGGCATGGGCCGCAGGGAGCGTCCTAGGGCTGTGCGCCATGCGGCCTCCTGGGGGTTAGAGTCCAGCGGACTCAAGGTTTCAGGCCCTGCCTACGGCATCAACTGATTTCGTAGGTATATGTAAAGATAGCAACTGAATCACTTGTGGAGATAGTCTAGCTCTGCGAAGCTCGTCGCAAAGAAGACGCTCCAGCGGATGGAGGCCCGGGATGTCCGATCGCAGGCTGCAGAACTTTGTCAACGGCAAGTACACCGACACCGCGGACGGGCGCACCAGCGAAGTGGTCGACCCGAGTACCGGTGAGGTTTACGCCCAGGCGCCGATATCCGGCCGCCAGGACGTCGACGCCGCGATGCAGGCTGCGGCGAGCGCGTTCGCGGGCTGGCGGGACGCCACCCCGTCCGAGCGTAGCCTGGCCCTGTTCCGGATCGCCGATGCGATCGAGGCGCGGGCCGACGACATCGTCGAGGCGGAATGCCGCAACACCGGCAAGCCCGTCGCCCTGACCAGGTCCGAGGAGATCCCGCCCGCCGTGGACCAGATCAGGTTCTTCGCGGGCGCCGCCAGGGTGCTCGAGGGCCGCAGCGCGGGTGAGTACATGAAGGACCACACCTCGATGATCCGGCGCGAGCCGATCGGCGTGTGCGCCCAGGTGACGCCCTGGAACTACCCGATGATGATGGCGGTCTGGAAGTTCGCGCCCGCCATCGCGGCGGGCAACGCGGTCGTGCTCAAGCCGTCGGATACCACCCCCGCCTCCACGCTGCTGCTGGCCGAGATAGCGGCCGAGTTCCTGCCGCCGGGCGTGTTCAACGTGATCTGCGGTGACCGCGACACCGGCCGCGATCTGGTCTCGCACCCCACCCCGAGCATGGTGTCGATCACCGGCTCGGTGCGGGCCGGCATGGAGGTCGCCCGCGCTGCCGCCGACGACCTCAAGCGCGTGCACCTCGAACTCGGCGGCAAGGCACCCGTGGTGGTCTTCGATGACGCGGACATCGAGAGCGCGGCGGCGGGCATCGCCGGCGCCGGCTACTTCAACGCCGGCCAGGACTGCACCGCGGCCACCCGCGTGCTGGCCGCCCCCGGCGTCGCCCCCGACCTGACCGCGGCCCTGGCCGAGCAGGCGCGCAACACCAAGACCGGCGGCCTGGACGTGCCCGACGCGTACTTCGGCCCGCTGAACAACCCCAACCAGCTGGCCCGCGTCGAGGGCTTCATCGAGCGCACGCCGGCCCACGCCGAAGTGGTCGCCGGCGGCCACCGGGTCGGGTCGCGCGGGTTCTTCTATGAGCCCACCGTGGTGTCCGGCCTGAACCAGGACGACGAGATGATCCAGGACGAGATCTTCGGTCCGGTCATCACCGTCCAGCGGTTCACCGACGAGGAAGAGGCCGTCCGCTGGGCCAACGGCGTCCAGTACGGCCTGGCATCCAGCGTGTGGACCAAGGACCACGGCCGCGCGATGCGGATGGCAAAGCGGCTGGACTTCGGCGCGGTGTGGATCAACACTCACATCCCGATCGTCGCCGAAATGCCGCACGGCGGCTTCAAGCACTCTGGCTACGGCAAGGACCTGTCCATGTACGGCTTCGAGGACTACACCCGAATCAAGCACGTCATGAGCTACATCGGCGACTGAATTCAAAACCATTCTTTAGCCGAACGGGCCGTGGTGCGTGCCCAGGTAACAGGGCTCGCATCCCCTGGATCTGGCCGCCGTCATGCGTCCCGGCGGTCAAGCAGCGTCCACGCGATGGCGTACACGATCGCGACGAACAGACACATCACGCCGAAGCCGGGCCATGGCTGGAGGGTGTGGGCGTCGATGTGGACGCTGGTGATCTGGCCGCCGGCCAGGGTCGGCCAGAACTCGGTGACCGGGTTTCGCCACGAGTCCGGCAGCGCCTGGGCGATCCCGGGCAGGACGAACAGGACGGCGATCATGGCGGCGATTGCGGCGGCCGGGTGGCGGAGCAAGGTGCCCGCGCCGACGCTGAGTACCGCCAGGGCGGCCAGGAGTAGCCCCGTTCCCACCACCGCCCGGGCGACCCCGGGATCACCGAGCGCCGCGTGGGGGGCATGACCGCTGATGAGGGCCTGGCCCGCGAAGAACGCCGCGAAGCTGGTGAACTCGCCCACGACGAAGGTCACCGCGGCGAAGACCAGCGACTTGGCGGCCAGGACCCGGCCTCGCTTCGGGACGGCGATCAGGCTGGTGCGGATCATCCCGGAGGAGTACTCGGAGCTGATGCAGAGCACCCCGAGCACGGCGATGGCCAGTGAGGCGATGGCCATCCCGCTCAGGCTGACCGCGGTCGGGTCCCAGCTCAGCTTGCTGGAGACGCTGCTCTTGGCGTAGCCGTGGGCGGCGGCCGCGCTGATGGCGGCCGCCAGGCCGATGCCGAGCACGACGGTCACGGTCAGCGCCCAGAACGTCGACCGGACCGAACGGAGCTTGGTCCACTCCGAGCGCAGCACGTCACCGAAGGTGGCGGCATGGAAGTCGTCCGGGCGCATGAGGGCGATGGCGGCGTCGGTCATCGGGTCGCCCCGGCCGCTTGATACTCCACGCTGTCACTGGTCAGTTCCATGAACGCCTCCTCCAGCGAGGCCCGGACGGGAATGAGCTCGAACAAGACGATGCTGTGGGCGGCAGCCAGCTTGCCTACCTCGGCGCTGTCCATCCCGGTGATCTCGATGACGTCCGGGTCGGTCCCGGCGTTAGTAACGGTGGCGCCGGCCTCGCGCGAGCGGGCGGCCAGCTCGGCCGCCTGGGGGCTGCGGACGTGGACCGACTGATGGGAGCTGGACCGCACAAACTCGTCCATGCTGGTGTCGGCGATCAGCCGGCCCTTGCCGATCACCACCAGGTGGTCGGCGGTCAGGGCCATCTCGCTCATCAGGTGGCTGGAGACCAGCACGGTGCGGCCCTCGGCGGCCATCGCCCGCATGAGGGTGCGGACCCAGTGGATGCCGTCGGGGTCCAGGCCGTTCACCGGTTCGTCGAAGATGAGCACGGCCGGGTCTCCGAGCAGCGCCGATGCGATGCCGAGCCGCTGACCCATGCCCAGCGAGAAGCCCTTCGCCCGCCGCCCGGCCACGCCCTCCAGACCGACGATGCGGATCACCTCGTCCACCCGGCTGCGGGGGATGCCGTTGCTCTGGGCCAGGCATAGCAGGTGGTCGCGGGCCCGGCGGCCACCGTGCACCGCCCCGGCGTCGAGGAGGGCACCCACCTCGCGCATGGGCGCCGGCAGGTCGCGGTAGCCGCGACCGCCTACGGTTACCGAGCCGTGCGTCGGCGCGTCCAGGCCCAGGATCATCCGCATGGTGGTGGTCTTCCCGGCGCCGTTCGGCCCGAGGAAGCCGGTGACCATGCCGGGCCGGATCGAGAAAGACAGGTCGTTGACGGCCGTGACAGAGCCGTAGCGCTTGACCAGGTTGCGGGCTTCGATCATTGCTCTGGCGCGAACGGGAGGGCCATGTCGCGGTAGGGCTCGTCGGTGTTCAGTGCGCTGGGGAGATAGGTGATGCGCATGCCGAGGTCTTCGGGCGTGAGGGCAAGAGGCTCACCCTCATGCTCCTTTTCCTGCTCCTGCGCCCAGGCCTCCAGTGACTCGCCGGCGAGCTGCCAGTGCACCGCCTCGTCCCCGCCATCCGGTAGGGCGACGAACGCCTCCCGGTGTGCCGGCTCGGTTCGCAGGCTCAGCTCGGGATACTGCGACGCGAGAGATTCCGCTTGCTCGGCGGGGACTGGCTTACACCATTCGATCGGGGCATCGGTGTCGTCGTTCACCAGACCCCACCAGATGCAGAAGAACGCGCCTGCTCGTCCCTCCATCTTCGGCAGCGGGCGCTCGCGCAGGATCGCGATGAACTCCTTGCCGAACGCCCACATCCCCTGTAGGTCAACGTGGCGCTTGATACACAGCAGGCTCCGCTCGGGTATCTCCCGGGTGCCGACTTCGTACATGACGGACCTCTTCCCGCTCAATCGGTTGACGAGGTAGTCGGCTAGCTCGCGCCGCGCTTCGTGCGCCGCATCGGCGTTGCGCCAGTGCTCGGCGATGCGCTCCGCCGCATCGGCTGGATCCCACGCGAGCAGTTCCCTGATCGCCGCGAGCGGCAACTGCAACTGGCGCAGCATCACGACCAGGCGGGCCGCCTCGAGCTGGGCGGTGTCGTAGTAGCGATAGCCGGACGCCCGATCGACGCGCGAAGGCACAAGCACCCCGCGTTCGTCGTAGAGGCGCAGCGCCTTCAGCGAAAGGCGGGACCGTCGTGCGAACTCTCCGATGCTGATCTCTTCCACGCTGACTCCCTCGTCGCCGGGCCGATCCGACCCGGCAAGGTGAGTCTGCAGGTTCCCCCAGGGTGAGAGTCAAGCCGGTCGGCGGTCGCCTAGTCTCGTGGGGTGAGTGTGCACGAGCTTTCCCGTGCGGATGCGCGGCGGATTGCCGTGCGGGCGCAGCTGCTCGACGGGTCGCGGCCCGGCGGGCTGCTTGATGCGGTGCGGCGGCTGACCTTGCTGCAGCTTGATCCCGTCTCGGCGATCGCGCCCAGCGCGGACCTGGTGGCGTGGAGTCGGCTCGGGTCGGCGTATTCGCCGGCCGAGCTGGACGGGGCGCTGCGCGACAGGACGCTGCTTGAGCTGCGGGCGATGATCAGGCCGGCCGAGGACCTCGCGCTGTACCGGGCGGACATGGCGCGCTGGGACCTGGCCGAGCGCGGCGATCTGCCCGGCTGGCGGGCGTCGCTGCGCGACTGGGTGCGCGCGAACGAGGCGTGCCGCAGGGACATCCTGGACCGGCTCGGCTCGGCCGGGCCGCTGCCGTCGCGCGACCTTCCCGACACCTGCCGGCTGCCGTGGCGGTCGACCGGCTGGACCAACAACCGCAACGTCATCAAGCTGCTCGAACTCATGGTGCTGCGCGGCGAGGTCGCCGTCGCCGGGCGCAACGACGGCGGTGAGAGGCTGTGGGACCTGGCTGAACGGATCTACCCTGACGACCCGGCGATCCCCCCGGACCAGGCGCTGCGCACCAGGAACGAGCGGCGGCTTGCCGCCCTGGGCATCGCCCGCGCCCGGGGTCCCGAGTGCGCGGTCGAGCCCGCGGACGTGGGGGAGGCGGGCGAGCCTGCCGTGGTCGACGGGGTCAAGGGCACCTGGCGGGTCGACCCGGCGCAGCTAGGCCGGCCGTTCACCGGGCGCGCGGCGCTGTTGTCCCCGTTCGACCGGCTGATCCACGATCGCAAGCGGACGGTCGAGCTGTTCGGGTTCGACTACCAGCTTGAGATGTACAAGCCCGTCGCGAGCCGCAGGTGGGGCTACTACGCCCTGCCGATCCTGTACGGCGACCGGCTGGTGGGCAAGCTCGACGCCGCCACGGACCGGGCCGCAAGGGTGCTGCGGGTACGCGCAATCCATACCGATGTCGACTTCACCCCGGCCATGGCCGCCGCCGTCGAGGCTGAGATCGAGAACCTGGCGCACTGGCTAGAGCTCGGCCTAACCTCGCCGCATTGAGAGCGTGCCGCACCCACTCAGGCGAAATTAGCGCGTTGGCTAGGCATGCGTTGCCAGAGGCAGGGACTGGCCGGCCTGCCGCCGGTTACCCGGTAACAAGTTCGGCGAGATGGGCCAGGGAGTTGCCCAGATGATCTGCGGCAAACGGGGGGAATGGGAACGGGAGTCGCTGCCGGAGGGAGTCGGGGACCGCCGACCAGTCATAGGAGAGGGTGACCTCGGTCCCGGATCGTCCGGCAGGGGCCAGGTCGTAGCGCCAGATGTGGCCGACGATCTGCGGGTTGCCATCGGCGGTGTCCATGCCTGGCTCCCAGGAAACGGCGCGTGGCGGGTCGAACACCTGCACCCGGTTGGCCATCCGGTAGTGCCCGCCTGGGACCCTGTCGTTGTACATGGCCATCCGGAACACCTGGCCCGCCTCGGTCAGGTGCTGGCTGTCGAGGGGCTCGCGGACCGAGCCTGTGCCGTCGATCGCGGCGTGCTTGGCGGGGTCGGCGAGTACGGCGAAGATCACCTCGGCTGGGGCGTTAATGATCGTGGTTGTGCTGATGGTTTCGTCGGTCATGGTGGTGCCTCCTCGTGAACTCAGCTGGGTACCGGATCTGACGGCCGGCGCCCCGGCCTGCTTGGCGCTGCTGCCAGTCATCTGCTTCTCCTTCCCTGGGCGATCCGCGAGATCGGGGACCGCTTGCAGGGAAAGGACGAACGGTGAAGCGGGCGGAGGACATATCCGGGGGAGAAACCCAGGCAATGAAAGCGAGAAAACCAGAACGCGGGTCAGCCGAGCTCAGACCGCACCTTGCGCAGACGGCCCTGCAGGAGGCGCTGTTCGACCTTGCTGGGCGCCAGGGCGACCGCGGCGTGAAGTTCTCCGGCGGCGTCGCCCATGCGGCCAAGCCGGCACAGGTTGTCCGCCAGGGCAGCGTGCCACAGATAGGAGTTCTCCAGGCCGGCGATGGTCTTCAGGGCTGCCAGCCCCGCCTCGGGGCCGTCGCGCTCGGTAACCGCGACCGCCCGGTTGAGCGCCACCACCGGGCTGGCCGTGATCGACCCGAGCAAGTCGTAGAGGCCGACGATCCGGTCCCAGTCTGTCCCCTGCCAGCTGGGCGCGGTCGAGTGGGCTGCGGCGAGGTGAGCCTGGATCTGATAAGGCCCGGCCACCCCGCCGGACCGGGTCACGCCCTCGGACAGCCACGCCGAACCCTCGGCGATCGCGGCTCGGTTCCAGCGGGTGCGGTCCTGGTCGGCCAGGGTCACCGGATCACCGTCGGCGTCGGTACGGGCAGGGGTGCGGGCCGAGGTCAGCAGCAACAGGGCCAGCAGGGACAGCGCCTCGGGCTCGTCGGGCATCAGCCCGGCCAGCAAGCGAGCCAGCCGGAGCGCCTCGGCCTCGAGATCGACCCGCGCCACCGCGTCCCCGCCGGTCGGGGCGTGGGCCTCGGTGGCGATCAGGTACACCACCGCCAGCACCGCGGCCAGCCGGCCGGGAAGCTCCGTATCGGCGGGAATCGCGTAGGGGATGCGGGCCGTGGCGATCTTGGCGCGCGCCCGCACCAGGCGCTTGGCCATGGTGGCCTCAGGCACCAGGAACGCGCGGGCGATGGCCGGCACCTCAAGCCGGGCCAGCGTGCGCAGCGAGAGGGCCACCTGAGCCTCACGGCTAAGCGCCGGGTGGCAGCAGGTGAAGATCAGGCGCAGCATATCGTCGCGCAGCGACGTCTCTGGCTCCATCGCCTCGATCGCCTCCTCGATCTGGTCCGGTGCGGCCCCGGTTCCCCACCGGAACGCGGCGGTCTCCTTAGCGGCCCGGGCTGACTCGCGTCGCAGCAGGTCAAGCGCCTTGCGGCGGGCGACTACCGCCAGCCAGGCCCGCGGATCGTCAGGGATCCCCGTTTTGGACCACCTGTCCAGGGCGGTGATCGTGGCCTCGGAGAGCGCGTCCTCGGCGACGGCCAGATCCCCGATGGTCCTGGCCAGCGTGGCCAGCACCCTGGGACCTTCGCTTTTCAGCACCTCGACCAGAGTGCCGGTGGCGTCCATACCAGGGTGCCTAGGCGTGGGCAGGCGCTACCGGGCGAAGCTCGATCTTCCCCCGCCAGGCAGCCGGGATCTGCACCGCCCACGCGATGGCCTCGTCAAGGTCGGCCGCCTCCAGCAGAAAGTACCCGGCCAAGACCTCCTTCGCCTCGGCGTAAGGGCCGTCGGTCACCAGGACATCGCCGCCCTTGCCGCCCGAGACGGTGATGGTCGTCGACATCGTCACCGGATACAGAGCTTCGCCGCCGCGCATGACCCCGGCCTCGGTAGCCCGCCGGGCGAACTCCGTGTACTCGGGGGTGAACTCCATATCAGGCACCGAGTCCCACTGGTGGTCCCGGTCGTAGTAGCACAAGGCCACATACAGCGCCATCGTCAAGGCTCCTTCCGTTCAGCCACCATGCCGTACCGTTTTACCTTGGCGACCACGACCGTGCCAACGCTGGTGCGGACCCGGAGCTGCCCGGAAGACGGCGCTTCAGCTGGCGGGGCTGTTGTGGTAGGAGGCGATGCGCCAGCCGCTGTCGCGCCTGACCAGCACCCAGGTCGCGCGCACCAGGCGCTCGCTCGCGACAGCCTCCT
>Ga0335078_10008556_pt1 | contig 15220 bp, 11 predicted proteins | sample Lox_Sample_32_FD_206711 | JGI IMG/M metagenome (GOLD analysis project Ga0335078, IMG submission 206711) | Soil microbial communities from Loxahatchee National Wildlife Refuge, Florida, United States - Lox_Sample_3.2 | ecosystem: Environmental > Terrestrial > Soil > Wetlands | place: USA... | reverse complement strand
CGGCGTCGGTGCGGACTTCGAGCGCCGCATGCGGCACGACGGCACGGCCGAGATTGGGGAATGTCGCGTAAGCGACGGCATGTTCGACCGGGTAGACCTCGTCGGCGCCGATCGGCAGCGAAGGCGTATCGGGCAGCGGCGAGTGGATACCGAAATTGCGCGCAGTCTGCACGATCATGGCACGGCCGAGCTTCGGGTTGCCCTTGCCGAGCATGATCGACAGCTTGACCGGGATGACGTTGATCGAATGGGTGATCGCCTCGAGCAGCGTCACCGATCCGGAGTAGCCGCCGGAATAATTGTGCGGGCACCAATTGCCGATGCAGACCGGCGAATCGACCACGACCGACTGCGGCGTAAAGCCGTTGGCGAGCGCCGTGGCGTAGACGTAAGGCTTGAACGAGGAGCCGGGCTGACGCAGCGCGTCGGTGGCGCGGTTGAATTGGCTGGCGCCGTAATCGCGTCCGCCGACCATGGCGCGCACGCCGCCGTCGAGATCCGCGATTACCGCCGCGACCTGGCTGGCGCCGTAGTCGCGCCCGTATTGGCGCAATTCGGATTCGACCTCACGCTCGGCGTAGCGCTGCAGGTTGCCGTCGAGCGCCGTGCGCACGACGAACGAGCGGGCCGTGACCGATTTCGGGAATGTTTCGACGAGCCGTCGCATTTCGTCGAAGGCCCAATCGAGGTAATAATTCGGCACGTCCTCGGCAGCGCGGTCGATCGGTGTCGCCGGGTTGCGCCGTGCGCCGTAGACTTGGCCCTCCGTCATGAATCCATTGTCGACCAGGTTGTCGAGCACGACGTTGGCGCGTGCGCGGGCCGCCGGCAGATTGACGAGCGGAGAAAACTTTGTCGGCGCCTTGAACAGGCCGGCGAGCATCGCGGCTTCGGCCAGCGTTACGTCGCGAACCGATTTGCCGAAATAATAGCGTGCCGCAGCATCGACGCCGAAGGCGCCACCGCCGAGATAGGCGCGGTCGAGATACAGTTTCAGAATCTCGTTCTTGCTGAGATGGGCTTCGAGCCACAGCGCCAGGAACGCTTCATTGATCTTGCGCTGGTAGGTCCGCTCGTTGGACAGGAACAGGTTCTTGGCCAGTTGCTGGGTGATGGTGGAGCCGCCCTGCACCACGCCGCCGGCCTCGGTGTTGGTGACGAAGGCGCGGAAAATGCCCTGCACGTCGATGCCGTAATGATCGTAGAAGCGGCGATCTTCGGTCGCGAGCGTGGCTTTGATCAGGTTGTCGGGCATTTCGTCGAGCGGCACCGACTCGGTGTGCTTGATGCCGCGGCTGCCGATCACGTTGCCGTAGCGGTCGAGAAACGTGACCGCGAGCTCGGACTTCTTGAGCCAGTCGTCGTCGGAAGTCTGGTGAAAGGCGGGAATGGCGAGCGCCAGCATGAGAAATAGGCCGCCGGTCCCGAGCGTTGCCATTTCCGACAGCGGTTCGATCAGGAGCCAACGCCGCCAGCCGGCGACATGGGCGCGGTCCATAAACGCCGTGAAGCGTTCGTAGATTTCGCGGGTCCATTTGCCGCTCTGGAACACCGCGAAATCGATGCGGGCATCGATGTCGAGCAACACCCGCTTGAGTTTGGGCAGCCAATCATCGCCCGGATCGGGGAACATGTCCGTCACAACAGCGCGCTCCGCGAATCGACGACAACCAAGATCGGGGCCACAAGCTTTGCCTTTTTAGCCGACGGCGGTTTGGGCGGCCAATGCCTAGTTACGCCTGATTCAGTTAACCGCGCTACGGCGGCTAAATTACACCGGCCGACAGGGTGAATGGAAATTTGGGGTAAATTTGGCATAGGGTTCCGGAGAACAACATGGCAACCAATCCCGCCGACTCCGACCCGATTCCATTCTGGCGACGCAAGTCACTGGAAGAAATGACGGATTCGGAATGGGAGAGCCTGTGTGACGGCTGCGGCAAATGCTGCCTCAACAAGCTGGAGGAGGAAGAAGGCGCCGCCAAGACCTTTTACACCGATGTCGGCTGCCGGCTCTTGGACAGCGACGCCTGCCGCTGCCGTGATTACGCGCACCGCCTGGAACGGGTCGACGACTGCGTGCAGTTAACGCCGCAGTCGCTCAAAACCATCAATTGGCTCCCGCCATCTTGCGCATACGTTCTGCTCGCCGAGGGCAAGGACCTTTATTGGTGGCACCCGTTGGTCTCCGGTGATCCCGAAACGGTTCACATCGCCGGTGTTTCGGTACGCGGCCGGGTGGGCGCATCGGAAGTCGACGTTCCCGACGAGGACCTCGAAGACCACATCGTGAGCTGGCCGTTGAGGCTGCCGAAACGGGCGCGGCGACGGTGAACCCGGCCACGGGTTGCGGTTGCGTGCACCCCTGATCTGCGGCGCGGGCAGTTGCAAAGACGCGCCGCGCCAGCCAAGTGTTAGCGGCCCTTCGCCCTCGGCCTGAAAAACACGGCGCTAGCCAACCCCATTCCCGACATGACCAGCGAAAGCAGTGAGATGACCTCCGAGCGTGCCGAGGCTGGTCCGGCTGCTGCAGCCGCCAATGAACCCTATTCGACGCATGCGGCGCACCCGCAAGCGATGCTCGATCACGCCACGGTCCGCGCCGTCGTCGCCGGCATCATGCTGGCTATGTTCCTCTCCGCGCTTGAGCAAACTATCGTCGCGCCGGCGCTGCCGGCAATCGGCAAGAGCCTTGGCGGCATCGACGATCTGTCGTGGGTGGTGACGGCCTATCTCCTCGCGGTCACAGCAACGACGCCGCTGTTCGGAAAGCTTTCCGATATTTATGGCCGGCGACTCATTCTGATGTGGGCGATAGGAATCTTCGTTGCCGGCTCAGTCGCCTGCGCGCTGGCGCAAAACATCTGGATGCTGATTCTCGCGCGTGGGCTGCAAGGCATCGGCGGCGGCGGCTTGTTGCCGACGGCGCAAACCATCATCGCCGATCTCTTGTCGCCGCGCGAGCGGCCGATCGTAATGGGCCGCACTTCGATCATGTTCATGAGCGCCAGCATTCTCGGCCCGGTACTCGGCGGATTGCTCACCGACCATCTGCATTGGTCGCTGATTTTCTGGATCAACCTGCCGCTTGGCGCAGGCGCTCTGATCATGACGGAACGGGCCTTGCGCCGGCTGCCGCGGAACGATCGTCCGCATCAGCTCGATATGATCGGCGCCGTTTTGATGGTTGGGGCGGCGATCGTGTTGTTGCTGGCGCTGTCCTGGGGCGGCACCCGTCATCCGTGGACCTCGTGGCGTATCCTGACGCTGATCGCATGTTCGGCAGCGCTGTGGACACTGTTCGCGATCAGACTCGTCACCGCGCGCGAGCCGTTTATTCCGGTCGCTATCCTGCACGGCCGCGTCACCTCGGCGATCACCTGTGCCGCGTTCTTCTCCATCGGCACGATCATCGGCATCACGATCTACACGCCGCTGTATTGCCAGGCCGTGCTCGGCGTTTCGGCGAGCTCATCCGGCCTGGCGCTCATCGCTTTTATGGCCGGTACGGTGTGCGGCTCGCAGGTCACGGCGCGGCTGATGGTGCGAATGACACGGTATTTGCGCTTGCCGATGATCGGACTCGCCGTTGCGATCACTGTGCTTACCATCCTCGCTGCTGATCCTGCGGGTCAACCGATCGCAAGGTTCGTGTCTCTGCTGTTCGCGCTCGGCTGCGGGCTGGGGCCGATGTATCCAATGAGCACCATCCTCATGCAGAATGTCGTCAAGCCGCACCAGCTCGGAACCGCGACCGGAACGCTGAACTTCTTCCGGACGCTCGGCGGCGCTATCATCGTCGCGGTGTTCGGCGCTATCGTGCTCAGCGGTGCTGACGCCAATTCGGGTGTCATGACGCTGGAAAAGCTCGCCGCGACGCACGGCGATCTGGCCCCGGCCTATCACTGGGTCTTTATCGCCGCGGCGATCTTTCTCGGGATTTCCCTTTGCTGCTTGTTCGCGGTCGAAGAACAACCGCTGCACGGGCCGGTGCGGCTCAGCGAAGGCGCGGCGGAATAAGAGCTTTGAAGCTTATGGCGCCAGCGGCGAGCCGAGCGCGCGAGCTGTATTCACGATCCAAGCGCGGTAGCGCACGAGAGGCGTGATTCCGGTGAGCCCGCCACAGCCAGCCGAGAGCTTTGGGCCCGTCGACCAGCTGACAACGCCGACGATAGTGAGATTGCCGTTACTGTCGCGAAACGCCGGCGCACCGGAATCGCCGGCGCAAGCGCCGAGGCCGGGGCTTTCATCCTTGGTCCGGGGATCGAACAGGCGGATTTGCAGCGGCCCTGGCTGGCCGGTGACGACGAGCGTCGCCGTACGCACGGTGCCGCCGGTGCGGCCGTCACCGCGCACGGTGACGCCGTAGCCGGCCACCACCAGCGCATCGCCGACGACAACCGCTTCGCCGTCGCCGCCGATCCGCACCGGGGAGACATGTGGCGGCAGCGGCTCGGCGAGCTTGATCAGTGCGACATCCGCAGTGGCGAGATGGCCGAACAACCGCTTCAGGTCGAATTGCGGATCGCGCTCGATGCGCGCGATGTCTTTCAGAACTGGCTGCTGACCTGGGGCGCTGCCGACGAGCTTGTAGTCGGCGCCGGGCTCTACGCAATGTGCCGCAGTCAACAACAGGTCGCGCGCAACCGCGGTCGCCGTGCAGGCGGTGCCGTAGGAGCCCAAGATCATGACCACCGAGCGTCCGACATCGCCGGCTGCCGGCGGCGCGCCGCCAACCATGGCCGATGCGGCGGTTACGGACAACAGGGCGGTGATGTTGATGGCCGCTGCGGCGACAAGCGAGCCAAAAGACGTCAACCGCCGTACTCGGATCGTTATCGGTCCGGCCATGACTATTTTCTCTCCCGCCTGGTTTCGCCAGAATAGCCCGGCCTTTCACAATTTTGCGACCGGTAGGCCTTAAAAACAGCCGTTCAGGTCGGGTTCACTGCTCAGCCGCTAGAACGCGGCCATGATACTGGCTGCGGCTGCCGCCGGGCGATTCGCCCTTGGTACTGTGCTCGCGCTTGTGCTTGCGAGCACACCCCTGCGCGCCGACGATGCCACGCATCCGCCGCATTCCGAGACTGGCCGTCCCGCGCATGCCGGGGCCGAATACAGCTGCCTTGGCCAGAAAGAGCGGCGGGCCGAGACCGAAAGTGGCAAGCTCATCCGGCTATCGACGGCCATGCACGCTGCCAGGCGCCGCATGCCCGGAACGGTGGTGCGGGCGCGGCTGTGCTACGGCAAAGACGGGCTTGTCTACGTGCTGACAGTTCTTGCGCACGATGGCAAAGTGGCGCGGATTTCAGTGGACGCGGTGAAAGGCACCTTCACCGGCGACCGTTAGGCGGAGCGTTACTTGCGGCTTCTCGTTGTTGAGGACGACCCCGATCTCAATCGGCAACTGGCGACCGCATTAACGGACGCCGGCTATGTGGTGGACCGCGCCTTTGACGGCGAAGAGGGCCATTACCTCGGCGAGAGCGAGCCGTATGACGCGGTCATTCTCGACATCGGCCTGCCGAAAATGGACGGCATCTCGGTACTCGAGGCGTGGCGTCGCGCCGGCCGCGCCATGCCCGTGCTGATCCTCACGGCGCGCGATCGCTGGAGCGACAAAGTGCAAGGCTTCGATGCCGGCGCCGACGACTATGTCGCGAAGCCGTTCCACCTCGAAGAAGTGCTGGCGCGCGTGCGGGCGCTGTTGCGCCGCTCGGCGGGGCACGCCAAGAGCGAATTCACTTGCGGACCGGTTCGCCTCGATACCCGTACCGGCCGTGTCGCCGTAGAAGGCAATCCGGTCAAGCTCACGTCGCACGAATACCGGCTGTTGTCGTATCTGATGCACCACACCGGCCGCGTGGTGTCGCGCACTGAGCTCGTCGAGCATCTCTACGACCAGGATTTCGACCGCGACTCCAACACGATCGAAGTGTTCGTCGGCCGCATCCGCAAAAAGCTTGGCGTCGACGTGATCCAGACGGTGCGCGGGCTCGGCTATCTGCTCACGCCGCCCGATGCGCGCTAACTCGCTCGCACTTCGGCTGTTCATTTGGGCCACCGCCTGTACGGTCGTCATTCTCATTATCACTGGCGTTGCCCTGTCCAGCCTCTATCGCCATGCCGTCGAGCGCGCGTTTGACCGCCGGCTTGACGTTTATCTGCGCACACTTGTCGCCGACGTCGCCTCGCCTGAAGAAGGCACCGACAGATATCCGCAGTCGATCGGCGAGCCGCTGTTCGAATTGCCGCTGTCGGGGTGGTACTGGCAGGTGACGCGGATCGATACCAACACGCCCGAAGTGCATTCCTCGCGCTCGCTATGGGATGCCAGCCTGCCACGCCTGCCCGACGAAAGATCGTCGGCCGACGCCGAATATCGGCACGGTTATGCTCAGGGGCCGGAGAACCAGGAGCTGCGCCTAGTCGAGCGCGACATCGACCTCGGCGCCGACGGCCGCTATCTGATTGCTGTGGCCGGCGATGCTTCGGAAATCGACGACGAAACGGCGAGCTTCGAGCGCACGATCGTCATAACCTTTACGGCGCTGACGCTCGCGCTGTTGCTGACGACCGCACTGCAGGTGCGGTTCGGTCTGGCGCCGCTCAAGCGCATTTCCGATAGCCTCGCCGCCATTCGCTCCGGCCGCGCCGAGCGGCTGCAGGGCGAATTCCCGGTCGAGATCGCTCCGCTGGCGCGCGAGACCAACGCTCTGATCGACGCCAACCGGGAGATCGTCGAGCGCGCGCGCACTCATGTCGGCAATCTGGCGCATGCCCTGAAGACGCCGCTGTCGGTCATCGTCAACGAGGCGGCGGCCCGCGGCAACGATCCGTTGGCCGTGAAAGTCCTCGAGCAAACCGACATCATGCGCGATCAAGTCGCGCGTCAGCTCGAGCGTGCGCGGCTTGCGGCCCGTTCAGCCGTGGTCGGCATGTCGGTTGAGGTTCCGCCGGTCGTTACGGCGCTCGCCCGCACCATGGAGAAGCTCTACCGCGAACGCGACATTGCTATCGACGTCGACGTACCCGAGCACGCGCGCTTTCGCGGCGAGCAGCAGGATCTTGAGGAGATGATCGGCAATCTCGTCGATAACGGCTGCAAATGGGCGCAGTCGCGGGTGGCCATCGAGGTGATGGAAGATCAACCGCCGGCGGACAGCGCCAAGCCCCGCGTGCGCATCATCGTCGACGACGACGGGCCGGGACTTTCGCCCGGCGAGCGCGAGCGGGTGGCGCTGCGCGGCCAGCGTCTCGACGAGACCAAGCCGGGCTCGGGGCTCGGCCTGTCGATCGTCGTCGAGCTGGCAAACCTCTATGGCGGTGTACTGACGCTCGGCACGGCGCCGATCGGCGGCTTGCGCGCCGAGCTGGCGCTGCCGGCGGCATAGGCATCAGCGTCCCCACAGCTCCTTCGACGCGATCCGGGCACCCTCTGACAGCGCCTTGAATTTCGCCCAGACGATCGACGGGTGGACTTCCTTCGATCCGGCGAACGTGGCGAAGCCGCAGTCGGAACCGGCGATGACGTTTTCGCGGCCGACGACGCCGGCATAGCGCACGATGCGTTCGGCGACGAGCTCCGGATGCTCGACGAGGATGGTCGAATGCGAGATTACGCCCGGAATTAAGATCTTGCCGTCCGGCAGTTTGACGTTCTTCCACACCTTCCATTCGTGTTCGTGGCGCGGATTGGCTGCCTCGAACGAGTAGGCTCCGGCACGGATTTTCAGAATAATATCCACGATGTCTTTGAGCTCCATGTCGTGGATACGCGGCCCCATATTGATGCCGTAGCAGGTATGAAATCGGATTTTTTCCGGCGCGATGTCGCGTAGCGCGTGATTGAGCGCCTCGACGCGGACTTCCGCCCATTTGCGGCAATCGGCGATGCTCGCCTCGGGATGGATGATGTAATAGGTGACGAGCCGCGGGTCGTCGATCTGCACCAGAAAGCCGGCATCGACGATCGCCTGGTATTCTTCGCGCATCGCTTCGGCGATGGCGAAGACGTATTCTTCCTGCGAAGTGTAATAGGCATTCTTCTGCCAGTCCTCGATATTGGCTGGCGAAATGGCCGGCATGAATACTTCTTCGGCCTTCACGCCATCGAGCGCGGCCTTGAGATTGTCAATGTCGCGCTTGAGCCGGGCATGGCCCTTATATGTGATCGGCCCGGTGCAGATCATGTGGGTGTGCGTCGATGCCGGGTGGGTCTGGGCGTAGAATTCAGGAAACGACAAGCCCTCGCGCGACGTCATCCATTGATTGCGCGGCCCGGATCGGGTGTCGACTTCGTAGCCGCCGAGGCGTTCGTTGATGTAACTGACAAAGCTCGGCTTGCCGTATTCGCCGTCGTCGATCACGTCGATACCGAGGTCCGCCTGCTTGCGCACGACCTCACTCACGGCGCTGCGCAGCCGCGCGGCGGCGCCGGCCTGATCGAACGCCTTGGCGCCGCCGGTTTGGACGAGATCAAGGAGGTCGGCCGGCCGCGGCAGGCTGCCGGCATGGGTGGTGAGGATCCGATCGGTGCTATGCTTCATGGCTGCTCAATCGAGCGTGACATGCGCGGACGTGATCACGTTTTTCCAGCGCTCGGTTTCTTCTTGGAAATATTTGGCGGTGTCCTGCGGCGAGCCGCCGACCGGCTCGGCCGAGAGATCGACGAGCCGCTGTTGGATCTGCGGGTCGTGCAGGGCCTCGTTGACGCCGGCATTGACCTTGTCCACGACCGCGGCAGGCGTGCCCGCCGGCGCAGCGAAGGCGTACCAGGCTACGGCTTCGAAGCCCGGAAGCGTCTCGGCGATGGCCGGCACGTCGGGCAGGCTTGCCATGCGCGTGGCGGAGGCAACCGCGATCAGTTTCAGCTTGCCGGCTTTGACGAGCTGCAACGACACGCCGAGATTGTCGAACATGCAGTCGACGCTGCCGGCGACAAGATCGTTGAGCGCCGGCGCCGAGCCGCGATAGGGGACGTTCTGCAGCTTGATCTTCGCCATCATCTGAAACATCGCCGCGGTAAGCTGCGAGGTGGTGCCGTTACCCTGCGTCGCGTCGGTGACCCTGCCGGCATTGGCCTGCGCATAGGCGATGAAATCCGGCATTGTATTGGCTTTGATTTTGTCGGGGTTGACCACCAGCGCATTCGGGACGCGGCTCATGACTACGATGGGCACGAATTTGGTGGGATCGAACGCAAGATGCGGGTAGAGATTTTGATTGATGACCAAAGGCGGCGGCGGTGACGCGAGCAGGGTGTAGCCGTCAGGATCGGATTTGGACACGACCTCGGCGCCGATATTGCCGCCGGCGCCGGCGCGGTCTTCGACGATAACCGGCTGCCCCCATTTGCGCGACAGCCAATCGGCAAAGATGCGCGGCATCACGTCGGCGGTGCCGCCGGCCGGAAACGGCACCACGATCTTTACCGGACGCACCGGATAGTCTTGCGCCAGCGCCGGCCATGTGGTGAGGGCGAGCGCCAGTAAGGCAACGCCCGCAAGGGCGGCGGCAGCGCGATACTTCGTCGAGATCATGTTTGGCTCGTGATTGGTGGGAAACCCCCTCGACCTTAGCCAATGCATAAACGAGCCGCCAGCCTGGCGAACAAACGCCGTTACCTGCCAGCCATGGGAGCGCGGTACCTTTGCGCGACGTTTTCGCTTCCGCATCGTTCTTGCGGAGAACGGTTGAGTTTGATCTTCTATTGTCGGGGGACGGGAGCGGCTTTCTTGAAGAGACGTGGGAGAATCTGAAAATGCGCGCGACGCATTTGGCAGTTACGATGGCATTGCTGTTGGCCGTGTCGGGGTCGTTGGCCGCTTGCGGCAAGGGCCCACAAGGCGATCCTGGTCCTGCGGGTCCGCAAGGGCCCAAGGGCGATACCGGTCCGGCCGGTCCGGCGGGGCCACCCGGACCGCCCGGCCCGGCTGGGCCGCAGGGGCAGGCCGGTCCGCCGAGCCCGAGCGTCCGGGTTGTCAAGTCGGATTGCGTATCGGGCTGTACGGTGCAGTGCCAGGACGACGAGGTTCTGGTGACCGCTTATTGTGGGCCGACCCGAAATCAAGCGCAGTTCCTCGGCGAAAGAGGCGCGTCTTGCGGCGCTACCGGCTCGGCATCCAATACCCCGTTGGTCGCAGTTTGCGTCGGATCGCCGAAATAGCGGGCAATTCGGGTGGCGGGCTCACCGTCCGCCACTTGCCGTATTCTTGAACTATGGCGCGGCCGCGCAAGATACGCGGTGCCGACTGTGCGTTGCCGCGGCGATGACATATCGCATCGCATTGAATTCTCGACGTTTTGCGTAACTCCTTCTTAAGCGCCGTCCTATTAAAACGTTAACGGTAAAGTTCAACGCAACGGTTCCTCGCGATGACGACGAGCGATGGCCAGCCCATCGAGCAGCTGCGCGAATATCTTCGGACGCTCAAGCCGCAGGCGCGATCGATGCTCGTGCAGGAGCTCGAACGCGGCCTGTTGCGCGGCGAGGAGGGCGCCGGCAACGAGTTGGTGCTCCAAGAGCTGCGTCGCGCGATCCGCGCTGAGGCGCAACCGGTGCCGCGGATCGGCGATGCGGCGCGGCTGTTTTTTGCGCCGATCGAGCCGATTCTAATCGACGCCCGCGCCGATCACAGGCGCATCGGCCGCATCGCACGTGTGTCGCTCGAACCGATCTGGGCCTGGATCGGGCGTGATCTGATGCCTGTCGAAGCCAAGGCGTTCGGCGAGGACATCAATCGAGCCTTGCTTGCCGGCGACCGGGCCAGAGCCGACCAACTGGTTCGCGCGCTCCATGAGCGCGCCATTTCGCGCATTCGGGAGGCTATCGCCGGAAACGACCGCGACGAAAAGGCGCGGCGGCGGCTTGCCGTCGAGGTTGGCACGCCGCAAGCGATCGAAGACCTCGGCACGTTGATTGCGCTGTTGTCGCTGCGGGACGTGCTTGCCGATCTGGCCCGGCGGTTGCCCAGTCACGTGCGCGTTTTTGATCGCGACGACATCGATATGGTGACGAAGCAAATAGACGCAGCAGTCGCACGCTCGCCGCTCGATGCGGGAGGGATACGCAAATCAGATGTGTATCTCTACGGCTTAATCCTAATGATGAACCGGCTTGCCGCGCCGTGGCAGCTCATCCGTATCGCGACGCGTGCCGCCGCAAGCGACGATACGGCGCGTGTCGCCGAGACGCCCTATGCCGCCGCCGTTACGCTGGTGCTTGGTGAAGCCGAGAATATGGTCGGCGAACTGCGCTTCGAGCTGCGGGCGGGGCGGCCTGTCATATCGATGCTTAAGGCCATTCACGATGTCGCGCGCGGGCTTCGCTCAGAGATGGATATGTCGGTCGAATCGCCCTGGAGTCGCCAGTTGGCGGCGATCCGCGCCGAGGTTTCAAGCTTGCTGACGACCGAGATCGAGGCGACGCCAAGTTTCGTCCGTCGTTTGCTACGGCCCCGGCCGATCAAGGATACCGTCTCCGGATCGCTCCTCGATTCGATAGACGTCAACGAAGCCGAGATGCGCGTCGAATTTGTCGGCGCTTGCCGGCAATATGCCTCCGAACTCGCGGTCAACGAAGTAACGATGCGCGCCCATTCCGAGCTCACGCTTTACTTGGAGACCGGCACCAAGGTTTTGCTCGATTCGCTGCGCCACGCGAGCGAGGCGGATCGCCCGTTCCGGCAGTCTCAGGTCGAGGCAGCGATTCGGTTTTGCCGCATCATATTCGGCAATGAATATGCGGGTCTCCTGGCCAAGGCTGCCGAGGTCGCAGTGCAGACCGCGACTGCCGAACGCAAGCCGGCACGGGCGTGAGCTTGCTCGTTGGCGATGCAGGACGCCCTAGCGTGGCGGTTTGGAAGCCCGCATCATCATTTCGGCTGGGCACTTTGTGCGGAGTTCTGAACCAAAGCCACACGGGATCAATACGTTGCTAGTGTCCTTTCGATCTCAAAGTTCGCAAACGAGGGTGCCGCATAATCAAGCGAACTTCGGAATCGGGATACTGGGGTCCACTGTTGGGATCGGTGCCATGTGGCTGAAGTGCGGAATTGCCGCGCCGTAGTTCCCATTGCGGCCGTATTCGCGCCGTGTTGTAACCGCGCGGCGCCGGCAGCTCTGTGCCACCGACGGGTAGCGTAGCGCCGAAAGCTACTTAAATCAGCGGCTTAGAACGAAAGCTGAAGGCGACGCCTCGAATCCATGGTGCTCTGGATCATCTTCGCGATCATGACCGCGGCGGCCGTTTGCGCCGTGTTGTGGCCGCTCGGGCGCAAGCCCGGCACCATAAGCGGGGGCAGCGATCGGCTCGTCTATGCGGATCAGTTGCAGGAGATCGACCGCGATCGCGCCGCCGGGCTGATCGGTGGGCCGGAAGCCGAATCGGCGCGCATCGAAATATCGCGTCGGCTGTTGGCTGCCGCGGATGCCGAGACGACGGTCGCAGATGCTCCAGCGGTGCAGCCGGCTTGGCACCGCCGCGCCGCGGCGTTTGCCGCGATCATCGTGGTGCCGGCCATTGCCCTCGGTCTTTATCTCAAGCTCGGCTCGCCGGACGTTCCCGACCAGTCGGCGCTGGCGCGCATCAATACGTCGCCCGACCAGCAATCGATCGCCAGCCTGGTCGGTCAGGTTGAAGCGCATCTTGCGCAAAATCCCGACGACGGTGCGGGCTGGGAGGTACTTGCGCCGGTCTACCTGCGCCTGGGCCGGTTCGACGATGCAGTGATGGCGCGGCGGAAGGCTATTGCGCTCAACGGAGACAGCCCGGTGCGCGAGGCGGATCTCGGTGAAGCGCTGGTTGCTGCCGCCAACGGCGTCGTAACCGACGCGGCCAAGCAGGCGTTCCAAAAGGCGGTAACCGCCGACCCTCATGAGCCGAAGGCGGGTTATTTTCTGGGGTTGGCCGACGAGCAGGACGGCAACCGCGATGCCGCCGCCGCCAAATGGCGCGCGCTTTTGGACTCGGCGCCGCCCAACGCGCCGTGGGCGGATTTCGTGCGTGCGGCCTTGGCGCGCGTCACCGGCCAGTCGGTTGCCCTACCGGGGCCGACGGCCGGTGACATCGCGGCCGCGGATTCCATGAGCGGCGCCCAGCGCACGGAGATGATCCGTGGCATGGTGCAGCGGCTTGCCGGCCGCCTGCATGCCGACGGCGGCGATGTTGAGGGTTGGCTGCGGCTCGTGCGCGCTTATGTCGTGCTTGGCGACCGCGACAAGGCAAAGGACGCCGTGGCCGATGCCAAGCGCGCGTTGTCGGATCACCCCGATGAGGTCAAACGCATCGACGACCTCGTCAAAGATCTCGGGCTGGCAGGCTGACATGAGGCGGAGACACAACGCATGACTCGCAAGCAGCGACGCCTCACTCTGATCGGCGGCGGCCTTGCCGTGCTCGCGGTCGCGGTCGCGCTGATGCTCAACGCGTTCCGCGACTCCATCGTGTTTTTCAATTCGCCTAGCGACGTAGTGGAGAAACATGTCGGGCCGGGTACGCGCATCCGGCTCGGCGGCCTGGTCAAGGACGGCAGCATCGTACGCAATGACAGTCTCGATATCCGCTTTGAGGTCACCGACGGCAAGACTGAAATTCCGGTGGCCTATCACGGCGTATTGCCGGATTTGTTTCGCGAAGGGCAGGGCGTCGTGGCGGAAGGCGCGCTCGATAACAGCGGGGTGTTCAACGCCGATACGATTCTCGCCAAGCATGACGAGACCTATATGCCGAAGGAGATCGCCGACGCCTTGAAGAAGTCGGGCCATTGGAAGGACGATTACGCGCAGCGGTCGGCGAGGCCGGTCGGCGGAGCGAGCCGATGATTCCGGAGCTTGGCCATTACGCGTTGATGCTGGCGCTGGGGCTGGCGCTGATCCAGGGCGTGGTGCCGATCGTCGGCACCCGAACCAACGATCCGGTGCTCATGAGCATAGCCGCGCCCGCGGCGCTGGCGCAATTTGCCTTCGTGGCGGCGGCATTTCTTGCACTCGCGGTGAGCTACGTAACGTCCGATTTCTCGGTGCTCAATGTCTACGAAAATTCCAATACGCAAATGCCGCTGATTTATCGGCTCACCAGCATCTGGGGCAATCACGAAGGCTCGATGATGCTGTGGGTTTCGATCCTGACCTTCTTCGGCGCTTTGGTGGCGGGGTTCGGCACCAATCTGCCGGCGGCGCTCAAGGCCAATGCGCTGGCGGTCCAAGCGTGGATCGCCGCGGCGTTCCATCTGTTTATTTTGCTGACGTCCAATCCGTTCGTGCGCATTCCGAATGCGCCGCTCGAGGGCCAGGATCTCAATCCGATCCTCCAAGACCCCGGTCTCGCCTTCCATCCGCCAATGCTCTACCTTGGCTATGTCGGCTTTTCGATCGCGTTTTCCTTCGCCATCGCCGCTTTGCTGGAAGGCCGCATCGACGCCGCCTGGGCGCGCTGGGTACGGCCCTGGGTGCTCGGCGCCTGGATGTGCCTCACCCTCGGCATCGCCGGCGGCTCCTACTGGGCCTATTACGAATTGGGCTGGGGCGGCTTCTGGTTCTGGGATCCGGTCGAGAACGCCTCGCTGATGCCGTGGCTCGCGGGCACGGCACTTTTGCATTCCGCCGTGGTCATGGAAAAGCGCGGCGCGCTGAAAGTGTGGACCATTCTGCTCGCGATTCTGACGTTCTCGCTGTCGCTGATCGGAACTTTCTTGGTGCGTTCGGGTGTGCTGACTTCGGTCCATGCCTTTGCGGTCGATCCACGGCGCGGCATTTTTATTCTTGGGATTCTCGTCCTGTTCATCGGCGGGGCGCTCGCGCTCTATGCCTGGCGCGCGCCGCTCCTCAAGCAGGGCGGTTTGTTCGCGCCGATTTCGCGTGAGGGCGCGCTCGTTTTCAACAATCTGTTCCTGACCACCGCCTGCGCGACCGTCTTGGTCGGAACGCTCTATCCGCTCGCGCTCGAAGCGCTGACCGGCGCCAAGATTTCGGTCGGCCCGCCGTTCTTCGATATGACATTCGGTCCGCTGTTCATTCCGCTGACGATAGCGATGCCGTTCGGGCCGTTGATGGGCTGGAAGCGCGGCGATCTCTATGGCGCCGCGCAACGCTTGTTCGCCGCGGCGTTTCTCGCCGCGCTGGCGGTCGCGGCAGCATTTGCGCTCGAGCAAGGCGGCCCGGTGCTGGCTCCGTTCGGCGTCGGCATCGCCATCTTCGTGATGGCCGGAGCGGTGACCGA
>Ga0335078_10008555_pt1 | contig 15220 bp, 10 predicted proteins | sample Lox_Sample_32_FD_206711 | JGI IMG/M metagenome (GOLD analysis project Ga0335078, IMG submission 206711) | Soil microbial communities from Loxahatchee National Wildlife Refuge, Florida, United States - Lox_Sample_3.2 | ecosystem: Environmental > Terrestrial > Soil > Wetlands | place: USA... | reverse complement strand
TTCGCGACCACCGGGGTATAAACTATCGGCGTCATCTCCGCGATGTGAACGAGAAGAAGCCGGTAAAAGAGGACTTCATTTGTGTCCTGCAAAGCACGCAAGTAGATGTGCCGCTCCAGATCGTCGTCTTTCTGCCGGTAAGCTTCGTAAGCGCGCACCACCTGCTCATCAAGAGTCTCCACCTGCGGAGGCAGCAGACCGTGAAGGCCATACTCGGTGCGTTCCGAATCGGTGAAAGCCGTGCCTTTATTGAGCAACGGGGTGTCCAGGAGATCCATCCCGCGGGGTGAATCTACGACGCGTGAATCTGGGAGTACCTCTGTTGTGGCCATATATGGTTCTTCCTTTCTGAAGCGTCTTAGAATTTCTTAGCGCAGAAGGTTCACTGTCGCCAGATCGATGATTTCGTCGCCCCGTCCGCTGAGGACCGCTTTCATCATAAACAGGCTGAAACCTTTGGCCTGCTCCAGGGTGATCGTAGGCGGCATCGAGAGTTCCTGGCGGGACACCGGTATCTCGACCAATGCCGGACCGTCGTAGTTGAGTGCTTCGGCAATCGCCATTTCCACCTGCTCCGGAGTCTCCGCGCGCACTCCAAGGAGTCCCGCTCCCTCGGCGATTTTCGTAAAGTCCGGATTGTTCAAGTGCGTTCCGAAGTCGAGTATTCCGGCCGCCTTCATTTCCAACTCCACAAAAGCCAGCGCATCGTTCCTGAACACGATCAGCTTTACCGGCAGTTGGTGCTGCCGCAGCGTAAGCAGGTCGCCCATGAGCATCGCGAACCCGCCGTCGCCAGACATCGAGATTACCTGGCGGCCGGGATGGCTGACCTGCGCTCCGATCGCCTGAGGCATCGCATTGGCCATGGACCCGTGGTTGAAAGACCCTAGAATCCGTCGCTTGCCGTTCATGGTCAGATACCGCGCGGCCCAGATCGTGGGAGTTCCTACGTCACAGGTGAAAATCGCGTCCTCGGCCGCGAGTCGATCGATCACTCGCGCGACGTATTGCGGATGGATCGGCTTGCCGGGAGTCGCTGTTGCCATGTCGTCCAGGCCCTTGCGCGCCTTTCGATACTGATCGAGCGACTCCTGCAAATGTTCTTCGTATGGGTTTTGCTTCAGCTTCGGTAGAATCGCCCGCAACGTCGTCCTGGTATCTCCCACAAAGCCAAAATCCACCTTGCTGCGGCGTCCGAGCTGGTCCCCCCTCACGTCGATCTGGACAATGGTCGCTTCCTTCGGATAGAACTGCTGATACGGGAAGTCCGTCCCGATCATGAGCAGCAACTCGCAGTTCATCATCGCGAAGTAGCCCGAGGAGAATCCGAGCAGACCGGTCATTCCGACATCGAACGGGTTGTTGTACTCGATGAACTCTTTCCCCCGCATCGCGTGAACGATCGGGGCTTGCAGCGTTCTTGCGAGCTGAATGAGTTCGTCATGCGCCCCGGCGCAGCCCGCGCCGGCAAGAATCGTGGTCTTTTCCGAGCGGTTCAGAACCTCCGCCAGCAGGTTGATTTCGTCGTCCGAGGGACAAACGTTAGGTTTAGGCTCGGAGAAGTGCAGGCGGGCAGTACGTTCTACGGCGTCTCGCAATGCGACATCGCCCGGTAGGGCAATCACAGCAACGCCGCGCCTGGAGATCGCCGTCTGCATGGCAATTTCGAGGACACGGGGTATCTGCTCGGGCTGCGAGACCAATTCACAGTAGTGGCTGCACTGCGCGAACAGATGCTCTGGATGAGTTTCCTGAAAGTATCCAGTCCCGATTTCGACGCTGGGTATCTGCGCGGCAATCGCTAGGACCGGTACGCGGCTGCGGTGGCAATCGTAGAGGCCATTGATCAAATGCAGATTGCCTGGACCGCAGCTTCCGGCACAGACCGCCAATGTGCCCGTAAGATGGGCTTCCGCGCCCGCGGCAAAAGCAGCCGTCTCTTCATGGCGCACACCTACCCATTGCATATCGCCCCTCGCGCGCATGGAGTCTGTGATGCCGTTAAGCGAGTCGCCGGACACCCCATAGATTCTCCTTACGCCCGCTTCCGCAAGAACCTCCACCAGCAACTCCGCAACGTTCCTATTTCCCATTGACGATTCCCTCCACGTTTTCAGGATCAGTTCCCCGATCGACTGGGCACCTCGAATCAAAGGCAACCGCGATGCCAAACGAACCGGCACCTGATACATTCGGGCTGCCAAGTGAAAGCGGTAGTTGCCGATGACAGGCAAAAGCGATCTAAAAGACGGAGCTGTCGCATTTGGCAGGGACGTGTCGAGTTTCCGACTACACGCCTGTATCAAGAAGACCGGAGCCCAAGGTCAATAACGAAAGGCTAGGAGGAAGTCCCCCCAGAACCGGTTGAATTGCGCCTTCGGGCTGCCCTGATGGGGGAGAACCCGTCGACCGGAAACCCGACGGCACGAGGGAGAGCCCGTCAGCAGACCAATCCGAATGAACCAAGAGAGTGCCTGTGTGTGGTCTATGAAGTCCACCAGGATCTGGCAGATCACCGAGAGAATTATCAGCACACCGGTATGTGCGTGCCCTGCGCAAGCAGGTGTCTGCCGCGTCTGATTATCATGAAAACGATCTTCGCCCATCAACAATGCTCTCGGCAGGAATACATCACCATATTCAATAGTCGGCACGGCAATGAGCGGGATCCCGCAAATAACCTTGCTCGCGTTTGAGATTTGGAGCATTTCAGCTTGATAGCAAGCTGCTCTCCCGTTCCTGCACCTAGTACATCAATCTGTATGCCAGGCTTTCGGATGCCCGAGCGATGCTCCATGCCGCATCATCGCCACGCATCCGCAATATTCGACACTGTAAGCCACTCGCTGCCGGCGAATCGATCGTGCATCTGCCGAATTTGCTCGCTTGCCTTACGTGATGGCATCGCGGGTCGATTGAGGAATACAGCCTATTTCGAGATCGGCAATGGGCAATGGTTGGAGTTGTCGGGCGCGCCGACCAGGCGCGGGCTATGGACACTCCGGATATGGCAACGCATGTGCTTTGAAGAGAGCATCAGCTAGAAGGGGCTGAAACCAGTGGCGTCGTTTCACATGCAGTTGGATCCCACGAGGAGAGGCCGGGAAGCTGAATCGCTCGCGGCCCATTTGCGAAAGTGCATTGTTGGCCAGGAGGAGGCGGTTGAGCAGATCGTCAACATCTACCAAAAACACCGTACAGCCATCAGTGCCTTGGATCGGCCGATTGGCAATCTGCTCTTTCTGGCTCCGACGGGTTCGGGCAAGACACGGATAGTCGAAGCGACTGCGGAGGCACTGGTCGGAAATTCGGGCGCGGTGATTAAGATCGACTGCGCGGAGTTCCAGCACAGCCACGAGATCGCCAAGCCGATTGGCTCGCCTCCTGGCTATCTTGGTCACCGCGAAACCCATCCCCTACTTACCCAGGAGGTGCTAAACCAGTACCATACCGAGAAGTGCAAGGTGAGCTTTGTACTTTTCGACGAAATCGAAAAGGCGAGCGATGCGCTCTGGAACCTTTTGCTGGGCATTTTGGACAAGGAGACGCTCACACTCGGCGACAACCGCGGGGTTGACTTCTCTCGCGCCCTCATTTTCATGACGAGCAATGTGGGCGCAATGGAGATGAATAATGTCATGGCGCCGAAGCTGGGCTTCCGGGCGACGGATGGCCAGTTGCAGAATATCTCCTCGGGCGGCCGGCTGAAGGCGAGGATCGCCAGCGCGGGTGTCGAGTCCGCCCTGAGGAAGTTCACGCCCGAGTTCATAAACCGGCTGGACAAGATTACGGTCTTCAAGCCGCCTGGCGATACGGAACTTCGCAAGATCCTTGATATCGAGTTGCGGATGGTGCAACAGCCCGTCCTGGCTGTCGGCGGAAACCGGTTCATTTTTGCGTGCAGTTCCGCAGCCAGAGGGCAGGCGTTGTCCAACCTGACCGCGACCCATCAGATATTCGCTGGGGATTCGGTTCTGGTGGATTACGATGTGCAGACCGAACGCTTGGTTTTCGCAAAGGACGGCGAGGACATTCCGCCGAACGTGATGGCCGAAGCGGTCCTTCCGTTTTCCGCCATGGCTCAGTCGAACGGAGCGGGCGGCAACCAGAAATGGAACACATTGGGCCGGACGGCGCAAAGCGTCCTAGCAGCTACCTTCAAAGACCACCACCCACAATCCGCACGGATGCAGGCGGCTACGGGTATCCCACCGGATGAAGGAGCATACGAGAGAACAGAAAATGAACGATACAATACGCCTTCTTCAGGCTCATCACAGCGATCGCAGTTATAAATCCGATCCCATTCCTGACGAGATACTGGACAACATCATCGAAGCGGCACACCGCGCACCCACTTCTATTAACACCCAGCAGGTCTCCATAATTGTTGTGAAAGATGCGGGGCACCGCAAGCGCATCTCCGAAATTGCCGGCGGGCAACCGTGGATTGCCAAGGCTCCGGTATTTCTGCTACTGGTCGCGGACCTGTTTAAAACCCGCATTGCATCGGAAAAGACCGGATTCAAACAGGAAATACAGCACAGCCTTGAAGGCGTGATCGCCTCAGTTACCGACGTGGGCATCGCACTCGGCACGTTGATGGCTGCCGCCCGATCCTATGGCCTTGGCATTGTCCCCATCGGAGCCGTTCGCCGCGAACCGCAGACTATCATCGATCTGTTCGGTCTACCCGAAGACACCCTTCCGATCGCCGGCGTCTGCATAGGTTACGTGGATCGGCCTGCAACCCAGAAACCGCGACTCCCCATCAAGAGCTTCCGCCACGAGGAGCATTACCACGCTGAAGACCTGCGTCCTGCGATCGACGCCTACGATCTTGCCCTGGTTGAATACTGGAAGATTATTGCTCGAACCGATGGCGCATCGTGGTCCGAGAACACTGCGGGTGCATACAGCAAGGTGTACTTCCCGCATGTGAAGCCCGTCGCCGCCAAGCAGGGATTCACCTGCGAGGATTGATCGCTGGTCAACGCAACACAAAAGAGATCGCCGCTGGAGACGATCGACACTGGCGGTGAGCCTCGGGCAGCTCCGCGGTCAGCTTCGGGATGGTGCGATGTCCCCGTGCTGATGAAGACGTTCATCCTGACGGAGCTTGGCCATACGATTCCCCACCGCTCCTGACCAAACACCATGCATAGGCGTTCAACGTCGCGAGTTGTCTAGTCAGCCTCCGCGGCACGGGTGGCGGGTATCGTAAAAAAGAGTCGGCTTCCTTCGCCCAGGGTACTTGCCGTCAAATGGCAGATCCGCGTTGGGCCATTTCCCGCGAGAGCCCCCGCCTTCGTATTCGGTCAATCAATGTCGTCCGTTTCATTCCCAGTCGAGCCGCAGCGCCGGATTTGCCTCCAACGACCCAATTACTCTCCTCCAGGATCTTCAACATGTGGTCCCGCTCCGCATCGGCCAGGGTGATCGGCGCAGTCCGAATCGGAAGGCGCACTGGCAGTGGCGGCAGTTGCAGCACTTTGCTCGCGGTCAGGATCACCGCCCGTTCGATGAGGTTTTGGAGTTCCCGAACATTCCCGGGCCATGAGTAGCGTGTTAACGCTTCCATGCCGGTGTGGGAAACCATCGAGATCCGCTTCGACATGCGCTTGCTAAACTTGCGAACGAAGTAGGCCACCAGCATCGGAATGTCTTCGGGGCGCTGGCGAAGCGGTGGAACGGAAATGGGAAAAACGTTGAGCCGATAATAGAGATCCATCCGGAACTGTCTCTCCATCACCAGGGCGCCCAGGTCCTGATTCGTCGCGGCGACGATGCGCACGTCCACTCGGCGCGTATATGTACTGCCCAGGCGCTCAAACTCTTGCTCTTGGAGGACGCGCAGTAGCTTCGACTGCAACTCCAGGGGGATATCGCCGATTTCGTCGAGAAACAGCGTGCCGCCATTTGCCGCCTCGAACCGGCCCATTTTTTGTGATACGGCCCCGGTGAAAGCGCCCTTCTCGTGACCAAAGAGTTCGCTTTCCAGCAGGCCCAGAGGGATGGCAGCACAGTTCAGCTTAATGAATGGACGGTTGCGACGCTCGCTCTGCGCGTGAATAGCGCTTGCGATGACCTCTTTGCCCGTGCCGGTTTCTCCCTCAATTAGAACGGTGGAGCCTGTAGGGGCCACAGTGCGAATCTGTTCCAATACTGTTCGGAGAGCCTTGCTTGTTCCGATAATGCCTTCGAATTCATCGTCGCGCTGCGATGCTTCGATTTGTCCGTCAAGATCGATGTACGAGCCGGCGGACGGTGATTCTGGCTCGATTCTAGATAGACAAGGGGCTGCACCGGCCGCACCACCCATGGGCGGCCGTTCCCACCTTGGCGTCATACAATCGCGATCCGGATTCGAGATGTTCGGCGTCATGTTCTCTCCTCCCACTGGTTCGTCTACCGACAGTTTCGTCGAAAATCCGCCCCCTCGGAATGTTCCAAACAGTATTGCCTGGCATCCGGGGACGTTTGCATGGAATCAGCGCCACGTTTGTTCAATCAGTTCTTTTGAAATGTGCAGTTTACAAGGATCGCCGCCCGGCCCGTTTGCTGCCTGTTACGGGCGCGAGTTATCATGTTCACAACCCGTGGTCGGCCAACAGAGAAGGAGCTTGTAGTGTCGGCAGGCAATCCATCGGCGTCGCCAAACCAAAGCTTGAGCCAAGAGCGCACGCGTGAGGTCCGCCATCATCTGGAGAGAGTGCTCGCGAGCAAGGCTTTTGCGGGGAGCAAGCGTTCTCAGGACTTTCTTCGTCTGATCCTTGAGCATGCCCTCGCTGGGCGGCCGGACAATTTGAGAGAGCGCATGATCGGCGCCGAGATGTTCGGCCGTCCGATCGATTACGACACCGCGAATGATGCGGTGGTTCGCGTAAAGGCTAACGAAGTTCGCCGGCGCTTGGCGCATTATTATGCCGAGGAGGGAACCGGTCAAGATTCGGTCTGGATCGAGTTGCCAACCGGAAGCTATGTTCCGGAGTTTCATTGGGAAGCCCTGCAGGAACCGGTCGCGATCGGGACTTCTCCTGAGCCTCCCGAACTCCCCGTCGCGGTCCCCCAAACGTCAAGTCGATTTTGGATTTGGACCTCGGTGGTCTTAGCTGTTTCGCTTCTGGCGGTTGGCGTATACTCCCTAACAAGGCGAACGAGTCTGCCTCCATCCCCGCTGCCGGTTTTGAGCCGCCTGACCTTCGATTCCGGATACACGACCGATGGGGAAATCTCACTCGATGGCCGGCTGATCGCCTACGCCAGCGATCGCGGAGGCGGCGATAACCTGGACATCTATGTGCAAGATGTCAAAGGCGGAAGCATTGCCCGTTTCACGGACGACCCTGCCGATGACTACGATCCGGCGTTCTCTCCGGACGGCACCCAGATCGCCTTCCGGTCGGAACGCAACGGCGGCGGAATCTACCAGATGTCATCCCTGCGCAGTGCGGCGCACCTGATCGTGCCTGGCGGAAGGCGTCCGCGTTTTTCGCCTGATGGCCGCTACCTTCTCTATTGGCAGTCGGGCGGGGGCTTTTACTCGAAATGGGGCGGCTTGAGCGCCAGTTTGTTTACGGTCGAAGTGGCGGGCGGATCACCCGTTCAAATCTCACGCAATTGCACCTTCGTAAACACTGGAGCCGTTTGGTCGCCTGACAGTAAGCGGGTACTCTTTGCAGGTATTTGTCGAAGCCAGTCTGGCATTTGGCTCGCTTCGCCCGATGGCCGAACACTGGATCCTAGCCCCCTCCACAGCTTTTGGAAGGAGAAGAATCTCCAATCGTTGGATTGGAGCACGTCAGCCGTTTTTGACCAGTGGCTGGACGACCCCTCTCGCTTGTTTATCCCGTTAGTCTCCGAAGATATCTCCTACGCAGCAAGCCTCCCGGTAACACGCGACGCTGGCCCGTCGACAGGGACCATTCAGCCACTGGTCTTCGGACCTTCGAGGGTCACTCATGCCTCGGCGTCCCGAAATGGACGGATCATTCTATCCGCGGAGGAGCAATCCTCGAACATTTGGACGCTTAAGGTGGACTCCTCCGGCCATGCAGTGGGCAACCCGGTTCCGCTCAAGACGGGATCTCTTGTCAATTACCAACCGACGATTTCCAAGGACGGGAAGAACATACTCTTTATCGCGCGCGAGTCCGGTGCCTGGGAACTTCAGCTAATCAACCTGGGGAGCAGTTTGTTAACTCATCTGTCCGTGAGGCTTCGATATCTGCGCGATCCGGTTTTCAACTCTAAGGGTGACAAAGTCTATTATTCGGGCCAATTACCGGGGAGTGAAAACAAATCGGACTACGAATTACCCCTAGTGAGTGCCGTCCCCCAGACGGTCTTGGAAAAGTCGCTTGGCGGTCTTTGGGATGAATCTCCGGATGGCCGTTGGCTCCTCACGCACAAGCAAAAACAGGTTCCCGCACCGCTCGGGGTGAGTTACGACGACAATCTTTCTGTGCGGGACACCCTTGCCCTGGTGGACCGTAGCACTCGTCAGACGAAGCCGTTCCTCTTCGATCCGGATGGAAACCTGTATCAGGGACACTTCTCGCACGATGGCGCTTGGGTCACCTTTCTCTCCGTTCGAAATCATACCCGAATATACGTGGCGCCCCTGGGCTCGCATGAGGTTCCCATCGAGAAGTGGATCCCTATAACCGATGGGACGACTTGGGATGACAAGCCGAATTTTTCTTTTGACGACAAGTTGATCTTCTTCACTTCGGACAGAGATGGGTTTCGATGCATCTGGGCGCAGCGCCTCGACAACGACATGCATCCGTCTGGCAATCCCTTTGCGGTCTACCATTTTCATTCGCTGAGACGTTCTCTTGCGAATCTTCCCATCGGATCGATGAGCCTTGCGGCAGGACCGGGAATCCTGGTGTTCAACCAGGGCGAGAACACCGGCAACCTCTGGATGCACGATCAGAAATAGAGCTTCGCCGCGATCTGGAGAATCCTCTGGCTGTTGGATCGCACGCTGTTCAATGCCCCGAATCCAAATCGCCCCCCACTGCCCCCCAACGCCGCCGGCAAGTTGGTGATCCCTCCGGCTGCGTTGAAAGTCGCGTTCAGATTGACGCCGCCCCACTCCGTGTGGTTTGGCATGTTGAACGCTTCCAGGCGAAGCTGCAGATATCGCGATTCGTCCTTTCCCAACCCGAACTTCTTGAATACCGACACGTCCCAGTTGTTATAGCCGGGACCTCGCAGCCGATTCCATCCCGAATCCATGCCCACGCTGCCTCTGGGTGCGGGCGCGAAGCAGGACGCATCGAAGAAGGCCTGCGAGTTGCCGCCACCCGAATAGGGATTGCACGTGAAAACGTAACGTGCGGGCACGTCCTCGCTGCCGGTGATTTCGCGGTTGAGTTGTGCCCCGCTAATGGTCGCTGTGCCGGTCGAAACGCTGTACAGCGAACTGTTGCCGCTGCTCGAAGAAATTGGTGCGCCACTGCTGATCGCTGTAATACCCGAGAGCTGCCAGCCATCGAGCAAGCCACGCCCCGCCGCGTTGTTCAGATAGCCGAATCTTCTGGCAAAGTCCGGAAGGTTGAGCAGATAATTTACCGTCAGCATTTGCGTGCGGTCGAAATCGAGCGGCCCATACATGCCCTTGCGCCAGTCATCCCCTGGCGGCAGGATGCCGTTGGTCGTGGTGCTGCTTTGAACCCCCAGCGCCTTCGACCACGTGTATGCCGCGTCCATTTGCAGGCGCCGGCTCAAGCGGCGATTCAGGGACACCTGGAGAGAGTTGTAATTGGCCGTTCCGCCGAATTCGTAAAGCACACCCTGTCCGCTGCCGGCCGGGCCGTTGTATCCAATGTACGGCCGGTAAAAGCTCACGGGCAGTGCATTATCGCCGTTCAGGTTGCACCCGGCTATGCTCGGGCATTTCGTGGGATCCTGGTTCTGCGGTAGCCACGCACTGCCGAAAGCAGCGTCATTGAATGGCACCAGTTCGGTCTGATGGCGCGAAAGCGAGCCGGCATAGGCGACGTCCAGAAGCAAATTGAGCGGCAAGGTTCGCTGTACGCCGAGGTTGTAATTGTAAACCGTCGGCACATGCCCGTCCCCGGCCACGCCGCCGGCGTAAACCGGAAAATTGGTGGCCTGGCTGCTCGCGATGTTATCGATATTGCCGTACCAGAGCTGGCTCTCTCGCAGTACGGGCGGGTTCGTAGTCTGGTAGTAGAGATAGTTGCCCTGAATCCGTTCGTAGAAGACACCGCCTCCCATGCGGATGACGGTTTTGCCGCCGCTGCCGGCCGGAGTCCATGCTAGGCCGAATCGCGGTCCGAACTGCGGCCCACGGCTCTTGGTCAAACCTTGGGGCTCGCCGTCAGCCCCCTGCCGCACCATACCGTTATTAATATTTCCCACGCCCGGTACTTCGGCGCCGATGAACCCGCCCGCCAGAGTCGCGCCGGTCAGCGGATTCACCGCGACTCGACTGCTCCCGCCACAGGGGCTGGGGCCCACGCATCCCGGTCGATAGAGCACGACCACCTGTTGTGGATTAAATGCCGTGGGAACGAAGCTGGACACCAGGTTGTTCTCTTCGTGGAGCCGGCCCATATTCGAAAATCGAATACCGAAGTTCAGTGTCAGGTTGGACCTTACCTTCCAGGTATCCTGCCCGTACCACTCCACCTGGTTGTAGCGGTATTTCGCCACCTCGTAGTTGCTGATCTGCGTGAAAGCTCGGTAATTGCCCAGCAATGCATTCGCATACGCCCAGTCCGTATCGCCGGGGTTCTGCGAATCCTGATCGAAAATCAGGGAACCATCCACGTCGCCGTACGGACTTTGTGTCTTTGTGGCGCTTTCAATGAAAACTCCAGCTCTGACAGTATGGGTGCCGGCAACCTTAGTCAGATTGTCGGTGTAGTTGACCGTGGGATTGTTATTGGCATATGGCAAGCCGTACCATTGCGAGTAGGCGGTGTTGCTTCCGATGGTCGAACCAAGACGGCCGGTCCCGCTGGGAATGCCTCCAAAAGCCAGATTCGGAACCATGCCTGCGGGATCCGCCTTGGGATAAAGCAGCGGAATCGCCAATCCGGGCGAATTGGCTCGCCGGTAGGGGCTGCTGTTGCCCGGAGAATCCACCGGAAGATAATTCCGCGTGTTCCCGTAGATGAATTCGTTCGTCAGCGTGGGGTTGACGATGGTGGACACGTGCGCGTTCACACCCCAGGCTCCCGTCGGCGACGCGGTCGACGCACCGTACAGATTGCTGGAAGCAAGCGCCGAGTATGGGTCTTGCACCGTCGAATGGCTGAGTATTCCACGGAAGGTGAGTCGCCAGTTATCCGAGAGATTATAATCGGCCCGGTAAACCTGGTCGAACTGCGGCGCCCGTTCGGGAACTTGCGAAATCCAGTTATACGTCGCGGTCGGCGACGTGTTCGGCTGCGGTAGCCAGTTCAGGATAGCCGTTCCGTAACTGTTCCAGCGGTTCTTCGGAATGGTCTGATTCGGGAAGGGAGCGCCCGTAGTGGGATCTATGATGACCTGAAGAACCCCGGCACTGTTCCTGGCATCGGTGAAAACGCCCTGCCGCTCAAGCGACGTCGGCATTGTAAGTTCTTGTAATGCGGCTGGCGCGAGTGAATGGTTCCATTCCTGCTGGACGAAAAAGAAGATCTTGTCCCGGTTCTTGTTCAGCACATGGGGAATATAGAACGGTCCGCCCAGATTCCAACCGGCAGTCAAGTATCGGTAGATGGGCCGGGAGACCCCGTTTAGGTTGTTCATGTAAGAGTTGGCATTCAAGCCTTCGTCGCGGTGGAACCAATACCCTGTTCCATGGAATTGGCGGCCGCCGCTTTTCGACACGATCGTAATCTGCGGCCCGGCGCTGTGTCCAAACTCGGCGGGAAGCGCGTTTGTAACCACACTGATTTCGGCGATTGCATCCACGCTGTAACGAAATGCGAAGCAGCCACAGCCGGAGTCTTGCGTAGTTACGCCGTCCAGGGTATAAGTGTACTGGTCGTTTCGCTGCCCGGCGATGGCTTGGCCAAAAACGGAATTGGTGTCGTTCTCGACCCCCGGCAATACTCTCAGGACTGCACCGATACTACGGCCGTTCATGGCCAGGTTATCGACTTGCGCTCGATCGATTACGCCGCTGCGGGCCGAGGAAATCGTCTCCAGCACGGCGCCCCTCCAATCGACAGTTACGACTTCTTTGGACGAGCCGAGTTCCAGGGCGATGGGTGGAAGTCCGAGACACTGGTTTGCATCCAGCGGAACGTCCGTTCTTGACTGCTTTTTGAAACCGGCAGCCTCGATTGTCACCGTGTAGATACCAGGGGCCAGCGGTGTGAACACGAATGTTCCTTCCTGGCTGGTGTTCACCCCCATCGCGGTAACACCTTGGATCTGGTCGAGCAGAGTCACCTTGGCGTTCTGCACGACAGCCCCTTGTGCGTCCAGAACCACTCCGCTAATGGATCCGGAAACTTGTTGCCCATGCGCTAATCCTGCCAGGGAAAGCACCGAGAGCGCCGCTCGCAGGGCAATGACAAGTGAACAGTCGGACGTCATCAAATACCTCGATGCCTAACAAAATTTAGTGATCTCAACTCGGTCGTGCACTTCATGACGAGTGAGTCGGCACGGTCGTCACTCTGCAAATCGACGCTGGGTCGTTTCCCGCGAAAGCCCGCGCTTCTGCATTTTGCTGATTAAGGTCGTCCGGGCCATGCCGAGACGCGCCGCAGCTCCGGACTTCCCGCCTACGACCCAATTACTCTCCTCGAGCACCCTCAGGATGTAGTCCCGTTCGATGTCCTGCAACGTAATCGGTTCTGTCCGAATCAGTGTTCGGGTTGGCAGAGCCGGCATTTGGAGTACCTCTCCCTTCGTCATAATGACCGCCCGTTCGACGAAGTTCTGCAGTTCTCGAATGTTTCCGGGCCACGGGTAGCGCAGCAGGCCGTCCATTGCCTGCTGCGGAATCTTCGAGATACGCTTGGACATCCGTTCGGCAAACTTCTGAACGAAATGCGCGACCAGCATCGGAATGTCATCCAAGCGCTGGCGTAGCGGAGGAACAGCGATTGGAAAAACGTTCAGCCGGTAGTAAAGGTCCATCCGGAACTGCCTATCCCCGACAAGATTGGCAAGGTCCTGATTTGTGGCGGCCACGATCCGGACATCCACGCGACGCGTGAACGTACTGCCCAGTCGTTCGAACTCCTGCTCTTGCAAGACTCGTAGCAGTTTCGACTGCAACTCCAGGGGGATGTCGCCGATTTCGTCCAGGAAGAGCGTGCCGCCGTGGGCTGCCTCGAATCGTCCTATCCTCTGCGTGACCGCCCCGGTGAACGCGCCCTTCTCGTGGCCGAAGAGTTCACTCTCCAATAGGTCTAATGGAATTGCCGCGCAGTTCAGCTTAATGAAAGGGCTGCCGCGGCGCTGACTCTGCGTGTGGATGGCTTGCGCGATGAGTTCTTTGCCGGTTCCCGTTTCGCCTTCTATCAGGACGGTGGAGTCCGTAGGGGCCACAATCCGAACCTGATCCAACAAGCCGCGGAGAACGCGGCTCGACCCGACGATGCCGTCCAAATGGTTCCTGCTTTCTCCGTTGCGCTGCGACGCATTGAGTTGCTCATCAAGGTTAAGGTGTAAGCCCCACCGCGCTTCAGCCTTTGCCTCCCGGTTATTTGACGGCGCTTTCCGTTCCGCTTCGGCAGAAATGGGAAACGCGTTATAAAGGGTCTGAGCAACTGATGCCACAATTGCCTTCCTTTCCCGGAGGTGCCCTCGCTCAATGGGCCCCTCCTCGATCTCTGTCCCTGATTCTGCGCTGAGTGCCGAACGCGAGCAACCCCACATCGAGGCCCGCCAGTTACCAGTTCGTTGCAGCCTGGGTTCACTCTTTAGTGGGAGATGAGCTAGGGGTCTACGGCTCCCGAATCAATCGCTTTCTTCCGAAAAGTCGCGCGTCAACCGACCAGGCCCCAGGCCCGAGCATAGCCAGTGCCGCGCCCACCGAGGCAAGCAGGATTTGCGCCCAAGGATCGCCTGTTCCCGAAAACGCGGACCACACCGCCCCCATCGAGAGCACGGCGCCCGCGATAGGTGTCCATAGGCCGGCGCACAGCAACAGCCCGGCAGCGCTTTCTATCAATGTTCTGAACAGCGTTGGCCCTGGAGCCAATCCGGTTGGCACATAGTGAAAAGCAGCCATTGCGGCCATCAGCCGAAGACACAATAAACCCATTCCCGGCACTCCACGAGCGAAAGATGAATACAGGCGTTGCAAGAAGGAGTGTCCCTTATAAGCGTAGCCAGTCCGACTAGTTCCTTGAAACCCCCAAAGGCAGCATGGATATTCACTCTTTCGAGTGACCACAGTTCCATGATTCCGCGCTTCAATGGGATGGCGACGGCACGGGTTCGGTCGTTTGCGCCCATTTGTCGATGATATTCTTCACGCGGATCTTGACCGTTTCTTCCGTAATCGGCAGCAGCGCGGCAATCTGTCCGTTGGCATACTCGGAGGCGATGAGCCGCACCACATCGATTTCTTTTGGCGTTAACGCTTAATCGCCGGTGTGTTCGGCGACTTCGGCAGCAATATGGGGAGACATGCTCTTGCGCCCGGCATGCCGATCTGCCAAGTTTACGGCTGCTCTTGCGAAGATCGCCATCGTCAGGCCGGCGAGACCGTCGGCAAGATAGTGGTAGCGCCCATAGACTGTCGCAATGGCGATCAGGACGACCGTGGCAAACAGAATGCGGCTCACCCATCTTCGTTCTGGGAGCGCCAACTGCATACCGAAAGCTGCTTAAAACGCTCCGGCCACGTGTGCGCTCGGAAACACGCTCGTGTGGATTCCGTAATTGCCGAGCATCCACCAGTTGAAGCGTCGGATAACCGAGTTATAAGACGGGAAGTCGTCACCGAAGACGGTGTGCGGCGGGTCCGAGGGCCAGAACGGAAATTGACAATAGCAGAGTAGGACTCCCAAGACAAATACGATAAGAAAGCGGTCCGCCCGGCGACGGCGACCAAAGCCAACGACGCGGGCGCCGGAGCATAAACGAGCGCATAGGCTGTCTCGGGAATGGCCGGCAAATACAGGTCCCAGTCCTTCAATGACAGCCTTACCGCCTCCATTAAGAAACAGGCGGTCCGCCACTACCAATCGACACTCCATCGAGTGACCGGAATGCGCCAAAGCGAACCAGC
>Ga0335078_10008553_pt1 | contig 15221 bp, 17 predicted proteins | sample Lox_Sample_32_FD_206711 | JGI IMG/M metagenome (GOLD analysis project Ga0335078, IMG submission 206711) | Soil microbial communities from Loxahatchee National Wildlife Refuge, Florida, United States - Lox_Sample_3.2 | ecosystem: Environmental > Terrestrial > Soil > Wetlands | place: USA... | reverse complement strand
CAGGCCTATAAAAGGCAATAAGGTCTGTGTCGCCACCCGGCGTGTGTGCTAGTTGTGAGTTGTGTGCCACCCTGCCCTGCCAGTGCTCGTGCCATGTAAACGCACGCGGTTCGCTTTTACCCTTCGAGAAACGTCTTGACCATGACCGACGGGACCACTTGGTAAAAATGGGCACAGTCCGGGCACAGGCTGGTGTCAGCGCAGCTCGGACTCCAGTGTCGACCTTAAACTGTCATCCACGGCCAAAAGGGTTCCTCGCAACGCGGTATGGTTCGGAAGATGATTCTCGAACGTGACTGATTTGGGATTACTTCGTCACTGGCCCTACGGAGGGAGTAGTATGCATCTGTCGGCGACATCCGCCCTTGGACAACTCCTTTTGAAGGGACGTGATAGAGTGCATAGTTGCTTGAAGCTTGGCCCGATTCATTGAGCGGGCACAACTGGGGCACAAAAGGGCTCTCACGTAGAGCATGTAGTTCCGTATCTAACTGGAGATACAGGGGGTCCTCTCCTACGGATAGTGGCATTTCAGTCCCCTCTTCATCGGGGAACTCCCTTCAACGCTTAATTGATGTTTTGGCATGTCTTACCATATACTTATTTCAGTCCCCTCTTCATCGGGGAACTCCCTTCAACTTTGATTCCGGAAATTGAGCAGCAAGCGGTCTGCAATTTCAGTCCCCTCTTCATCGGGGAACTCCCTTCAACTGAGCACCTGGCGAATCCAGGGACTCGTGTAGCAGCATTTCAGTCCCCTCTTCATCGGGGAACTCCCTTCAACTGCGCCGCGTGGCGACGGAGATCCTGAAGAGTTCATTTCAGTCCCCTCTTCATCGGGGAACTCCCTTCAACGCGGTACAGTGTGCCGATCGAGTGCTGCCATTCCTCATTTCAGTCCCCTCTTCATCGGGGAACTCCCTTCAACCCGAGTTTCGGAATGAGCGGCTTAAGAGGTTACTCATTTCAGTCCCCTCTTCATCGGGGAACTCCCTTCAACTTGAGCCGCTGTTGATAAGTCTCAATCAGGCTGTCTATTTCAGTCCCCTCTTCATCGGGGAACTCCCTTCAACGCGTTCCGTCTGCAGGAAGCTCGGCCACGATGTTCCATTTCAGTCCCCTCTTCATCGGGGAACTCCCTTCAACCTATAACATCGTGAGCTATGGTGGGGCGAGGTGCGAATTTCAGTCCCCTCTTCATCGGGGAACTCCCTTCAACTCTCGGCAGTGGGCGAAGTGTTCGAGGAGCTCACCAATTTCAGTCCCCTCTTCATCGGGGAACTCCCTTCAACGTCCCGGTGCCTGAGCCCGTCGTGATCACCAGGTTCTATTTCAGTCCCCTCTTCATCGGGGAACTCCCTTCAACGTCTACCTTTATCGGACCGGAATTGTCCGGGATGTCATTTCAGTCCCCTCTTCATCGGGGAACTCCCTTCAACTCCGCTACGGCAGGCCTGGTGCTCGACAAGGTGACCATTTCAGTCCCCTCTTCATCGGGGAACTCCCTTCAACCCCGTGTCACGACTGCTATAATTTCAGGGCGCTCGCAATTTCAGTCCCCTCTTCATCGGGGAACTCCCTTCAACGCATTGGGATTCGCGATTGCCTACTACATGGAAGGCATTTCAGTCCCCTCTTCATCGGGGAACTCCCTTCAACGCTGCCATGGGAAAGTGCCACGGCTGATCGCGCAAATTTCAGTCCCCTCTTCATCGGGGAACTCCCTTCAACCGCTCTTTTTTGCCCCCTGTTTTCAGTACGATACAGGGCTGCCGAGGCGGAATTCTTCGAAAACCCCCAACTTGCGGAAAATGCCGGAAGGTTTGCGGAAATCCACGACCCCAGACGGTCGCCCCTATCTGTCTCAGGCCCTTCCACCTTTGTAAGTTCCTCCTTCTTCAGAAGATATCCCCACAGTAGTTTCTGAACTCACATTCTTCGCACCGCCCCCGTACTGGGGTGGGTTCAGGCAGGAGTTCCTCTCGGACCATCTGCCGAATGCTGGAAATCCGCCCTAGGACAAGCTCCTTGAGCCGCCCTGTGACATTAATTCGAATAAGCTGATCGCTCGGGGTCAGGTACACAAAGGCCGCCGGCGCAGGGAGCTGCATGGCGTCTTCGACCAGCAATGCATAAGCCGCAAGTTGCATGACGTGGTTCCGCCGGGGCCGGTCACGTGTATATTTGAAGTCCACAGGATAACACGCTTCCGGCGTGACGATCAGGAGATCAAGTTTACCACTCAGACCCAGCGCAGGAGAGTTGACCCAAACATGGAAACGGCGTTCTCCCTCGCTCAACCGGTACCGCCGCAGAGTGCGCCGCGCTTCCAGCGCGTCAAGCTTGATCTCAACTTCCTTGCCGCGCTCCATCTTCACGGTGCTTTTTCGTGCCACGGGCATTACGGTGTTATAAAACACAATCCGCGGACAGTAATCCCACTGCTTCAGGTCATTCACTCTTAAAGGCAACAGGTCACAGGAAACAGGCGACAGGTTTACTTGGTCCGTTGTCCGTTTTGCGTAGCCCGTGGTCAAATCTTCAGCCATAGGAAGTAGGCCGTCACCCTTTCAAAAGGGATCGTGGTCGAAAATGACCACATCACCCGTCACCGGGGACCGATAAATAAGCCGGCGCGCCTTGCCGTGCAGGGCGTGCGCAATCTTCAGGTACAGCCAAATGGGGCCTTGGCCAGTCAGCACCACTTCGTTGCCCGCGCCAGCTAATTCTAAGACCTTTGTGGTGTAGATATTCAAATCTGCCAGTTTGGCCTGGCCAGAGTAAATGGCGCTCAGGTCGATCACTCGGGACTCGTTCATTGATTAACCGCTCAAAGGACGATACGGTCTTCCGAGAACCATCCTTCTTTGGAAAGTCCCTCCACGTTGGGAGGCTGGGACTCGAGCTCGTCGATCACTGAATAATACTGCTTCAGCAGGCGCCAGGTTCCCCCTACACCGACGTTCGCGCCTGCTAGTTGTCTCAGTATTCCCTGATTAAGCAGCGGTCGGACCACCAGTCTTTGAAACTGTCCCACGCCGTCTACCTCCTGCATCTCTTGGCTGTGAGCGTGCTTCATCCGGCTGAAAAGATCACCGCAATTGGTTCCCCCCAGCCGCTCGACCTCCTCGACAACGAATCTTTCGAGATGGTCCGGTGAAACTGTGAGGAGGGGCAGGTCCACCCAATATCCTTCTTCACCCGTGTAGCGAATACACTTTTCTGCGACACCTTCACCATGCACATAATAAAACCTTGCGGGGTAACGCCCCAAGGTGGCCGCCAATTCCAGGGAAAGATTGATTACGTTGTTCCCTCCCGTAAGATTGATCCACACCTCTTTTCCGAGCGATCCCGTGGACTTGAGCGCGGCTAGAACACGGGAAACGCGCTCGAATGTGGAAAGCAAATCCCCCCGATGCACGTCACACCAAAAGAGGCGGCCTTCGCCGCGTTGCTTAGCGACGGGTTTCCACTCCGCAGGAAGATATCGGCGCAGGGCGTCAGGCATCTTTTGTTTCGACAGCGTTGCGAGTGGAGAGCAATGGCCCGGCCGGTTGTCTATAAAATCGAAACAGTCCTTTGTGCCGTCCTTCACTTCAGGGCTTGTGAAGAGCACCAAGGCCTCGATGTCTCCCACTTTTTCGCCTTTCTCCCGCTGCGCGGCCTCACCGGAAAGGGAGAAGAACTCCTGGTCGTCCTTATTCCAGCGCTGATACCTCATGGCAAGATACGACACCGGTCCTGTAACCGCCCCAAGAGATCGCCCCAGTCCAATCAGGTGATACACGCCCATGGTCCTCCTACATCTAGGCGAAGTATCCATAGCCCGCGCTGGTCTTGGCGCCCGCGCCCAGGTTCTTCAACCCTGCGATGAGCCAATCCCGCGCCAAACCACGCAAGCGGCGGGCCTCGCCGTTAACTGGTCCGCGCCAACCCACGGCAAACCGAAATTCGGTGGCCGACGCAACCGTCAAAAAGAAAACGGGCTTCGGACTCTGCCAATCCGTCGGGGCCGTTTTTTTCGCAGGATCACTGTAATAGTCTGGGTAATGCGGATTCATCACGTCCAGTTCAAGCTTCGGCAGCTTCGTCGGAATAGCATCAAAGAACACCGCGCCACCGGCTCGGGCAGTCTCCTCCGTCTTCTCTTTTTCTCCGTCGGCACGCCCGAAGACAGAAACAAACTCAGGGTCGGAATCGAGGCGCGCTTCTACCAAGCCCGCGTAGGCACGGGCGATTCCCTTGACACTGCTACCTGGGAGAATCGGGAAGCCGCAGCGGTGAAAGGTGAAGCCAACCTCAAGAGAACCTTTTCGTCCCAGTCCGGCGATAAGGCGCCAGTCAGTTGTTAGGGAGAGAGGTTCGGCATGGGCAGCGCGGACGGTGGCTTCCCAGCGAGAGTTCCAGGCAGAAAGAAGCGAGGAATCAGCCTTCTGTGCAGCATCGGCGACAGCCTTCAAGCCGCGCTTCTTCAGGGCAGACCGTTCACTCTCCTTTAGGCCACTCCGGTCGCTCCAATCCGGACTGAAACGGTCGAAGATAAGACCTGCATTCTGGCGCGGTTGTGCCTTATGCCTCTCAAGTGCCTCGGCGCTTCTCTTCGGTACTGGAATCGAGTAGTTCATGGCTCACGCGCCTTTCGCTTCTATCAGTTCTGCTTCCGCAAATCGTTTGACCCAGGATAGAAAAGCGATAGCTTCGGTCGTTGCGTGCCGGAACCCGGAGACATCGGCATCTTTACAGATCCACTCAAGCAGCTCGTTTTTCTCGCCAACGTTCAAACGGCCTCCCACCCACTCCGAGACGTCGAGGAGCAGCCGAGAGTGTTCGTTATTGCCCGGTTTGCCTTTCTGGTACCCTTTCGCCCGCCAGAATGCCAGCGTCTGGCCCAAGCCATTGGCCTGGATATCCGCCGGGGCGCTGCGGGCTAGCGATCCATACTTGCTCGCGTAGTTGCTTGTCTTGACAGAGGAGACGCATTCCCAGGCTTTCGCTGCCCTCTGCTGCTCCAACGAGCGTTGCCGGCTTATGGTTCGTATTTGCTCGCTCAAGGTGTTCCTCCCGCGAAGCGCAGGGCCACGATGCCTTGTCCTGTGGTCTCATCTCCTGCCAATTGGGTGCGTACCAGGTTCAAGCCGACCACCTTGTCCAGGACCTGTTGGCCGGTAAGGTTCGAAGTCTGTGTCCGCGACTGCGTTGCCATTAAGGGCGCGTAGAGCAGTGTATCGGTGGGAAGGCTCTCGGATGTCCAAAGAGCACCGCTCTTGACGGTCTTCGTTTTAGGGTCCAGGTGGACGTGGGTTTGCACTTCGGTGCTGTAGAGAACAAAGTCCCGAAATGCGTCTTCGGGCAGGACGCAGAGCTTGAGCGGTAACGCCTCACGCCAGTACTTGTATTCGGGAGAGGCCAGTAAAGCGTTTGCGGCCAGCCAGTCAGCCCATTGCTTGATTTCGGAGGCATGATCCTGTTTGGGAGTGAAACTGAACTCCTCTAACACGACGCTTTGCGTGCCCTTAGCCCCGCCGGGGCTTTCGCCAACCGCCAGACTCGTCCCATTGACCCATACTGCATCGTCGACCGGGCGAGGGATCTCCGTGAGAGCGGCATTTAAGCCGGTAAAGGACGCCTCGCGGCAGAAACGCGCCAACACATCAGCGCTTGTGACCCAGGCGAAGACTCCGGCAAGAGAGCGGACGGGAAAAAGCAGGACACGCGCGTCACCCGCCGAGAGGGCACCCGCGTGGTCGGATGCGGCGCCGGTCTGCGGTCCGAATATGGCCGTGACCTCAGCTATCGTCAGGCCCTTTCCCGCGCTGGCGTGTGCCTCGGCCTCAGATCGCAGGCGGCCTTTGATTGTACTCGCCTGGACGACGGGATAACCCGTGATCCGCTCGCGCTGGATGGGCAAATCGACGGCCCCGAATCCTCGCCCTGTTCCGGCGTGAAGCGGGGTCTCCACGTAAATGAAAAGCATTCGCGATGCTTCGAACATGGTCACCACTCCCCCACAATAGTCTGTCCGAAACCAATTTCAGCGCCCAAGTCGGTAATGGCATTCTGCACCAGTCCTGGCTTGGGCCGGGCCGTTCCGTGCGCTTCGAAGAAGTAGACTGCCCCAGCCGGCACGTACCGGCGAGCGGGCTTATGGTCGCTCGCCGCCCAGTCGAATCCCCCCAAGCTATGGAAGCGATTGATTGCCGCCGCAACGAGTTCCACGCTCCCGTCGAAAAACCGCTCCCACCTGTCGGGCGTCCACCCGCCTGTAAAATAGGTGGGCGTGGCGAAGTAGAGGAGAAAATGGACCGGGAGCGGGTCGGGTGGTGCGGGCCAAGGCTCGACGTTGACCCGAGTGAAATAAGCGCCGTGAGATTCGCCGCCGATGCGCATCAGGCCTGAATCGGGCCATCCGTCGTAACCCTCACTCTCAACGAGCAGGCCGACATCTTTGCAAGGCCGGATGAACTCAACCTCATACAATGCCCCTTCGAGCGTCGTTCTTTTCTGATTGTCGCGGCCGATGCCCGGGCGCACCTCCCGGTCAAACAGTGCGCGCTCGGGCGTGCCGCTGATGGAGCGGGGCGGGGACTTCCCGAGAAAGGATGTCAATTCGGTCTCGGTAAGCCACAGGCCCAATTGCGCCTTCTGTGGCTCGGCTTGCGGCAAAAGCAGTTGAGACGTTGGCGTGCCTGTCTTTACCGTGTCGGGTGGCCTTTGCGGTGTGACCGCGACGTATGTGTCCTTGTCTGGTTGCGCGTGGGCCGGGACTGGCAAGTAGCGGACTGTACGGCCCTGCTCGCGCCTCGCCAGGAAGGGCCCTCGCAGGCGGAGGTTCTTGTAGTTTAGCGCAGTGCCAACCTCAGAAGCGATTCGGGTTGCATCTCTCAGGTCGATGCCTCTGACCACCAATTGATGCGACCGAATAGCTCCCTGGATCACGCTGGGATACGGCGGGAAGAGACTTTCGGCACGGTGGTCGCTTAACGCGTCGAAAGGACGTCCGTCACGGAAAAGCCACACGTCGATGGGCTCCAGGAAAAGGTGCATCACTCGCGCCCTCCTTGAGCCACAAACCGGGCAAATACCAGCCACTGCCCTAGTTCCTCGATGCTGCTGAGCGGGTCACCTGACTTGCTTGTTCCGGGGGGCAGGAGTTGCGCCCATTGGAATAGGCGCTCAGCCAAGTCTTCCGAGGAAGGTACGTGGGGGTGCTTCTCGTTCCGATGCCTGCTGACGAGACGCTTAAGTTCTGCTTTGGCTTTCTGGTCGGCTTGGGGGAGTCCATAACCTGCTTGCCGGACATCGTACGCGAGTCTGGAAGAGACAGCAGTGCCCGTCCTATCCTCCTGAAATAGGCGGACAACGTCCGACAACGTATTATCAACCGCCCTCCATGGGCTACACATTTCGACAGCCTCGCCGCTCCGCCTCAGCACGTGAACGCACACGGCCGCCTTCCCGTCGATCTGTTTGGCTTGCTTTTCAGCGGCCCTAGCGGCGCGAAGCGCGGCACCCAGCGGATATAGGTGATGAACCACAGCAAGCCCAGCGGAAGCCGAGCCGCCCGTCGTACTGTGAAACGCCTCGGCCAACTGCCGCGCAAGCTCGAAGGCCGTGGAAAGTGGTGCCAGCGCCAAAACGTCGTCGCCTCCGTTGTAGACTACTCTGGCCCCGCGATGGGTATCGACGACCGAAGGGACTTGCGCGGCAAACCTGGCGAGTTTGTGGCTCAGGTCTCGATGCGTCTGCCTAGGATCGCCTTCATTAAGACAATTACTGATGCGCTCGCCCATACTGTCACCATCGAGCGCGATCACGCCATAATAGGGACTGGGCCTCTCTCCTATTTGGTCGCACAGTTTCTGAAGCGCAAGACGGGCACTTTCCAATAGCTGTTGAGCCGGGCGTTGGACGCCGTAGCTGCTTTGCAGCCTGCCTGGAGTCAGCGTCTCGCGGAACAACAGATCTCCATCATAGGGCCAGTCTGCGTGCTGGGGTCGGGCCTTGTGAAGCCGTAGCGGTTGCAGGGCGTCCCGGTAGTCAGCCAAGTGGGGGCGGGCCTTCTCCAGGAACGGCTGACTGGCAACGGTGCTGGTGGAAGGGAAGTCCTCTCGCCCTGCTAAGTCGCTGAAGCGTTTGATCGCTCCGATTGCGTCCAGGCGTTCGCGGCCATCAGGCCGGAGTTTGGCCGCTGTAATACCCGGATTCTGACCGATTCTCCTCCAGTAATCTGTGGCATCCATTGAGCCTGTCCGCATAGCCGAACGGCAGCCACTAAGTGAATCTTTGATTCCGGCCTCTTCGGCAGGCAGGAAAACCCGGACTCGTTTCGTTGCGTCGAGAGCATCACGGGCTTCCTGATAGGCAGGCTTGTAATCCTGTTTGGATGAGGCTGTCCAATAAATCTCCCAGAGCCTGTTCAGTTGTCGATCCCAAATCTCTTGCCAGAGCTGATCGGGTGTGGGCTGAAGGGTAGTGAGCTTAGCACGGGCGGTTTGGGCAATACGATGCCACCTGTCGAGCAGAGCCTCCTTTGCGGTCCTGGCGGTGTCTCCAACCTCAGCATCCGGCACGATTCCAACTACTATGTTAGGCACATCAGCCCCCAGCGATGCCGGATAGATCACTTCGCCGTGTGCTTTGATCGCTTCCCCAGCGGCCTTCGCTAGCTCCACTAAAATGCTGCTTCCGGTAAAAAGATCAGAAGTGCGACGGGCCTCACTAATAAAGCTCTGAACCGGACCAAAGGTGAAGATAAATACTGCTTCAGGCATGGAGTTTGCAACCTCATTGTGATACTGAAAAGGGTCAATCGCGGCACCCTCGCCGCAACCTCCCATCAGAAATCTACTTTTAGGGAAATCGGAAAGCTTTTAATGAAAGCTCCAATGTGCTTGTAGCCGCCACCCACTTCGTGGTGGTTGGGTGCGAAATCTGACTGAAAGAGGGTCGCTACACCGACGTGCTTTCCTGACGCAAGCCTAGTCACACGAAGCCACAGCGGAGAAGCACGGCGTTGCAGGTTGTGCTTCGGGCCGTGGAGAATGGGTAATCCGAAAATGGCGTTTGTGTCGTTGCGTCTGGCACCCTCATTGGCGCGGAACTTCTGCATCGCTTCACCTAAGCCATTGACTGCATCCTTCCACGTTTGCCACGGCGCAGCACCGGCAAGAACCCACACTCGACAGGCATCTGGATGCAACACATCGAAGGTGGTAGGGGGAGGCTGGCGACGGCCTATCAGTGACAGAGTCTTTCGCAGTCCGGCATTGAGATGATCTCTTAACTCGATGGGTTCTCGGGCACTAACAGCGAACTCCGGGAGACCAGCACAAAATCCCTTACTGACCTGCAGGCTTCCTCCGCAGCGGCGGGCGCGGGATCCTAGCCCGCCCAACTGGGTCATCAGCCAAGCCGAAACCATTGCCCTCTTGAGGCTGTTTGTCGCCGTGTCAGTACCGGCCCGCGTGGCAAGGGTTAACACTAAATCCTGCTTGGTCGGCTGAAACGGAACCCTGCGGTTGGCACCGAGGCGGGTGGAATAATAAAAATAATTATGCCCAGTTCTCAATTGTCTTCCGCGCGCGTCTATATCAAGAGCAAAATTGTGAGCTGTATTCAGTGTGCCTCTGAACCGTACTACGATAGGAGAGCCGACTTCAGTTTGGCCGAACACGGACGCTTCCATCTCGCGAAGTTGCGCAAGCCCATTCTTGCCGACAACAGAACCCAAAGCTGCCCGCAGCCAAAACCGCAACGCACCACGAACGGAGGATGCACGCAACTCAGGGAGTTGATCCGCGCCACCAAGGAATAAGGGCGTGACGGTTTCAAGTGTCAGCTCGACCGATTCCATTCTTCTCTCTCGCTTACGGCTTAAATTGGGTAGCTGTAATCGCAGTTCATCTTACCCCTTTCTAACTAAGCCAAGAATTATCTTTTAGGGGGCAACTATGGGCCGATTGAATGACGGTTGCTTTTTGACTGAGATTTTTGCTATCCATTTTTGCTATTGCCATAAGTGTTCTTCTTCCGTTCCTGCTCCAAATCCTTGGGAATATCGGCGAACAGATATGCATAGAGTGCGGTCTTCACATCTTTCTCGCAGAGCGGTTGAATCATGATTTTGAATGCGGGTTGCCAGCGCCCCTTGGCCTCCTCGCCCGGGGGAACCGGCATGTCCATTTGCTTCGTTTGCGCTTCCGGAAAGTCTTTATGCCAGCGGGTTTCCCATTCGCGCTGGATTCGCCGAAGTTTCTCGTAAAGTTCTTCGCGCTTGTTTTGCGAAAGCGTCCCACGGAAACAGCTAAACTGCAAGCGCTCCAGGCCGAAATCTTTACAGGCCTCCGACACACGCGTTCTGGCTCGATCGTCCTCTATGTCGTAGATGACCAGGGTGCTGAGTTCCATAAGAGCAGTTAACAGTCAACCGACCAGGGTCGACAGTCGAGGTTCAAGATAACGTCTTATTCCGTTTTTCACTGGGCGGCAATATGGCAAGTGCTGATAGCTGACTCCTGCCATTTCACCACCGGAACGAGAAGGGCTTGTAACTGCCTTTGCCGCGCAGGAAGCTTACAAGCGCCCGGGCTTGCATCTGGACAATGGACCGGATCTGGTATTGTTGGCCGCGAAACTCCTCCGTGCTCGCAAACCGTTCGAGCACTTTCTCTGCAATCGCCTTCCGTGTGTCCTCGTCGAGCAAACCCTCTTTCATCTCCGTCTTTTGTCCCAGGTTGATGAAGGCGATAACCGTGCGATCCACAACGGGCTGGCGAAACTCCTCCACCAGGTCGAGCACCAATGAAGGCTTGCCCGGTCGGTCCACGTGGAGGAACCCCGCGAACGGTTCCAGTCCGGCGTTCGCCACGGCGCCCCAGACGTGGCCGTAAAGAATTCCATAGCCATAATTGAGCAGAGCATTCAGCGGATCATCCGCCCCGCGGTGGACGCGTCCCATGAACTCCGCTTTGCCCTCAACGATCATTTTGAAGCCTTGCCAGTAGACGCGCCCGGCGACGCCTTCCAGGCCCAACAACTCCTGGCGTCTCTCGGCAATCGTAGTGCCGGCTACCTTTCGCGCCTTAACTTCGAGTTGCCGTAATTGCTTCGCAAGGTCGGCCATCGCGGTGTGGCGTTCGGGGTCTGATTGCTTAAGATACTTTCCACAGTACAACAGGAGATGCCGCTGGTTCCGAATTTTCCCGCGCACGACGGCGCGGGCGAATTCCAGTCCGCGGACGTCATCGAAGGCCTTCAACTGCTCCCGCCGTGATTCCACGGTTGCCGTGAGCGTCGGCGAGCTGAGCATAGCGTATGGGCGCCCAGCGTAATCCAGGAATGTCAACCGGATCCCACGTTCACAGAATTCTTCCAGTAGGTCCGAGGAAAAGGAAACGCCACGGGAGGCAATCACGATTTCACTGAGGCGGAACATCGGGAACTCATAGGTTGAGCCATTTGCATCTTTCGCCACCTTGCCGGCCACCTTGATCTGCAAGCGCTCGCTCTTTTTGCCCAGATAGATGCCGTAGCCCGAAAGAATGACCTGCGCCAGGTCTGCCGTCTTGGCAACACGAGGCCGCTCCGGCACAAACGGTTTGCGGCCGAAAACCAAGGGCTCGGAAGGATTTTCGATTTGCGATTGCCGATTTTCGATTGTTCTTCCAGCTCCCTTTGACTTGTAACCTGCTCCCTGGCTCTCCGCAGGAAAGCTAAGCGCAACCCCCTCTTCGACGAGGATTTCCTTGCCCGCCCGGTCCTCCGGCAGAACCAGTCCGAAATCCGGATCGAATAACCAAGCGGTCTCCGGTTGCGGCTCCGGGTCATTCGTCCCCGGAATCGGTTCAACCTCACTGGTGAAAAGATTGAATTGACCCGATCTGGATTCCACGGTGGATTCAACCACAACAGGAGACCCGGGCATCTGCGTGACCGCGTTTTCCATCTCAATTCCCCCCTCTGACGATTTGCCGCACGTCTCGGCAACGTAAGGCTGGCTCTACCTCGAGGCGAGAGCTCTCATCTTCCGGGGCGGCGCGAGCCTGACCTTCAGTCCCAGTCGCCGCGAGACCCGCACCGCTTCCCTCGGGTCAGGTGGTTTCAACCAAGCCTCTACAGGCAGGCCTCTGGTTTCTCGGTAGTGCTCTTCTCGAACCCGATGGATCCACGCCAAGGAGCGTGATTCCCCAGCGCCTTTTGCTGCCATGGCTTAAACCTCCTCAGGCGAAACAATCTCGATCAAGGGATACCCAAATCGCAAATTAACCGCGTGAACGGCCCGCCTAGTCCTCACGTTTACCAAGTGGCGGAAATTCCAGGATACCAGAGCATCGACGGCAGCGACCGTTGCTACTGCGACGTGGCGCAGGTCGTTGCGAAAACGTTCCGGAACAACACCGAGATTCTGATACTCAACAAAAAGGCTGCGGCTGTCCTCGTCCTCAAGAACGAGTTCAAGGGAGACCGGCTGTAGCTCGCTAAGGATTATCCCTTGAACCTCAGTCGGCGCCTTCTGCAGTTCCTCTTGTACGACGTTAGAGATGACCCCTTCATGCACGCCCCCGGAGACAGCTTTCAGAAGCTGGCGCGTAAGCGTGGGCCGACGGGGGTCTTCCAGGTCCGTTAGCGCTCCTAAAACCGATGTTTCAAGATAAAGTCGCACGGGTGTTGGCTCTCCAACTCGAAGATCCGACGCCGATCTATTCGCAGTGGTATTCACTAAACCCCGGGCCAGTGTTGACAAGAGGCGCCGGGATGATGGTTTCCACGAATTTCCGATGCCTATCCCGCCTCGGTTCCGTTTTGGTAAAGGAGCTAAGGATTTCCAAACTAGCTTCGGGACCGAAGTCATCCAACTGACGAACGTGGACTCCGGTCGGAAAAGCCTGAGGTGAGCCAGTCCTAAGGGGCCGCGTGAATTTAGGGCCTAGGTCGGCCAGTCTGAAGGCCTTGGTGAATTGTACAAACGACCCTCGTTTTCCGACATAGTTTACGTGCCGGGCAAGGCGAACGAGGTGCGTAGCTGCGGGATGGTCACAGCCCGCCACATCAAACGCCCACAACCAAGCACCATCAAGATAAACGAGCTCGCGATATGCGATGCTTGGGATATACGGGCGCAGCGGATCACCGTCACGGGATTCCTGGCGTACCTTCAAGAATGTATTCGTCACCACGGCTGCCTTTGCAGGAGCTATCCGGAGGTCGACTTTTACGAGAGACCGCAGGAATCGCTCGCAATCGTCATCCGGCAGGCCGGTTCGAAAGGCAGCATCCACGAAGGCCATCTTTATGGCATAGGGTGTCGGTATCACCAGACTCACACCCACGGAGCTCGTGGCCTGGCTGGTTTTGAGGGAGAAGAGCGCCGTGGGCTGATACTCGGTTACCAGCCAACGGCCCGGCCCAGGCACGCTCTCAATCGGTTCCGTGGATTCCAAGAGGTTCAGCCACTGCGCGTCCGGAGCCTGAAGAGCCGTGGTTGACTCTTTCTTCTTCCTTGTTCTCGCCATGGCCTAATCCCCCGGAAGCTGAAGTTGCGCGGCGACATCAGCCAAGATTTGCACGCCCCCGGCGAGCGTGGTAAATCGCTTCGTCTCGACTCCATTCGGAGAAACTCGATTCAATACACCGGCGACACCCTCCATTTCGTCTGCATACTTGTGATTGAGGGGGCTAACGGTTGGAGCAGGCAGAGAAGTGGCCGATGTGGCGACGATGCCCTCGCACGCCACGATGTGCGGGTTCTGTGTATTCCGCTGCGCCCCCTCAGGCTTGACGAGGGTCGCAGCCAGGGCATGAAGCAAGGCTTTGGCGCGCCTCTCCCTATCAGGTCTAGCCACTACGTAGGCCCGGGTAATATCGTTTAGTCCAATCCGGTAGAGATCAAGATTACAGACAAGTGCATAGATTCCCGAAGATGCTGGACGGTGGAAGATGGGCTGCTTCCCTACGGTGGTTTCTCCCCCAGCCGCGCCGCCACGCTCGGAAGCGTATTTGACATGGAAATACTGCTCTGTAGTCGTAACGGGTTTGCCATCGCCATCTGCCGGGAGTCCGACAACCCAACCAAATTCGATGCAGGACTTACGGGGCAACGCTTCGTCGACAAAGAGAGCACCGGCAAGGTCAGTTAGGCTGCATCGTGTCAGAATCTCGGTGAGTAGCCCCGAGTTGGGGCCTTCATAGTGCCTTACAACTTCGAGGAACTGCGCGTCGGCAGTGATGCGGTCTGGATCGTATCGCCTGGCAGGTTCCGACAACGGCTGTTGTTCTGCCTCGAGCTGTGGAACCAAATGCCTGACGAGGATGTGCTTAAACATATCGCCGCTGACGGCGTTCACAACGGCGCGCTGACCGCGTTGGTCAATGATGTGGACCATGCGTGTCTGCTGTTGGTTTCCTTCGGTGCCTTCGTTGTTGAGGCTGTGAAGGTCCAGCGTGATGCGGGCACAGATTGAAAGAGATTGAACTAGACTCATTTCCCCTCCTTAACTGCTGTTTTGTTCTCTTCACCCTCCCACTTCTCCTTACACGAGCCGTAAGCTGCAAGAAGAGCCCCCACCACCGGCGCCCCATGTCGATCCACCAGGGCGGCGAAGGATTTGAACTCTTCATCGGTTACGTTGCCTGGTGCTGCCTTGATATCTTTCTCGACCTCTCGGCGACGAGCATTCTCGTAGTTGTATCGCGATATGAATTCGCTGATGCATTCTACAAAAGCGTTGCCCGGTACCTTTCGGGTACGGTGGATGTCGTGAAGCAGTTCGTACCGTACTTCGCGCCAGGCGTCCTTATCTTGCCTTGCTCGCTTGTTCTGCGCCGTTACCGTGGCTTGACGCACGGCACGAGCAACTGCGTCAAATCCGGGATCGTCAATAATCGCCACAAACTCATCGTTTGTTCCCATCACAATCCTCCTGAAGTACTGATCTGTGAAACGAGTTACCCAACGAATCCTATTCTCCTGTTTAAGGCCATTTACCCTGACTACAAAGGCTCCATAACGCTCCATGAATTCGACGAGCGACCACAAACCGGTCTCACCCCGTGCTTCCAAGAACCTCCTGTACATAATGAGCAGCCCGATTTCGTCCGATCGGTCATTCCGAAGACCAGTGATAAGGCGGCGATGCTCGTCAAGTATCGATAGCCAGTCCTCCGCTTCTTGACGCGTCGTGATGGGAAACCAATCGGGCAGGGCAAGAACAGCAGTAGAC
>Ga0335078_10008552_pt1 | contig 15221 bp, 13 predicted proteins | sample Lox_Sample_32_FD_206711 | JGI IMG/M metagenome (GOLD analysis project Ga0335078, IMG submission 206711) | Soil microbial communities from Loxahatchee National Wildlife Refuge, Florida, United States - Lox_Sample_3.2 | ecosystem: Environmental > Terrestrial > Soil > Wetlands | place: USA... | reverse complement strand
ATCAATTCGTGCTGTGTCGTCATGGCGCCGATGACGATGTCGCCGCCGTCGGCGCGGATGCCTTTGAGATCGGCAATGCCGGCGAGATCGATCAAATTGCCCGGCGTGGCGAGCCGCAGCTTCATTGCCGGAACGAGACTGTGGCCGCCGGCGAGCAGGCGGCCGTCGTCGCCGAGCTTGGCGAGCAAAGCGACGGCTTCCTGGACGGATTTCGGGCGATGATAATCAAAGGATCCGGGGATCACGGGCACCCTCCCTTGCGCATGCCGGCGATCCGGGTCGTCACCGCGGTCGATCCTGGCTGCGCCATTAACGCTATTATACGGAACTTTGCGGGAGGCCGATACGGCCTTCAACCCCGGCATCCGCCGCGGCGGCGCAACGTCGATTTTATGTCTGCGATGTGACGGCGAGCGGAGCGGATTCTATCGGACCGCTAGCGGGCCGGATCGGGATGTGAAAATTACGATCGCAGCACTAGCCGGTCTCGCCCGGCCGCAATGCAGGCGAGGCGGTCTTGGCCGGTACGGCGACCTTCGGCACCGCCAATTTCGGCGCCGGCAGCTGCTTCGGCCGCGCCACGACCGGACCGGCGATGCCGGGCCGGCACGCGTCTTCGTGAGCGGTCTCCAGCACATAGCGCAGCGCTTCGGCCTGGACGCGCGGCGATTTGTCGATGGTCAGATGATCGATGCCGGGGTCGCCGGAGAAGTCGACGTTGTCGAGCACGCCGTGGAAACCGACGCCGGGACGCATATAGGCGTAGCGCCGCTGCGTCAGATTGATGACGCAAGCGACGTTCTTCGGCGCGACGGACGAGCCGGTGCCGTCGACCGGCACGACCAATGCGACCGGCACGCCTTGCGCGCCCAATTGTTGCGCCATCCACATCACCGCGTCGGCGCCGAGCGAATGCCCGACCAGGATATAGGGACCGTGATCGCCGGCCCGGTACATCTGCACGATCCGGGCGTCGATGGCGTCGGCATAGGTGTGGTTATAGACGCTGGCGTCGATGCCGCGACGCTGGATCTGCGCAGCAAGCTGATCCATGCCCAGCGAGAAGATATTGAGAAGTCCGCGCATCAGATAGACGTGAGGGCGCGAAACCTCATGGGGGCGCGACACCTCGTGGGGGCGCGAAACCGCATGAGGGCGCGAAACCGCGTGCTGCGCGGCGAGCTTGGTCGCACTGTGTGCGGCAGCCGACAGACACGTCGCCGCGCCGAAAATCAGCGCGACGCCGCAGACATGGCGCAGCAATAGCGATCTGACAATGCCTCGACCCGCGTCCGACATCGCACCACTCCACGCTGCGCCACCGACATACGCTGGCGACTATGGCGAAACAGGGTAAAAATTTCCTTGTAGTCAGCGGCTATTCGCCGCTTTGCGGTTGGCAAGTTCAAGCACGATCGGCCGCGTGGCCGCCCGCAGCGGGGTGCGCCGCACGCCGCTCAGTGTACGCAGGAAATCGGCGAACCAGTTCTGCACCGACGCCGCTTTGAGCCTGCGCACCATGGTCTGCCAGCGCTCGCGCCGCTCCTCCAGGCTCATCGACAACGCCGCTGCGATTTGTCGCGCCATGCCGTCGATGTCATGCGGATTGATCAGCAGCGCCGCGTCGAGCTCCCTGGCGGCGCCGGCGAATGACGACAACACCAGGACGCCCGGATCGAACGGGTTTTGCGCGGCGACATATTCCTTGGCGACCAGATTCATGCCGTCGTGCAGCGGCGTGACCAAACCGACGCGCGCGGTGCGATAGAAGCCGGCCAGCGTCAATTGCGAAAACGCCTTGTTGAGATAGCGGATCGGCATCCAGTCGACCTCGCCATGCCTGCCGTTGATTTCGCCGACCAGCGCAGCCAGCTCCGACTTGAGCTCGCGATAGGCCTTGATATTGCCGCGGGAGGGCACCGCGATCTGTAACAGCGACACCTCGCGCTTCAAGGCCGGTTCGAGGTCGAGCATGCGGTCGAAAGCGCGCATGCGGTTGGCAAGGCCCTTGGAATAATCCAGGCGGTCGACGCCGAGCACGAGCTTCGCGCCGTGCAGACTGTCGCGCAGCCGCGTCACCTCGATCCGGCCGGCGGCCTTGCTGGCGCGCGACGAGAATTCGTCGACGTCGATGCCGATCGGGAAGGTGGCGAGCTGCGTCAATCCCCAGGATGAGGCTACCGTGCCGTCGACCACGTTCAGGCCGAGTTCGCTTTGCAGATAGTCCTCGAAATTCCGCCGGTCCTCGACGGTTTGAAAACCGATGAGGTCGTAGGCGAGCATGGCGTCGATCAGCTCGCCGTGATGCGGCACCGCCGCCATGGTGCGGCGATCCGCCCACGGCGTGTGCAAAAAAAAGCCGAGCGGCCGCTCGATGCCGAGCCGGCGCAAATCGGCACCCAGGCTCAGGAAGTGATAATCCTGTATCCAGAACACCGCTTCCGGCTTGGCAAAGCGAAGCAGCGCGCGCGCCATGAAGGCATTGATCTCGCGATATGACGCGTAATCGTCGGCGGTGACGTGGATCAGATCGGCGCGCGAGTGCAGCGCCGGCCACAGCGCCGAATTGGCGAAGCCCTCGTAGTAGCCGCGGTAATGCTTGGCCGGCATGTCGACCGTGGCCAGCGCGCCGGTCCCGAGCGGCTCGATCTGGGCAAACGAGTCGCGCGCCGCCTCGTTCGATTGGCCGCTCGAACCGACCCAGATGGCGCCGGAATCCCGCACCATCGGCAACAGCGCCGCCGCCAGCCCGCCCGCCAGAGGCTCATCCGGCTTGGCGCGTGCCACGCGATTGGAAACGACAACGACGGTCACGAAACCACCTCCACGACGTTCCATCAACTTTTTTCCAGATGCTTTGTTCCGCATTCGTGATGCATCGCAGCGAAGCCGCTCAGCCATAAGGCGTTTCTTGCGACGGCGACTTAATTTTGATCGCGGTTTTTTAGAAAACCGCGCTGTTTTGCCTTAACCTGGGCTAACTCGGCTCAGCTTCGCCTAAGCCGCTCAGCTTTCCGCGTAAGCAATCGTCGACAGCAGGCTTATTTCGGGCCGCCGCGAGTCGAGTCGGGTGTGCTGCACAACGATCGGCACGTCGCACTCGAACACCGACGAATAGGCGGTGTCGCGCGGAATCGGTTCGGGATCGGAGAGATCGTTGAAGCGCAAGTGCAAAGTGCGGCGCGGCAGGATCGTAAAGCGGTAGGGGCCGGCGGGCTCGCGGTCTTCAAAAAATATAGTGATGCGCAGCTGTGCCGGCGCATCGCCCGCATTGAGAACGCAAGCCGTCTCATGCGATTGCAAGGCGCGATCCGCAAACGCGCTTTGCGAGGGTATCCAGCCTTCGGCGATGGCCCAGCGGCGATGTCCCAGCGCTTGCATGAAAGATCGAAAACGTTATCCCGCCGCCATCCTCAACTCCGGCCATGCGCCGCCGGTTCCGGCTCGGGAACTTTCCCCCGGCGGGGGTGTTAGCCGGCAAGGGCGTCCGGCGCTGCGTCGCCGCTGTCATTATGCTTTGCACGGAAACAATCGCGGATCGGAATAATGCGCGCCCTTACCGTTGCGCCCGGCACAGCCAATTCGGCCAAGGTCGAAGACGTCCCGGAGCCGCCGGCGTCCGACGGCGCGGTACTCGTGCGGACGCTGGCGCTCGGCGTCTGCGGCACCGACCGCGAGATCGTGTCGGGGGCCTATGGCTGGGCGCCGCCCGGGCAGCGGCGCCTGGTGATCGGTCACGAATCGCTTGGCAAGGTGGAAGACGCGCCCGACGATTGCGACTTCAAGCCCGGCGATCTGGTAGTCGGCATCGTCCGGCGGCCCGACCCGGTGCCTTGTCCCTCTTGCGCGGTCGGCGAGTGGGACATGTGCCGCAACGGCCGCTACACCGAGCGCGGCATCAAGGAACGCAACGGCTACGGTTCGGATTTTTTCCGCATTGAGCCGGAATACCTGATCAAGATCGATCCGGCGCTCGGCGGCAACGGCGTCTTGGTCGAGCCGACCAGCGTGGTGGCCAAGGCCTGGGACCACACCGAGCGCATCGGCAACCGCGCGCGCGCCTGGTCGCCGAAGACGCTGCTGGTCACCGGCGCCGGCCCGATCGGGCTTCTCGCCGCACTGTTCGGCGCGCAGCGCGGGCTCGACGTGCACGTGCTCGATCACAATAACGAGGGCCGCAAGGGCGAGCTCGTGCGCGAGCTCGGCGGCACCTTTCATCTCAGTAATCTTACCGATCTTGATGGATTGAAGCCCGATATCTTGATGGAGTGCACCGGCGTGCCCGAGGTTATACGCGATGCGTTCGGCCGTACGGCGTCCGGCGGCATCGTCTGCCTGGTCGGCGTATCGGCCCCGGGCCACGATCTCGATCTCGATGTCGGCGGGCTCAATCGCACCATGGTGCTTGACAACGACACGGTATTCGGCAGCGTCAACGCCAATCGCAAGCATTATGAGGACGCGGTCCGCGCCCTGCAGCGGGCCGACCAGCACTGGCTCGGCAAGCTGATCACGCGCCGCGTGCCGGCCGAGAAATGGACGCAAGCGCTGCAACAACGGCCGGACGACATCAAGGTCGTCATCGATTTTGCCTGACAAGCCGCCGCCGGTAACCATGTCCACACCGATCGAAGATTATGCCCTGATCGGCGATTGCCGGAGCGCGGCGCTGGTTTCGCGCGACGGCTCGATCGACTGGCTGTGCTGGCCGCGCTTCGATTCGGAAGCGTGCTTCGCGGCTCTTCTCGGGACGCGGGAGCACGGCCGCTGGATCGTGGCGCCGCGCGAGCCGGCGAAAATCACGCGCCACTACCGGCCGCACACGATGGTGCTGGAGACCCATTTCGAGACCGAGGAAGGTGCGGCGACCCTGGTCGATTTCATGCCGGTGCGCTCGCTGCACTCGACCATCGTGCGCTTCATTGTCGGCAAGCGCGGCAAGCTCGCGATGCAGACCGAATTTATCCTGCGTTTCGGTTATGGCGCCATCGTGCCGTGGGTGACGCGGATCGAGAGTGGCGCGCTGCGCGCCATCGCCGGACCGGACATGGTGGCATTGCACACGCCGGTTCGCCTGTTCGGCAAGGACCTGACCACGGTCGGTGCCTTCACCGTGAGCCGCGGCGAGACCATCCCGTTCGTGCTGACCTATTCGCCGTCGCATCTGCCGCCGCCGCCGCCGCTCGATCCCACGGAGATGCTGGCCGAAACCGAGACCTATTGGCGCGAATGGTCGGCGAAATGCCGTCCGGCCGGACGCTGGACCGAGGTGGTGAAGCGGTCGGTGCTCACGCTCAAGGCGCTCACTTATGCGCCGACCGGCGGCATCGTCGCCGCGCCGACCACGTCATTGCCGGAGCGGGTCGGCGGCAAGCGTAACTGGGACTACCGCTTTTGTTGGCTCCGCGACGCCACCCTGACGCTGCTCGGCGCCATGCATGCCGGCTATTACGAGGAGGCGCAGGCATGGCGCGAATGGCTGTTGCGCGCGATCGCCGGAACCCCCGATCAGCTGCAAATCATGTACGGCATCGCCGGCGAGCGGCGGCTGACCGAATGGGAGGCCGACTGGCTGCCCGGCTACGAGAAATCCGCCCCGGTCCGCATCGGCAACGCCGCGCACACCCAGTTGCAGCTCGACGTGTTCGGCGAGATCATGGACACCTATCATCAGGCGCGGCGCGGCGGGCTCACCTCCGACGAATCCGGATGGGCGATCCAGATCGAGTTTCTCAAGCACCTGGCGACGATCTGGCGTCAGCCGGACCAGGGCATCTGGGAAATGCGCGGCCCGGCCCAGCATTTCACCTATTCCAAGGTGATGGCCTGGGTGGCGTTCGATCGCGCCATCAAGAGCGCGGAAACGTTCGGCCTCGATGGACCGCTCGACGATTGGCGCAAGCTGCGCGATGAGGTTCGCGACGAAGTGTGCGCGCGCGGCTTCGACAACAAGCGCAACACTTTCGTGCAGGCCTACGAATCCGACCAGCTCGACGCCAGCCTCTTGCTTATTCCATGCGTCGGCTTTCTGCCGGTCACCGATCCGCGCGTCGAGGCTACCGTCGCCGCGATCGAGCAACGTTTGCTGCGCGGCGGCTTCGTCATGCGTTATTCGACCGAAGAGGTCGAGGACGCCCTGCCGCCGGGCGAGGGCGCATTTCTGGCCTGCAGCTTCTGGCTGGTCGACGTCTACATCCTGCAGGAGCGCATCGACGACGCGGAACGGCTGTTCCGCCGCCTGGTCGCGCTGCGCAACGATCTCGGGCTGCTCAGCGAAGAATACGATCCGCAGCAGAAGCGCCTGGTCGGCAATTTCCCGCAAGCCTTCTCGCACCTCGCGCTGATCAACAGCGCCTACAATCTGACGCGGGCGCGCAAGCCCGTGCACCAGCGGGCGCAGGACGAGCACGCGCCGCCCGAGCCCGAGCCGGCGCCCGAGCCGGCCAAATGATCGGCTGCGTGGATCAGCTCACAAGCTTGACCCGGCCGGTGCGCAGCGCGTAGACGCCGCCGACCACTTTGATCTTGCCGTCGTCGGCGAAGGATTTCAGGATCGGCGTCGCCGCTTTGAGCTTGTCGACGTTGAGCTTGACGTTTTGCCGGATCGCGTTGTCCAGCATGTCGCCCGGCCGGCCCTGCACCGCTTCGACCGCCGGCCGGATCGCCGCGACCAGCGACGGCAGGTGTCCGGGCAGCGTGGTGCCGTCCTTGACCGATTTGATGGTGGCGTCTACCGCGCCGCAGGCCTCGTGGCCGAGCACCAGGATCAGCGGCGTATTGAGCACCTGCACGGCATATTCCAGGCTCGCCACCATCTCGTCGCTGGCAAAATTACCGGCGATGCGGCAGACGAACAGATCGCCGCGTGCGGTATCGAAGCAATATTCCGGCGCGATGCGGGAATCGGCGCAGCTCAACACCGCGGCGAACGGATTCTGTCCCTTGCTGAGCGCCTCGCGCTCGTGGCGGAAATCGTGCCGCGCCGTGACCCCTTCGACATAGCGCTTGTTGCCGTCCATCAGCCGGCGCAGGGCGGCGTCGGGCGGGATGACGTTTGCCGGCTTTGGCGGCGCCTTGGGCGGCGCGGCAACGGCCGGGGACGCCGCAAGGACTGCGGCGGCGCCCGCGGCGAGCTTGAAAATGCTGCGGCGGGCGAAATAAGTGGGATGCGCGGCAGGGTAACCACAGCGTTCACACATGGGCGTCTCCCGTATTTGCACCGAAGGCGCGGCGCGGCTTGAACCCGCTCTTGCCGCCGCACGACCTAGAATTGTCCTGGTAAATTATGAAATCCCGTATGCGCTGTAAATTGACCTCAGTCGCCATGGTGACCGCAATCTTGCTTGCAGCAAGTGCGGCCAAAGCCGACGATTGGCTCACCTATCAGAACGACCGCTACGGCACGACCATCGATTATCCCGCCGCCTTCAAGATGCAGCCGCCGCCGGACGCCGACGACGGCCGCACCTTCAAGAGTGCGGACGGCGCGGATTTCACGGTGTCGGCGTCCTACTTTGCGATGGATTTCACGGTCGCGGAATACCACGATTTCATCGTCAAGCATCTCGACCCCGGCTCGACGATCACCTACGAGACGCGCGGCAAGAATTGGTTCGTCATTTCCGGAACGACGGGCGACAAGATCTTCTATGAAAAGCATCTGCTGTCGCATAAGGGCGAGATGAACGAGGATTTCGTCATGTCCTATCCGGCCTCGCGCAAAACCGCCTACGATCCGATCGTCGCGCGGATGGCGAAGTCGCTCCGGTCGGGAGAGGGATTTCAGACGCAATAGCTGCCGCCGTTATTTGCTAATCATGGGTTTCGGTAATGCCGCCGGTGCAGTCGGGGCCGGCGAAATCACGAGCGTCAGCCAGGCGTTCCAGCCCGAGGGGCGATCCGAGCCGTCAAACTCGCCGTACGCCTTCGCATTGAGATAGCCCTGCATTCCGCCCACCGGGAAGATAAATCCGATCTGCGGTCCGAGGCCTAAAACCTGGGATTGGAAGCAGCCGAGGCGATCGCCGGAACCGCTGTCGCATCCGACCTCTTTGTACGCGTAGCCGACCAGACCTACTTGCAACTGCTTGGTCAGGAATTGCGACGCGCCCCAATCCAAGTGCATGTCGACGCCGTTCTGATATTGCGTCGACGGATTGACGAGATTGTAGGTGAAGCCGAGCACGCCCGATAATTCGCGTCCGGTCTGCGGATTGAAATAGGTGTAGCCGGCGCCGGCGTCGATGGCGCCGTGTCCGATGCCGGTATTCGCCAGGCGGGAGGGGTCATAGGCGCCGACTGGCACGTCGCCGGTGATATACGTCATGTAGTTGTCGACGCCGCCGTTCCAGCGCACCGCGAATTGCGGGATCAGGTCCGAAAAGCCGAATGTCGAATTGCTGATACTGCCGGTTTTCGCGAATGGGATAACGCCGCCGCCGGCACCTGTGACAGTGCCCGCCACCGAGCCATCTAGCGAAACGCTCGAACTGCCATAGGCTTCCACGAGGCTAAACGATGCTTGGCCGCCCAGCACCGGCGTTGCAAATACATAGCTCGGGATTACGAAGCCAAGATCTCCGCTGCCTTTGACGTTGACATTCGCCTGTCCGGAGAAGCTCGCAGGAATATTTTTGATCTCGAACTCTTTTGCGAGCCCGATGGCGCCGCTTCCCGAAACCGAAGTGTGATAATAGACATTTGCCCACGACCACCCCGGCTGCTGCGGCGCGGCCGCGAGGCTGCCAAAAAATCCGGGGACCCAGAAGCTGACGCCGCCTTCGTCGGCAAACGCAGGTGATGCGATCAAGAAAGCAACTACAAGCGCACAGGCGAATTTGACCAGAACCGATGGAATAGCTGTACGCTGAGCAATGGGTCGTTCTCTACTCGATGCCGAACGTGATGCGATCCGCTTCACCGGTCGTCCCCTGCAGCCCAAGTGCGACTGTGAACACTAACATTTGCTAGTGGTCCAGCGATTCTACCATTCGCATGCCGAACCGGGATGCGAATGTTGGAATCGGAACACCGGTGTGCACTTTTGCACACCTGAAGCCGATCGGCCGGGCTAACTTTGTCATTTCGCCGTATCTCCCGACCTGATGGCCTTTATTGATCTGCATCAAGGCTCCCTTAGCTGCGTGGTCTGTTGGCCTTGCTTCGCAATCGGGAAATCAGAATGTCGTTTCGTAAGCTGCAGAGCGACGAGGTCCGCGAAGGATTGGGGCATGGGCGTCAGTCGGAATCCGTGCGCATTCCCGGCGGCACTTTCCGCATGGGCTCGGACAGGCATTATGCGGAAGAGGCGCCGGTCCACCGCGTCGCGGTGGACGCCTTCTGGATGGACCGCACGCCGGTGACGAACCGGCAGTTCGGCGAATTCGTCAGGGCGACCGGTCACGTCACCTATGCCGAAATTCCCCCTGACCCGAAGGATTATCCGGGCGCGCTGCCGCATATGCTCTACGCCGGATCGCTCGTCTTCTCACCGCCGTCGCACCGCGTCGATCTCCGTGACTGGAGCCAATGGTGGACCTTCCTCAAGGGTGCGGACTGGCGCCACCCCTACGGACCGGGCAGCACGATCGACGGGCTCGACGATCATCCGGTCGTCCACGTCGCCTATCGGGATGCCGAAGCTTACGCCAAATGGGCCGGCAAGGATTTGCCGACCGAAGCCGAATGGGAATTCGCCGCGCGCGGCGGACTCGACGGCGCCGAGTTTGCGTGGGGCGATGAACTCACGCCCGGCGGCAAGCACATGGCCAATACCTGGCAGGGCGAGTTTCCGCGGCAGAATCTTTGCGAGGACGGCTTCGCGCGCACTTCGCCGGTCGGCGCATTCCCGCCGAACGGCTACGGCCTCTACGACATGATCGGCAATGTCTGGGAATGGACGTCGGATTGGTATTCGCAAAAGCACGAAGCCGACGCGCCGAAGGCCTGCTGCATTCCGGAAAATCCGCGCGGCGGACCGGAATCGGCAAGCTACGACCCGCGGCTGCCGAAGATCAAGATTCCCCGCAAGGTGCTTAAAGGCGGCTCGCACCTCTGCGCTCCGAATTATTGCCGCCGCTATCGCCCGGCCGCGCGTCACGCCGAGCCGGTCGACACCTCCACAAGCCACGTCGGCTTTCGGTGCATCAATAGAAACGGGACGACTTCCGGCGACCGAAATTGATGCAAACCCCTTCGCTGCCGCGAAATGCTGTGAAGACAAATTAGGATAGTCAGACAATGAACAAGATTAGAAGCGCTTTGCTCGGCTCTGTAATTGCTGCCGCAACAATGGTCGCCGCGCCGGCAATGGCCCAGCAACAGCAAAAGCCCAACATCCTGATCGTCTGGGGCGACGATATCGGCCAGTTCAATCTCAGCGCCTACAACATGGGCATGATGGGCTACAGAACGCCGAACATCGACAGCATCGCCCAGCAGGGAGCCTTGTTCACGGACTGGTACGGCCAGCAGAGTTGCACCGCCGGCCGTGCCGCATTCATCACCGGCCAGTCGCCGATCCGCACCGGCCTTACCAAGGTGGGCCTGCCCGGCGCGGCGGAAGGTCTGAAGAAAGAAGACCCGACGATTGCCGAGTTGCTTAAGCCGCTCGGCTACGCGACCGGCCAGTTCGGCAAGAACCACCTCGGCGACCGCAACGATATGCTGCCGACGGTGCACGGGTTTGATGAGTGGTACGGCAATCTCTACCACCTCAACGCCGAGGAAGAACCGGAGAACGTCGACTATCCGAAGAACCCGGCCTTCAGGGCGAAATTCGGGCCGCGCGGCGTGATGCACTGCTTCGCGACAACTACAGACGATCAAACCGTCGATCCGCGCTTCGGCAGGGTCGGCATGCAGAAGTGTGAAGACACCGGCCCGCTGACCATAAAACGCATGGAGACGATCGACGACGAAGTGACCGCCGGGGCGATCAATTTCATGGACAAGGCGGCGAAGGACCACAAGCCGTTCTTTGTCTGGTGGAACTCTTCCCGGATGCACGTTTTCACGCACCTCAAGAAGGAAAGCGAGGGCAAGACCGGCCTGGGCATCTATGCCGACGGCATGGTCGAGCATGACGCCCAAGTCGGCGAACTACTCGCCGAGCTCAAGAAACTGGGCGTCGATAACAACACTATCGTGATGTATTCCACCGACAACGGCGCGGAGTTCTTCACGTGGCCCGATGGCGGCACGACCATGTTCCGTGGCGAGAAGAATACGCAATGGGAGGGCGGATTTCGGGTCCCCACCCTCATCCGCTGGCCCGGCGTCATCAAACCCGGCACCATCATCAACCAGATGGGCGCGCACGAGGACATGATGCCGACCTTGCTCGCGGCAGTGGGCGACTCCACCGTCAAGGAGGACTTGCTCAAGGGTCAGAAGTTCGGCGACATGACCTATAAGGTCCATCTTGACGGCTACAACCTGTTGCCCTTCTTGAAAGGCGACGTGAAGGAATGGCCACGTCACGAGTTCATTTACTGGACCGACGACGGCAGCGTCGCGGCGTTGCGCTACGACAACTGGAAGCTCACCTTCTTGCGGCAGAATGCCATCGGATTCAAAGTCTGGGAGCAACCGTTTGAGACACTGCGCTGGCCGATGCTGACCAATTTGCGCATGGATCCGTTCGAGCGCGCCTCGGATGAGTCGATTGGTCACACAAAATGGGCGGCGGAGCGCATGTTCGTGCTGGCACCCGCGGCAACATACGTCGGAAACTGGATACAGAGCTTCCGCGAGTTCCCTCCGCGCCAGAAGCCCGGCAGCTTCAGCCTCGATCGCGTGATGGACGCAGTGACATCCGACGGGCGAGGCGACAACTGACGCCTCGCCGAATCTGATCAATGGGACCGCCGTCATCCGTGCGGCCCTGTGCAAAGCGCGAGGTGATGAAGCAGAGCCGTCGCATGCTCAGATTTGTGAAGGTACTGGCCGCATGCGGCATCGGCTTGGCATCGCTGCTCAGCTATGCCGGCATGGCGAGAGCACAGCAAGATCCGGTTACGGCCATCGACGTCGCGCTGGAGCCGGATGCAACGATGATCCAGCATGCCAAAGCCGACAATGCCCGCTTGCTGAAAGTCTATCCGAACGGCTTTGCGCTGAATGCAACGCATAACCCGCACGTAACGCTGCTGCAGGCGTTTGTCCGCACCGCCGACCTCGACGAGGTCTATGCCACGGCCAACAAGGCTTTGGCCGGCGAGAACCCGACCAGTTGGAAACTGAAGGCGTTCAAATACTACTACATCCCGATGCCGCCGCTCGGCGTTGCGGGCATCGTCATCGAGTCGACAGACGATCTACGCAGGTTGCAGCAAAGAATTATCGACACGCTTGCGCCCTTCGCGGTGAAAACCGGGACCGCTGCAGCGTTCATGAGTACCGAAGGGGGCCGCGATATTCAGAAGGCCTTGATCGATTACGTAGCAAATTTTGTGGCCAATGGTTCGGGCGAAAAATTCAATCCGCATGTCACAACCGGTGTAGCGCCCGAAACTTATCTAAAAGAGATGCTCACCGAACCGTTCGAGCCGTTTACATTTTCACCGGCATCAGCGTCGGTCTATCAACTTGGAACTTTTGGTACGGCTCGCAAGGAACTCAAGACGCTCGCTCGGATTCCCTAACGCCGGTGCGCATTGTGGTGCCGCTCAACGAAGAAGCAGAGCCAGTCATGTTGCCGAAACAATCCCGGTCCGATGTCAGCCGCCGTACGCTGCTCACCGCTTTGGCTGCGCTTCCAGCCGTGTCCGGAGCGCTTCTTGCCGTCCCGGTACAAGCGCAAACTGCGGCTGCCGACACGCTCCCGTCGTGGAACGATGGCTCCAGCAAACGGGCGATCGCCGATTTCGTCGCGCGCGTCACGCAACGAGGCGGGCCGGATTTCGTGCCGCCGCCGGAGCGCATCGCGACGTTCGACAACGATGGGACGCTGTGGGTGGAACATCCCATGTACGTTCAACTGGCGTTCGCGCTCGATCGCGTGAAGGCGCTGGCGCCGATGCATCCGGAATGGAAGACCAAACAGCCGTTCAAGGCGGCGCTCGAAGGCGACTTGAAAACCCTCGCCGCGGCCGGCGAGCGCGGCATCGCGGAACTGGTCATGGCGACCCATGCCGGCATGACCACAGAGGAGTTTCAGAAGATCGTCATGGATTGGCTCGCCACCGCGCGCCACCCGAGATTCAAGCGCCCTTACACCGAACTCTCATACCAGCCGATGATCGAGCTGCTCGGTTTTCTGCGCACCAACGGCTTCAAGACTTTCATTGTTTCTGGCGGCGGCGTTGAGTTCATGCGGCCGTGGACCGAGCGGGTCTACGGCGTGCCGCCGGAGCAGGTCGTTGGCTCGTCGATCAGGACGAAATTCCAGATGCGCGACGGCAAACCGGAGCTTTTCCGTCTGCCGGAGGTGAATTTCGTCGACGACAAGGCCGGCAAACCGGTTGGCATCAATGAGTTCATTGGACGCCGCCCGATTGCGGCCTTCGGCAATTCCGATGGCGATCTTGAAATGCTGCAATGGACGACGCTGGCCGGCGGCGCCCGGCTTGGCCTCCTTGTCCATCACACCGATCCGGAACGCGAATACGCCTATGACCGGGACACACCCTTCGGCCGCCTCGACAAAGCCCTGGACGTTGCGGCGATGAATCACTGGGTCGTGGCCGATATGAAAAACGACTGGAAGCGCATTTTTTCGTTCGAATGAGAGGGTAGCCGGCCGCCGCGCAACGCCATCGAGCCGCTCACCCGCGCCAGTAGCGGTCTTCCCAGCTCCGCGACAGCCGCATCGCCGAGAGAATGAGCCCGGCCATCGAATAGGTCTGCGGGAAATTGCCCCACAGCGCGCCGGTCTGCGGATCGACATCTTCGGAGAGGAGCCCGTAGCGGTTGCGGTGCTGCAGCGCATCGGTGAAAAGGTCGCGCGCCGCCTCGCGGCGGCCGAGCGACCACAACGCGTCGATGAGCCAGAACCGGCAGATCAGAAACGCGGTCACCGGCATGCCGAAATCGTCTTCGCTGGCGTAGCGCATCACGTGCTTCTCGCGCACCAGTTCGCGCTCCATGGCGCCGACGGTGGAGACGAAACGCGGGTCGTCGACCTCGACGACGCCGAGATCGGGGAGGAGCAGCACGCTGGCGTCGAGATCGTCCGAGCCGAATGCCGCGGTGAAGGCGCCGCGTTTCTGGTTCCAGGCCCCCTCGAGGAGCGCGGCATGGATCGGCTCGGCGAGGCCGTTCCAATATTTGGCGCGGCCGTCGAGGCCGAGACGCGTGGCGATGGCAGCGAGCCGCTGGCAGCCGGCCCAGCACATCGCCGCCGAGTGGGTGTGGATGCGCTGGCGGCCGCGATATTCCCAGATGCCGGCGTCGGGCTCGAATGCTTTCGCCGCAGCGCGATGGCCGAGCGATTCCAGGAGGTGAAACAGGCCTTCGTCCCCCGGACGCGGCAGGCGACGATCGAAAAACATCGGCATGGCGGCGAGAATGACGCTGCCATAGGTGTCGTTCTGCAGCTGGTTGGCGGCGGCATTGCCGATGCGCACCGGCCCGTCGCCACCATAGCCTTCGAGGTCGGTCGCGATGCGCTCTTCGATGCTTGTCGTCGGCACCACGCTATAGAGCGGACGCAGTTCCTGGTCGGGCTTGGCCGCGATCGACAGCGTGAACGAGATGAATTCCTCCATGGTGCGCGTGGCGCCGATGCGGTTGAGCGCCTGGACGACGAAATAGGCGTCGCGCAGCCAGCAGTAGCGGTAGTCCCAGGTGCGGCCGGACGACGGCGCCTCCGGAATCGAGGTGGTGTGCGCGGCGATGACGCCGCCGGTTTCGTCGAAATTCGAGAGTTTCAGCGTGATCGCGGCGCGGATGATCGCTTCCTGCCAATCGTAAGAGATCGACAGTCGGCGTACCCATTCCGTCCAGTAGTCGTGGGTGCGCTCGAGGAAATCGCGACAGGTTTTCTGCAGGTCGCCGGTAAACGGTTCGTCGGGACCGAACACCATGGAAAGCGGCCGGGTGACCACGAACGGCGCTTCGCTGTCGATCATCGACAGCGGCGCGTCGGTGGTGAGACGAATGGCGGTGCCGTCGCCGGCATAACGGATGTGATTGCTGCCGAGCGAGCGCTGCGGAATCGGCTTGCCATAGTCGTAGGTCGGCCGCATGCGCACGGTGATGCGCGGCAGGCCGGCGATCGG
>Ga0335078_10008551_pt1 | contig 15223 bp, 8 predicted proteins | sample Lox_Sample_32_FD_206711 | JGI IMG/M metagenome (GOLD analysis project Ga0335078, IMG submission 206711) | Soil microbial communities from Loxahatchee National Wildlife Refuge, Florida, United States - Lox_Sample_3.2 | ecosystem: Environmental > Terrestrial > Soil > Wetlands | place: USA: Florida... | reverse complement strand
CATGCCCGCTGTAGCCGAGCCCATAGAAAATGTTCTTATATTTTCCGGTGCGCCCGACGGAGGGTGCCTCGTTGAGCGACCAGTCGACCACGCCATCCCAACCTGCTTCGAACTGCACACTCGCCCATCGCGGATAAATTCGCACCAACTCACGCTGGAGTTGCGCACAATGCGTTGCGGCATCGCTGACCTCGCCCAACCCATTGTTGAAGCCGTAGCAGGGGCTTCCGCCGCCGATATGAATGCGATTGTCCCTGGTTAAGCCGAGATAGAAGACTTCGGTCCGCGTGTCGTTGAACGGAAGCCGCTCGCGCCATCCGATCTCCGCCAGTTGCTGATCACTGAGAGGCGGGGTCAACGCTACGTATTCATGGACGGGCACGATCGCATTCCGAAAAAATCCCAATCTTGGAGTAAACGCATTGGTCGCCAACACCACTGACTTCGCTCGGACCGTATTTCCTTCGGTCGTGTGAATAAGATGCTCCCGACCCTCCTCGATCCGGGCCACCGCTGTGTTCTCGTAAATGTCCGCGCCGGCGCTCTCCGCGGCAGCCTTGAATACATGGACCAGTTTCATGGGATGCACCTGCCCACAGCTGGGATCGAAGTACGCTCCCTCGTAGACCTCGGTGCCGATCGCTCTGACCAGTCGCTGCTTATCCCAAAACTCAACCGGCATGCCCAGAGATCGCGCTTTCTGCACATAGGCTTTCGCCGCTCGCACATCTTCAGAGGTGGCAAACACCTGCAGAGCGCCATTGGTCTCCAACTCACAATCGATGCCGGCCTCCGCACTGAGCTTCGACAATCTCCGGATATTCTCGGCGGTGAGGTCGTAGATCATCTTGTCGATGGCGGGATCGGTGCTGAAGTTCATATACCGGTCCTCAGTCATGGTCAGCACCATGGCCCCGTTTCGTCCCGAGGCTCCGTTCCCGCAGCCCTTCGCTTCCAGGACGACGACACGCTTTTGCGGAGAGATATTGCGGATGTAGTAGGCGGCGGAGAGCCCGGTGAAACCACCGCCGATCACAGCGACATCTGCAGCGATGTCCCGCGTCAGAGGCGGATTCTGCGTCGGCTGGCTTCGGGCCCAGTAGCTGCGGTTCGGCGAAAACATCAACGGTTCACGCCAAATTGTGGGAGAGATCTGGTTCAGGCCGACCACACCGGCCAACGCGCCGCCACTCGCGAAGGCTGCCTTCTTTAGAAAGCGGCGACGGCTGGAGGACGCTTGCATGGGCGGATGGTAGAGAATTACCGCGTATCCGGAACAATCTCCGACGCGGGCCAGTGCGCCGGCTGCGCGTTGACATTCGCCCCGACGGAAACGGGTCCGTCGACGGGCTTCACATCGACGTTGTATCCGTCAACTTCGACGAGCGGCAGGTCGCCTTGCAAATCCTTGGTAGCCGCTTCGATTGTGACCGTGGAGGATTCGCCGGGCACGAGCGAAATATAGTTGTCGGAATAAAAGACCGGCAAGACCCGCCGCCCGCTCTTTTTCTGGTGAAGCTGAAGGTGCGACATCAACGCAACGTGGTCGGTGTTGTTGTGCAGCGTTACCGAGAGCACGGTATTGTCGCCCTGAGTGCGAGCGCTGGCCTCAGCGTCAAGCACCACGGCGGCAAGACTTGCCAGGCCGTCGAATTGATCCTGGGCAACATGCTGCCAATAGAAATTAGTAGAGAGCAAGTTGCCGTCCCCATCGGTGAGGTCGAGCTTGATGAAGTACAGCGGGGTAATGCGCGCGTTCACCACAATCTGCGCCGCCTTGACGGTGCCGCTGCCGGACACCTGCTCCACCGGATATGTTTTGTCAGAATCCAGCGTGCCATCAAAACTATAGATCGCAACTTTGACTTTGAGGCCATTCAGCGCCTCCGGACGATTGTTCACCACCTCGATGCCGCGGTTTTCCTCATTAAACTGCACGTGCACAGTCTCGGCAGCCTTCTTTACCGCATATAACGCGGCGTTCGGCTCCAGATCGTAGTGGTAGAGCTGCCAGACGAAACTGGGCTGTGCGGGATGACTCATCCAGGTGATGACGCCGGTGGTCGTCTTGAACATTTCAGCGTTGCGCCCTTCGTACATAGCGCGGAAAGCCTCATAAGTCGCCAGCTGACCTTTGCGGACGAAGTCCGCGAGGTTGCGAATGTGTCCGTAACGCTCGGCCAGAGAGGCTGGGAACTCGTTGCCGCGCTGCGCACCGGTCGCCATGTCATGTTGTGCCCAGTCGTCGTTAATGGTCTCCCAGTCTTTCTGCGGCATCATGCCCTGGATCGATTCCATCGTCGGAATAGACACCGAACCAGTCTCCGTCTTAAAGCTTTCATTAAACGCGTAGAAAAATCGGGGTGAGCGCCAGTAATAAGGCCCATGCGACGAGACTCCGCGGCCGTCGGCGGAATTCGATTGATATAGCCGCGTGGGATCAAGTCGGCTCATCAGCGTCTTCAACATATCGTCCAGTGCTTTGGGCGGGTAGCCTTCGTTGCGCGCGCACCATACGGCGATCGAAGGATGATTGCGGTAACGAACCACTTTGTCGGTGACATTGGCGATATACGTCGGAATGTCGGTGACATCCGGGCCGTCGTTGGGATTGGGCTGAAAGAATTCGTCCCACAGCAGGATTCCGTACTTATCCGCCATGTCGTAAAAGTCAGGGCTGGTGCTTTGCCCCACCCAGTTGCGGATAATGTTGAGGTTGGCCAGCGCGTGCATATGGAACTGCGCGTCCAGCCTGTCGCGCGTGATCCGCTTCATGCCTTCATCGAGGCCCCAGTTGCCGCCACGCGCCATCACCCGAACTCCATTCACCGAGAGCGTAAGGTTCTCCGAGTCAGCGACCTGGTATTCGATCTTGCGAATGCCAAACTGGCGGGTCTCACTGTCTGACGACGTTTTCCCTATATCGAAGCGCAATGTCAGCAAGTACAAGTTCTGCGGACCATAACCGTTCGGCCACCACAGTTTCGGATGGGAAAGATGCAGCTCAGGCGTGGATTTGCTGTCCAGCGTGACAGCTTGCGTGCCGTTCGCCGCAATCGTCACTGGCTGATGGAAGGTAATCTCCGGTTCCTGCGAGTTTCCCAACTGGATCATGCCGCTCAGCGTTCCAGTCACCGGCTTCGCCGATTTATTCTCCAGCGTCGCGGAGACATGCAGATCGGCAGTCTCATGCGATGCCGCCAAATCCGCGGTGATGAACGGGTCTTTCACCACTACCGGTCCGGTCGCGTCCATCGTCACCGGAAGCCAGATGCCGGTGTCGCGATCGCGGATCGCAGGCAGCCAGTCCCAGCCAATGGTCGAAAGAAACGTCGGGCCGTCGATCGCTGTTTCTCCGCCATTCTGGCCCACTCCGAGAGCAACCGTGTGCTCGTGCGGTATCCCAGGGTGAGGCTGCGGCGCAACCAGCACGGCCACGACCGCGGAGCGGCCCGGCTTCACAAAATCAGAAATATCGAAGTCACCGCGTATAAACGCGCCGCGCATGGTTCCAGCCTCGCGGCCATTCACCCAGATCTCCGCGCTGTAGTTGATGCCGGCGAAATGCAGCCAGGTATGACGCCCCTTGTAAGCCGCCGGCACGGTAAAGCTGGTGCGGTACCAGTAGCTGGTTTTGTTCAGGCTCTCTGGAATCAGGCGCATGTTCTCGCCGTACAACGGCTCCGGATAAACTCCATTGTTCACCAGCGTAGTCAGCACCGTCCCCGGCACGGTTGCCGCATACCAACCCTGCGGCTCAAACGCGGCAGCCGAAACTACCGGAGCGGCGGCCGCGACCTTGGCCGAGTCTTGCATCTGCCAGCCGCCAATTATTTGGGGCGGCAACTGCGCAACCAGCGATGTGGGAAAGAGAACGGCAAATAGACAAGCGAGACGGAAAAAGCGAACGACCATCGGAGTGATTCCTCTTAGACGCATTGTAAGCGTGCCGGCAGCCATGCAGAGAAAAGTGATTTCGCAGTTTTCTCGCCGAGCGTTAGTGCTCTTTATACCTTCGAGGCGCCAGGATCTCGCCGAGATAGTCGTGGCTTCCGGAAATCTGCTCCAGGTGCGGGTAACGCACGCCGCCGGCATAAGAAATGTCATGGGATTCCACGGAATCGAAGTTGCGAACCAGCACAGAGATTTTTCCGCTTCGCGGATGAGCGACCGATTCGTTCAGCACATCGCCGGAATAAACCCGGCCGTCGACGGCGAGAATTGTCATGTGCGGTCCAAGACCCGCATCATAGGCCGGCGTTCCTGGCAGAACATCTGAAATCGTGCCATCTTTCTTGACCACAATCCCAATGGAGTACGACCCGTCATAAACGTCCCGAAACCAGGAAGCATAAGCTTTGTTCGGCGTCTCGTTATACACCACCCGCCAGCCCGCGGCCTCAATGCCGTCGGTGGGCGGCTTACTGTTCACCTGGTACACGCGAGTCTCGAAAAATGTATGCCAGTCAAACTTCGATATCGCCGAGAGTGAGGCTTCGACGTCCTCTCGCGTGTATGGAGCCACGATCGGCTCGGTGTCGTGCTGGCCGAAAAAGCTGCGCAAAAAATCGTCCAGTGTGAGTCGGTCGTGGGACTGTTCACGGATAAGCGTATCGGCGCGCAACCATATGAGGGCACCCTCGTCGTAATAATCCTGCCCGCGGCGCAGCGAAGACCATGCCGGGTCAACCGTGCGCAGCACCCAATCTTCCGTCGCCGTATCCACCAACGGGGTCGTGGCGCGAGCGGGTTGATGCGAAAAGATCGCGGCCATTGATGCCAGATAATCATGCGCGAACGCCTGATCATTGAAGCCGGCGCGGGTGGCGAGCATGAGCCCGATATATTCATTCAAGCCCTCGTACACCCAGAGCAGCGAAGTCCGCTCCGGCCCCTGATAGTCAGGCTTCGAGTACAGCTCCGCCGGACGACGGTACTTGCCGTCCCACGAGTGTGATTGTTCGTGAGCCAGCAGGAGCCAGCCGAACTTCTCTAACTCATCTTTCTGTGAGAGCCCCGCGTCCCCGACGGCACAGTACGGCGAATCCTCATGCTCCAACCCGTCGAACGGTCGCCCCTCGCTTTGCGACACCAGCAGATGCATGGTCGACCAGTGCCGGAAACCGAACATGGCACGGTCCTGATCAATCAGCTGGCTGAATAATGTGACGGCGTGCGCATCATCCGCCTTGTCGACTGCGGCCTGGCTGTCTCCTGTTATGTCGAGCTCGGCCGGCCAACTCGAAGTTAGAGGTACCGTGCGTAGAAATTCCCCGGCAAGCACCGGCGAATCAATCAGACGTTCCAGCGAAACCGGCGCGAAATTCACCCGGCTCCCCACCTGGCTGGTGACCCGCAACGAGCTTCCCTGTTGCCAGTGAGGCGGAAGAAGAATCGACGGCTCGATCATCAGTTCGCGTTTGTCGACGCCGAGCGGGTAAAGCACTACGCTGTTCCACGCCGCCAACAGTTGATGATCAGAGATAGTGTTCTCCAACAAAGTATCGAAGTCGACGGTGATCCGGCCGGTATTGGCCGGAACTTCCACGTGAATGCTGAAAATCTTTTCCGGATCGCGGGTCCAGGGCAGCGTCGCATCTCCCGCATGCACCCGCAGTACCGCGAACTCTTGAATCGGGCCCGTCGGCCCGTGCTCGCCGGGAATCCACTGTGGATACGCCAGCGTGAGCATGCCCGGACGCACCCGGATTTCCTCGTGCACAAAGGCGATCCGCCGCGCGGCCTGCGTTTCGTCGACTACCAGAGTCATAACAGGCGTTGGCGCATCCTGCGCACCCGCAATCGTCGCGACCAACACCACCGCGATCAAGATGACTACAAGATACTTGGGAGAGAGCATAGGACTCACGCATGTCCTCCAATAGAAAGCACAACCGAGTGACTGCAAACGTCTATTCCGTCGCGCTCCCGCGACCGCGCGCCATTATACTGGGCGTACCGCCGTCGCACCGGCAAACGGGAAATATTTCGCACGGCTTTTGAATGGACTCCCACTTTCACTTTCCAACCGATTCGCAAGATTGATAAATTAATAACATCGCACGATGGTGACTCCATGATTTTTCCCATCAAGACTTGCGCCGTTTGCGGAGAAGAGTTCGAGTTAAAGCCGGATAAGCCGGGCTTCGCCAATCGCTGTCCCGATTGCAGCGCCCCTGAAACGGACGCTCCGGCAACGCAGCGCCGCATGGACGCCGATGAACGCCGTACCACGCAGGAAGCCAACGCGGCTCGCCGGCAAGCCATGCGCGACCTCCTGTATCGCAAGGATAGTTAGCCGGCACGAACTCTTGCGCAGGGGCGTTATTTCAGCATCAGGATGTTCCCCAGCCAGGGAACGGGTAATGCGCCCTGATCCAACGCCCGGTCGTGGAATTCGGCAAGGGTGAAGTCCTTGCCCTTCGCGGCCTCATAGGCGCGGCGCAGCCGCCACCACTCGCTCGTGCCCACATAATAAGTCGGCAACTGGGTTGAGCTGAGTTTGGCGCGCTGCAATTTGCCGTCGGCTTCGGCGCGGGTCTGGAAGGCGTCATTCAACATGAGCGACATGGCCTCGTCGTCGGTCATGTTCATGGTCTGCATACGGACGTCGAGAATCGTATTGCACAGGGCGCGCAGCCATACCTTCAGATAGCTGATGCGGTAACGCGGGTCACTGTTGGCGAATCCTTCCTGCATCATGACCTGTGCGATGTATTCCGCCCAGCCTTCCACATAAGCTCCGTTGCCGTAGAGGGCACGGGCCAGGCGGCGCGTCACCGGCTGGATTTCGTTGGCGTGCTCGGCCTGCACGTAGTGGCCAGGCAACGCCTCGTGGATGCTGAGCCACTTCAGCACCCAGTTGTTGTACTCACGCAGCTTCGACTCTGCCCTGTCGTCAGGCGTCTTGGGATCGATGGGCGTGACCCAGTACTGCGCTTCAGCGTTGGGATCGAGCGGCGGCGCCGAGTGGAATCCGGCCACCGAGTAGATACCTCGCATGAAGGGCGGAGTGGCAATCACCTTCAGGTTGTCGCGCGACTTCAGTGACACGATCTTCTTATCGATGATGAATTGCCGGATACCGACCAGATCGTCTTCTATCGTCTGCATCAAGTCGTCGCGTTTGGGATGATCGTCGGAAATCTTCTGCAGCACCTCACCGATGACCTTGTTCTCGCGCTCCTGCGGGCTGAGACTCGCATGGTCATCGTGATCCGGGAAATACTGCTTGTGCAGCGGCAAGGCGATCTGCAGCATCTCGGCGCGGGTCTTCTTGAGCTCGCTCTCCGCCTGGGTGAGTATCTGGTCTGGAGTAATCGGAGTTTCCATGACCAGGCGGAATTTCTCCGCGTACAGCTCCTTGCCCAAGCGCCAGGTGCGATCAGTCTTGCGCTTCGCCAGATCATCCTGCAGCCAGCTGGAAAAACTCTTAAGGGCCGCGATAGCAGGCGGCGCCACCTGATCGAACTGACCCTTCAATTTCGATCCGGCAGGAATGGCCGCGGCGATAGTGCTCTGGATGAGATCGACATTGCCGTCGTTTTCCTCGACCGCGACCTTAACGAAGATCGGATCCGCGTCCACCAATTCGCTGCGCGCCTGGTCGAGAAAGCGCGGCGTCGCTGCAATGCGGGAGAGAATATCTCCGAGGCGCACATCCTTCGCCGCATAGTCATCGGTCAGCGGCTGAAAAAGCGCACCACCCAGAAGCTCCACATAGACCGTGGGGTTGTGCTTGTAATTCTGAATGCGGTCGAATTCGAGCAGGTTGAAACCGATCTGGTCATCGATGAGCTGCCAGTCGGCGGCATCCTCCACGCCCAGCGACGCTACGGGGGTCTCGGTATGGAAGCGGTCGCGCCACGCGGCGTACACACGGCGCTGTTCCGCCATGCCGGCAATGCTCACGTCGTCCAACAATGCATCCAGCGCGATGCTCTTGCCGGTCTTGGGATCGACGTGCTGGTGATACCCGGCCTGGGACGCATTCGAGGGCGAAAGCGCCAGCGTCTCATGAATGAACTCTTCACTCAGCTTGGCGAATTTGCCGCTGGCATCCGCGGACGCATTGGAGGTTTGTGCCATCAGAGCACTCGAGATCAGTAGACAAGCTGCGACGGGCAAGAGTTGCATGGTGCCTCGATTTCAGGAAGATTTAGCCGAAGAGAACGACTGCGATGACGAGAGTTATTTGCAGGCAGTTTCACTAACTTACTTGTTCTCCGAGCGCCTCTAGGATAATCCTCTTGTCAATACTTCGTGAATCGTCATCCCTACCGAGACAGAAACGGACCCTCACTGTACAGTAGCGGACACACGCAAGAAAGCAATCTTTGCGATTGAAAATCAGTCCGTAACGTTCTCTAATCCTAGCTACCCAATGACTCACTTAAGCAAAGGGTGAGGTCGATTAATGAACGCGCTCGCACAGGATATTCGCTTCGCATTTCGCCAACTGCGAAAAACTCCCGGTTTCGCCCTGACGATCGTCCTTACCCTCGCGCTCGGTATCGGCGCCACCACCGCCATCTTTTCTCTTGTCGAGGGCATCCTGCTGCGTCCGCTCCCATTCAGCCATCCTGACCGCCTTGTTCTGGTGGGAGATCACCTGGGGGACGGTCCCCACACTCCCGTCACGGCCCGCGAAATCGGCACATACTCAAGCGCAACCAGCGCGTTTGCATCTCTGGGCGGCTACATCGCCACCAACTACGAGCTTTCCGGCGGCGCAACTTCGGAAGAAGTCTCCGCCGCGCGGTTCACCGCAGGCGTCTTCCCTACCCTCGGCGTTCATCCCATCCTTGGTCGTTTCTTTACCCAACAGGAAGAAGACGGCCATCAACCGCTCGCCGTCATTAGTTATGCCCTGTGGCTGAACCGCTACCAGCGCGATCCTCATGTCCTTGGCACTTCCATTGTTCTTGACCGCAAGCCTTACTCGATCATCGGCGTGATGCCGCGCAGTTTTGAGTTTCCTCTGCAGGCCGGGCACCTCGATCAGGTGCAGGTCTGGGTGCCGATGAGCCTGACACCCGACGAACTTTCCGATCAGGCCGCCGGCTTCTGGGGATACCACATCGTCGCCCGACTCAAGGATGGAATCACCCTAGCACAGGCGGCGCAGGATGCCGACCGAGTCGCCGCGCAGATTATGCGCAATTTTCCCGTCAGCATGTCGGCGCTTCACATCCGGGGTGATGCGACGCGGCTGCATGAGTCCGCGGTCGCCGACGTTCGTCCCTTGCTGCGCACCCTATTCTTCGCAGTGACCATCGTCTTGCTGATTGGTTGCGCCAATGTTGCCGGTCTGCTTTTAGTCCGAGCTATCCGCCGGCGTCGCGAATATGCAGTTCGATTGGCTCTGGGCGCGAGTTCCATGGCAATTCTCCGCGAATCTGTCTGCGAAGGTTTGTTACTCAGCTTGGCGGGTGGCGTGCTGGGTCTGGGATTTGCAGCGGTCGCGATTCGCACCGCCTTGCACCTGCTGCCCGAATCTATGCCGCGCGTCGACTCCATCTCTATGGATGCAACGGTCGCCACCTTTGCTCTTGCGCTCGCCCTGGCGACGGGCGCCGTCTGCAGCCTTGCACCCGCCTTCGCCGCTTTGCGGACCAACCTGACAGATAGCCTCAAAGAAGGCGTTGCAACCAGCACCGCTGCGTCAAGTCATACGTGGTTGCGTTCAGCCCTGGTCGTCTCGGAGATCGCCATTGCCCTGGTGTTGCTCACGGTATCCGGCGGCTTTCTTCGGAGCTTCCAGAAGATGCGCGCCGTCGATCCCGGCTTCCGCCCCGACCATGTCCTCGTGGCCAGCTATCAACTCCCACCCGAGCAATATCCCACCGACACTTCTGCCGACTCTTTCAACCACGAGGTCGTGGATCGGCTTTCAAGCAAACCCGGAATCGTGGCCGTCGGCCTGACCAATTTTCTTCCCGCATCGGGTGCATATCATGCAGCTGCGTACACCATCGAAGGCGTCCCCGCCGACCGATGGAAGCTGAAATTCTCCATGTTCGCCAGCACTTATGGCGACTACTTCCACGCCATGGGTATCTCGCTGCTCGACGGCCGGTACTTTACGCTGGAGGACCACTCGAACCGACCTCTCGTCGTGATCGTGAATCAGTCCATGGCCAAACATTCCTGGCCGGGTGAGCGGGCCATCGGAAAACGCATGCATGTCGGCAACCCGCACAAGGGGCTACCGTGGGCTACCGTGGTTGGTGTGGTCGCCGACACCACGGTTGGTTCTCGCGATGAGCCCAGCACAGACCAGTGGTATACCCCTGCGCAGCAGCCCGCCACTCTCTACGGCTCCACCGTAGGAAAAGTTACTGATCTTACCAGCGGATACATCACGCTTCGTTCCGCTCTACCTCCGGAGCAGATGATCCAAACCCTGCGCTCGACCGTGGCGGAGATCGATCCGTTGCTCGCTCTCGAACAGGTGCAGACCATGAACGACGTCATCTCCAATGTGGAAACGCCGCGCCGTTTCAACACCGTCCTCATCACGACTTTCGCCTTGGGCGCTCTCCTGCTCGCAATTACCGGGATCTACGCAGTCGTGGCTTTCTCGGTCTCGCTGCGCACTCGGGAGATTGCCATCCGCATAGCATTGGGAGCCCAGCGTACAGATATCACAAAACTCGTCCTCACTTGGGGAACGCGGCTCGCGCTCCTCGGATGCGGCTTGGGCGTGCTTGGCTCATTAGCTGTGTCACGCTTTGTTAGTTCCTTCCTTTTCGACATCAGTGCGACCAACCCGCTCATCTACGCAGCGAGTGTTGTGATCATGACGCTCATGGCGCTGGCCGCATCGGCGGTTCCCGCGACCCGCGCCGCGTCCGCCGATCCGATCGAAGCCTTGCGCTCGATCTAGTTGGTCGATTCGGCGCTGCGGAATCACCCGGGACCCACTTCTCTCAGCGTGCGGTCACCACGCTTAGCATGGTAACCTCTAGCCCGGATGATCCGGAAAACGCTGATTCTCAGGGAACCTGAAATTCGTTCGCTGCTCGATCCCGCCGCCTGGGTGGAAGCAGTAGAGAATGCATTCAGCGCCTACGCCCGGGGCCAGGCCGAACTCCCCGCTGTCATCAACCTTGACATTCCCGGCCATAACGGCGAAGTCCACGTGAAGGCCGGCTATCTGCACACGCTCCCTTACTATGCCGTCAAAATTGCATCCGGATTCGCTGGCAATCCCCAGCTTGGTCTTCCTTCGAGCGACGGCATGGTGCTTGTGTTCGACGCCGAGACCGGAGCACTGTCTGCGCTTCTACTCGATAACGGCTACATTACCGACCTGCGCACCGCGGCCGCCGGAGCGGTTGCAGCCAAGCATCTGGCGCGGGCCACCGTGGCAACCGTCGCGGTGATCGGCTCCGGCGCCCAGGCACGCTACCAGATCCGTTTGCTTTCACTCGTCAGGCACTTTCGTGAGGTCCGCGTTTGGGGACGGAATCCGGAAAAAGCTGCGGCCTGCATAGAGGATCTCTCACGTGAAGCTGCGAGCGATTGTCACATCGTCACAAGTTCCTCCGTTCGTGAGGCTGTACAATCAGCCGATATCGTGATTACCGTGACCGCCAGCCGTGAACCGCTGGTGCGAGCAGAATGGGTCGCAAAGGGTGCGCTGGTGATTGCCGTCGGTTCCGACGGGCCGGACAAGCAGGAATTGGACGTGAACGTACTCGCTCGCGCGGACCGGGTGGTGGCCGACAGCCTGCCGCAATGCTTACGTCTGGGTGAAATTCATCATGCCGTCGACAAAGGAGTAATCACGAAAGAGAAAGTGACGGCGGAGTTAGGAGAGATTACCGCGGGAATGAAGCCGGGCAGAACCGCCGATGACGAGATCATCGTCTGCGATTTGACGGGAGTTGGCGTGCAGGATGTGGCCGCAGCGTCCCTCGTACTGCAACGCGCGCTGCAAAACGCAAAAGGCGAATGGCTCTCCCTCTAAAACACAAAATTCTCAGGCTGCGCCTCGGCGCGCCACTGGAGATCCCGCCGCTCGGGAGCGAGCCTTCTTTTCCGACAGCTGTTTGAGCGTGACGTCCACGCGCGCCAGGCCGCGCAGCGTGTATTCAATATCGTATCCGTATCCCACGCGGATATATTTGCCCACGCCAAAGTGGTGTCCCGGAGTAATGAGCACCGATTGCTCCACTCGCAGTTTGTCAAACAGCGCGGACGACGAAATCGGCAGCTTGTAGCCGAAAAAAGTAATGGCGCCCGCTACTGGCCGGATATACGTGAAAATATCGTCGTGACTGTGAATCCAGCTTTCCAGACGCGGTAAATGGGCGCGAATCAGCCCACGTGTGCGCTCCAGCGTCGCCTCGCGCCGCGCCGGCTCCATGATGATGCGCGCCAGGCGGTCCGAAAGATAAGTCGGCGTCAGCGTGGTGTAGTCTCGGTATTGAGACAGCCTGGCGATTGTCTTCTTCGGCCCCACGATCCATCCAATGCGTAAACCCGGCAGGCCAAAAGCCTTCGACATCCCCGAGGTAAGAAGCACTTTGTCGTAGCGTCCCCAGAACGTCGGAGAGATCGGCCCGGCTACTTCGGCGCCGCGGTAGATCTCATCGGCGAGAATCCACGCATCTACCCTGCGAGCCGCGCGAATGATCTCATCCATCTCAGCTTCCGTAAGCACAGCGCCCGTAGGGTTATTGGGGTTGGTGACTACAATCAGCTTGGTCTTTTTTGTCACCGCCTTCTTCAGGCTCTCCACATCGAGAGCCCAGCGCATTCCGCCATCCTGCGTGCGCTCCACCAGGTGAAAGCCGTCCGCACTGCCGCCGTAGGCGCGAGCCAGGCCCCAGGTTTGCAGGTAATTCGGCAACATGACCGCAGTCCGGTCTCCCTTTTCCAGCAAGCCCCAGAGCGCGGTGTAGTTCGCCTCCGAGCCACCATTCGTCACCAACACCTGGTCGGCATCCGCTCCATGAAACTGCGCGATCCCCTCCCGCAGTTCTGGCGACCCATTCGACTCCGGATATTTCAAAGCCTGCGAAAGAAACCTAGCCGGATCCTCGCCCGCCAGCACCTCTTCCACCCGCAGCGGACGCACCCCGCTCTCGGACAGGTTGTACTCCACCTCGTTCTCGTACAGACACTGCGTTCTTTCCATCTCAAACAAATCGATACGCACAATTCCTCCCCGTCGCAATCAGCCACAACCCGATCCCGGCGCCACTCTACCAGAGCCCATTAACCCCTGTAAACGCGTCTGGGAATGCCGGAGGTACGCGCCCGCCACCGGAAGTCCATAATCGCCGATCTCTTAGGAAAATCATTTCCCCTGTGAAGAAAATTTCAGTATGGCTCTCAGCTAGGTGGGTACCTTGGGTGACCTTCGGCGTGTGCTTTCGGTTACCTTCGTGCCACAGAACCTTGTTACCGCCCATCCTCGTTAAGACCTGTCCCGAGACCTAAACCCTTTGTCGTATGGACTTCCGGCCCTCCTGAGGCAGAGCCGGCAGAACCTCCACCTGCGGTGTTTTCCTCGGTGAGCAGTGGCATGGCGATTGCCCCGTAACTGGGTGAGTGGAGAAATCTCAAAGGGAGGGGCCTCTGTTCACTTTATTGCCACCGTCGCAGCCACGCTGGAAATCCTTCGTGGTTGGCTGGAACGTCCAGGCACTCTCGATAGTGTGTCTTCTCGTCGCAGGCACGCGCTTCCATGAGAACTCAAGCCCGGCTATGAGTTACCGGGTGACGAACCTCGTGACCTACGAGCCTGTCGCACCACAAGAGATTCACACGGTTCGCCCGCCGGTGATGGCGCGGTCTAAGCCGACGGTCCAAACCAAGCCGCCACTGGAAACCAAACCGCTGATGGCCGCTTCAATCCCGCCGCCGGCTCTCGTCGTGCGACCACAAACAAAAGCAATCGTTGAACACAAGTCTTCGGAGCCCGAACCGGCCGCGCCGGCATTGAAGATGGACTACAAAATGCCCGTAGTTCCCAGCGCGCCAACAGCCCAGATCGTCGCAGTCGGTACTTTTTCGCATGAGAGCCCGCTCACGGCCGCCGTCGCCAAACCAGCCGCGGTAGTGCAGCCGGGAGGTTTCGGCAACGCCAACGGCAACGGCTCCGGACATGACTATCGAACCGGGTCGGCAAGTCCCAACGTTGTGATGGCATCCGGATTCGGCAACGGCGCGATCGATGCTTCCAACAGTCACCCAAAAGCAGGTTCGCGCGTGCCGGGCGCCGTAGCCAGCACTCCCGTCGAAATCACCTATAAACCCAAGCCGGATTACACCGACGAGGGACGGAAGCAAAAGATCAACGGAGAAGTTCGGCTGGAAGTCGTGTTCCGGTCCGACGGCCGAGTGCACGTAGTACGAGTGCTGCAGGGCCTGGGGTACGGACTGGATGAACAGGCCGTAAAAGCGGCCGAGCAAATCAAGTTCAAGCCGGCGTTGCATGAGGGCCAGCCGGTGGATTCGATGGCTCTTGTCCACATTATTTTCGAACTCATTTCGTGAGGTGTGCTATGCGTGGTTTTAGATCGATCGTCTTCCTGCTGCTGATGTCCGCGACAGTGGGCTTCGCTGCCGATAACAAGGTTTCCGCTTCTCTCACCTTTGACCAGACCGTCGACCAGGTGGTGGAGCGCGAACACAAGTTTGTCGAGACCATGAAGCATATGCACCCTCTGGCGGAAACCTACATCCAGAACCTTCATGAAGATAGCGACCACAACGTCGAACCCGTCAGCGATCAGTACTTCCTCGGACGCCTGGACCTGAACCAGGGTCCTCGCGACGCCGTATTTCAGAAACAGCATGCCGGATTCATGCATCACCTGAATCCCTTCTCCGCGGCTCTCAGCTACAAGTTCCTGCCCCGCGGCTTCGCGCAGATGGTAATTCTGGACAGCAATCTGCAGAAGAACAATTATCGTTTCACCTTTGTGCGCCGTGAGTTCCTTGGCGAAGCGCGCTGCATCGTCATCGACGTCCAACCCCGGGAAAAAGCTCCGAAAGGACTCTTCACCGGCCGGATCTGGGTCGAAGACCGCGACTTCAACATCGTCCGCTTTAATGGGACCTATTCCGGCCACTCCGACTACACCTATTACCTGCACTTCGACAGCTGGCGCTTCAATCTCCAACCCAACGTCTGGCTGCCTTCCTACGTCTACGTGGAGGAGTCGGGCACAAAACGCAACAGCCCGCTGTTCCACGATTTGTATCT
>Ga0335078_10008549_pt1 | contig 15228 bp, 19 predicted proteins | sample Lox_Sample_32_FD_206711 | JGI IMG/M metagenome (GOLD analysis project Ga0335078, IMG submission 206711) | Soil microbial communities from Loxahatchee National Wildlife Refuge, Florida, United States - Lox_Sample_3.2 | ecosystem: Environmental > Terrestrial > Soil > Wetlands | place: USA... | reverse complement strand
CCGACGCCTTCGGCGGCGCCTGAACGCCTGGGCCTCAATGCCGTTGATATACGGACCGGCGCCTGCGCTTGGCCGTCCGTAACCGGGGGTGCCGACGGTCGCCGCAACGCTACGGCCACTCGTGCGCGCCAGCAGCGACCCTGGCGTAGGCGGCGGTGACCGCTCCGCCACGTGGACCAGCCAGGTGTGCTTGCAAGTCGCCGCGGATCGGCCCGACAGCAAGCACCTCGGCGACTCCCGCAACCTCGGCAAAGCAGGCCCGCGCGCCGATCCCGCCAGACGGCCGCACGTTCGACAAAACAGCGATGCGCGAGTTTGGCGAATTGCGGGACGCGACCTGTCTGCGAGGCGGGTCCTGCAGTCCGGCGTTCGTGCTTGCACAGGTACGCGCATTGCCGGGCTTGAACCTTCAATGACCGCAACTCATCGACCCGGGTGCCAATCCACGTTGGGCCCAAAATCGGGTGGTCGGCCCCGGCTCTCGTTGATGTGAACGACACTCGACGCGGGCAGCTCGAGCCAGTTCCAGGAAAAGGCGTGATGGGCTCGGAGACGACGAGGGATCATCGTCTCGAGCCTGTGGATCCGTGGGTGGTCCGGGTAGAGCATCTGCACTGCGTGCACGTCGGCCGAGACGAACGGTGTTCGGGATGCCCGCTCCGATGGGAGGCCTGCGGAGCCGCAATTCGCTCCGCGCTCAGCACGACTCCAGGAGCGCCTTCGCCTGCGCCAACACGGCAGCCAGACTGTGCGCGTTAACGAGAACCGCGGCGCCGTCGTTGCGCGGCTCAATCCTCAGGACTAGCTCGCCGTCCTCGAGCCGGGTGAAACCGAACAGCTCGTCGCCGAGCCAGAACCCAGCCACGCCGTGATCGGCCTCCTCTGGACTGACCACGCGGACGGTGATCGCATGCGGTGCGCGCATCGACCCACTCCATCATCTGTTTGCGACGGCGTAAACGAACCCCCCGGCGCCCGCACCGGGTCGCACGAGCTCGAGCGTCTGGTCGGCGAGTCACTCGCGAGCGGACGTTTCGGACGGTGTGGCGGGTGGGCGGGCTCGGGTTTATGGCACCGGGGGACCGCTCGGGCGATGAGGAGGGGTGTCCCCTGCGGCAAGCTGCTCCAGGCCGAGCGATCAGCGCGCCTGCGCCGGCCCATAGCCGGCTATCCGCCTTCGGTGATCCGGATGATCGTCTTGCCGGGGGTGCACCGGTCGGGGGCGAACGCAGCAGCCGCTTCGGCAAGAGCGGGCGTACTGCCCCGACGATCGGCTTGAGCCGTCCGTCCCTGAGCCGCTGGACGAGGTCCGCGAGCCGGGGACGGTCCGGTTCGACGACGAAGAAGATGGCGCGCCCGTTCTTCGGCAAGACCGTGGGCACCCTGGCGATGGTGACAAGCGTGCCGCCGGCGCGCACGAGCGCAGTCGAGCGGTCGAGGATCTCGCCGCCGATCACGTCGAACGCCACGTCGACCTCGCCGGCGTCTTCCAGCTTGTCGGCCTGCAGGTCCACGAAGGCATCCACTCCCAAACCGATAGCCGTGTCGCGGTCCGCGGCTCGGCCGGTGCCGATCACCAGGGCTCTCACATCGCGCGCTAGCTGCACGGCGATCGAACCGACACCGCCCGCGGCGCCGTGGCGGCGCGTGCTTGAGCTGCGCTACGGCCTCGGCGACGAGCACCCGCGCACACTCGACGACGTCGGGCGGACGTTCAACGTCACCCGCGAGCGGATCCGCCAGATCGAAGGCCAGGCGCTCAAGAAGCTGCAGAACATCCGCGAAGCCCAGCAGCTGCGCGATGACGTCGAGATCGCTCCAGGCTTACCGCTGCGAACACTCGGGCACCGAACCTAGACCCCGGTCAAGCTGACCCCGGATCTCGAGCCCCGGCCGCTGCCCGACGGGACAGGACCGCCGCTCAGCCTTGGGCCGCGCCGTCGACGCGCCCGCCCGGGCGTCCCGCCGAGCCATCCCGAGCACACGACGCGAGGTTCACAATTTGCGTCTCCCGCGGGCGCCGATCGCCTCGCCGGCACGGTCCTCACCTAGCACCAACGAGCAGCTTCCTCGGGTGATAGAAGGAGCCCCGCCCCGTGCCACCCGGGGGGCTGCACATTGTCCAGCGCGGCGCGACACTGACGGACCCCAGAATCGGGCGCAGATCGTTGTTGCAATCAAACGTCGGCGACGCTCGCCGGGGTCGAGGCCGCGGATCCTGGGTAGCACATCGTTGGCGCCCACGCAAGACGCCGCCAAGGTCGTGAGCGCACGTCCTCAACACGAAACGACCTCAACAGCCCAAGATCGTTCAGCGACCCCCGCCCACGATCGGAGCTGGCCGCGCTCTACCTGCGGGTCGCCAACACGCTCGACCAATCCGCGCAGCTTGCTGAGCAGCACGCCCAGCGGGAGTGCAACAACGGGCGGCCGGACTCGGCCGAAGCTGAGAGGGAGTCCGCCGCGCGAGCGCGCGCAGGCGCCCAGCGAGGTCGTGCACTAGCCGCTCAAATGCGCTAGCAACCGCTCATCGCTCCGTCGCCTCGCGGAGCGCGTTCCCGAGCGCGTCGCGCTAGCGACCGCGGGAGCGCCCGAACTGCTCGGAGGTGGCCTCACGCCGCTGCGCGGCGGCTGCTTGATCTGCGGCTTCTCGCTCAGCCAGCTTCTCCTCCAGGCCCTGGGCCTCGATGAGGACGTCCAGCTTTCGCTCGATCGAGCGCAGACGGCGGGCCAAATCCTGCATCGGATTCCTGTTCTGAGGGCCAGCCATCGCGCGGACTCTATCCGTCTCGACCCGGCCGAGCCCCGAACCCCCGGGCCACCGTCAGGGATTCACGAGCGCCTCACCGCCCCGGGGTGTGCTCCGTCGCGGTCGGCGGCCACCGCATCGATCCTCGGCACTTCCGCGATCGGCGGCGGACGTACCCTGACGGACCGTGGCCTCCGGGACTCGGAGGCGCGCTTGCCGCGCAGGGCAGGCGCGTTTCGAGTTCAGCGGACTGACCGCCCCGGTGACGAAATCAGGTCTTTCGAAATTGGGGCGCTGCCGACGTGTCTTTGCCCCGGGGGGGCGGCTCGGTCGATTGTGTGCCGCTCGTTGGGCCGAGCGCTCCAGTTAGTTTGACCTGCCAGCTGGCCGCGTTCCGGGGCTTACGAGCCCGGCCTCGTAGGCGACGATTACCGCTTGGACGCGGCTGGTGAGGTTGAGTTGCCGAGGATGCTGCTGACGTGGGTCTTGACGGTGCTTTCCTCGAGGAAGAGTTGGCTGGCGATCTGCGCGTTGCTGTTTGCCTTGCGCGATGAGGAGTAGGACGTCGCGCTCTCGGGCGCTGAGCGCGTCGAGCACTTTCGCGGTGTCGGGGTTTGGGGACACGGCGGCGAATTGGCGGATCAGTCGACCGGTGACCTGGGGGGCGATCAGGCCGTATCCGTTGGCGACGGCGTGAATCGCGTCGATCAGCACGTCGGGTTGGGCGTCTTTGAGCAGGAACCCGGCGGCGGCGGCGCGGAGGGCGGCGAAGACGTATTCGTCGAGGTCGAAGGTGGTGATGACGATCACCTTGACCGGGTGCTCGGCGCCGGGCCCGGCGAGCCGGCGGTTGGCTTCCGGTCCGTCCATTCCTGGCATGCGTATGTCCATTAGCACGACATCGGGCCGGCGGCGGGCGACCGGTGCGATCGCTTCGCCTCCGTCCTGGGCCTCGCCGATGATCTCGAAGCCGGGTTCGTCTTCGAGCAGCACCCGAAAGCCGCTGCGCGGACTGCCTGGTCGTCGACGATCAGAATCCGCGGACTCACGAGCGGTCCTCGTTGCGGAGCGGGAGGGTGGCCTGCACGCGCCAGCCGCCACGGCTGTCAGGCGGCTCGCAGGGTCCCGCCGACCTGCTCGGCTCGCTCGCGCATCCCGCGCAGCCCGTGGCCGTGTTCGTCGGGACGGGCATTTCGGGCTCGTCTGTCCGTCGTCGCGGCCGGTCACCGTGAGCGCGTCGGGCAGCTGCTCGATCGTGACCTGTGCCGTCGCGGGGCTGGCGTGCTTGGTGATGTTGTTCAGGGCTTCCTGCACGATCCGGTAGGCCGGCGTCTGTAGCGTCGCTCGGAGCGCGCTGGTTGGCGGATCGCGGCGCATTTCGATGTGGACGTCGGGGGTGCCCAGGCGGGCGGGGCGGAGGTCGGTGAGCGCGTCGGCGGAGCGGATGATCCATGCAGCTTGGCGCGTCTCCGCCAGCGCATCACTCGCGAGGTGATCGATCTCGGCCAGCGCCTGTGTCGTGCGCTCGGGATCGCTTTTTCACGCGCCGCAGCTAGGAGCCGACGACGCACGCCAGGGTGAGGACAGGCTAACGAGCACGGACCTGGAACTACACGCTCAACATCACATCGGTTGATCCCCCAGCCGGTAGTTCACTCACAACGTGCGACCTCGCGTCGCACGACGACGAACGACAGCGCCGGCCCGGACTGTCGGATCCTTGCAATGCGGAAGTACGTAGGCGGGTTAGGACTTCGCCGGTCCGAAGAACCAATTAGCCGGCGTGGCCCGTGAGACACGGGTGCTCGTCAGAGGCTGGGTAGGAAGGGACCGTCAACTGGAAGCAGCGATACACCTCGTGGCCGTTGAACCGCCCAGGGTTCGACAGTGTCACGCGCGCCGGGGTCTTGATCCGTTTACCTTGCGCTTGGTTCGGGACACCGTTGCTCGCGCTGCATGCCACTAGCGCGAGCCGCGCTGGAGCCCCAGCCGGTCCAGCGGAGGTGGTCGACGTCCCACGAGCCCTCCGCGAACATCACGATCGTCGAGGGGCGCGTAACCGGCGGCAAGGCGGGCTGGCCCGGCGCTTTGATGATCGCGGCGACGCTGCCCCAGAAGTAGACCGGTCGGGGAATCGCCCCTTGCCGCCCGACGGGCAACGACGACCCCTAGGACGACGAGCTCTACCCGTTACACCGCATCAGACGACTTGACTCGTACCCCGTGCTAGGACGACTGCGCACCCGGCGCCGGGGTCGCGTGTAGAGGTCTCCCGAGAGGGGGCAATCCGGGGCGCGACCGTGAGCTAGATGCCGATCCCGGCGTTGTTGGGTTTCGGCTCGTGCCGAGGCCGTGGGTTCCGCGGCTCGCTGTTCGCTCCGGTCCGCTACCGGTCTCGGCGCGAGCCACGGCCGGACCGCTCGCCGCGTTCCCAGCGCTCGCTCCCGCCCTCGGCGACGTACGGCAACAGCGCAAGCTCGCGCGCGCGCTTGACCGCGCGCGCGACCTGGCTCTGATGGCGGCGGCACGCTCCCGTGAGCCTGCGCGAGCGGATCTTGCCGCGCTCGGAGATGAACCGGCGTAGCGCGGAAACGTCCTTGTAGTCGACTTGGTCGATCTTGTCACGGCAGTATGGGCAGGGCTTGCGCCGACCAGAGGTCGGTCCGTCTTTCCTGTCGCGTCGGGTGCGAGCCGGCCGTTTACGTTGCTTTGCCACTCGGGATTCCTCTGACTATCGGTCTGTTTCGTTAGTGGCGCAGGACGGGCCGTCGTCGTCGGCAGCTCGGGCGACCACGGGAGTGGTCTCGAAATCGCCGGTGTCGATCGGGACGTCGCTGTCCGTGGCGACGACGGTGCTAGAGAACCCATTCCCGTTGCCGGCGTCGCTACCCCCGCTCGGGACCGCACGACAGCAGCGATGATATCGATCGATCGACTCGTGCGTCTGTTCGAGTGGGCGCTCCCTCTCGCGCGAAGGTAAACCGGCCTGCGCCGCACGACCGCGCCGCCCCGCTGGCGGAGTCCCCAAGGCGGATCACGTCAGCCCCCGCGATGACTCGATCGATGTGGTCGACCTCGTCGGAGAGAACCAGCTCGACGTCGGCCGCGCTCTTGATGCGGGCTGCATCGTTGGCAGCGCGCGGCTTACTCGGAGACGCGGATCGCGGGGCCGTTTTGATCTTCCGGGGCGACGCCGTAGGTCTTGAGCAGGACCGTGCCGCCGCTCACCCTCCGCGCGCGCAGCACGCGCAGCAGCCCGAGTGGGTTCTCGACCCCTTGCAGGACGCCGAAGCAGTACACGAGGCCAAGGCGCTCCTCGACGCGGTCGAGCGCGCACGCGTCCATCCGCCGGTGCTCGACGTCCGAGCCGAGCAGCCGATGGAAGACGCGAAGCCTCCGCGCCCTAAAGCTCAACGCCCCACCGGGAGGCGACCCACAGCCGGTGCTGCTCGTTGTCGACCGCCACCACCCGCTCGGCCCCCCGCCGCTTGGGGGGGAACGCGTAGAAGCCGTCGAAGCAGCCGACATCAAGCACGCTCATCGCGGCGAACTCCTCGGGAAGTGTCGCGAGGCGGTAGCGATGGTCGCGCGCGGCTCCGGGCGTGTAGACGCCCTCAGCGCGGTTCAACGCGAACGCGTGAAACCAGAACGCCACCGTCTCGACGGTGGCGCGAGCGAGAACCGGGGCGACCTCGATCGGCAGCAGGTCGGCCACCTGCCGCTCAGCCTCCGTCACGACGAACGGCTCCCGCGCGCCACCCCGCGCCCACGCGGTCCTCCATATCTACATGTCTCCTCTCGATGCGTTCCACCCTGGGTTCGCTCGCCCTGTCGGCGGGACGTTGCTCGAGGCATGTTCCGTCTCGATCTCCACTCGGGCCTGTCCACCCGTGACGGGCACGGCAGGCGAGCGGGACAGCTAGACAGCTGGACGTTGACGGCCTTGGGACCCTTGTCGTCGGCCTAATCGGATCGGGGGTCGAGTACCGCTGCAGGGACGCACTTGAGGGCGCGAGCTCGGCGAGCGCTTCGACTTTGGTTGTGCTTCGGAATCCGGGCAGTGCGTCAGGTTGAACCCTGTCAGTGCTGCCCGTGGTGTGGCAGTACGCTCACGGGCAACCATGGAACGGCTACGGCGAGACATCGGGTGGCGGCTGACCTACATTCCGCGCCTGATTGGCCATTTCAGGAATCGGCGTCAACTCGGCCAGTCGGTCGGGCCTGCGCTGCGCAGTGCCCGGGAACGAATGCGGCTCTCCCGATGATCCCGCTTGGATCGTGGGTCAGAGACCCACGCTGGCTCTGTCCCGCATACGCGAAAGATGAGTGAGCTAATCGCCCCCGGCGTTCGGCACAGCGGGCCACTGCTCGATGAGGTCTGGGACGAGGCTGCGATGAATGACGTTCAGCGCGAAGCGGATCCGTCGCAGCCTTTGATCCCGGTCATGCTGTGTTGGCCTGTGCTTGCCTCGGTGCCGCGACTCGCAGCCACGGACTCTTCTCGCGGGCGTGATCGGCGCGCTTTCTTTAGCTTTAGCGGACGAGCTTGGCTGCGGGGGCCGCTTCGAGCGCGCTTGGCTGAACTGAGGATTTGAGCGCGAGTACGTCGGTTACCAGCACACGCCCGGCGCTAGGGTTCAGCAGTTCACAGACACGAAAGCGCGAGTATTCGAGGACGTCGCTCGCCTCCTGAACGGTGATGGTTCCGCCGGCGTCAGCGACGATGGGGCCGAACTTGCTCTGCAGGGGCGTGGTTGTAGCCGCGGTCATGCCTGGCGTTCCTCTCCTGATGTTCTACGACTATAGGCGGGCGGCGCCACACCGACCGCCAGCCGCCGAACACAACGGAGCCGCGCACCGTTTCGTCGGGCAGCGGCCGTGGCCGGGCGGCGGCCTTCGTGGCCCGGGCGCCCACGCACGGCTGGGTACGGGACGACCAGAAAGGGGTCTTGAGGTCGCTCGAGCTGCTCGCGGCACTCGCGATGCACCGCGAGGGGCTGACGGCCGAGCAGCTCGCGCTAGCGCTGTATCGCGAGCGCCCCGAGTTGATCACCGTTCGTGCAGGTCCCCCGCGTGCGGGTCCACTTGGGCGGGCGCGCGCTTCAGACCCAGCCGTACCGCCTGCTGACTCCTTCGACGCGGACTCGCTTGAGGTCGCACGGCTCATACCAAACGGCGGGGCGACACGGCGCTGGGCGCTTACCTCGGTCCACTGCTGCCGCGCCCGATGGGCCCGCGGTCGTCGAGGCCCGCGGCTTGCTCGACGAGTCGATGCGGCGCAGCCTCCTGACGCCGGCCGATTCCGACCTGCTCTCGCGCTGGCTTGTCCCGCCGTGCGGCGCGGATGACCTAGCGGCGGCGGGGACGCTCGTCGCGGTGCTTCCGGTTGGGGTCCCCGCCGCGCTGCGGCGAGCGCATCCGCGGCGGGGTCGGGGGCGGCGGATGTCGCTGGCAGCGCCGGAGCCCGGTTCGCGGGTCACGCGCCGCGACCCGCGGCACCCACGCGGCGGGCTCGCCCCCACGCCAATTCGGCAGCAACCGAGGGCAGAGACGAGCGCGCGTTCTCGCATGCACAAGGCGTTCCGGACTGTGCGCTTGGGAACTGTCTGCGCGGCATTCGGAGACACTGGGTTACGCGCCGTCACCTTCGCGTCGGGGTGTTGGCGTAGGAAGGTTCGCCGTTAAGCGCGAGCTCCGAGCCCGCTGCCCGGCGGGCTGGACGGGTTGCCGGAGTGCGATCGAGGTCAACGGGCGGACGGTCTATCCCGAGTACTGGCCGGCATGATCTACCCAGGAGATCGCGATCAATGACCAGCCAGCGCGACCGCGCGCAGAAAAGCGCCCGCTCAAGCTCCAGTCCTTCGGGCAGCAGATGCGCGACGGGTCGCTGGTGATCCGTGCGATGACGCCCGAGGAGCGCAAGACGTACCCCAAGCCGGGGCGCCCGCGGCCGCAGCGCCGCCGGACATGACCACCTTGTTCGCTCCAAACGCGCGGATGGGCGAGCGGACCAACCGTGCTTACGACGACCTGCACCGGGAAGTCGGGCTCGGGCACGGCGCATCTTCAAGGCTGAGCTGCCGTTCGCGTGGGTCAGCTGCCCGCCGGTTTGCGGCGGGCAGCGAACAGGGGGCTGCCGCACTCAGGGCAGTAGCCCTCCCAGCCGGGACGACCGTTGGGGAGGGTCACCTCCCGCGGGTCGGCGATCGTTACCTTCTCGCCGCAGACGCACCAGGCGTGCGGGCCGGGATCCTGTGCCTCTGAGGGCTGCGAGCTCCGCTCAACCACGCCCGACAAGCATATTCGCGGCAGGGTGCCTTCATGCACGGCCCAGCTCGAACAAGCACGAGGACGTCCGCGGTGACAATGATCAGACTCGCGAGCAGCACCTCGACCAGCATGAGCCGCACGGGCCGCGTGTCGGGGTCGAAGGAGTTGGTGACCCAGCTGGTGTAGTTCCGGGCTTCCGACACGGCCAGCAACAGCAGCAGCGTCTCACTCGCACCCCCAGCGACAGATCCCCGACGAGCTGGCGAGTCAGCTGCGTGATCGCCAGCGCGTACATCAGGTCGAAGAACAGGTCGATCGGCCTCACCTCGGCCAAGCTTCGCCGCGCTCACGCAGACGCCACGGTTGCTTCCGCCGTCATGATTGGCGATCCCTATGAGCGCACAAGACGCGTCGACCGGAGATGCTCGTGATCGGTCGCAATGGCCGCAGCAGCCGGCCCGTCGCTGGCGAGCTCCTCACGCTGCGCCACCGCGTGGCCACATCTCGTCCCGGGGACGCGATAGCGCAGCTGGAAGGTGAGCGGTGGGGCGGCATCGTTGGCGCGAGCCTGTTGCTGATCGACGAGATTGCCCGTCCGCCCGTGCGAAGGGGCCGCTAACGTGAGTGTCACGATGATGACGGCGGAGCCGATGATTACTCGTGGCGCCCATTACACGGCGCTGCTTGACACGATCGATCACCGGGGGGCCACCAAACTGCACGCCACGGAGCGAGAGCAACTGCTGGAGGCCGCGGATGCCTTGCTGTTCGGCGACCCTGACAGCGAGCGGACGGTGCGGTCGGCCGAGGCTCTGATCGAGACATTGCAGACCTGCGGGCGGTGGTCAGCAGACAGTTGTGATCGACTGCGCGAGCACCTGTACGGCTGTGGTGCTCGGACCGGGGCGTCGTAAGAACCGCCCGAGCTGCTCGACGGTCGGACCGCGTGATCGGTTGTCTGCTTCGCGACCGCCGAGCGACGCGCGGTCGTCTCGCGCGCGTTTCGTTGGACCGTCGGCGGGACTAGAGCTCGGTTACGTTCGTGGCTTTCGGGCCCTTCTCGCCGGCCTCGGCCTCGTAGGAGACCTTGGCGCCTTCGCGAAGGTCCCGATAGCCGCTCGAGTTGATCGCCGACTGATGAACGAAGACGTCCTTCGTGCCGTCATCGGGGGTAATGAAGCCGAACCCCTTGTCCGCGTTGAACCACTTGACGGTTCCGGTGGCCATGTTGGTCCTCCGTGTGGTGGTGCTGCGATCGCGGAGGAAGCCACCGCAACGACAGCGGGCGCTGGCACGGTGTGAGCCCGAGCCGACTGCTCGAGCCGTGACGGACGATAACAACCACGGGCTTGGGGGCGCTCGCTCAGGCAAACTCGGTCACGGTGTACCCGGGGCGCCCGACGCGCACAACATCTTGGCGCTGGCTGGCGGTGTGCACATCAAAGACCTGTTCGCGCCGGTGCTCGAGGATGGCGACGACGACGCTCTCGCCGCTTGGGAGCGGCTTGCCGACCTGCATCTCGCAATCACGTCCGTAGGCGGCAGTCCAACCCGAGGATTTGCCGAGACTTCGGCGGGCAGCGGATCGCGATTCGCGAGCGCTCAGACGGTTGCATCGTAGGCAGCCTGAACGTCCCGGCCATCCCTCGATGCCACCAAGACGCAACGTCGCCATGGGCGGCGCGGTTTCGGGGTTCGCGGCGGGTAGCGGCTGCGCTCCTCCGCAGTCATCTTGCGGACCGTCAGCGAGCGTCGAGATGACGCTGAATCTCACGCAGCTTCGCACGATGCTGCTCGGCCGCACGACCAGCGTAGAAGCCATCAACCCGGTCGAGCTGCGCGACGGCGCGATCTGGTCGGTGGGCTGAGCGACGGTCCCGCCTCGTCTGTGTCGTGCCCAGCCTCGAGATCCAAGTTCGCCTCGGCGGGCGTCTGCTAGGTTCGGTGCCTGAGCGTGCGCGGCGCGAATCCGGAAGCGATCTCGTGGTCGTTGCGCAGCTTTTGGGCTTCGGCGAGGTTCTGGAGCTTCTTGAGCGAGTGGTGTTCGATTTGGCGGATGCGCTCGCGCGTGACGTTGAACGCGCGCCCGACCTCCTCGAGGGTGCGCGGATGCTCGCCGCCAAGGCCGTAGCGCAGCTCGAGCACGCGCCGTTCGCGGTAGCCGAGGTTCTTTGAGCGCGTCTTGGAGGGCTTCGTTGGTGAGGATCTCCAGGGCCCGCTCGTAGGGAGACTCGGCTCGTTCGTCGGCGATGAACTGACCGAACTCGGACTGGTCCTCGTCGCCTACGGGCTTCTCGAGCGAAATCGGCGTTTTGCGCGAGGCGCTTGATCGACTCGATCTCCTCGGGCTCGATGCCGGTGACCTCGGAGATCTCCTCGGTCGTTGGCTCGCGACCAAGCCCGGTCACCAGCTTGCGCTTCGCGCGCCCGATCTTGTTGAGCTTCCCGCCCACGTGGACCGGGATCCGGATCGTGCGCGCCTTATCCGCGAGCGAACGCGCGATCGCCTGGCGGATCCACCAGGTGGCGTAGGTCGAGAACTTGAATCCCCTGCGGTAGTCGAACTTCTCCGCCGCGCGGATGAGGCCGATCGTGCCCTCCTGGATCAGGTCGAGGAACGGCAGCCCCTGGTTGCGGTAGTTCTTCGCGATCGAGACCACGAGCCGCAGGTTCGACTCGACCATCTTCTGCTTTGCGTCCAGGTCCCCGCGCCAGATCCGCTTGGCGAGATCAACCTCCTCCTGAGCCGTCAGCAGCCGCACCTTGCCGATGCCCTTGAGGAACAACCGCAGAGCGTCGGTCGTTCCCTCCGGCTTGAGATCCAGCGGAGCCTTGCCGCGGGTGCGCTTCCCGGGAGCGCGGTCGATGTTCAGGGTCGCCGCGGTGGTCGGGTCGATTTCCTCGACCAGCTCGATTTCACAGCGCTCGAACAGGCCGTGCAACTCCTCGACGTCGGTCTCCTCAAGCCCGACCTCGGCCGTGACGGTCGCGATCTCGCCGTACGTGAGTACCCCGACGTGCAGCCCGCGCGTGATCAGACCCCTGACCTCTCCAAGCTCCTGAAGATCCGCTACTGACATCCGGCCGCGTTTCGCGTTTAGCCCGCGTCGCTCAGCCAGGCCCAAGTCGATATGGCCAGCCGCCGCGGGCGAAGTGCGAACCTTCGTCTGGCGGCGCCGCTCGCGCCGATCGCCCCCCGCGTCAAAGCTCCGAGGACGGGCGGCAGTCCCGGCGGCTCGGCCGCGCGGCTGGAGTGGGCGACCTCTCACGGGTTCGTCGCCCGCGCCGAGAGCGCGACAGCTAACGGCTTGGACTCGTGGGCTGACAGACTGAGCGTCGCAGCTTTCGATTCCGAGCCGGACTCGTAAGGGATGCTTGCGCTCGCGTCGAGCGATGATCCCGCCGACACGCGCGGCGATCAGCCGGCGCGCGCCCGATGCGCCGCTATGCGACCTGCCGCCGCGTGCCACGATTACGCCGCACCCGAGGATCTCACCCATGCCGCCGCCTGGCTCGAAGAGCGAACCGCAGACGGGGTATAGATCCCCGATCGGATCGGCTTCGCTCGCCGTGCCGTGCAGACGCGTCTTGCACTTCAGACATTCGAAACACGGCACCGGCAGACCCTGGTAGCCGTAGGATCGCGTCAGGTGCGCGTAGCGGGGATCGCTCAAACCGCCCGGAGCAGCCTTGCCGCGGGTCCCGTCCGCCCGGCGCACGTTCAGGCGTCGTTGGGCATCGATCGCCGCCGACACCCGCCGAGACCCGGCGGTCACGATTGGATTCACCTCGCAATCCGCGCCGCCAAGTCCTGTCGCCTCCGGCATGGTCCACCGCGGAGCCACTCGAGCCGTCGGCTCTCCAGCTGCCGCTCGACGCCACGGTCCGAGATTGAGCGTTAGGCGGACCTGGCAAGCGGCAAGCTCGACCGTGCCGATGCTGGCGCGCCGAGCCCCGTCGGTCAGCGCGTCCTCATCATCACTACGATCCCGCACCGACCCTGACAGGAGAACGAGATGGCCAAACTCGAGGTGTCGGATATCGCCCGCAGCATCAAGGGGCGCATTCGGGAGGTGGAAGAGCAGCTCAAGGACCACAGGGCCTTGAGCGACGAGCTCGAGCGTCTAAAGGGCGCGCTGAGTCGGCTGGAAGGCGGAGTACGCGCTCGCGTCGACGCCACGCGCCGTCGCCAGCGGCCGGTCACGCCGCGCACCATGGCGGCAGCGCCAAAGGACACCTCACCGACGCGAAGGACGAACGCCCGCGCGCCGCGCGGTGAGAACAAGAAGAAGATCCTCGCAGCGCTAAACGGCGGCCCGAAGACCGCGTCGGAGATCGCGAACGAAACGGGCATCAAGGCGGGCACTATCAGCGCGTCGCTGACCAAGCTCGCGAAGGCGGGCGAAGTGGTGAAGGCCGACCGGGGCTACGCGCTCCCAAAGTAACCCCGAACGATCGGAACAAGAGCATGGCCTTTGAAGTGGGTAAGCGCGTCGTAGCGGAGTCCGAGTCAACGAGCCGCCGACCCCGCGCCGGTGTCGTTGAGGAAGTGGTGCGCGGCGACCCCTCGCCTCGGTATCGCATCCGCTGGGACGATGGCCACGAGAGCATCTACACGCCCGCGAGCGGAGCCCTCCGAGCCGAACCACGCCCGAAACGCCAACGGCAATCGACGCCGCGGAAACCCTAACCCAAGCCGCGGGCAATCCGCGGTGATCGCGAGACGTACCGCGGTTGGCTATCGGTGTGACCGGCGCCAGCGGGGCGCCGAGGATCTAACCGGAGGTTCTGGCCCGAGCAGGCGCACGCCGACCAGCCTGCCGTGCTCACAGACGCGCTGCATCACGTATCCGTTCGGCTCAAGCTCCGAAACGACGGTCGCGGAGAACGTGATCCTGGCGGCATGCAGCTCGGCGAATGGGAGTGCCTCCTCGCGCGCTTGGCGCAGCTAGCGGACCTCGAGCTCGCGACACATCTCGTGACGGTCTCTCCATCGCAATCATGAGACCGTGGCAGGCGGTCGACACAAGTCCGGGTAGGCCCCTGGTTCGTCATCACCAGCGGGCACGTTCTGGAACCAGTAGACGCATCGCGGTCAGCGATCCGTCAACCGCGGTGACCGCTCCAATATCGCCCCGGCAGCCACCTGAGCTACGGCTTCTCCTTCGCGCCCGCCGACCGAAGCAGCAGTGCGCTCGAGACCTCAACCAGCTCGCGACGTAGCCGGTGGGTCGCGAAACCAGGTCTCCTGATTGATCGATGATTTGGTGTCCGGATACCGTGCGTGAACGTGCTGGCGGTGCCGATTTCCAGCCAGCGTGTGCGTAGGTCGATGCTCTGGGTCCCGCGGGGTGCGTGGCCCTTGGTTCTTACAAAAGCGGTTCGCCATTGGCATCTCGACCTGGGGTGATCAGCACCCGCCGCGGTGGCTGGGCGCCGGTGGTCAGGCTCGCGGAGGAGCACGACAGGTTGCACCGGTTGCCGCGGGTGGGGCACACGCTGTGTTTCGGGGAGACGAGGAAGGTGAACTGGCAGTCGCTGATCAGCGGGGGTAGCGCGCAGTACTCCGTGCCGCATCAGCTGATCGATCGGCCGGCGTGGGGTCGCGCTGATGGTGAGCAGCTGATCGTGGTGCATGCCGATGGGCCGCGCGGTCCGCGTGAGGGCGCGCGGCGCCGGTTGACCACGCCCGGGCGCCCGGCGATCTGTGATGAGCACTACCCGCCGCGACCGGCGGGTGCGCTTGAGCGTGTGCCACGGGCGCGTGATGCGGACGAGCGCACGTTCCTGCAGATCGGTCCGGGAGGGGAGCGGTGGCTCATCCGCGCCGCGGCGGCCGGCGCGCAACGGGTGCGACGCAAGATGTGCGGAGCGGTCGACCTCTCCAAGCTGCACGGCACCGTCGAGGTGGACCGGGCGCTCGGAGCGTGTGCCGAAGCCGAGCGGTTCGGTGACGGTGATCTCGCCCGGACCCTCTCCCATCAGCAGACCGCAGGTGCGGAGCTCCTCCTGTTCCCCGGCTCGGAGGAACGCTCGTTGCAGCGCTCGACCGGCAGCTGGGCGGAGCTGGGCCGATGACCATCTACTACGACCGGATCAGAGCGCTGATCGATCCTGAGCAGTCCGAACCGCGCGTGGGTCGCGGCCCGTTGCAGGAGATCAGCCTGATCCTGCTTGACGAGCCTGGGATGCCGCAGCCGCTTCAACCG
>Ga0335078_10008547_pt1 | contig 15231 bp, 14 predicted proteins | sample Lox_Sample_32_FD_206711 | JGI IMG/M metagenome (GOLD analysis project Ga0335078, IMG submission 206711) | Soil microbial communities from Loxahatchee National Wildlife Refuge, Florida, United States - Lox_Sample_3.2 | ecosystem: Environmental > Terrestrial > Soil > Wetlands | place: USA... | reverse complement strand
ATGGAATGGGCAATGGAAACGCCCCCACGGCACGGCTGCGGAATATATTGTTCTGCCGGCGGCGCAAGCGGTCCATCTGCCTGACCAGGTCGACTACGCCGCGGGAGCTTGTTTGGGCATCCCTGCGTTGACGGCGATCGAAGCGGTTCGCCTGGCGCAGCCTCAACGGGGCAGCACGGTGCTCATTGCCGGCGGAGCCGGCGCGGTCGCTCACTACGCCATCCAGCTCGCCAAGCTGCGTGGGGCACGGGTGGTCGCCACCATCAGCAGCGACGTCAAGGCTGCGCATGCCCGTGCCGCCGGAGCCGATGAGGTGATCAACTACCGCAGCGAAGATGTCGGCGCGGGCGTCAAAAAGTTGACGGGCGAGCGCGGCGTCGACGTGGTGATTGAGATGGATCTCAGCCGCAATGCCGAATACTATCCCGCCGTCCTGCGTCCGCATGCGACGGTAGCGGTCTATGGCATGTCGGCCAACACCTCGACCCTGCCCAGTCTCTGGCTAATGCAGAACAGTATCACTCTGCGTCTTTTCCTGGTCTACGATCTGCTGGCCGCCGAGCGCGCGGCGGGGCTCGGGGAGCTGACGGAGCTGCTGCAGCAGGGAAGGCTTATGCACACCATCGCCCGGCGCTTGCCGCTCAATGAAATTGCTGAAGCCCACCATATGGTCGAGCGCGGTGAAGTGATGGGCAAGGTGCTGCTCGATATCGCCTGAGCGAGCGTGAGTGTGCGCCTGCCGGTTCCGCGGCGCACGAAACCTTGTGCCTCAACTGCCAGGCAGTTTCACGCCTGAGAAGTGTTGGCACGCATCGATCAGCTCTTCCTGCCGCTGCGCCTCGCGGGTGGCCGGGCTCGGGGCACAGAGCTGCATGTGATAGAAGTATTCGCCCGTCACCATGGCCGCCGGATCGTTAGTTGCGGCCAGCCAAACCTGGGTGCGGTGCCCGGCATCCAGATCGTCCGGCGCCTGCGGCCCTCCCATTTTCGTGGCTACCCAGCCCGGCTCAAGGGCATTGGAGAAAACCCCCTGCCAGCGGCGGGCGACGGCAAAGGCCAGCAGCAAATCGTGCAGTTTGCTATCGCAGTAAGCCTGCTTTGCTTGCCAGGCGCGGTTCTCCCACGCCAGGTCCTGCAGGCTCAGGTCGCCGCTGCGGTGCAGGGTGGAGCTCACATAAACCAACCGCTGCGGCCGCTCGATCAGCGCCGTGAGAATGTATGGCGCGAGCGTATTCACGGCGAACACCTGCGGCAGGCCATCTTCGCTCAGTATGCGGCGGGTCTCGCGATAGCCGACGCCCGCATTGTGAATGACCGCGTCGAATCGTCCCAGCCGGTTGACCTGATCGGCCACGCTGCGCGTCTGGGCAATGCTCCCGAGGTCGCCGACCATAACCGTCTCCGCTCCGGGCACAGCGGCCAGCGCCTCTTCGGCCCGTTGCGCGCTGCGGGCATGCAGCACCACGCCGTGCCCTTGTTCGATCAGCAGCTGGGCAGCCATGCGCCCCAGCCCATCGGCAGAACCCGTCACGAACACGCGTGCCATGATGTCCTATCCTTTAAGATCGTCGACCCATGCGGATAAGATCGTCGAACCATGCGGAGCCTTGCCGGCCGGCGTGGTTCACTTCGACGCCAGTTCTTCGAGTGCCCGCCCATAGACGTTCAGCCCAACCGCAATGTCTTCCCACCGCGTATCTTCCTGTGGAGAGTGGCTTATGCCGTCGATGCTGGGCACGAAAAGCATTGCCGTCGGCACCACCGCCGCCATCAATTGCGCATCGTGTCCGGCCCAGCTTTGCATCTCCAGAAACTCGACGTTGCTGCCCCGCGCCGCCCGCCGCAGCGTCTCCACTATCTGCTCATCGAGATGGGTAGGCTCGACGAAAGAGGTGCGGGTGATCTCGATTTGCACGCCGTACTTGGCTTCCACTCCGCGAAATTCGCTCTCCAGCCAATTCCTGGCAATGTCGAGTTCGTCCGTGGTGGTGGCGCGAATTTCGATCGGCATCCTGACCCTTCCCGGCACAATGTTGACTGCTCCGGGCCAGATCTCCATCATTCCGACCGTGGCCACGTAATGATCGCCCGATTGCAGCGCCGCCTCGAAGCTCTTCTCGACGATGTGCGCCGCCGCGACCAGCGCATCTTTTCGGTTGTCCATGCGCGTCGTGCCCGCATGATTCGCTTTGCCCGTAATGCTGATCCAGCAGCGGTAGATGCCGACAATGTCCGTCACCACGCCGCAAGCCAGCCGCCGCCGGTGCAAGCGCTCTCCCTGCTCGATGTGAAACTCGACAAAGCAGCGGATCTTCGCCGGATCGAGCGAAGCCGTTTGCAACGCATTCTTGTCCAGCCCACAATCGGCGAGCAAGCTCGCCAGCGATTTTCCTTCAGCATTGACGATTTTGGCCGGGTCCTCCGACTTCATGCGGCCAGTCAGAACCCGGCTGGCAAACATGACGACGCCGAATTGCGTCCCTTCTTCTTCGGGCATGGCAATCACTTCCACCGGCCGGCGCGGCTTCCAGCCCGCGTCTTTCCAACCATTCACGCACTCGATGGCGCTGATCAGGCCGAGCGCGCCGTCGAGCCTGCCGCCGTTCGGCACGCTGTCCAGGTGCGATCCGGTAAGCACCACCGGGAGCGACGCATCGCTGCCTTCATAGCGGCCAAAGATGTTCCCGAGTGGATCAGTGCGCACTTTCATGCCGGCTTCCTGCATGAAAGCTCGCACCATCTCCATCGCTTGCCGGTATGCCGGCGTGTAAGAAAGGCGCGTCACGCCTCCCTCCGGCGTTTTTGCGCTCTCGGCCAACTGGTTAATCCGCTCCCGCACACGATCAGTCCGGTATTCCATCCCATTGCCTCCGCCGCCACCACGAATTATTGATTGCTAATTATATTCAATGTGCGGTTGGATTTCGGATAGTGCGCTTGTATTTCGCACATCCCGCGTTTCGATGCGCAAAGCAGTTCGATTCGATGGGCCTAATTCCGCTGGCGAGTGTACACCCTTTGAACCGTCATCCCGCCTTTGAAGTGTCATCCCGAGCGCAGCGAGGGATCTGCTTTGCCTGCAAACGGTGCGAACCCATGGCGTCCGGCATTATTCGCTTCCGGAGTCTCTCAATGCTTGCACTACAGCAAAACCACAGTTGCTGCGTTCATGTGTCATCGTGAGGAGGCTCGCCGAGACTCGGGGTTCCCAGCACGCTGCTGTTGCGCGCTGGGGTGGTTGGGCGAGCCGACGTGACGATCCATGCATTTCGCCGGGTAGTCCAAGGTCCCGGAAAACAAATTCATAGACCTCATGTCGCGCCGCTCAGTTCCTTCGTTGCGCTCAGGATTTCGCCTGCGGGCTCAGACGCCCGTAAAACGGCTCAACCCCAGGGCGACACGCGTAATTTTCGTCACGAATACATCGGCTCTATACTTGAAACCTTGCTCCACTTACGCCGCGGCGTACTCGAACGAGCCGGTCACGGGATTGATCTCGATCCGGTCTTTCTGTGGTTCATTCTTAATGCCATCCAGCAATTCCAGCAGTTGCGGCAACTCGTCCTTCAAGTTGGGATCGGCCGAAATCGAGACGTAGCGGATCAACCGTTCGGTTTGGCTTCCGACCGGATGCCTTTCGTTTTCGATTCGCGAGACGTGTTCTTTAGTCAATCCAAGCTTCTTGCCAAACTGTTCGCCGGTCAAACCAATATATTTGCGCAGGAAGCGAATTTCCTTGCCCGTCAACTCCGAAGGCTTGAGCACCAGAGCGCAGGCTATGATTTGCGTCAGCTCGTTGATTTTTGACAGCAGGGGTGTTACGCTGCCGCACCGTTCGCATTTCAATAGCTTCACGTTGCGCAGCACCACATTGTCCAGGCCGCTTTCGACAAACAGGTAATCTCCACGAACAACGATGGATGTTTCCCCGCATTGGCAAACGTTTCGCATGCTGCACCTGCCCTCTAAAGCTCTAGGGAGCTATTCGGTCAAGATGGTGAGGACGAGCAGGCCGTCTATTTCCATAAAGGCGAAGCCCATCCTTAACTCTCTCTCATCGACGGTTGTTCCTTGCACCGTGAAGCGCCATTGCCCAAACTTGTTGTCGAACACTGGCTCCTCACAAATCGTTCCGTGCCGGAGAACATACAGAGCGTCGTTTAGATCGATCTGCAGCTCGCGGATTCCTTTCCAAACATCGGAGTGAAACCGGAAACGGTCTTGCTCCAAGCAAGCGCGGAGCTTTGCCTTGTTGAAACGTGCGCCTTCCATGTCATTGATAAATTATCAATAAAATGTATGCGCTGTCTAGTCGGGAAAAATAACTTCAGGGGCGCCGTTCTATCCCACACCCCCAGCAGCACTGCTTCCGAATAGGATAGCCGAATTCAGCTGCTTTCGCCCGCTCATGGCTATCCTAGCGGCAATTTTCGGAGAAACTTTCGGGTAAAATCAAACCCTTGATGGTCGCAGGATTGCAAGCTGGAGCGGTTTCGGAGATGCTGCATCCCAAGCCTTGACGCCGGCGGCTGTTGCGAGCGTCAGGGAGCGACAGCAGGGCAAACTGCGAAGGATATGGTCTCTCCGAAACTGCTCTGGCCTCAGCCCAAAACCCGCTCCTGCTCCCGAATTGGGAGCCATAAAAAAATCAGCGCCTGAGCCCGCCTTGTGATATTCATCACAGCCAAGGTCAGTGAAACACCGTAGACTTCTCAGAGTGGACGCCTTGGAGCGCAAGCGCACCAGCACGTCCGGAAGTATCTTCTCAGGTTCACACCCTAGGTGAGCCGAAGCCAGAACAGCGAATCTGAACTCGGAGGATTGCCGGCGCTTCGGGCCGAACTCCAGGATGAAGCAGAACAAAGCCCAGCAATACAAGCAGATAGACAAGGAAGCCGTCGCTGCCTGGCCCATCTCAATGGGCCGAAGCAACGCAGAGGAGAGGCTACGCACGGCGCTGCTGGCCGCTGGGACCGGAACTTTTTATTGGAATTTACAGACGAACGAGGTGGATTGGGACGAAGGCATGGAGCGCCTGTTTGGACTGGCGCCAGGCCGCGCGCCCGCACGCGCCGGAGAGTTTCTTCAGTTCGTTTACCGCGAAGATGTAGCTGCCGTACAGACCGCTCTTGCCAGCGCCCAGAGCCATGGCGCCGACTTCGAGGTTGAATTTCGCATCGTCTGGCCCGATGGCAGTTTGCACTGGCTGCATGACAAAGGGCGCACCATCCACGACGATGACGGCCAAGCGCTTTACGTGGCGGGCATTTGTGTCGACATCACCCAGCGCAAGCAGGCCGAAGATGTGTTGCGCCGCTATGAGTTGCTGGCTCGCCTCAGCCGCGAAGTCATTTTGTTCGTGCGCCGCCAGGACGGTCGCATTCTGGAGGCAAACGACGCCGCTACCGCGGTTTACGGATACCACCGGGAGGAATGGCAGACGCACACAATTTATGACCTGCACACGGTCGGAGGTCATGAGTTGGCGTACGAGATGAGGAAAGCCGAACAGCGCGGCATCGTATTTGAGACCATACATCGCCGCAAGGACGGCACGCTGTTCCCGGCGGAAGTGAGCTGGGAGGGTGCGCTCATCGGCGATTGTCCCGTCATGATCAGTGTCATCCGCGACATCAGTGACCGTAAGCGTTCCGAGCAGCAGGCGCTGGTCGCCAAAAAACTTGCGGAGAAAAGCCTTGCGCAGTTACGCGCCACTATCGACAGCATGTCGGAAGGGATGTTCGTCGTCTTGCCAGACCGCACCTGTCCACTGGCCAACGCGGCATTTTTCCGCATGTACGGCTTCGAGCCCGACTTCTCGCCGGATGCCGCCACGCAGGCATTCGCGCTGCTGTATCCGTACGAGCTGGATGGCCGCGAATTAGCTGAAAACGAGCGGCCGGTCTCCATCGCCATGAGTGGAAAAGCCGTGGTGCAGCGCGAGCTGGTGGTTCGCCGTAAAGATACCGGCAAAGAAGTCATCATCAGCGTTAACGCCACGCCCGTGCGTGACGGCAGCGGCAAAGTGATGATGGCCGTAGCCACCGCCGAGGACATCACCGCCAAGAAGCAAGCCGAAAAGGCGCTGATCCGCAGCGAGAAGCTGGCTGCCGGCGGCCGCCTGGCCTCGATGATCGCACACGAGATCAATAACCCCCTCGATGCGGCGATGAATCTGGCGTATCTGCTGAAAGATTCGGCTGCCGACACAGAGGCGCAGGGGTATCTCGATCTGCTGGTTGCCCAGCTCAGCATCATCAACCGCATTACCAATCAGACGTTGAAGATCCAGAGGGATTCAGCCGAGCCCACCCGCTTCAAGCTCTGCGATCTGATCAAGGAACTGTTGACCGCCTACGAAAATAAAGTTGTCAGAAGCGGCGTAAGCATCGAGACGCGCTTCGACGAGGAGTGCGAAGTCCTGGGATACAGCAGCGAGATCCGCCAGGTCGTCTCCAATCTGCTGATTAACGCGCTCGACGCCACGGCTAAGGGCGGGAAAATCGTGGTTCACGTCTGCCATTCGCTCGATTGGCGTTCCGGGGCGAGACGCGGCTGCCGCCTGACCATCGCCGATACCGGCGGCGGCATTGATCCGCGGCATCGCTCGCGCCTGTTCGAGCCGTTCTTCACCACCAAAGGCGAAAACGGCACCGGCCTGGGACTTTGGGTCAGCAACGGCATCGTCAGCCGGGCGGGCGGCTCACTGCGAGTTTGGAGCACCCAGCGGCCCGGACACTCCGGCACATGCTTCTCTGTCTTTTTGCCCGATTCAGTGGCAGACTAAGTTTTCACACCACCGCGATTTTGAAGAAGGAGTTCACGCGCCCCGATGAAGCCATTCTATGTGCGCCTGCACGCCCGCGATAATGTTGCCATCATCGCCAATCCTGAAGGCGCGCTGAAAGGCACGCAGTTTGCCTGCGGCCTCACCGCCCTGGAAGCGATTCCACAAGCCAACAAGGTCGCCCTGTGCGATCTTGCTGCCGGCGAGCCGTTGATTCGCTATGGCGAAGTGATTGGCAACGCCAGCCGTGCTCTGGCACAGGGCGCTTGGGTGCGCGAAGATTGCGTCACACTTCCCGCGGCGCCTCCGCTCGACCAACTGCCGATGGCCACCGCTACGCCGCCGCCGCTTCCCGCGCTCGATGGCTTCAACTTCCAGGGCTACCGCAATGCGGATGGAAGCGCAGGCACCAAGAACATTCTGGGCATCATGTCCACCGTCCAGTGTGCCGCGCCGACCCTGGAGTTTGCCGTGCGGCGCATCAAGGCGGAAATCCTGCCGCGCTATCGTGCAGTGGATGATGTGGTTGCCATTACCACGCCGTACGGTTGCGGTGTCGCCATCAATGCGCCGGGCGCGCAGGTGCCCATCCGCACGCTGCGAAACCTGGCTCTCAATCCGAATCTCGGCGGGGAAGTAATGTCTGTGAGCCTGGGCTGCGAAAAGCTGCAACCTTCGGTGCTGGCTGGCGACGCTTTCCCCATCGTGCCCAATGAACCTTGGGTGGTGCGCCTGCAAGACGAGCAGTATCGCTGCTTCGGAGACATGATCGCGGCCATCATGCGCCTCGCCGAGCTGCGCCTGGAAAGGCTCAATCGCCGCACGCGCTCCGCCTGCCCGGCTTCGGAACTCAGTGTAGGCTTGCAGTGCGGAGGCAGCGACGCCTTCTCCGGGGTGACGGCCAATCCTGCCGTCGGCTTTGCGGCAGACCTGCTGGTGCGCGCCGGCGCGACCGTGATGTTTTCCGAGGTGACGGAGGTTCGCGATGCGGCGCACTTGGTTACGCGGCGCGCGGCCAGTATCGAGGTAGCGCGGGCCTTTACTCACGAAATGGCCTGGTATGACGAATACCTGCGGCTGGGCGAGGCCGATCGCAGTGCCAATCCCACGCCCGGCAACAAGAAGGGCGGACTGGCAAACATTGTGGAGAAGGCGCTGGGCTCGGTGGCCAAGGCGGGCAGCACTGCCCTGATGGCAGTCGCCGGACCGGGCGAGCGTGTACGCGCCAAGGGGTTGGTGTTCGCTGCCACGCCCGCCAGCGATTTCATTTGCGGAACGCTGCAAACCGCTGCCGGCATGAACATGCACGTCTTCACCACCGGTGAGGGAACACCTTACGGATTGGCAATCGTCCCAGTCATCAAGGTTTCCTCGCGCACGGCTCTGGCTGAGCGCTGGCCGGACCTGATCGACGTCGACGCCGGACGCATTGCCACCGGCGGCATGAGCATCGAAGATGTCGGCTGGGAAATCTTCCGCTTGATTCTCGACGTGGCCAGCGGCCGCAAACAAACCTGGGCGGACCGCTGGGGCCTGCACAACGCGCCGGCATTGTTTAATCCCGGCCCGGTAACGTAGCTGTGCGCGGTTGGCGGCTTCAATCAGCCGCGCTGGATAGATCGCCTTTTTCAGGAGTGTGAAGCGCGAGCCGCGAGCCACCTGCGGCCTTGTCCACGGCGGCAATCAACTTCGCCGGATCGACCGGCTTTTCCAGCAAAGTGAAGCGGTATCCTTGATGCGTCTGCTCCAAGTGGCAGTTGGGCGCGTCGCCCGACATCAGCACCACCTTGCACGCCGGGCAGTAATCCTTCAACCAGGACGCCAGCCGCAGACCGTTGGTCGGCATGCGGTAGTCGGTCACGATCACATCCGGCTTAGAGCCGATGGCGTGATTGATGGCGGGAAGCCCATCGTAAAACGTTCTGACTTGGAGCCCAACACTGCGCAGCACTGCGGAGATGGTGTCGGCCAGAACGCGGTCGTCGTCAACGACGAAAACGCACGTTTGTTTAGCCATGGTCCGCATAGCTTACTTCGGAATCGATCAACTTTCCACAAGAAAAAATTCGGGACCCGGCTCCCACGGCGGATTTTCGAGGAGCAGAGCTGCCGCTCAGTGGCTCCGGCAGAGATGCTGAAAAACACTGCTGAAACACCCTGTGATGTGTCATCCTGAGGCGACGGGAGTTTTCCGCGGCTGAAGGATCTGCTTTTTTCAAGCAGCAGATACTTCGCCCCCCCGGCAACGGCAAAAGCAGCGGCGATGATGACGTCCGTGCGTCCGGCGCATTTCCAGCATCTCGGGTCTTCCGCCTACAGCATCCCGAGCAAAGTATCTTAGGCCGAGCCGGTGCCCGCCGCCGACGCGTGCCGTTGGCACCGCTGGCTGGGAATGCAGCAGCTCGGAAACTGCGCCGCTCCTGCCCGTTTCTTTGCGGTGGGCAGCGGAGATAGCTTCAATAATGTCGCCTCAGCCTTTAGAATGGTGTCACCCATGGAGAGCGTGCCGGTTCACTACGTCGATTCCGCTGCCGAGTTGCAAACTCTAATTTCCGCGCTTGCCGGTCACAGCATCGTGGGGCTCGACACGGAGTTCATCTCCGAGGGCCGTTACGAGCCGGCGCTTTGCCTGGTGCAGGTCTCCACCGAAAAGGACATCTGGATTCTGGATCCGCTGGCAGTCACGGAGCTGGATGAGTTCTGGCGCGTGCTCCTGGCCGATGATCGTGAACTGGTGACAGTGGCGCCGCGCCAGGAAATACGCTTCTGCGCCAAGTTTGCCGGACGCGCCCCGAGCCGCGTCTTCGATCTGCAAATCGCCGCCGGACTGGTTGGCTACAGCTACCCGCTCAGTCATACCAATCTGGTGCTGCGCGTTCTGGGGCAGAAAATTCACGGTGGCGAGAGCTTCACCGACTGGCGCCGGCGTCCGCTCACGCCTCTGCAAGTGAAGTACGCGGGCGATGACGTTCGTTATCTGATCGAAATGCGCAAGCGTTTGCTGCGCCGCGCCGAACAGATGAACCGCCGGGAGTGGATACTCGACGAATGCGCGCGCCTGACTCAGGCGGTGATGGAAGATCAGGAAAAATGGCGAATCTCCGGCAGCGCCCGGCTTGGCCGTAGGCATTTGGCCGTGTTGCGCGAGGTTTGGCGATGGCGCGACCGCGTGGCTCAGCAGATGAACACGCCCGCCGCGCGCGTGCTGGGTGACAGTATGTTGATCGAAGTCGCCCGCCGCTCTCCGCAGACTATCGAAGACCTGTTCGCCATCCGCGGACTTGACCGGCGGTTGTTGCGCGGCGCCGAACAGGAGATCGTGAAAGCGGTCAAGGAAGCCCAGGCGCTGGCGGAGCAGGATCTGCCCAGCAACGAGCGGCGCGATGATCCGCCCCAGGTTTCCATTCTGGCCAAGCTGCTCTCCGTAGCGGCTAATGGCTTGGCGGCCGAGCATGGGGTCGATCCGGCTTTGCTGGCCACCACCGCGGACTTGCAAGAATTTGTGCGCTGGTTTCTGGGCCAGGATGGAACCGGCAAGCCTACGCTTATGCAGGGGTGGCGCGCCGATATCATTGCCAACCCGCTGCTCGGATTCCTGCAAGGCGACCGTTGCATGCGCGTGGGCAACGTGAAACGCGCCAATCCCTTAGTGTTTGATGAATGGCAAAAGCTGCCGCAAGGGTGACCGGGTGCACCGGCAAGCCTGTAGTTCCGCGTGCTGAGTTGTCACGCAATCTACATCAGGTGCAGTCCGCGCCAGATCCACATGGCAGCGATCAGCAGAATCAGACAGCCGGAAGCGCCACCCAGCAGGTGCACGATCGGCGTCAGCCTGGTTAGCCGCGCCACGAGCTGCTGCTGCTCCTGTGCGAGGTGAGATTCGGAGTCGCCCAGGAACAGTTGATCATCCTCGTGCAGAGAGAGAGTGCCGCGATAAATCATCAGAATGACAAGCGCGGCAGTGACAATTCCCCAAATAATCAGCAGTAAATCAATCGATTGCACATGCCACCTCGCGGAATTCGGCCCGGCGCCGATGGGCTGACGCATGGGACCCCAAACTGCGCCGTAGTTTCTCTGCCTAGGCAACTTCCGCTCCGCTTGGGACGGAGCATGGAGCGGAATTATATCTCGGTTGCCAAGGCCGTAACGGACAAAATTTCTACCCATGCCAGGCTGCACGATTCCGGTTTCCGACGTTCGCTTTTGCGACTGCCCAGGCCTTTGCTGCATCCAAGAAAGCGAAGGTATTTGTTATAATGACCTACGAGGAGAGCAGCATGTCTACAACCACCACCCCTGAAGTAAAGAAATCCAATCCCGTGAATCTCACTCCGACTGCGGTTTCTAAGGTTAAAGAGATCATGGCGCAGCAGAATCCGATTCCGGCCGGACTTCGCGTGGGCGTCGTCGGTGGAGGCTGCTCCGGGTTTTCCTATACCATGCAGTTTGAAAACGCCCCCGGCGCCATGGACAAGGTGTACGAGTATGACGGGTTGAAGGTCTATATCGACGCGACCTCCCTCATGTACATGGAGGGCGCCACCGTCGACTACATCGAAACCCTTGAAGGCGCTGGCTTTAAGTTTGACAATCCGAACGTGAAGAGCACCTGCGGTTGCGGCTCGTCGTTCCACGCATAAAACGGCGCTCCAGCCGTGAGCTTCCAAACCCCTGCTGGTTTTCCGCGGGGTTTTTCTTTTCCGGCTCCCTGACATTCGGAGATGCAGGTCTGAAATCTTCGCTCTGAAATCTATAAGGATTCAATCCGCAATGTCTTCACTGCGTGCTTGGCACGATGCCGCCAGGTTGCTGTCCCGGGTTGGGCGTGGGTGAAGGCGTCGCCGGGCTGGGCGAAGGAGTTCCAGGTGCGCCTTGCCCTCCGAACGAGCTCGAACCTCCGAATATGCCCGAACCGCCGAACGGACTTTGCTGCCCTTGAGCGCCGGCGGGTGTGGCGCCGGCAGGCGTGAGTCCAGCGGGTGCGCCTGCCTGGCCGAAGAACGCCTGCGGATTATACGGTCCACGCAGCAGTTGTCCCCGATCCTGGCCGGGGTCATAGACAAACAGCCAGTCTTTGTAAGCGGGCTTCTTGTTGAACTCGTGAATCCCGTTCGCCTTGCTCAGGCTGGCAACCCCGATAATCGGAGCACCGCCAGCCATGCCAGGCTGGGCGCTGGTGGCGGGAGAAGAGAATAGAGAGCCAGATGATGCGCTCGTCGTCTGGCCGGGAGCTGCGGTACCCGTTTGGCCAAATAAACTCGTACTCTGCCCGGCGGTTCCCGTGGCGCCCGAGGAAGTGTCGGCTGTCGTGCCGGTGTTTGGGGTGTTCGCAGCGTCCGGTGTGCCGCCGGGTGCGGCCGTGCCGGCGCTAGCGCCGGAAGCCATAGCCCCCGCCGCCCCGGCCTGATTTTGCTGCCCTGAGCTGCCTCCGAAATTCAAGTTGAACATCCCGGACGATCCCGCTTGCGGCGACCCAGCTTGCGGCATTCCGGGTTGAGCGCCGCCTGCCTGCCCTCGTAATGCCGCCGGGGTGCCGACCCCTCCGGCGCCCTGCATTTGAATCTCACCATAGCGCACCAGCCGCCAGGGACCGCCCGTAATCGGATCGGTGTACCGCTTGCGGAGAAAGCGAAGGGTGTTGGTGTTTTCTAAATCTTCAATCCGCCCCGGATAGCGTCCGAACTTTTTATAGTAGCGCTTGATGGCGCGGGCATATTGATCACCCCGATGAATCATTTCAATCTCGCGCTCCCGCTTAATCTGTTGCGCCAGCCTCGGAGCAGCCGCCGTCAGCGCGATGATCATCATGGTCAGCAAGAGCAAAAAGATGATCATGATGTAACCCTGTTCGGAGCGGCGGGGGCGGCCGAGAGCGCTGCCTGCGGGAGAGATTGGCCGGGGTGCCCGGCGAGCCATGTGCGCGGGGGTGATTGATCGTCTTATACTGCCAAACTGCATAGATAAACCATAAAGCCGCATCACGCGAGGATCAGTCACCGGCGTGGTGCTTCCGGTGTTGCCACTTACGCTGGAAAAATCTAACCCTGTGTCAAAGGCAAGGTCTGCTTCACATTGCCGACAACGTCCTCGACTTCGACCGAGGTGGGCGAGATGCGCAGAATCCTGTAGCGGCGGTTCACAATGTCGCCCTGTTCCGCCACGAATACATTGTCCCCCTCCGCCAGAAATACTCTCTTCTGCACGCCCTGCCGGTTCTCAAAGCCAAAGTACTTGAGGTTGATCGTCGGCGTGGGCGGCGCGCCCGCATTTTTGCCTGCTTCCGCCGGCCCGCCTCCCAGAGGATTCTGGACAGGCTTAGGAAGCTCCTTCGGCGGTTCGGCCCCGGCGCGAAAGATATTCCGGCCGTTTCCCTTGTATTGGACATCCTCGGAATTCTTCAGCAGATCGAGTCTGAGTCGCGGGTCGAGATTGTTCTCCGGCAAAAGCTGTGTCTTTCCGCCAAGCGCAGGCTGCACCGGCGGCGAGTTGAGCGCCATGCTCTCCGGCAAAGTCGAGGAGTTAAATCCGCGAACCGCAAAGAAAACGCCGATCAGCAGCAGAACCACCGCAACCGCCACTTTCACCGGGCTTTCTGTTCCGAGCTTAAGCTTCACGACTCCGTTGCCCTCAAGTAAGTCTGCATTCTAAGGCTCAGACGGATGGACCCGCCCTGCGATTCGGCCAAGTTTACGCTTTCCAGTACCACCAGCAGCTTGCTTCTTTCCAGGTGGTTGATAAATTTGATTTCAGAGTCATAGCTGCCCGTCATATCCAGCGTCAGGTTTATTTCCGTCAGCTTTCTATATGCCAAGAGCTTTGCCTGCTCCGCGCTGGGCCTGACCGGAGCGTAAGTTATGTTCGTCAACTGCACCTGGCTTTCATGAGCTGCCGTAGCCAGGGCCTCGGAGATCTCCGAATATCGAGTGGCGAAGTCATGCGCATAAAAGTCGGAGATCTGCGTCTTCGCCTCCGCCAGCTTCTTGTCCATGTCGAGCGCCGGAATGGCCTGCACGCGCTTCTGCGCCTGTTGCGCTTGCAGCACCTGCAACTCCGCCTGCATGCGCTTGTTGGAATGTATGGCGGGCGACAGCAGAAAAGCGAGTGCGGCAACATCGACAATGGCCAGACAGGCAATGACCACAATCAACCTTCGTTGCGCCTGTGCCACATTACGCATCATCGAGCCATCCCCTTGCCGCCTGCTGGTCCTGCCTGCGCAGCACGGTCCAGTTTCTTACCCGCAGACCGATTGGCTGCTTTTCCCTTTTCTGCCGGCTTGACGGGCTTTTCTTTCGCGTCTTTAGCTGGATCGTCAGCCTTGCCCTTCTTCCCGTTAGCCGGGCCGGCGGCCTTATCTTCGTTGTTCGCTGCCTGCTCTGGAGCAGCTTTGTCTGCACCGGCTTGTTCCGGGCTAATCTTCGGCACGTACAGCATGGAAATATCGAACTGTACGCGGTCGGCATTGGCAGGGCCGCCTGACGAATTCTGGATTAGCGACTCCGAGCGCAGTTCCGGCCGCTTGAAAGCCGGCGAGTCTTCCAGCCGGCGCACCAACTCCAGTGCCTGGTCCCGGGCATCGCCGGCCACCACCATATGAATTTCGATTTCGCTGCTCTTGGTGAGCGAGGGAGCGATCGAAGTCACATGCAGCCTGGGCGGCATAATTCGCTCCAGCTCCATAAACAACTGCGTCCAGGAGAAACTACGCTGGGCGATCAAGCCATTCAGAAACGCCGAGCGGTCGGCGATTTCGCGGTTCTGCGGCTGGTTCAGCAAGGCAATTCCGGCCGCGCGGTCGCGGTCCAGCTTGTCAATCTCGCCCTGGGCCTGCGCAATCTGCTCCCTGCCGTAGCGGGTCTGGTGCCATGCGTGATAGGTGTACCAGCACAGTCCAACCGTCAGCACGGCCAACAGAATCGTGCCCGTCCCCCAGGTTCGCAGGAACAGCCGAAAGTCCCTGTATGGCCGGGTCGCGAGATTGATCTTAAGTTTCATCGAATGCTCTTAGCCGGCCAGTGCCCCGGCCACGCCGGAAAGTTCGGCCTTGTTCTGCGTTCCCTCGGGGAGCCCCAATGGAATCATCTCTTCCACCGGCAGCCCCGTGTGTCGCTCCAACGACTGAGCAATCTGATCGAAGTCGGGCAGCCCGGCGATTACCAGTCGCTCCACGTTCAACTTGAAATTGTCCGCAAAGTACACTACGGAAGGATAGATATCGTCGGCCAACTGCTCGGCCGTGAGGGTATCCTTGCCGGCGTGTTCGAGGGTGCGAAACAACAGCAACTGGTCTTGCTGCACGATCGCCAGGCTGCTGCTCAACGGGTCGACTTTGAGCGCCAGCGTAGGCTCGGAGGCATCGATCAGCGTCAGCGCTGAAATCGTCGACGGCAGCACCACTCCCGGATTGCATCCCAAATCCCGGAACAGCGATTCATATTCAG
>Ga0335078_10008546_pt1 | contig 15231 bp, 17 predicted proteins | sample Lox_Sample_32_FD_206711 | JGI IMG/M metagenome (GOLD analysis project Ga0335078, IMG submission 206711) | Soil microbial communities from Loxahatchee National Wildlife Refuge, Florida, United States - Lox_Sample_3.2 | ecosystem: Environmental > Terrestrial > Soil > Wetlands | place: USA... | reverse complement strand
CTTTGCCGCCCCGGGGCCGCGGGGGCCTACACCGTGACGGTCGGGGTGACCGATCCCTCGGGCCGGTCCGCTCAGGCGAACCTTGATCTGAACGTCGGGCCGTCAGGGTCGAAGGGCGGTCCGTACATCCTCTCGTTCCTCGCCTCACCGAGCACAATCCCGCTCGGGAACTCGACAATCTTCCTCGTCGTGCCATTGGCTGAGACGAACGGCTCTGGTGCGGTCACGTTCTTGTACCGGGGCCTCCCGGTTGGCTGTACGTCGGTGAACGTGACTCGACTGGCGTGCGCCCCCCGGGGGGCCGGCACCTTCACTGTAACGATAGTCGCCCAGAACGGGTTCGGCAACCGGACCGCGGTATCGACCCGGCTCACGGTTTTGGGCGTCGGGCCGAGACCGGGGTCGCCCTCCCCGATCGCCTACGGATGGGTCGGCTACGCGGCTGTTGCGAGTGTCTTGGGCGCCACCTTGGGTGTTGCCTGGGTCGTAAACCGCCAGATTCGCAATCGTCGGCGCCTCGAGGGGAACCAACTGATCGAGGAGCTGATTCGAGAGGACCCACCAACCGGCTTGCCCCCGGCGAAATAGGGGGCGATTGCCACGGTCTCCCGCGTTCCCTCCAGATTCCCTTTCTGGCGCGAAATGGTTCTCCCGCCCCGGGGTATAGGGATGGGGCCCCCATGGCCGGAATGATTTCGATCGAGGTCACCCTCGCGGGTGTCGGGGGGGCGGCCGTCGGGTGGTTCGCGCACACAATCCTCGACCGACGACGTCGCGACGCGCTTGGGCCGATCGCCTCCGGAAACGGTGGGGCCCCCGCCGCACCGACCGGCCCCACGCTCGTCGGTCCCGGGATCGTCGGGGTACGTGTCGATGAACTACCAGCTGTTCCCTTGAGTGAGGGCGCGAATTCCGCCGGGCGGGTCATCCTTCATCTCGCCTCCCTTGGGCGCCTCGGGTGCGATGAAGTCGCACCCATCGGTTTCACGCAGCGCGGGATCTCAACGACCTTGGGTATTCGCCAAGGTACCCTTGCGAAGACACTAGCGCGCTTGGAGGCGGCAGACGTCGTAGAGGTCGATAAACGGCACGTCTCGGGTGAATCGAGACGCCTGAAAATTTACCGCCTGACCGCCCTTGGAGAGTCCGTCTCCCGAGACCTGCGGCACCGTCGGGCCAACGTCGGACACCCTCCCAACCTCTCGAAAGGCCCGAGCTGATAGGCTGGAAAGGACAACCCAGAACAAGACTCGTTTTCCTCCCAGCTCAGTTTCCGAGTGTTGATTGAGCCTCGCCTAGACCTTCCCCTCCAGTCCTCAGATCGTTCTCCAGCTGGGATTTTGCAACGGTCTTCAGACTGGGACATACCCCCCATGCAGAAGCTCGGCGCCACTCCAAATGCAAGGACTCTGAGATCACCTCGTTTAGAACCCGAGAACTCGACGGTTTTGAACTAACAGACGGAGCCCTCTGGCGGCTGCCCGGACCGAGCCGTCTCCCGTTGCAAAACGAGTGAGTATTGCAAGCGCGGACTATCGCCAGCAAGTACGCTCAGGGATGTGTGTAAGCTGGAGGCAGTGGCTCGATTCAACTCTTCATTGGAGCGAGAGACGTCGCAAACTTTAGCTCTCTTCACAGTGTTGACCGGCTCCTAATCCCAGCGGGTCGAGTCGGAAGCCGATGCCCGATAACAATCCGAGCTTCATTTGCGCCGATGTCCGCGTTCGCAACCTGAATCGAGCGACTCGATTCTATCGGGCACTGGGCCTGCGACGCGTGGCGAACGCGCGAATGAACGATGGGACCGACGTCGCTTGGTTACGGGACCGACGAACCGGTCAGCTTCTGGAGCTGTTCCAGCTCTCCCCGCGATCTCCCCTCTACCGTCCCTTCCGTTACCGGAGCAAGGTCGAGAACGCGTTGATTTTCAGCCTCCCAGACGTCGAACGCCTCCTCACCCGACTTCGCCGGTTGGGGGCCAAGCGGCTCCTCGAGTTCGAGGATGGGGACGTTCTGGTGACCTTCGTGCGGGACCCCGATGGGACGTTGATTGAGTTCGTAAGTTGGACTTCCGCGTCAAGGAAGGTTCGAAGCGGATCCCCGATGTTAGCGCTCGGCGTCCCTCGAAGCCGCAAGCGGTCACGATCGAAGAGGAAGCGGGAGGCTCCGTAGATTGGGACGGTCCGTTCAGTGGATGTGTAGAGGGTGCGCTTTCAGTACCCTCTAGCCCCTTCGCGGACCATCCGACCTTTTCCTCCGCAGGGGGTGGAGTACGAGGACCCCGCGCGCGACGAAGCCGGGGAGATCGAACTAATCAGCGAAGCACTCTGGCGGCTGCCCGGACCGGGCCGTCTCCCGTTGCACAATGGGTCGGTTCTGCGAAGGGGAAGATTGCGCCGTGGGCCGCGAGCGATGCTAGTTGTGCTCGCAGTTCTCTTCCCGTAATGATCGGGCTGCGCTGAGATCTCGGGGGGACCGAGCGCCCAAGAACCGCGACTGTGCCTTCAGCGGAGGCCTGCGAGAGTGTCGGCCCGTGTGAGGTCCCCGAGCTAGTCCTTAATCTGCGGTTCTCGTGATTGGACTTGGCGGGGAGATATGCCGGTCGTTCGAGCCGGGGAGGTGGACATTTACTACGAAGTTCACGGAACCGGTTACCCGCTCCTGATGATCAACGGGTTGGGCGCGAGTGTCGAAATGTGGAGTCCTTTCTGGAAGCGCCTCGCGGAGCACTACCGAGTCATTCTGTTCGACAATCGCGGCGTCGGACGGAGCACGGTTCCGGACACACCCTACACTATCTCGGCGATGGCCGAGGATGCGGCGAATCTGTTGAACGCGCTCGGCATCCCCAGCGCCTTCGTGTACGGGGCCTCCATGGGCGGTCAGATCGCCCAATCCTTGGTGCTGGACTTTCCTCAGAAGGTCCAGGCGCTGGTGCTGGGAATGACCACCAGTGGAGGAAAGCACGCCGTCCTCCCCTCTCCCGAGACAATGGCAAAGCTCGCCCAGTTGGCAAGACCCCAACCGGGCATCACCGCGCAAGAGATCCTCTGGAGCGTAGAATACACGCCCGAGTTCCTAGAGAGCCATCGAGCAGAACTGGAGCGGGAGGCGGCCTCGGTCCGGTACCCCACGAGCCCGATAGGCTTTCGACGTCAATCCGAAGCTTCGATGAGCTTCGACTCCTACGATCGCTTACCTTCTATCCGCACTCCGACCCTGGTGCTGGCCGGATCACGCGACATCCTGATGCGGCCGGAGAATGCCCGGCTGATCGCGAGCCGTGTCCCGGGGGCCCGCTTACACATCGTCGAGGGAGCCGCTCACGGTTTCACTCGCGAAAAGCCCGCCGAATCGATCAACGTGATTCTGGAATTTCTCTCGAGCGTAGAGGCCTCTTCGACGAAACCCAGCGCGGCCTAGTTCGCCAGTGGGTCTCCTCCCCGGGTCACGATACCGCAGTCGCTCGTACAGCTCATAGGGGCGGATCGAATGATTATCGGAGAAATTGCTGATCAGCACTGCCCCGTGCATGCCGGCCCACTCTGAAGTGCCTCCAAAGTGTGCGTTCTCGGAATGGCGGGATTGGGTAGGTTCAAGAATCCGATCCCTTTGAGTGCGCATCCAGGCCAATGACGCGGCTCGACGCGACTTCCGAACCCTATGCGCTTACCAAGGACGAGGGACGACGCACGTGGTCGCTTGGGGGGCTCTTCACTTGGAAGGCCGAGGGCCACCAGACTCAGGACACGGCGGAGGTGTTCGAAATCCGGGGCCGTATTGGGGTTGGGTCGCCAATCCACACTCACGCTCGCCAAATCGAGTGCTTCTACATTCTCGAGGGAGAGCTCACCTACCTCCTCGGTGAAAAGGAGGTCCGGGCGGCCCCCGGCGCGTTCGTCCTGGTACCGCCGAAGACTCGACACGCCCTCGTCGTCGAATCCGAAGAAGCACGGTTCCTGTCTTTCGTCTTCCCGGCTGGCCTCGTGAAGTTCTTCGACGAAGTGGGTAAGCCCGCGGAAGGCGCGACCTTCCCTCCCTTGAACTTGCCGATGCCGGACCCCGCCGCGCTCGAGACTGCAGCCCGACGCTCCGATCAGACGATTCTTGGGCCACCTCTTCGCCCGCGAAGAGTGCGTTGACTCCCCCACGTCGATGTGGGACCGCCAGACTGCCGTCTCAATCCGGCACTTTGAGTAGGCTCCGCCCCTCTTCACGGACCATCCGATCCATTCCTACGCACGGGGTTGAGTAAGGGGACCCTTTGCCCGACGAAGCCGGAGAGACCTGACTAATCGGCAAAGCTCTCTGGCGGCTGCTCGGACCGGGCCGTCTCCGGTTACAAGACGAGTAGCTTGGCTGATGACCCCAGTGAGATCGAACTACCCCCCTGGGACCTGGGGCTCCCACTCCGATCGATAGTACGTGTGAGGGCGAGACCAAACGGCTGAGACTGAGGCCGGGCAACCAGGATGACGTGTCCTTTCCACGCCTTTCGGCGGACCTTAGTGGGAGATCCCGCTTCCGTGCGCGAGGGTCCCGTCGCCGAGGTGCCTAGGCCCATCGGGCCAACGTGCGTCTTGGGAACCGGTCATCTCTCTTCGGTCGGTTGAGCGGGTTGTTGGGAGAGGGAACACCCGCCCTTGGCTGAACTTACCGAAAGCGCTAGCGAAGCTTTCGTTGCAGCATGTCCAGGGTCTCTCCCCACCCTCCTACAAAGCCCGCTTCGAGGGACTCGACGTCCGCTGGGAAAGAGCCAAGCGCGAGGATCTTCACCAGGGCCGTCACTCGCGTCCGCTTGGGGCCGAGCTCCTCGAACTTTAGCGTTTGCAGAGCCTCAAACGGAGCCGCGCCCTCGCGAAACACCGTGGAGCTCCGGAACACCAGGAGCTCGGGGGCGACAACTTCCGTGACGGTACCGGAGGTCTTGGTGACATTCCCTTCGCTATTGCGGTCATGGATCCTTATCGCACCACCGGGCCTTGCGTCGAACTCGAAGACGAGTTTGACCGCGCCCTCGGGTCCCCAGAAACTTGCCGCCTTCTTCGAGTCCGTGAACATACCGAAGACTGACTTCCGAGGGAAGTCGTAGTCCCTGGAAATCGACACGGCGTTCCGCTCTCCGTCTGCCCCTTCGTCCTTCCACTCCTCGTTCATGTTTCCTCCTCCTTCAGCGACTTGTCCAACCGGTCGAACCGGCTGTTCCATGACCTGGTTATCGCGGCCGCCCAGACCTGGATTTGGCGCATCGACCGCGGATTGATCGTGTAGAGTCTTCGCTGTGCTCTCCTTTCCATCCGGAGCACCTTTGCCTCCTTGAGCACCCTGAGGTGTTGGGATATCGCCTGGGGCGTCACGTCGAACTCGTCGCAGATCTGGGTCGCGCTGAGCGTCCCTCTCTGGGCAAGGATCTCCACTACCCGGCGCCGGCGCGGTTCCGCCAGCACAGAGAAGGCGTCCATGGAAGGGCCATAAAGCATCCTCTTAATAAAGCTATAACTTTAGTTGGTTAGATGCTTGATTGCACCTCTTCCCGGTGCGCGTCTGTTCTGGGAGGCGACCGCTCCGCTGACCAGGCTCCAGAGGTTGCCGCCGACCGGTCCGACGGCTTGAGAGTCGATGCGGGTGCTTCTTGAGCTGCCGCCGTACGGTAGCATCATCGAGCGAACCTTCCGAGCTGATACCGGCATGGTACCCAGCAGTTACGAAGCGACCCCCCGGTCCCTTTGCCGTCCGAGATGACTCGAGGAAGGGCGCCGATTGTACTGACCTCGCGCTCGGACGCTCAAGACGGCCGCCACTCGCGCCGGCACAAGGCTGCCCCCTTCAACCCGTCGACCACCTGTTATTGAGAAGGCTCCGGCCCCCACTGCGGACCGTCCGATCTCTTCCTACGTAGGGGCCGTGTAAAGGGACCCCCTGCGCGACGGAGCTGGAGAGATCTGGCTGATCGGCAAAACTCTCGTGTGGCTGCCCGAACCGGGGCGACTCCCGGGGCACCCGGGTAGGTTTCGAAACGTGCGGGCCAGATCAGTGCCGAACGTCCGAGATCGGGCTTCGATGGATCTCGATCCAGCGTACGGCGAAGTCGACCAGGGCGCGTTGCTCCATGAGGCGGCCGATTCCAACCCCCACGGGTCCCGTTCGGACCGAACCGAGTTCAGCCTCGAAGTCCATCCCAAGGCGGCCGAAATCATCGCTGTTCAAGTCGAGATCGTGGAACTCCACCTCTACGATCGAGTCCCCTCGGAGCATCCGCGCCCGGAACGGGGGTGCGGGGCGTTTGCCCGGCCACCGAGCGCGATACTCTGCCAGGTGCAACGAGCTGTTCGATGAATGATCGACCCCCAGCAGCAGCACCTGACCGTGAAGATCGTACAGCCTCGACAGCGGAGAACGTTCGCCCAGGCTGTCGTCGAGCGAGTGAGAGTCGAGGAGAGATCGGGCATTGGGTCCCCGCGCGCAGAACGAGTTGTTGGGATGGTCACTCCGCAGGACCCCCTGCTGATGGCGGAATGTTTCGGCGACAATCCCCAAGTGGACCCCCGGAGAAAGATCGCGGTCGAAGGGGGGCCATTCGATTCGGATCGTCGCCCACCAGGATTCCGGGACTGGAGGGTTCCTCCACACCGAGGGTTCAGGTGCGTTCAACGAGTAGGCGGGCATCATGAGGGTTCCCGTGGCTCCGATCGCGTCCTCGAGCGCCAGGACGACGGTTTGGGCCCCCCCGACGACCCAGCCGAGCGCGCTGAGCGAGGAGTGGACGAGGAGGGTCGAACCCTCCGACAGGCCCAGTCTTCGAAGATCCGCGAGGAGGGTCCTGCGGGTGGGGGGCGGCCCAGCGGTTCGGGCGACCGCGCCCTCTTCCCCCTGTGTAGGACTCTCCATTCGGCCCGCTCAGATGCTACGGGGTACTTCATTTGCCGGGAGCCGGGAAGGCCCGGCCCAGATTCGCGCTTGGCCCCTAGGGTCGGTCGGCTAGACCGACCCCGCCGGGGCGGGCAGGCGCCCGGCCCCTCGCCACCCCTCAGCATGAGGCGAGCCCGGGGGCCGTTCTCGGCGGAGCCCCGTGGGAAAGAAGATATCGAGTGTCGCCCTCCGTACTAACGGGGGGACCCAGGCATGGCCCGGGGTCAGGGATATTCACCGACGCTCCTGCTCATCGGGGCGCTAGCTGTCGTTGCCGGCTCTGCGGCCTCACTCTTGGGGGTCAGCGCGACCGGCTCGACGCTGATCTCGGGCGCGACCGGCGCGGGCACTTCTCCGGGGGTCGCGATCGACGTCATCCTCATCGCCCCCGTGATCGTGCTGATCGGGATCATCGGGTGGTCGCTGCTCTCCACCGGCGGCACCGCGATCGGCCGGAACGGGGCCATCGCCGCGATCGTCGTGGTCGCGGTCGTCCTGCTGGGTGTCGCCTGGGTGGTCCACAACCCTGCCTCGCTGCCGGACCGCGTCGGAGGCACGCTCCCCACCACGGGCGGTGGCCACGGGGTAGGCGGCGGCGGCTACGGGAGTGGGAACGGCACCGGCGGTAACAACTCAACCCGAGGCGGGGGGGGCGGGGGTGGCTCGAACGGGACCGGGGGCCACGGTGGGAGTGGCAACTCCTCGAACGGCACCGGCTCCGGAGGCGGGAAGAACTCGAGCGGCAACGGGACCGGTGGATCGGGATCCGGCGGCGGCACGGGAGGGGCGAACGGCACCCGCGGGGGCCACGGCGGAACCGGGACGAACACGACCCAGCCGATCCTCACGGCTCTGCCGCCGCCGTCCGCGAGCTCTTGGCCGATCTTCGTCGCAGTCGCGGGACTATCCCTCGTCGTCGGCGCGCTGATCGTACCGCGGTTAGCGGCGCGGTCGATCATGCATCGCCGGCCCCCGTCCTCCGACGCGGGCGGGCGGGCCCGGGCCAGCGCCGCCCGGGCGTTCTCCGACGCCGCCCGAAAGCTGGCGAACACCTCGGACGCGCGTGGCGTCATCCTGAACCTGTACACGCAACTGATGGCCCGCTTGGAGCCTCGGGTCGACATCCCGACCAGCCGGACGCCCGAGGAGATCCGCCAGGCCCACCTGATCCCCCTCGGCGTCCGCGCGGAGGCGGCCGCTCACCTGACCCGCCTGTTCGAGGAGGCGTGCTACTCGTCGCATCCGATCGACGGGGCGGCCGCGGCCCGGGCGCGCGAGTCCGTCCAGCTCGCGGAGTATGACCTCCGGGCGGCCCACGCGATCGGATGAAGGCTCCGTTCCGCTGGACGTTTCCCATCCTCGCGGGGCTCGCCACGGTCATCGCGATCGCGACCAACGGAGATGAGCCGGTCGCGGTCGGGGCCGCGACCGTCGCGGTCGCCGCGGGCGCGCTCGCGGTCTGGGACGCGGTGCGGACCCACGAGCCCGAGCCGGCGCTCGCACCGCCCCCGGTAGAAGGGCCGCCCGTCGCGACCGCCGAGCTCTGGTTCGCCGGGGGCGTGATGGGCCAGGAGGCGATCGTGCTGCTGCTCGATCGCATCGACCGGGCGCTTCTCCATGCCTCGCTGCCGACGCGGGACACGCGGGAGCTCGCGCTCCTCCGCAATCTCCCCCGCGATCGGTTCCTCGACTACGTCGACTCCCGACTGTCGGTGATCGAGGGGAGCGCGTGAGCTCCCCGGCACCGGCCCCCGCCCCGTTCCACTGGCGACCGCGGGGCTACCTGCTGGCGGGCGGCGGCTCGGCGTTCCTGGTCCTCGCGATCGCGGCGCACGACGCCGTCATGATCCTGATCGCGGTCCCCCTCCTCGTCGCGCCGGTGGCGGCGGTACTGGTCGGCCCGCGACCGAGCCCCCGCGCGGCGCTGGCCTGGCGATCCGTCGGCAGCACCGGGGAGGTCCGCATCCTCGGGGACGTCCGGGGGGACCCCCCCGGGACTACGGACGACTTCTCCCTCTCGTTCCGTCGGCCGGCCGATCTCACCGAGGAGACCCCGCCCCGGATCGAGTGGTGGCCGGGCTCGGTCCGGTTCGAGCTCAACTGGCGCTCCCCGCGCCCGACGATCGAGGTCGTCCCGCCGCCGACCGTGGTCTGGCAGGACCCGATGGGCCTCGTCGAGCGCCCCGCGTTCGGACTCGCGCACGGCCTGCCCGTCGAGCGGTACCCGCTCGACCTGCACCGGCTCGGCGCGGTCCGGCTCGAGCGTACCCGGCAGCTCCCGGGGAAGAGCCGGACGCACCACATCGGCACCTCCGGGGAGTACTTCGGGATCCGCAACGCGGCGCCGAACGAGCCGCCGCGCCGCATCAACTGGCGGGCGAGCGCGCGCATGGGCCGCTGGCTGGCGAACGAGTACGAGGTCGAACGGACCGGCGACCTGATCCTGCTGATCGATACGCGGCCGTCGGTCCTCGGCGACCTGGTGGACGAGCGGTTCCTCGGGGTAGCGCGCGCCGCGGCGACGGGGATCGCGAGCGCCTTTCTACGGCAGAAGACGCGGGTCGGCTACGCGTGGTTCGGGGAGTTCCTCGGCGCGATCCCGCTCTCCACCGGCCGCACCCAGGGCGTCCGGATCCGGCAGGCGATCCGGGCGACGCGGCGGACCGAGGTCGAGGGGCCGTCCGAGCGGTGCGCGATCTCGCTCCGACGGTTCTACCCGCCGGGCGTCACGGTCCTCCTCCTTTCCACCCTCGGCGGCGACACGGCCTGCGACCTCGCGGTCCACCTCCGCCACCGCGGCTACCCGGTCGTCGTGCTGAACCCCTCCTGGCGGGCGCTCGCCCCCCCGGTGGCGACGCTCCCGCCGCGCGAGGACGCCCTGGCCGCCCGCCTGGCCCAGCTCGAGCGCCGGATGCGGGTCGCGGCGACGATCCCGTACGCCTTGGTGGTCGACTGGGAGGACCTCACGTCGCTCGGGGACCTGGCCCACCTCCTGCAGCACCCGCCCCGGCGGAGGGTGTAGATGGCGGCGCCGGCCGCCCGGGCGCTCATCGCGCCCCACTTCGGCATTGCGTCGGTGCTCCTGCTCGCCACGCTCGGCTTCTTCGGGCTGACGACCGTGCTGCCGTGGGAGTTCACGCTCGTGCTCGTCGCGGCGGGCGGCGCCGCCGCGATCGCCCTCCGCGTCGCCTCCGCCGGGCGGCGCACGAACACGGCGGCGATCGTCGTGCTCGTCGTCATCGGCATCCTCGCGGCGGGTGCCCCCGACGCCTGGCTCGCCGGTGTCGCGGGCGGCGCGTCGGTCCTGGCGCTGCTGGCGTGGCTCGCCGACGACCCCGGACGGGTCGTCGGCTCGATGCGACGCGCCGTGCCGGCGCTCCTGGTCGCCGGGTTGGCGTTCCTCGTAGCGTGGGGCTGCGCGTTCGTGCTCCCGACGTCCCAGGTCCCGACCGGCGTCGTCGCCGCGCTCCTCGTCGGCGTGCTGTTGATCGCCACGTTGCTGCTCGCGCGGCCCGACCTCCTCGAGCGGGAGGCGCCGCTCTCCGCCTGAGCCCGCGCGGGCCTACAGGTCGAACGAGTCGCCGTCGTTCACGACGACGGAGTCGGGGAAGGTCCGGCGCGCCTCGCTCGCGACCGCCGCCTCGAGCCCGACCGCGTCGCCGAGGTGGGTCAGGAACAGCCGACGGGCCTTCGTGGCGAGGGCCGCGTGCGCTGCCTGACCCGCGGTGCTGTGCCCAAAGTCGTGCGCCAGCGCCCGGTCCGTCTCGGAGAACGTCGACTCGTGGATCAGGTAGTCGGCGGTCGCTTCGTGCACGCCGGACGGCTCCCGCGTGTCGCCCGTGTACAGGATCGACAGCCCGTCGCGGCGGGCGAGGTACCCCAGGTTCGGCACGGTGTGGTCGAGCGAGATCCCGCGGACCGTCCAGCCCGCGATCGAGACCTCGGGCCGGTCGCTCTCAATCAGGCGGAGGTCGTAGCAGGTCCCCGGATCCTTCACCGTGCCCCCGACCGCGCTGACCGCGCGGAGGATCGGGCCGAGCCCCGGCGGCGAGAGGATCGTCAGGGGGCGCGTCCGCCGCGTCAGCACCGTGTGCAGCAGGAAATCGAGCAGTCCCGCCACGTGATCGGTGTGAAGGTGAGAGATCAGCACTCCGTCGACGCGGTCGAACTGGTGCAGGTCGTGGAGGCGTCCGGTGGCGCCGGCGCCACAATCGAACAGGAGCCCGTCGGCAAAGACGGAGCTCGTGTGCCGCCGACCGCCGCGGAATCCCCCGGATCCCGTGCCCAGGAATTCGACCTTCATCACCGAGCGGGCGCCGTGCGCCCTCGTCGCCTCGGAGCCGGGTGCCCCTTGAATACTAATCGCCCGGGCGGGTCGGTCGGGGGCTCGGGGCGGCGGACGAGCCGGGGGCCCGCGCCATCCGTTCGAGGACCGCGCGCACGTGGGGACCCGGCAGCATCCCGGCGACGACCTCCTCGATCCGGCGGTCCGGGCCGATCCAGAACGTCACGCGCTTCGCGACCCCGAAGACGCCGAGGACCCCGTACTGGCGGGCGATCGCCCGGTCGGCGTCGGCGATGAGGGGGAAAGGGACGGCGCACTCTTCCGCGAACCGTCGTTGGGCCTCGACCGGGTCGACGCTGACGCCCAGGAGTGCGATCCCGGCGCGCTGGATCTCTCCGTAGTGCCGAACGAAGTCGTTCGTTTCCATCGTGCAGCCGCTCGTCCCGGCGCGAGGGTAGAAGTAGACGACGACCGGCCGCCCCCGGTAGTCGTCCAGGGACACGGTCCCTCCGTTCGCGTCCACGCCCCGGAACGAGGGGGCCATGTCCCCGACCATCAACATCGCCGGACGATCGGCCACCGGTATATCTCCCCCTACCGGCCGCCCCGACCCGGGCTCCGGGCCCCGGCGAGGATCCCGGCCACCTCCCCGTCGGTGAGCTCGAGGCCGAGGCCCGACTCGAGGATCGCAGCGAACCGCTCGGGCGGGGGGAGGGGGACCACGGCGGACGCGACCCACGGCCACCGCAGCACGAACCGGAGCGCCGCCTGCGCCAGGGTGCGCTGTCGGGGCCGAGCGAGGGGCGCCAGCGCCAGAACGGGGTCGAGCCGCTCGTGCAGCTGCGCGACCGTCGGGGGTCGGGCGACTCCGCCGATCCCCGGACGCGGCTCCGACCAGATCGACCCGTCGAGGGCTCCGCCCGCGAACACCCCGCGGGCGAGGAACGCGAACAGCCCCGGGGTGGGGGAGTTCGCCACGACTCGGACGACGCGGGAATCGAGGAGCGAGAGCGAACCGGAGCACAGCCCGGTCCCGACCGGGATTGCGTCGATCGACCGCGGGAGCCGGACCGCCACGTCCAAGAGCTCCCCGGTGTCGCGCAGCGCCCGGAGTTCGGGGGGGACCGACCCGGGGTTCCGTGGGGGGTCCCCGTCCGACGACCACTCCAGGATCAGGCGGCGGGGGGGACCGAGCCGGGATCGAGCCTCGTCGAGCGCACGGGCGAGGTCGACCGGCGCCGACGGGGCTATGGGTCGGCCTCCCTCGGGGCCGGCGGGTCGCTCGAGCGAAGCGACCGGCAGGACGACGGTCAGCGCGGGGTCCGACTCCGGAAGGATCTCGGCGAACCGCTCCTCCGCGAGCGACGGGAACGCCGCCTCACTGAGGTCGAACGTAGTCACGCCCCGAGATCGCGCGCGCCGGAGCCAGGGGGCAGCGAGCGTCGCCGCTCCGGGGGGTCCGCCGAGCACGGGACCGACGTGCAGCGTCAGTTCCGACAGAGTGTAGGCGACGCCCGGAGGACGGCGGGAGGCGATCGGGGGCGACGACTCGGGCGTCACGGTTCCGTTCCCCGCTTCGGCGCTCGCGCGCCGCGGCCGGCGACCGAGGTCGACATCGACTTATGGCTGTCGCCGAGTCGGTGCGGCGATGACGACGTCGGGCGGGTCGACGCTTCCGCTCGCCGAGCGCCTGCGTCCGACGCGCCTCGCGGACCTCGTCGGGAACAGTCGGGCCCGATCGGAGCTCCGGGCGTGGGCCGACCGCTGGCAGCAGGGGACTCCGCCGAGCCGGCGGGCGGTGATCCTCTCCGGGCCGCCGGGGGTCGGCAAGACGACCGCGGCGGTCGCGCTCGCGTCCGACCTCGGTTGGACCCTGGTCGAGATGAACGCCTCCGATGCGCGCAATCAGAGCGCCATCGAGCGGGTCGCCGGTCGCGCCTCCGTCTCCCAGACGCTCGATGGCGCACGCGCGCCGGGCGGACCGGGGCGGGCGCTCATCCTGCTCGACGAGGCGGACTGCTTGACCGGACGATTGACGGAGCCGAGCCGGACCGTCGTGGAGCCCCCCCCGCTGCGAGATTTCCTCCGGGGACGGTACGGCACGATCGACGCGCTCAACGCCGCCTGGGGGCTCGGTCCGACGTCCAAGTCGAAGTCGTTCGTGGATTGGACCGCCGTTCCGCGCTCTCCCGGGAATTTCGCGTGGGGCCGCCTCCCCGCGGCGCGACGGGATCTCGACGACTGGCGCGCGAGCGGGCGGCCGGTCGACACGACCGACCGTGGGGGCCTCGGGGCGATCGCCCGGCTCGTTCGGTCGACCCTCCAGCCGTTGGTGCTCACGGTGAACGACGACCGGACCCTGAACCGGAACTCCGCCGTCTTCCGCAGCGCGGCCCAGCGGATCCGGTTCTATCCGATCCGGCCGGACGAGATGGCCGCGCGACTCGATCGGATCGTCCGGGACCTCCACCTCGCGGTCGTGCCGGAGGCGGTCTCGGCGATCGTCGGCCGGGCCCGGGGCGACCTGCGGGCGGCGCTGAACGACCTGGATGCGGTCTCGTTCCTCCCCCCGGGACCGGCGCAGTTGGGGATCCTCGGCGCCCGGGACCGGACGGACGACTTCGCAGGGCTCACCGCCGAGGCGCTCTCGGTCGCTCGTCTCTACCGCTCTGGGGAGGTGCGGGACCGGCTCGACGCCCCGCCGGACGACCTGCTCCCGTGGATCGAGGAGAACATCGTGCACTTCGCTCCGGACGCACGGCACCGGGACGCGGCGTTCGCGACCCTCGCCCGTGCCGAGCGGCTGCTGATGCGCGCCGGCCGGACGAGGACGTGGGGCCTCTGGAGCTACGCGTCGGAGCTGTTGACGGGCGGAGTGGGCCTGGCGATCCGCGACCGGGCGGTGCCGGTCAGCGGCGAGGCGATGTTCCCGGCGTTCCTCGGGGAGATGGGGCGATCGCGGGGAATGCGCGAGGTGCGGGGGACGCTCTCCGCCAAAATCGGGGAGCGGCTCCACCTGTCGCGCGAGAAGGTCCGCGAAGGACTCCTTCCCGATCTCGAAGGGCTCGCCCGTCCGATCCCGGGTCGGCCGCCGTCCGAGCGGGCCGTCGCCTTCCGGCGGGCCATCGTCCGGGAGCTGGAGCTCTCGCCCGAGGAGACGGCGTTCCTGTTCGACGTGCCGGTCGAGGACCTGCCGCCGGAGCCGTCGACCGGGGACGACGCGGATGGGCCGGGGGACCTAGGCCCTCCGTCCATCGGAACGGTCGGCGCTCCGCCTCCGGAGCCGGTTCCGCGGAAGCGAGCGCAACGAAGCCTCTCCGAGTTCTAGCCGGCGGGCCGGCGCTCCGTCAGCGGCCTCGCGGGCCCGGGAGCCGCGGAGACCGACTACTCGAGCTTCGCCTTCACCGAGACCGCGACGTTGCCCTTCAGCGCGCCCGAGATGGGGCAGCCGTCGGCGGCCGCCTTGGCCGCGGTCTCGAACTCGGCCGGCGTGATCCCGGCGACCTTGCCGACGACGGTCAGCTCCATGCTCGTGACCTTCCACCCGTCGCCGACCTTGTCGAACGTCGCGGTCGCCTCGACGGCCAGGCGGGTCGGGGGCTTCTGCATCCGGCCGAGGCCCGCGGAGAGCGCCATGCAGTAGCACGAAGCGTGCGCCGCGGCGAGCAGCTCCTCCGGGCTCGTCTTCCCGCCCGAGCTCTCCGTCCGGGCGGCCCAGGAGACGACCGTCTCCGGAAGGCCCCCGCTCGTTCCTTTCACTCGGCCGTGCCCGTGGGGAAGGTCGCCTTCCCAGACCGCTTGAGCGGTGCGCTTCGCTGCCATCGGACCGCCGAGCCGCCCGCTCGATTTAACGTTCCGGCGCGGGGCCCGTCGAACGGTAGGGTATTTCTCCGACCGACGCGCTCGAGAGGGCATGGGCGCGGGCCTCGGGAGCCTGCCGCGGTTCCTCATCATCGAGCCGGTCTCGACCGTGCGGCTCGAGATGGAGCTCGACCGACCGTCGTGCGAGATCGACGTCGAACTGCAGAATCCGGCGC
>Ga0335078_10008545_pt1 | contig 15232 bp, 25 predicted proteins | sample Lox_Sample_32_FD_206711 | JGI IMG/M metagenome (GOLD analysis project Ga0335078, IMG submission 206711) | Soil microbial communities from Loxahatchee National Wildlife Refuge, Florida, United States - Lox_Sample_3.2 | ecosystem: Environmental > Terrestrial > Soil > Wetlands | place: USA... | reverse complement strand
CGGGAGAATGAAAAGACATGGCTACCGTAGCAGAAGTTTTGAAACAAGCCGGATTTAGCGATGAGGACATCGCGAAGATCGATGCGAAAGCGATCACTGCCTTCAGTGGTGTGTTGACGACAGCCGAACAAAAAGCGGTAGAGGCGACGGCGAAGGCGAAGGAAGCAGCGGACGCGGCGGCGAAGGCCGAGGCCGACAGAGTGGCAGCAACTGCCGAACTCGAAAAAGTCGGCTTGGAGCGCCGGTCGCTCAATGAGTTCTACGAGACCAAGGTTGTGCCGGGTCTCTCCTCATGGGAAGAGGAACAAAAGAAGCTTCGCTTGGAAAAAGCGCAAGCCGACGCGCTCGCACAGTTTTACAAGGCACAGAATGACGCCGCGCGCGAAACGGGATTCATCCCGAAAGATGCGCCGACATTCACGCCTCCTGCCGCGCAGGACCGCAACGACAAGGGGCAGTACGTGGCGAATGCTCCGGGCGGTACGCCGGGAAGTCCAACGTTCATCAATCCTGTTGAGATCGCGAGCAAGATCGGCGACGTAGCTGGGACGATAAGCGACATCCAGTGGAAGCATCAGCGTCTTTATGGCGCACCAATGCCGATTGCCCCGAGTGAACTCATCAAGCAAGCCGATTCAGTCAAGCTGAGCCCCTCCGAATACGCTGCCCGCACATTCAAATTCGCCGAAAAGGAAGAAGAAATTCGGCAGGCGCAAGCGCGCGCGCATGACGAGGAAATTCGCCAAAAGACTGCCGCCGAGAAGCAGGCCGAATACGAAGCCAAGGAAAAGGCGCTTCGCGATGAATTCGCGGCGAAGGAAAAAGCTCGGGCTGAAGCAAGTGGAAACAATCCAGAATTGCGCGCGCCTGCGGGAGCCTCGAAGTTCGCGGAGGTGAAGCGCGCAGTTGAAACAGGGCAACGGCCCGATCCGCTCAAGCTGTCGGAAGCCGCCCGTCGCCAAGCAACACGGCAACAGATTCACGAAGAGATCGCGCAGCGCGAAACAGCAGGCGCGGCGGCGTAAGGGAATTGGTAAACGTCAGTGATTCATCCCAAGTACCAATAGGTAACACGACTGAAAGTGAAACTGAAAACGTCGCGTAAGTTCTGAAAGGACAACAACATGGCTTTCACTCCGAACGATCCACTCTTCAATGAAATCGATTCGACAAACCTAGAGTCGGTTCGCAAGAATGTCGTCTGGAACAACTTCTTCGTGGGGACTCCATTTTTGGAGAAGCTGAGGGTCGCCGGAGTAGCCGATCCATATCTGGGCGGCGCTGGCATGACGGAAGGCATCCTCTACGGTCGTCCGCAGTACGCTGCGGTCAACCCAGGGCAGGACCTGACCATCACGCGTCAGCAGATCGACACCAAGCTCAAGTTCTTCCCGAAGATGTACGCGGCTTGGTTCCCAATGGACGAGTGGGAAATGGACGACGGTTCGGGACAGGGCGGCGTCATCAACTCCGGTCCGGCGAAGATTGCCGACATCTACACCCTCTACATGGAGGGATTGGTGATGGGCCTGAATACGGCCTTGGAGATGGACTCGTTCCGTCACGGCCAAGCGGCATCGACGACAGTGAGCGACAACCGGATCAAGGCTTCAAACGGTCTCGACGAAGCGCTGAACAACGGCATCGACACCTCGCTCTACGGAAACCGCTACACCTACTACGGTGGGCAGGTTCGCAATGGCAACGTTGGCGTGGCGCTGAACGTGGTTCCGCTCTACCTCGGCCAGCAGGTGACGACCGGCACCGCAGCGTCTCCGGCGACAAGCTCCCCCGGCCAGATCGACTTCGGCGCACTGATCCAGCTTTGGTCGCAGGCGAAGGAAACCGGTGGCAAGCCGACGCTCGGCATCACTGGCGTCTTCGGCTTCAAGGCAATCGCCATCGCCCTCGACGTGTACCGGCGCGATGTGTCGAACATCAAGCACGACATCAAGTGGGATGCGCTGGACTTCAACGGGGTTGACATCTTCGCCGATCCGCTCGCGCCTTCGGCTGCTGCGCAGAACTACATCGCGCTCGGACCGAACGCGGGTGCCGCAGGCAACACGAACTTGGTTGATGGCGTGGGATCGAACACGACCACGATCCAATACCAGACACCTCAGTTCACCAGCTTGACGACAGGCGGTGCCGTAACTGTGTCGCCGACCACTTCCGGTTTGCCTTCGAACGCTCTGATTCAGCCGTCCGAGGCGGTGTACTTCCTGGAGCCGGAAAGCTTCAAGCTGCGCACTACGGACAAGCCGGGATTCGACTTCGGCATTCGCCGGACGAAGCTCCCCTACAACGTGAGCATCGACGCGATCATGATGCGGCTGGGCACGAACCTGTATTGCTGCCAGCCGAGGCACAATAGCTACGCGTATGGCTTTACAGCATAAGGACTTACGCGCATAACGGGATACGATTTTTGGTTTTTGTACGAACAACGATTTCGAGTAGTCAAGGAGAATCACGATGCCATGGCTCAAAGCACTACCCACATGGTTGGCACTGAATAACGTCAACTCCAGTTCGCCATCGGAAATTACGGACGCCTATACCGGCCAACCGATCTTTGCGGGCGGGCTGAATCTCGGTGACTACACTGACTTCGACAACGATCAAGCTGCCGCGCACTCGTACACGACGAACGGCATCCTGTATGAGGGCCGGTACCGTTACGTCCAGGTTGACTCCGGCGCGACTGCCGCGTATGTGAAGACAGGCACAATTGGCTATGCTCGTTCGGGTAGCAACGTGAAGACCGCTGTCATCACCGCTGCTGGCTCGGGACAGACCAACGGAACCACCAATCTCAATGCCAACCCTGGAACGGGCGGCGGCTCTGGAGCAATCCTCAGCATCACCATCTCGGGGGGAGCGATCACTTCTGTGTCGGTCGTCAACGCCGGATTTGGCTACGTTTCACCGCCAACTTTCACAGTGGCGCAGGGCGGAACGCCCGGAACTGTGGCCGTTCAGCTTGGCAATTCCGTGAATCTCGTCACAAGCTACGATGTCGCCGTCAGCGCGAGCGCAGCACAAGCTGGCATCGGTACCGCTCGCCCGGTGGTTTTCTTGAACAGCATTACGCCAGGGAACTATGGCTTCGTTCAGGAACTTGGAACGGCAACGGTGCTTGGTGGCAGTTCATTCACCGACACAACAATCGGCGATTGGATCGATTCCACGACGAATGGAGTTGTCACTTCGAGAGCATCTACAAACTCTCCAGTTGGCAATACGGTTGGACGCGCCATCGATCTTCCAGTCCTCAGCAACCTGTTCAAGGTCATTTTGACTGGACCAACCGTTCAGGAATAAGGCGCATCGAGCAACTTCAGTAAGGAGCAGTCATGCAACTCGTCAAGTTTCTAAGCGGCTACCCGGACCTGATTGGAAGACGGCAGGCATTCGTCGGGGTATTCTCTGGACCTACCTCGTATACAGCCAGTGCGACTGCTCCTCTCACTGGAGGAGACACGCTGGTCATTCCTGGATACGAGAAGTACATCGACTCGATCACAGAAATATCAATCGATACTCTCGGCAACTATTTTGGAGTTGCGAAACCTTCGATTGCTGGTGCCAGAGCAACTTGGACGATTTTTTACTACAATGCCGCAACTGGAGCGATCATTCAGAATTTAACAGGCGGCAATTCAACTTTGACTACCGCGCAGTTTCTTGTCAGCGGATTCATGGGCGAGTACTAACGAAGAATTCAACGAGGTTCTATTCTCCCGGATAGGACGCAACAAGAAGCCTCTCGCGGGTCGATCTCGCGGGGGGCTTTTTGGTAGGGAAAACAAAAAGGCACAAGGAGACGGATATGCACAGACTTGGGAAATTGGCGAAGCTCCGGACCGATGGCGAGCATGAGAAGAAGGGAAAGAAGGTATCGGCCCACAACCCGAAGCACACAACCCTGAAGGTGGGAATCAAGAAGGCCCACAAGCGTCGCGGCTCGAAGAAGGCGATCTAAGGAAGCGGAGTGAGGCGTGTCAAGCGTAATCGGAGCGCGGGAAGCTGAGTGCGACTCGTTCGCCTATGCGAGCGGGAGCAGCGCCATCTCGCGCCTGAATTCCAGTATGTCGGAGGTCAGCTATGGCCTTCAATGAAATGATCCAGGAGATACTCGGAATACCGGGCATGAATCGTGGTCTCGCAGCCACAAAAATCAACGAAGCCTTCGCCAAAATACAGTCGGAAAATGTGTGGAGTTTTCAATGCCAGACAGGCGGCTTTTTGACGCCGGGGTTGCTTGGAAACAATGTCAGTTCTTTACTGAGTCCTGGAACAATTTCCGTCGTTCCATTCACCACGACAATCACCGCTGATGCTGTTGCCACCGCCGCATGGACCGCTCCAGTTCCCTATCCGCCGATCCTTACGCAACAACAGATTAGGATTCCGTATTTTTCTATCTATTCGATCATCGCGCAAGGGTCGGCACCGACAGTTGCGTATCTCACAATCAACACAGCGGGATCAGGACAAACGCCGGGATCGTATCTTGTCAATGGGTCTGGAGGCGGCGGAACTGGCGCTCAAGCGCTCATCACTGTAAATGCGAACGGCACAGTGATCCTTCCACCTGTAGTAGTGAATCAGGGATCGGGCTACACGTCCGCACCGACTTTCACGCTTGCGGCTGGTGGCACACCAGCTACGTTCACCGCAACGCTCAATGCGACTGTAACCATCGACCGCCCTTGGACCGACTTGCCGCAGGTGAATAGCAGCTACATGATCTACCAGTGCTACTACGCCATGCCGCCCGGATGGAAAAGACTTTTTGCGTTCACAGATTTGGTCAACAACAACGACATGAACTACTGGGGGAAGACGCAGCAAGACCTCGCGCGAGAAGACCCAGAACGCCAAATCTTCGATCAGCCCTATTATGTCGTTCCCTACCAAATGGACACTAGACAGGGGAGCGCGACCTATGGGCAGTTTTTGGTGGAATTGTGGCCGGGGCCGATCACTCAGCTTCCATACAGCTACCAAGTGCAGTGCAACTGGCCAGCGTTGAAACTTCCTACGGATACCGTGCCCTATCCGCTGAACGACGAGATCGTAAAGTTTAGGACGTACCAAATTTTGGCACTTTGGAAGGAGAGCCAGAAGGGCGACGACCAAGAACGCGGTTCCGGAGCGAATTGGCAGTTTTTATGGAAAGCGCACCAAGAGGAATACAGGGATCAACTGCGCGAATTGCGGATCATGGATCGTCACCTGATGGATTTGTATTTCCAGAAGGCTCGCCAAGAGATGCCTTTCGGCGGCGAACCATACGCAAACGTCAACGGGACCATCAACGTGGGCGGATTCAACGGATAAGGAGAACACATGCCAGCATATCCACAAGGCGGTCTCGCAAAGCTGCTTCGCGGCAACCAGCAAGGATTCATGTTCAACAACGAACTCGTCATTGTCGGAGAATTCAGCGTCGCGTTTCAATTGGAGAGGATCAGCCATTCCGCTTATCCGTGGGGTGCTTCGTTCGAAGCGATATTCTCCGCAAATCCTGGCACATTCGAGATAGACATTATGGGGGCCAACGTCGATCAGTTGGCGAACTACAATCTGCTCGGTAGCATCACAGCGACAAACAACGCGACTTCAGGGGCGTGGGTAGGTCGCTACGACATGGCTAGCAATCTTTGGCCGAAGTTCGTTCTCGGCTATATCAACAAGTTTCCTAGTTTCGCGACGGTACAAGTGACATTGCAGGCAACGCGATGATTTGTCCTGGATATCAATGGCAATCTCCAGTTTTGCTGAGTTGCCCGAGTTGCGGGACAGCAAATCCCAATCAGCTTCCTTGGTTGGCTAGCGCATTCTTTTTGGTCTCATGTTCAAATACGGCGTGTCCGAATTTCAAGGTTCCTCTTCTGGTAGAGAAGGCGAGTCTTACGGTCATAACGGTAAGTGAGTCGGGTGGAAAATGAGAAAGTTTCTGATTGTTGTTGGGTTGATGATTTGCGCTTCTGCTGCTATCGGACAGACGGCGGCGCTCCCAGTTTATGCATGTACTCTTCCGGGCGTGCAGTCTCTGACTTCTGGCTTGAAATCGAGCAACTATCTTCAGGGCGTGATTCCAGCTTGTACTGTCACGGTTTATCTGACAGGAACAACGACTATCCCCGCCACAACTCCCCAGACCCCCTTGACAGCGAATATAAATGGATCGATACCGCCGATCTACGCGGCTACAGGAGTTGGGTACGATGTAACATTCAGCGGCGGTCAGAGCAATCCAAGCTGCACGACGGCACCAAACTGCTACACGACGCCTTATACGCTCACCGATGTTCAAGTGGGAGGAAGCGGTGGTGGTGGTGGAGGTAGCATCATTCCGTCAAACGCAGTCTTCGTCTTTGCTGGGATTTCCGTGTTCGACGATGATCCGCACGTTCTTTCTCCGCCAATAGCAATCTCCTCCTACACAGCGCCGGTTAGTGAAATTGTCACCGTGCATACGACAGGAGCTCACGGGTTTAGCATAGGTGATTGGGTGAGCATGAGGTTTGCCGGAGGATGGCCAGCGCCAACCACCGCGTTCCCTAACGGAACTCTTGGCTCCGATTTCAGAGTCCTATCGAGTGGTTTTTCCTCAACCTCATTCCAAATCAACATCGGAGTTCTGCCTGGAGTCTCTGCCTGTTCCTCTTCCTGCGCAAATGTCTATTCCGCGATGCCCTACTGGCCTTTTCAAACGATGCAGCAGCCAGGAATTCCGTCAGGAGCTATCGGAACCGTCAAGGTTGCCCTGATGGATTTGGGTAACTTGGCAACCAATTATTCCTCTGTGCTCCATCCGTGGAGTTCGGCAGTTCTCGGCGTCCCTGTATATTTGATTATCGCGAACCAAATCGATGACGCCGGTAACTGCATAAGTCCCGCCACGACAGAGGCGAGCTATCAATCCATTTTTTCCCAAGCTCATGCCGATGGAGATATAGTCGTTGCGGCCACATCAAACGCAACCCAACTATCCCAACTCTTCTGCAATACAGCCCTACAATACTGGTTCACCGTTCAGCAATGGTTACCTCTCCAGGGCAAGACGGCAGTCAGCGGTACTGCGACGTGGGATATACTCACGGACATCAACGCTGTTGTAAACGATGGAGCAAACTCCAGTCTAGTCGCGGGTAACTCTGGACTGGCACCCGCAGGCGCTCGATTGGCATCGATGCGTCTAGGTTCTGATTTGGTTGCTGGTAGTGGTATACCGGGGAATCGCTGGGGATGGTGGTATGGGCAAGAACCTGCCGCCTCGGGCTCTAATTTCAACGGCTATATGTTCACGCCATCTGTTGATGGTCCTAACACATTTGCCATCACCGATGCGGCACAATCAGAATACGCGCTGGAAATAGATACTATGCACCATCCAGGTTACGTTTATCTAGGGAATGCGATATCGTATGGCTCTAACTTATATGTGAGTGCTTATGGTCACAGTCACTTTGGGCCAGTACTTGTGGTGCAAGATACTGATTCCTCACCTATTACACCATCGAAAAAAGAGGTGTACATAACAGATCCGTTCTCGCCAACTGGAAACAGTGCAAACAACAGTATCATAGAATCCATTGGTGCGTCTGGCGCGCCATCTGTAGATAACAGAGTTACTACTACGGCGGGGGAAGGTTTTGATTTTGGCTATAACTACAACTCAAACTCGGTTTTTACCGTGAATTCCGCGTTCATCAACCTCTGGGGCGACGCTTACGATAGCCTGCACGCCGCGTGGAATGGAAGTCTATGTGTACACGTGAACCCTATCGAGGCAGGAAGCGGCCAGCAGGGATGCCCCGGCGCCGGCGTGTTTTCGGTGGGCACGACCGCCCAGATGCAAGTAGATGGCAGCGGCAACACAACCGTCCAGACCGTCGCACCGGCATCGGCAAGGCGCGGGACTTTCACATGTACGGGCGGCGGAAATATTCTTATCTCAAACTCGAATTTTGTCACGGGCTCTGATGTGACTGTGACAATGGAAACATCCGGAGGTACACCAGCGCAGCCGTTTATGAACACACCGTCAAGCGGCGTCAGCTTCAAGGAGCAGTGCGGTGCGTCGGATACCAGCACTTATCGTTACACAATTTGGAATTAGGAGAAATCGATGAAACATCTCACAATTTTCGCCCTGCTTCTCGCGTTTGCCGGGTGCCGCGCCGGAAGTCAAGTCACCTCGCCGCCTGTCTTCGGATGCAACGCGGCTGGTTCGTATGCGCCGATCAATCCGCCAACGGTGAACTCTTCGGGGCAGATCACCGCTCCGGCCTCCGTGACGGCAACTACATTCGTTTGGACCCCGACGCCGGGAACCTACTGCGTGCTGGTGCAGGCCGTGGGCCTCGTAGCAGGGAGTTCGCCAGCGCTCTACAAGGAGAGCGGCCCGTCGAACGTCGTGCAGGTCACGATCCCGAGCGGAGACCAAGCTACGTTCACGTTCACCGCATCGGCTCCGACCACGCAGTTCCCCGGCCCTTTCACGTACGTGCTGAGTAGTGCGCCCGCCTCCGCAATCACACCGCCGACTGCGCCGACTCTGGCTGCACCTACGGTGGCCGTGGGAGCGATTGATAAGCCAGCTACGGCAGACGTGTTGGCGATGGTAGCAACCAAGCTCGATGTCCGCGTAAGCAGGAAGAGGTGAGCCAAGTGGAGACGCGGTGGGATGGAATGGGGTAACAACAGAACCGTACGGAGGTAAAGCGATGGAAACTGAAATCAGAGGATTTCTGAAAGTGGAAGACTTCGAAGCACTGAAGACTGTATCGATTGTCGATTCAGAGGGACGCGGTTTCGATCTTCGAGAACTTTGGCCGCTGCGCGGGAAATTTATCAAGCTTACAATCACCATCACCCGTCCAGACGAAGTGTAAGAAATGCAATGTGCGTCAATAACTTGGGAGGATGTGGTGGACAAACGGGCCATGCAAATACCGGAGTGGGTCAGATGGTTGTTGGGATCGTTGGGCAGTGCTCTGGTGACTACTGCGATGCTCGCCTCTTATCTCACCGCAAGATTCACCACAATTGACGATGACCTCAAGGCGCTGCATAACGAGCAAGGGCAACTCCATCAGGCAGACCAGAACATCATGGATCAGCATGGCCTGCTCGCTCACCAGATCACCCAGGTCCAAGAACAGATCATCGTTCTCGCAACGATCCTCCACGCAGAGCACCCGGATAAGGTGCCAATTCCCGCAACAGGGGATCATGACGGATTTGTAGCAAAGTAAGACCAGCCAGAAAGTGCAGTAATCGCGCCGTAGAATCGGACCGGGCTGGATTCTAGATACTTTGAGGGCCTTGGTGGGCGATGCCGAACCATGATTGTGACGCCAGTTCGAATGGTTGCCGAGTAGGCATCAAAGCTGATGAATGGGGGAAATTGAAGGGAGAGCACGAGAGGCTAATGCACACTGTATTCGCCGATAACGGAGAAAAGGGACTCGCCTCAATGTTCCGCGAGTTCATGCTGGAGCAGAAGCTTGAGAGAGCCTCGCGTGCTCAGCATAAGAAGGAATCTGAAGAAAAAGAAGAAATCGAGAGGAAGGCAAGGGAAGCGAAGGAAGCCGCCAAAGATCGTAAGCTCAACCGCAGCAACACCGTCATTGCGGCTCTGATGCTGGTTTTAGCGATCATCAGTGCCGTGTACGTCGCTCTCGAATTTAATCGGCAAAAGCAGGAGCATCTACTCCACTTTCCCAAGATTTTCCACACATCGGAAACTGATCCGGTTTTAGCGCGGGTCAAGCCGCAAACGCAAGACGCCGATGGAGCAACACCGGCCAACGAGACAACACACTACGGGAGGTAGTAAATGGGAGTTCCCGAAGGACCAAATCCTTTTCCGTGTGGGGGTCCAGGCCAACAAGCCTGCCCACCGCAGCCAGCGCTAGACAGCGCCGTACGAGCCATTATCGCGGCTGGAAACGATCCTGTTGCGGTCGAGATCATCCTCCGCAATGCCATTTTGGAGCATGGACAAAATGTTTATCAGGCGGCGAAAAAAGAGGTAGCATAGAACCAGCGCGGGCGTCAGATAGGCGAGAAGCTCGCGGAATGGACTTTTGCTCAGTCTGGGGTCCGCGCTGCAAGAGAGGCAAGCATGAACTGGCAATCTTTTCTCAAGAACTGGAAAACAACTGCTTCGGCAATTCTCACCGCAACACTCGTAACGTCCGTCGCTCTCCTTACCTATCCCCCGATTCAGGCGCATCCCCAATGGGTCATTTGGTTGGGCGGAGTGCAGATCGTGGTGAAGGTGTGGATCGGGCTAATTCAAAAGGATGCAAAGGACCCGCAAGCGCAACAGATTATGGCCTTAGGTGGTGCTGTGAATAACGCAGCGCCAGTGCCGACGACCGAGAAATAGAGCCCAATGTTAGAACCGATCATGTTCACCAAGAGAGAAGCTCAGGTAGTGGATGCTCTCTTCAGGACCGGAAACTTCAAATCCGCCGCCGAATCGCTAGGCATCGGACATGCTCTTCTGAGGCGGCATCTTCGGAACATCTACCACAAGGCCGGAGCTAGTTCGGCAGTCGATCTGGTTGCCATGGCATATCGCAATGGTGGCTTTTTGTACTGAAAGGACTTTATGATTCTCCATCTTACCCCGGATCAATTCTCTTCGGTTAAGGGCGCGCTTTCGGTGGCACCCGGCCTCACGCTTACGATGGCGAACGAAAACACTGGAACCTTGACAACTCCCGATGTTGAGCTTGCCTGCGATTACGATGGAGTTTCAGCAATCAATGTGACGGTCGTCAAAAGGCGTTCACTGGCCGCTAAGTTCGCTCCCGAAAGCGTGATCGACGAGCACATCGCGGACATGTTCAACCAGTACCTGCAAAAACAGTAAGGGGCAAGCCCATGAACGTTTTCGTCGAGATTGGCGAGGGGATCGAAATTGAAGCCAAGGACGCGCTGAAATTCTTCGAGGAATTCGGCAAAGATGTTGAAGCCGCTTTTTCTCCGCAAGCCATGCTCGCTCTGGCTGTTCTCGCTGGCTCCTTGGCCCCAGTGGTTGCCGATGCGACCGCTGCCGCAGCTAGTGACGGATTGAATGTTCCCATGGATGTCGAAACGACGGAACTGCTGATCCAGACGTGGCCGCTGTTCATGAATTGGGTCAAGACTCTCAAGATTCGCCCCGCTTCAACTTCAACCACACCGAAAGGATTATCCTCATGAAGTATTTGAACGTAGTCATCGTTGGTCTGTTGTGCTCCGCCCTGCTGGTACTCCCGGTCGGATGTTCTGTGTCCCAAGCCAAGATCAACACCGTCGTGACCGATATCTCGACTTGGACGCCAGTCATCGCCGCCGATGCCACCGCTTTATTGACAGATATCGCCTCCTTCGCGCCCGCCGATGCTGCGACAATTCAGAACGCCGTGACCGTCATCAATTCCGATTCGACGGCGCTGACCGCTCTATGCAAGCAATACCTCGCCGCGCCATCGCCAACATTGATGACACAGATCGCTGCGCTGATAGGCACCCTGGCCACCACTGACCGTGACGCGATGCTGGCCGTCCTGCAAGTGAAGAACCCGCAAAGTCAGGCGACAGCAAAGGGCATCCTGACGACGATTGCAACGGCTGTCACGATTCTTTCCGGCTACTTGCAGTCGGTGAACGTGCAGCCTTCCGCGAGCACCACCGCCGCGCTTGAACAACTCAAGCTGTACGTTGACCGAGCACCTATGGAGCGGGCGCTGGCGCAATTGAAGGCGCAGCACGTGGCACCACAGTACGTCACGCTGGCGCAATTGGGCTACTAACTAAGTTTGCGCGGGCGCTCGTGAGGAACGACTAATAATCGACCCTTCCACGGCACGGAAAATGAGAGGCTTCCGGCCCGCGCAATTTAGGAGTGAACAATGCAAGTCTCGGCAACAGGCGTTCTCTTCATTGAGGAGAATGAGAGCTTCACGTCCACAGTCAAAGGCGATACCGGGGGGAAGCAAAAGATCGGCTACGGCCACGATCTCCTGCCCGGTGAGGCTTTTCCGAATGGCATAAGCGAGGAACAGGCTGAAGTGCTTCTGCTTCGCGACCTGATTTCAGTCGAAGAAACCCTGAATACGCTTGTTCCCTCAACATGCACGCAGAATCAGTTTGACGCCCTGGCTGACTTCACGTACGAATGCGGTACCGAAGCCCTCAAGCAGCTTATGGCGCACGGCTGGAGCCAAGTGACGGTGCAGCTACCCCGCTGGGTTCACGCGCGCGTACATGGCGTGGAGCAGGTCCTTCCGGGAATGGTCACACGCCGGGAGAAGGATGTTGCTCTTTTCAACAACCCAAATCAGCCGATGACGGCGGCGTGAGGAGCGTGCGATGCCAGCATCTGAGGTCATGGAAGATTTCAGGGAACACAAATTGCACTCGGGTCGAGGTGGAAAGATCGTTCGGAAGAAAAAGCAGGCGAAAGCAATTTTACTTAGCTACTTGAGGTCTGAGGGGAAGCTTGGACCTAAAAAGCGGAAAAAGAAATCAGCCCATAGAAAACGTGTTTCCGCAAAGAGGTGATCCGTGCCGATAACAAGCACATCCCTTAAGGTCGGGCACAAGGGACGATACGAAAAGAAATGCTCTACATGCAGCGTAAAATTCGTAGCAACTTATCCATCTGTCCAGTTGTGCGCGGCATGTAAATGCAGGCAGGTATTTTGGGGTAAATACACACAGCGGCTGCACCAGAGGAATTTGTGGAGGTCTGATGTGGATAAAAGCCGAGAAAGAGCAAGAAGGGAAGCGCGTGCGTGGAGAGCCAAACTGAAACGAGAAATGGTCGATGCCTATGGCGGAAAATGCGCCTGTTGTGGGGAGACTCAGATCGAGTTTTTGACAATTGACCACGTGAACGGCAACGGAGCAGAAGAGCGGAAAGCGGCAGCGGCTGGCTCTGGAACAAAAAGTCTACGGGGATGGGCAGGATCGCCATTCTATGATTGGCTGCGAAAACAGGGATGGCCGCAAAATGGATACCAAATACTCTGCTTTAACTGCAATTGCGCTAAACGGCAAAACGGAGAATGCCCGCACAAGCTTTTGGCTTTGGTACACGCAGCATAGATTGGGGTCCTCGGAAGAATAAGGGCAAGAAAACGTCCAAGAAACGGGTATCGTCAAAGCGCTGATTTTACGTGACAACCCGTTGAAGATGGGGTATAAAGGGGCAGCAAGCAATGCGCCTTCCCGAGTTTTCGGGGAATAAGCAGCGGCTTCTGGCTGAAAAGCTGGAGCCGCTGTCGCCGTTTTGGAGAGAACATGGCAACTAAAAAGCACCACAAGAAGCGGAAGAAGGGCCACCTGTTTGGGAAGCCTTCTGGCGAAATTGTGAAGCATCCCGGCAGTTTAACTAAGGCGGCTGAGAAGCACGGAAAGTCGACCGCCGAAGAGGCGAAGGAAGAGAGCCACAGCCCCGACAAGAAGATCGCTGCGCGTGGCCGTCTCGCGCTCCGCTTCATGGGCAAGGCCAAGCACGGCAACATCAAGAAGAAGGGCAAGAAGAGACATTCTCAGAAGCGCGTGAGCGCGAAGTAGGGGAAAATGGCACAGAGCGCAGCGCAACCGATTATCGATTGGCGGGATAAGCTGGTGTCGCTATACCAGCAGGCTCAAGATTGGGCAAAGCCTTCTGTCAAAAAACGCCCTGCCACAGCCAAGGAACTCGGATGGGCCGACCAGACGAACATGAGGAAGGTCTCTTCGGACAACACCAAGTCGACACCTCAGAAAAAAGCGGTTGCAAAAAAGCCCGTCGCTCGTAAGAGGGTTTCCGGGAAGTAACGAGGGGCATCATGTACAACGAAGTCGATTCCACGAATCTTGAGTCCACGAAGGCCAACCGGAAAAAGGTGTCGACGCCGCGCTGGGGCGGCGCGGATAGCGCGCTGATGACGAAACCGAAGGGCAAGAAAAAGAGAAGCGCGCGCAAAAAAGTGACGGTCAAGTAAGGAGATCGCGATGGCGAAGAAGCGGAAGAAGAAATCCTCGGGTGATATGGCGGCTCCCTGTTCGCCTCCCACGTGCACCGAGCGCAGCGCGGATGCGGGAATAAGAGAAGTCGAGAACGGATACATCGTCCGCGTGAGCAGCGAGGGGCTCGGCAAAGGGAAGAACCGCAACTACGAGTCGAAGACTTTCATCGCGACCGATCATCCTAGCGCATTGAGAATTGCCTCTCAGGGCTTCGGTGCTCTCGCCAAGAAAGTCGGCAAGGGGAAAAAGGGCGGCTCGAAGAAGAGAGTCTCAACGAAGCGCAGCTAAGATGAGCAAATGGGAAGCTACAGTTGGATTAATTTCGTTACTGCCCGACAGCAGTTGGCTGCTCGGCTCGCTGATCCGACGCTCACTTTCTGGAGTGACAGCGAACTGAAGTTTTATGTTCAACAGGCACTCCGTCAGTTCAATGTTCTTACCTTCACATGGAAGACGAATTTCAGCTTCACCTCGTCAAACCTCTGGAATTCCCTAGCTCTCCTCACCGGTTCTCCGCGCCAGCGCACTCTCACCGACACGTACGCCTACACCGAACTTGAGTATATGCTGCTTGAGCCAGCAACCGGTGGAACGTGGAGTGGGACGACGCAATTCTCGATCTCCGATCTTTCGCAGGCTTTGCAGCGCCGCCGCGACGAAATGATTCAAGTATCGAATTGCAATCAGGCGCTTCTGCAACCGATTGCGCTCACTCCCAACACGATCAGCACAACGCTTGCTGATACGACAATCGATGTGGCCAGAGTGCGCTATCTCGCGCTTCAGGTGACCACGACCGGCACGGCAGCACTCGGTAATTCTGCAATCACAGTCGGATCGACTTCGGGAATTGTTGCCGGTCAACTCATCACGGGAACGGGCATTCCATACCCGACAATCGTGACACGCGTAGGTTCTGGATCAGTCTCGATCTCGCAGCCTACGACCGGATCGGTTTCCGGGAACGTTCAGCTTTTTGTTCCAAACACGCTCTACAGAGACGACACGGTCGCACAAGAATTTTACGAATCGCCTCTGTACCAGCAGAATCCTGGCACCCCCACGACTTTCAGTCTGTCATCCGAGCCGCCGCTTTCATGGATCGTCGATGTTCCACCTGCTCAACCGGGTAACTACGAAGCAGTCATCCTTGAATCAGGGACGGCCTTTGCGCCGCCCACAGCCACGCTTCTAGGCA
>Ga0335078_10008544_pt1 | contig 15234 bp, 13 predicted proteins | sample Lox_Sample_32_FD_206711 | JGI IMG/M metagenome (GOLD analysis project Ga0335078, IMG submission 206711) | Soil microbial communities from Loxahatchee National Wildlife Refuge, Florida, United States - Lox_Sample_3.2 | ecosystem: Environmental > Terrestrial > Soil > Wetlands | place: USA... | reverse complement strand
ACCATCGTGTCTTACGGACACTGGTCATACGGACGCCGGTGCTGCGGCCGCCGAGGGCGCCGATCCCGCATCGCCGGGTTCCTGGCCGCCCTCACAGCGGCCGCGCTCGCGGTCACCGCCTGCTCGGGCACCCGGCCACCGGCGGGCCCGCACCCGGTGACGCCCCCGGACCCGCTGGCGGCCCGGACGCACGCCCCGGCCGCGGCGACCGTGGTGCTGCCGGCCACGTCGGCCGACGGGCTGACCGCCGGGGTCGCCCGGCAGCTTTTCCAGTCCGCCCCGGTCGTGGTGGTCAGCGCGGACACCCCGGCCGCGGTGGCGGCGGCCGCCGCTGACGCCCGGCGGTTCGCCGCGCCGCTGCTGCTGGCCGGCGCGGCCGCGGCGAAGGTGGGCACCGATGCCGACCGCTCCGCGCCGCCGCAGAACCCGCCTGCGTCCGGCGCCGCGGCATCCCGGGGTGGCCCGCCGGCGCAGAGCACGCAGAGCACCGTGGCCGCCCGGCCGGCCCGGTACACCCGGGCGGGCGCCAGCCCGCCGCCGACGCCCCGCCCCGCCCCCGCCGCCGGGGCATCGCCGCCGGTGCGGGCTCCGGCGCCCGCCCGCGCCGCCGTGCCATCCAGCCCGATCACGCCCGCGCTGCGCACCGAGATCAGCAGCCTGCACCCGCGCGACGTGCTGGCGGTGGGGATGCCGGCGACTGCGGTGGCGGGCCGGCTGCCCGGCCTGGACGTGACCGGGACTCCCGGCGCGCTGCCCGCGACGGCCGCACCGCGGCCGCTCAGCCACGTCGCGGTCCTCGTCCCGGCCGGTGACCCCGCGGTGGCGGCGGCGGTGACGGCGACGGCGCAGGCCGCCGGAGCGGTCGCGATCCCGGTGCAGGGCAGCGACCCGCGGGCCGACCCGGCCGCGATCAGCGCGCTCGCGGCGGCGAAGCCCGCCGACGTGGTGGCGGCGGGGCCGGGTTTCGGGCCGCCCGGCACGCTCGCCTACCGGATGGCGGTCGCCGCCACCGGCGTGCAGCTGCCCGGCGGTGGCCAGCTCGTCTTCCCGGGTCACCGGCTTGTCGCGCTGTACGGCAACCCGGAATCCCCCGCCCTGGGAGCGCTCGGCCAGCAGGATCTGCCGGCCGCCATCGCCCGGGCGAGGCAGATGGCCGCGCTGTACCGGCCGCTGAGCAGCCTGCCCGTGGTCCCGGCCTTCGAGATCATCGCCACGGTGGCGCTGGGTGCCCCCGGCCCGGAAGGTACCTACTCGGCGATAACCAGCCTGGCCACGCTGCGCCCCTGGGTGAGCGCGGCGACCGCCGCCGGGTTCTACGTCGTTCTGGACCTGCAGCCCGGCCGGGCCAGCCTGCTCGACCAGGCCAAGATGTACGAGCCGCTGCTGGCGATGCCCAACGTGGGGCTCGCCCTCGACTCGGAGTGGAAGCTGCAGCCCGGCCAGCTCCCGCTGCACCAGATCGGCAGCGTCAGCATCGGTGAGGTCAACGGCGTGGCCCGCTGGCTGGCCGGCCTCACCGCCGGGCTGCATCTGCCGCAGAAGCTGCTGGTCCTGCACCAGTTCCGGCTGTCGATGATCCAGAACGAGCTGGACCTCGACACCGGCAACGACGACCTGGCGATCGTGGTGCACATGGACGGGCAGGGCACCCCCGGGGTGAAGCAGGAAACCTGGAACGCGGTCACCGGCGCCGCCCCGCACGGCGTCTATTTCGGGTGGAAGAACTTCTTCGTCAAGGACCACCCGATGCTGGACCCGCAGGAAACGATGAGCAAGGTCCCGGCGCCGGTGATGATCTCCTACCAGTGACCGCCGCTACGGGACGTCGGTGAACGGCTGCATCATGTCGTTGTCCTCATGCTCGACGATGTGGCAGTGGTAGACGTAGCTCTGCGGGGCCGTCACGCCCGACGGCAGCTCGATCGTGGCCCGGACCGTAGTGAAGTAGCCGGGGTTGCACGCGGTGGTGTCCTTGAAGCCGTGCTCGCCCGGGGTGGGCGGCTCCATCGGCCCGGTCGCCCACGGCGCCGGGTCGATCCCGCCGGCACGCCGTCCGGCCCGGCGCTGGCCTCCTGGTACGCAGCGACGTCGAACGGGGTCCGGCCGATAACCTGGTGATTGAACAGGTGCGCCGGTCCCACATGCCGCCTTCCGCGCCGATCTGCCAGATGCCTGCGCCGGGCATGCCCAGGCTCATGATCCGCGCGTTGCACCCGTTCAGCAGCCGGAACCGGTACAGCTGCGGCTCGACCTCCAGGTACGGCCAGACTTTCCCGTTGACCAGCATCGTGTCGCCGAAGTACTCGCCGATCCAGGTAACCCCGGGGATGTCGCTGACCGGGTACAGGAAGGTACCGTCCGCATTGAACTGGCGGTCCTGGATGACCAGCGGGATCTCGTAGGCCCCGCCCGGTATGCCGATCGGGTTGGGCTCCTGGCCGGTGTCGTATTCGTCGCGCAGGGATGTACGCGCCGGCCAGGCCAGCGAACACGTTCAGCCGGGTCGCGCCCATCGCGTGATCGTGGAACCACATGGTCCGCGCCGACTGCTGCGGCGCCTGGTTCGGGTAGCTCACGGTCTGCGCCTGGCCTGGCCCGAAGCCGTCCGGGGTGACGAGCGGGTTGCCGTCGTCGGCCGCCGCGACGAAGGCGCCGTGCAGGTGGGTCAGGAACCGCACCTGGTTCCCCAGCGGCGTCAGCCGGGTGTCCACCGGGATCCAGGACGGGTACCTCGTGGTGGCGGACGGCAACACGATCGAGTTCGCCAATCCCGCCGCGTACGCACCGGACTTCGGCCGGATTGTCGTGGCCGCCGCCCCCGGCCGAGGTCCCTATACCATTGCTGCCGCCAACCCGCTACCATTCCGGGCCGGTCGGCTTCTTTTTCTGTTCAGCCGCGGAAGGCTAGCCTGTCCGGGAATTGGAAGGGAGCATGGCCATAAGACCTGGGCAACGTTGCCCCCACCATGCTGAAAGGAGGGCCGACATGACGGATCCCAGCGTCCTGGGGATCGTGCTCGCCGGTGGCGCGGGTACGCGCCTCAGCCCGCTGACGGCCGACCGCGCCAAGCCGGCGGTCCCGTTTGGCGGCCTCTACCGGCTCATCGACTTCGCGCTGTCAAACCTGGTCAACGGCGGAATCCGGAAGATCTGCGTGCTCACCCAGTACAAGAGCCATAGCCTCGACCGGCACATCTCCACCACATGGCGGATGAGCGCCCTGCTCGGCAACTACGTCACCCCGGTCCCGGCTCAGCAGCGGCTGGGCCCGCAGTGGTACACCGGCTCGGCGGACGCCATCTACCAGTCGATGAACCTCATCAACGACGAGCAGCCGGACCACGTCATCGTCTTCGGCGCTGACCACGTGTACCGGATGGACCCGTCGCAGATGATCCAGCAGCACATCGAGCACGGGGCCGGGGTGACCGTGGCCTCGATCCCGGTGCCGCGCGCCGAGGCCACCGATTTCGGCGTGGTGGGGGTGGGCAAGGATGGCCGGACCGTGGAGGCGTTCCTGGAAAAGCCCGCCGACCCGCCGGGTATCCCGGGCAGCCCGGACCTGGCGTACGCGTCGATGGGCAACTACGTGTTCGACACCAACGTGCTCGTCGACGCGCTGCGCAAGGACGCGGCCGATGACTCCAGCCGTCACGACATGGGCGGGAACATTGTGCCGATGCTGGTCCGCGACGGATCCGCGCACGCCTATGACTTCCTGAGCAACAAGATCCCGGGCGCGGCGGCGGGCGACGTCCCCTACTGGCGCGACGTCGGCACGCTCGACTCCTACTTTGACGCGCACATGGACCTGTGCGCGATCCAGCCGCTTTTCAACCTGTACAACGACCGCTGGCCGATCCTCACCTCCGTGCCCTCGCTGCCCCCGGTGAAGTTCGTGCACGAGTCCGGCGACCGGGTCGGCCGCGCGGTGAACAGCCTGGTCAGCAACGGCGTGATCGTGTCCGGCGGGCTGGTGCGCGAATCGGTGCTGTCCCCGGGCGTGCGGGTCAACAGCTGGGCGTCGGTGGAGCGCGCGGTCGTCATGCACAACGTCACCGTGGGCCGGCACGCCGTGGTCCGGAACGCGATCCTGGACAAGAACGTCGAGATCCCCGAGGGCGTGATGGTGGGCGTGGACAACGAACACGACCGGGCGCGCGGCTTCGTGGTGTCCGCGGGTGGCGTGACGGTGGTCGGCAAGGGCCAGGCGGTGGCACCATGACGACCGCCAGCCCCGGCCCGGATCCGGTCACGGCCCTGGTCGCCGGGCCGGCCCAGCCGGAAGCGGCCGCGAGCCGGCTGCGGGTGGCGCTGCTCACCCGCGAGTACCCGCCCGAGGTCTACGGCGGCGCGGGCGTGCACGTCACGTACCTGGCCCGGGAGCTGGCCAACCTGGTCGATCTCACCGTGCACTGCCAGGGCAAGGACCGCCCGGACGCGGTCGCGCACCGGCCATGGGAGCTGCTCGCCGACGCCAATCAGGCCCTCCAGACGATCTCGGCCGACCTGTCCATGGCGGCCGGCGTGGCAGGCGCCGACCTGGTGCATTCGCACACCTGGTACGCCAACCTGGGCGGTCATCTGGCGTCGCTGCTGTACGGCATCCCGCACGTGATGACCATGCACTCGCTGGAGCCGCTGCGGCCGTGGAAGGCTGAGCAGCTCGGCGGGGGGTATGCGCTGTCGTCCTGGTGCGAGCGGGTGTCCGCCACCGCCGCAGCCGCCGTGATCGCCGTGTCCGACGGCATGCGCGCGGACATCCTCGCCGCCTGCCCGGAGGTTGATCCGCGGCGGGTCCGGGTGATCCGCAACGGCATCGACACGGATGAGTACGCCCCGGACCCCTCGATCGAGGTGGTGGAGCGGCACGGCATCGACCCGTCCCGGCCGTACGTGATCTTCGTGGGCCGGATCACCCGGCAGAAGGGCGTCCCGGTGCTGCTGCGCGCGGCAGCACGGCTGGATCCGGTGGCGCAGCTCGTGCTGTGCGCCGGCCAGGCGGACACCCCGGAGCTCCTGGAGGAGGTGACCGGGCTGGCCGGCGGGCTGCGCGCGAACCGGTCCGGGGTGGTGTGGATCCCGGAGATGCTGCCCAAGCAGGACGTCATCCAGCTGCTGACGCACGCCACCGTGTTCGCCTGCCCGTCGCTGTATGAGCCGCTGGGGATCGTCAACCTGGAGGCGATGGCGTGCGGCACCGCCGTGGTCGGCTCCCGGGTGGGCGGCATCCCCGAGGTCGTCGCGGACGGCACCAGCGGGCTGCTGGTGCCGCCCGACGACCCGCCCGCGCTGGCCAGCGCGCTGAACCGGCTGGTCCGTGACCCCGGCGAGGCCGCGGCGATGGGGCGGGCGGGCCGGGCCCGGGCCGTCTCGGAATTCGGCTGGCAGGCGATAGCCGAGCAGACCGCGGCGCTCTACTCCGAGCTGGTGTCGGCGTCCAGCAGCTGACCGCCGCCGGTGTCCCGGCCAGGGGCCGCCGGCGTCCCGGCCAGGGACAGCTGCCTGGCGCTTCCTCCGCGGGCCGGGCCTGGTCGGGGGTGACCCGGCTGCGCGAGATCATCGAGCCGAATTCGGCGGCCTGGTCTCCGCGCGCGACCGCGACGACATCACCGCCGAGGCCGCGCGCGTGCTGGCCTTCGCCGCCCCCGAAACCACCCACGACGTCCGCTTCGCCCCGCTTGGCTAGCCGAGCCCCGGCCCCCCTGATCGGGGGTCCACCATCCGGCGGCCCGACCATGCCGCTGACCCGCGCCTCCGTCAGGTCGTCGGCCGGGCAGACGCGGCCTGATGCGGCGCTAGCTCTGCGGGTTGATCGCGACGCCGGCCTCCGTGGTGTAGACGAGGAACGTCAGCGACTCCTGGAAGTACAGCTCGACGCTCGCCGCGTCGTGGGACAGGTAGCCGATCGACAGGTCCTGGCCCAGGCTGAGCGTGTAGTCCCCGCCCCGGGAGGACAGCAGGAACGCCCCGTCGATGGCCGGCGCCCACAGGATCTCCCCGTCGAACAGCCGGTCGATCTGGTGCCGGATGGGGTATCCGTCGTTGGTGGTGACGCTGATCGCGTCGTAGGCGCCGGTGCTGAGCGCGAGCGAGTACGGGCCGCCGACGCCGGCCAGCCGCAGCGCGGTCAGCGCGTCGATGATGATGTCGGGATAGTCCTGCGGGTCGGCGGGCAGGGCCAGCGGCGGGTTCGAGGTGGCGGCGCGGATCCCGGTGATGCCGGCCGCGGGGTATCCCTCGAACACCGCGCGATCCTCCGCGTAGGCGATGTTCTTCGCGGCGTCCTTCAGCGGCTGCCAGTCCGAGTCCTGCGCGCCGCGTTCCACGTCGTCGATGGCCTCACGGCTCAGCGTGAACGGCACCCGCAGCCGGACCAGGGGCTGGGCCTGCCGGAGGTGCGCGGTGACCCCGGCCGCCGGCGGGTCGGCCGGGGCGAGGTGCCCGGTGCTGACCGCGGCGAGGGTGGTACCGCCCGGGCCGTCCACGTCCGCGATCCGGCGCCCGGCCACGTAGGTGCTGAAGGTCCGCCGGGCTTCTTCCTCGATGCTGGCCCACGCGGCATCGGTGATGGGCGCAAGCTCGCGATAAAGGTTGTTCATTGCGCGGTGCTCCTCTTCAGGCCGCCGATACCGAGTGAACCGGGAGACGGGGATGATGCGCCGGACCCGGATGATCCGGGCGGGTCAGGTGCGCCGGGCGGGTCGTCGAGGAAGCCTGCCGACGGCGCGAAGAACAGGGTGCCGGTCGCCGCCGTGGAAAAGTCCAGGATGCGGTCGTAGGTGCCGGGCGGGTCGCCGATGAACATGTTCTCCAGCATCCGCTCGGTGACGCTCACGCTGGCCGCGTAGCCGATGTAGTACGTGCCGAACTCACCGCTCCCGGCCGACCCGAACGGCATGTTGGCCCGCACGATCTGCCGCTCGGTGCCGTCCGGATCGGTGATCGTGTTCAGCGCGACGTGCGAGCTGGCCGGCTTGACGTCGTCCGGCAGCTCGATGTCGGCCAGCTTGGTGCGGCCCACCGCGCGTTCCTGCTCCTCGACGGTCAGAGCGTTCCAGGCGTCCATGTTGTGCAGGTACTTCTGCACGATGACGTAGCTGCCGCCGGCGAAGTCCGGGTCCTCGGCGCCGACCAGGGCCGCGGCCGCGCCGGCCCGGCCGCCCGGGCTCTCGGTGCCGTCCACGAAGCCGAGCAGGTCGCGCTCGTCGAAGTACCGGAACCCGTGTACCTCGTCCTGTACGGTCGCGGCCCCGGCGAGCCGGTTCATCACCTGGGTGGCGAACTCGAAGCATAGGTCCATCTGGCTGGCCCGCAGATGGAAGAGCAGGTCACCGGGGGTGGCGACGGCGTGGTGCCGTTCCCCGCGCAGCGCACGGAACGGGTGCAGCTCGGCCGGCCGCGGCCCGCTGAACAGCCGGTCCCAGGCAGCTGACCCGATGGCGGCGACGCACGCCAGCTCCGCGTCCGGGATACGGAAGCCGACCGACCGCTGCAGCGCGGCCACGTCCGCGAGCAGGTCCCGCGCGGCCGCTTCACCGCCCGGGTCGATGGTCAGCACAAGGAAGATCGCCGCGGTCCGGAGCGGCGTGACGACCGGCTGCGGCTCGGGCGACGGCTGCGGCGCTGCTGTCATCGCGTCCGGCTTTCTCCTCGGCTGTGACGTGGGCATCTTTGCTCGGAAAGAGTCAGGCTTTCCGCAGGAATCGGCAGGCTTTTCCGCAAGCCCAAGCTTGCCACAGCCGCCACAGCCGATCTGGGGCGGGGCGGCTGCCCGGTCACGAGCCGGAACGGGCGATCGCGCGCATGGCCGCCGCGGTCTGCTGGTCCGCCGGATGGTTATCGTGGCGTGCGGATTTTCCGCGCACGGCTTCAAGTTCGTGCCCGTGGTCGGGGAGATCATCGCCGGCGCCGTCCCGGTTTTCAGCGCCCGCGCGAGCTGGTCCAGGCCAGTATTGAACGCCTCCTTGGAACACTCCGCCCACCACGGTGCCACCGCGGCCAGCTAACATCCCCATCGTCCTGTTCGATCCGCGGCGGCTGGCCCCGCCCGCCCCGCGGGCGGGCCGTGAGCAGGCCGGGGCCCGGCCTTCACGCGCCGAGTTCCTCCAGGCGGGTGGCCAGGAACTCACGTTCCACCGCGTTCCCGGTCAGCAGCAGCGCCTCTTCGTAGGCGAGGCGCGCCTCGCCGGTGCGGCCCAGGCGGCGCAGGAAGTCGGCCCGGGCGGCGGCCAGGTAGCCGTAACCGGCCAGCTCCGGGCTCGCGCCGAGCGCGTCGAGGGCCGCGAGCCCGGCCGCCGGGCCGGTGGCGAAGCCGATCGCGACGGCCCGGTTGAGCGCGACGACCGGCGACGGCCAGCGCCGCATCAGCAGGTCGTAGAGCCCCACGATCTGCGGCCAGTCGGTGTCGGCGAAGCTGGGCGCCCCGTCGTGCACGGCCGCGATCGCCGCCATGAGCGTGAACCGTCCCGGCGGCGGCTGGGCCAGGGCCTCCCGGACGAGCGCGGCGCCCTCGCTGATCTTGGCGGCGTCCCAGCGCAGCCGGTCCTGGTCGGCGAGCAGGATCAGCCGCCCGGCGGCATCCACGCGCGCGCTCCGGCGGGCATCGGTGAGCAGGATCAGCGCGAGCAGCCCGGTGATCTCGCCGCGGCCGGGCAGCAGGTCGCGGAGCATGCGGGTCAGGTCCAGCGAACGCTCGGCCAGGTCTTCGCGCATCAGCACATCACCGGTAGGGGCGGCGTAGCCGGTGGAGTACAGCAGGTGCAGCACGGTCAGCACCGCGTCCAGGCGCCCGGGCAGTTCCGCGCGGGGCGGGACCCGGTAGGGAATCCGGGCCGCGGCGATCTTCTTCTTGGCCCGCGTGATGCGGGCCGCCATCGTCGGCTCGCTGACCAGGAACGCCCGCGCCACTTCGGCGGTCGACAGCCCGCACAGCAGGCGCAGCGACAGGGCCACCTGCGCCTCGGTCCCCAGCGCCGGATGACAGCAGGTGAAAACCAGCCGCAGCCGGTCGTCAGCGATCCCGGCATCGTCCGGCCCGGCCGCCCCGGCACGGTCGTGGCTGGCCTGCTCCTGCCCGGCGGCCAGCGCATGGTCGGTCACGAGCAGCGGCAGGACCCGCTGCGCGGTGGCGTCGCGACGCAGCAGATCCAGCGCGCGCCGCCGCGCGACCGTGGTCAGCCATGCGCCGGGACTGGCCGGGATCCCGGCAGCGCCCCACGTGTCCAGGGCGCGCGCGTACGCGTCCTGGACGCATTCCTCGGCCAGGTCGATGTCGCGGGTGACGCGCACCGTCGCGGCGAGCACGAAGGCCCACTCGCGACGGTGTGCGTCGGCGACGGCGGCAGCCGCGGCGGCCGCCCCCGGGGCCGTGCCCCGGTCCCTGGCCGCCCCGGGGGCCGTGCCCCGGTCCCTGGCCGTGCCCGGGCCCCTGGGCGGTTCTTTCTCCTCCACCGCAGTCTCGCCGGTGCCTACCGCCGGGCGCGGGCCGGGGTCACATGACCTCCCAGACCGGGCGGACCTCCACGCCGCCGAACCGGGCCGGCACCTCCTTGGCGACGGCGAGGGCCTGGTCGAGATCGGCCGCCTCGACAAGGTAGTAGCCGCCCAGGGCCTCCTTGGTCTCGGCGAACGGGCCGTCGGTGACGGTGGCGCCGCCGGCCGGGTCGGGCCGGACCGACGTTGCCGTGCCCGACGGCTGCAGGGCGCTGCCGCCGCGGATCACCGTGGCGTGGCGCTGGCCGAAGTCCATGTGCTCCTTGGTGAGCTGGGCGACCTCCTCCGGCGTCGCGCTCGCCCACTGCGCCTCATCTGCGTAGATCAGGATCAGGTACTGCGACATGATGCTTACCTCCAGATACGCGGCCCGCCCTCCGGGCCGTCTCACTTCACCGACGTGCGGGGCCGGCGCGTATCGACAGCCGCCAGCAGATTCTTCCCTGGATCATCCCGGGACACCTCGCGCACGGCATATGCGGCGATGTGCACCTTAACTGACGGTATGGGTGACTTTCCGTCCCGGAAAGCCCCGGAAAGCCTCCGTGCGACGTGTTTCCGGCATGTTTGATCACGGGAGTGTTACAGAATTTCGTCGATTTACCTGCGGGCCGCCGGCGTGTCCTGCCATGATCTGCTGCGGCGCGCGGGACACCTCGAAGGCGGAGGCGCACACCGCGAAAGATCACGCATCGTGGTCGCCGCTCGGCCGCGCCGAAAGCTGCCAGCAGGCAGCGAGTAGGCGGGCATCAACACAACGATGGGGAGCTTTGTGGGTTCAGCGCACAGGCATGGGCGCAAGCTGAAGCTCATGCGGACCGGACGGCACGCGACGCCGTCCCAGGTGGAAAAGGTCGCGGAGAAGGCCGGCAAGGCCGCGCCGGCCATGGCCGTGACGGCGGGCGCGCTGATGGCCGCCCCGCACGGGCACGCGGCGGCGCCGGCCAGGCACTCGGCCGTGGCCGAGGCGGTCGCGAGCGCGAAGACGGAGCAGGTCACCTCCGCTGGCGCCGGTTCCGCGGCGCAGGCGGTCGTCCTGGCGAAGGCCGCGCTCGCCCAATCCGCCCGCCTGACGGCGGCCGCCCACGCTGCGGCGGACAGCCAAAGCTATGCGGTGCGCCCCGGGGACACCCTGTCCAGCATCTCGGCCCGCGTCTACGGCACGTCCGGTGACTGGCAGTGGCTTTACCACGAGAACCGCGCGGCTGTCGGCGACCCGGACCTGATCTACCCGGGCCAGGTGCTGGACGTCCCGGCCGACCCGCCGGCGAACTATACGCTGCCCGCAGCGGAGGCGCCGGTCACCACGAGCGCCCCGGGCGGCTATCAGTCGCGGCACGCCTCGGCGGCGCAGGGCAGCGACGCCGGCAGCGGGTCGGGCACGGCCAGCGCGCCCACGACCGTCTCGCACGTCTCCCAGGCCCCGGCGGTCACGTCGGCCGGCAGCTACACCTGCGGTGGGCTGGAGGGACTGTGGGAGGAGGCAGGCGGCTCGGCCGGGGAGGCCGCGATGGCCGCGTCGATCGCCATGGCCGAATCCAGCGGCAACCCGAACGCCATCAGCCCGACTGACGACTTCGGCCTGTGGCAGATCAACGCCTCGCACGGCGCGGAGGCCACGCTCAACCCACTGGGGAACGCCCAGGCCGCCGTCGACATCAGCGGCAACGGCAGCAATTGGGGACCGTGGACGACCTACACGAGCGGCGCGTACGCCGACCGCTGCTAGCGGCCGGGCCGCCCGGCCGAGCGCACCGGAGCCCCTGCGGGCCTGGCCCGCAGGGGCTTCATGCTGCGGCCGGCCGGGGAACCGGCAAGCCGGGGCGCCAGGGTCCGGCTTGAGGGCCCTGGCGCCCGCTCCGCTCCGGGGCCCGCTCCGGGCCCGGGTATCAGGCGGCCGGGCCGCTGGCGAGGGTGACCGAGGCGGTCTGGCTCTGCCCGAAGCTGTCGGTCCAGCCGATGCTGACCGTGTCCCCCGGGTGGTAGGCCCCGAGGATGGACTGCATCTGCGAGGCCGAGGTGACCGACTGGCCGTCGATGGAGGTGATCACGTCACCGGCGGTCAGCCCGGCCTCGGCGGCCGGCGAGCCGGAGAGCGCCCCGGCGATCGCCGCGCCCGAGGTAGCGGTGCCGCTGCCGTCGCCGTACCCGCCGTACCCGCCGAAGCCGCCGTTGCCGTCACTGCCCGCGCCCGTGCTCGCGCTGCTGACCTCGACGCCGAGGAATCCGGTCGCGCCGATGTGGACGGTGCCGGAGGAGGTACCCGCCTCGATCTGCGCGGCGACGGTCTCCGCCTCGCTGATCGGGATGGAAAACGCCTGGGTGGCGGTCGTCTGCGCCTGCTGGGTCTGGCCCGCGCCCGCCGCCTGAGCGGTCGGCACCTGGCTGGAGGTGGACGCGGCGGTGTCCATGCCGATGACCTGGCCGGCCGAGTTGACCAGCGGGCCGCCCGAATCGCCGGGCTGGATCGGCGCGTTGGTCTGGATCAGCCCGCTGAGCTGCTCCGCGTTGCCGGAGCCCTCATCGCTGGCCGTGATGGCCTGGTTGAGCGCGGTCACGCTGCCGGTCACCACCGATGGCGTGCCGCCCTTGCCCTCGGCGTTCCCGATGGCCACGACGTTCTGCCCAACGCTCACGGCCGAGGAGTCGCCCAGAGGCACGGTCTGCAGGCCGGAGGCGTTCCTCAGTTGCAGGACGGCGACGTCCTTGCTCTTGTCGTAGCCGACCACGGTCGCCGCGTAGGTCTTGCCGTTGCCGATGTCGGTGACGGAGATGGAGGTCGCGCCGTCGATCACGTGGTTGTTGGTCAGTACCTCACCGTTCGGGGTCAGCACCATGCCCGTGCCGGCCGCGGCGGCTTTCTGGTAGCCGAGCGTCGTGTTGACGTCGACCAGGCCCGGGGACACCCGCGCGGCGACCTGGGAGGCGGTCAGCACCGTGCTGGCGCTGGTGGTCGCGTGACCGGTCCCGTTCCCGCCGCCCTGCATGGCGTCGTAGGAGCCGACGGCGACCGCCGCGGCCAGTGCGATCCCGGCGGTCCCGGCCATCACGCCGCGCCGCAGGCGCCGGCGCCCCGGGGGAGGCACGTCCCCGCCGCCGGACCAGTTGCCGCCGGACCAGTTGCCGCCGGACCAGTTGCCGCCGGACCAGTTGCCGCCGGACCGGTCGCCGCCCGCGGATCCGTAGGACCCTGCCGAACTGGCCCCGTAGGAGCCATACGGGCTGCCCGTACCGGGGTGACCGGACGATGACGGCGCCTGCGGCGACTCCGCCGAAAGTACCGAACCCTGGATAGCGTTCATGGATCTGCCCACCTAGCTCTTGTTTTCAGCTCTGCATGCAGTCTCGGCAACGAACCTTGAGCGAACCTGCCAGCCGGCAACCGGCAAGCTGGAACCTTGCTGAGCGTTTCCTGTAAACCCTCAGCTTCGGCGGACTTCCGGGCCGGGCGCGGCCGGACGAACCGGCGCGGCCGCGGGGGCGGCTGGCGGGGTGGACACTAGGACCATGAAAAAGCTTCTGGAGCTCCTGGTCTGCTTCCTGCACCCAGTCGCGGTCATCCTCATGTGGATCAACCTGGCCGGCCGCACCGATCTCACCGGGCTGGAGAAGCTGGCGTGGGGGATCTTCGGCCTCATTCCCCTGGTGCCGTTCCTGTACGTGCTGGTCGGAGGCGATCTCTGGTAACCCGCCCGGTACGTCGCGTCCCCGTCCCGTCCCGTCCCGTCCCCGTCCCCGCCCGCCCGCGTCCCGCACCGGATCCGGGCGCTCTGGTAGAACGCTGCCATGCAGCAACCTGGACGCGTCGCCGTGGTGACCGGGGCGGCGCGCGGGCTCGGCCGGGTGATCGCCGCGACGCTGGCCCGGGACAGCTACACCCTGGTCCTGGCTGACATCGCGGACCTGGCCGCGACGGCCGCGGAGGTGACGGCGCTGGGCGCGCAGGTGTGGCCGTCGCGGTCTGCGGCTGGGCCGCCGACGCCAGCTGGACCTCGCTGCGGCTCAGAACCCGGGAACCGTAACGGGGTCCCGCGACAGGCCGGCCGCGGCGAAGGGGCTCCGAATCCGCGAAGGAGCATGCCGACATGACCACCGGACCCGAAGGTCGCGAAGTTCCCGTGACCGGGCGGCAGCCGTCGGCGGAGGCACGGATCGTGCACGCCGGAACGCAGCGTCACCCCGGTTCCCCGGCCACGCCGCCGCTCGTGCCGGCGAGCGTCTACGCGTCCTGGGGCGAGCCGGACCCGCCCCGTGCCTACGGGCGGGCCGGCAACCCGAGCTGGGAGGCGCTTGAGCAGGCGCTCGGCATCATGGAGGACGCTGAGGCGGTGGTCTTCGCGTCGGGACAGGCTGCATCGATGGCGCTGATGCTGGCGCTGGCCCCGGGACGGCAGCAGATCGTGCTGCCCGGTGACGGCTATTACAGCACGCGGACGCTGGCCGGCTGGCTCCGGCCGCACGGCGCCGGGCCGGCCCCCGTGGACCTGCTGGATCTAGCCGCGGTGGAGCGGCAGCTCGGCGCGGGCCCGGCGGTGCTGTGGGCCGAGACCCCGACCAACCCGCTGCTGCGGGTCGCGGACCTGGCCAGGCTGGCCCGGCTGGCCGCGGCGGCGGGAGCGCCGATGGTCGTGGACAACACTGTGGCCACCGGCCTGCTCCAGCAGCCGCTGGAGCTGGGCGCGGTGGCCTCGCTGTGCTCGCTGACCAAGACCGTGTCCGGGCATTCCGACGTGCTGCTCGGTGCGGTCATGACCCGCGACCCCGGCCTGCTGGCCGGGCTGCGGGGCTGGCGGACGGTGGGCGGGGGCATCCCCGGCCCCTTCGAGGCCTGGCTGGCCCTGCGCGGGCTCAAGACCCTGGCCCTGCGCGTGACCCGCCAGTCCGAAAGCGCGCTCGCGATCGCCCGGTACCTGGCCGGTCACCCGCGGGTCCGCGCCGTCCACTATCCGGGCACCGCGCCTGGCGGGCTGGACCTCGCGCGGCGGCAGATGCCCCGGGGTTTCGGCCCGCTGCTCTCGTTCGAGGTGGACGGAACCGCCGCCGAGGCCGACGCCGTGGTGGCGGCCGCGCAGCTCATCCTGCCGGCGACGAGCTTCGGCGGGGTCGGATCGGCCTGGGAGCGGCGGGCCCGGTGGTCATCGGAGACCGCGTCCGAGTCGCTGATCCGGCTGTCGGCCGGCATCGAGCCGGTGGACGACCTGCTCGCCGATATCGGCCGGAGCCTGGCCACTGGCTGACCCGGCCGTAGCAGTTCCCCGCCCGGCCGGCTGGACGGCCCCGGCCCCGCCCCGCTACCGGCAGTGAGTCACTGGCGGCTTTCTGACGACTTTCATGATTCTGTTAAGGGTGGACGGTGAAATTTCCCTGCCGGGCAGGTGGATGACGATGATGCAGCGACCCGACAAGCAGACCGGGGCGGCACCGGAGTCTCCGCGCGTCCCCGCGGCGGTGCGGGGGGTGCTGTGGGCGGGCGTCTGCGGCTAGCCGGCCGCGCCGCGCGGGGCCGCCGCGTCATCGTCGTGGCCGGCGCCGCCCTGGTGATCGCGGTGGCCGGCCTGTGCGTGGCCGCGCTGCTGTCCGGCGGCGGGCCGCCGGCCGGGCCGGGGCGCACCTCGCCGGCGGCGCGCGGGGGTAGCGCGCCGGTCCGCTACGGCACGCTGGACACCGGGCCGCCCACGGCAGCGGCGGAGGCACGGGCGGGTGTCTCGGCCGCCATGTTCGAGTTCAACTGGGCCAGCT
>Ga0335078_10008542_pt1 | contig 15235 bp, 11 predicted proteins | sample Lox_Sample_32_FD_206711 | JGI IMG/M metagenome (GOLD analysis project Ga0335078, IMG submission 206711) | Soil microbial communities from Loxahatchee National Wildlife Refuge, Florida, United States - Lox_Sample_3.2 | ecosystem: Environmental > Terrestrial > Soil > Wetlands | place: USA... | reverse complement strand
GGCCGCGCCAAGAAGCCACTTTCTGTCTGAGCGAGCAAAGCCTCGACCTCGCGACGCAATTCCGGATCTGCCTCGGCCAGCAGAGCCGCACGCTCCACGACAGTCTTCTCGCGGGCCGCATGGTACAGCTCTTCGATTTGCCGGAAGCTTTCTGGAGTCATGGCGCTCCCGCGACGGGTCTATTGATTCTAACGGTTTAGTTCCCGCAATAGTAGGCAGAGTGCGGGAGAGGCTGCGCTTTCGAGCCGTCCAGATCGGCGCACGCACAACTATCTCAAAATTGAATCATTCTAATCACCGGATTGAACGATGAAATCTGAAGCTGCGTCCGCCGCTGGGATTTGATTCTGTTCAGCGATGCGGGCGGCCGCGAAGTGCCCGACACTGTGCAGCGGGCAGTGCGAAACGGCCGAAGTAAGGCGCCCCGGCGCCGTACCGGCCCGCTCGCGCGTTGCATCTTGCGCCGAGTCGCTCTATTCTGCACCAACACGGAAACCTTTCGGACAAAAAAGACAGCGCGGTTATGGCCGCTTTCGCGCCGTGTTTCCGCCTGTACCGGCGAAAGGGGGCCAGGCGATCGGAAAGATCGCCGGCCTGAATGGAGATCAGCATGAAGCCAATCGTGATTTCGACCGTCGCCGGCGCCCTGGTGGCGGCCTGTGCGTGGGCGCAACCGGGGCCGTTTTGCTCGGTGCGAATCGAATATGACTGTCCGGGCGCGAACCGGAATCCGCTCGTTTATGCGCTCACCAACAACCCGCAGACCGGCGCGGCAGGATTCGGCGCCGTACACCTCGGCAGTGGCGCGTTTGTGCCGATCGGGCCAACCCTGCCGTCCGATCTCGGACATGCCCTGGCGCCCGCCCCAAACGGGTCCTTGCTGAGCATGGCGTTTTCCGGCAAGCTTTATTCCATTAACCCGAAAACTGGGGCGACCTCGGTAGTCGGCCCTACCGGGCTCGGAGACTGCACCACGCCGGCCTCTCCCTGCGGACCGAATTCCGCCGTCACCCTGGGCCTGCTCGACGGCAAATACTACGCGCTCGATTTCAGCCAGAACCTCTATTCGCTCGATCCGGCCACCGGCGCCACGAAGCTGATTGGGCCGACCGGCATGCCTCAGATCACGTTCGTGCCGCTCAGCATCGACGTTACGATGAAGCTCAATGTGTTTGAAGAGAACCTGTTCACTTTCCGAGGAAAACTGTATGCCAATTTCGATACCGGAAAGATTGATTTATCAAGCGGCGCGGAGACGGCCGTGATTCCGGCAGCGCTCTACCAGATCGATCCGGAAACGGGACACGCCAATATGATCGCTCCGACCGATATCGGGCTACTCACGATTGTGAACGTGGATGACAAGATTTACGCCTTCGATGCGGTCCACGATCGATTCGTGACCGTCAACCCCGAGACCGGCCGGACGCAAATGGTCAGTGGTCTCGATCCGTCGGCGGGTCTGGTATGTGGGGCCACGCCCGCCGTTTCCAGCTCGTTACATTAGCTTGAAATGGATGTATCGCCGCGGCCATCCGACCATCGATACCGCGGCGATCCCTTCTGCTAATACCGCAATTCGCGCAGTAACCAGGCCCTGGCGAGATCCCAATCGCGGCGAACGGTTCGCGGGGAAATATCCAAAGCGGCGACGATTTCTTCCTCCGTCAATCCGCCGAAATAGCGCAGCTCGACCACCCTGGCCTGGCGGGGCGCCACCTGCGAGAACGCCGTCAGGGCTTCGTCGAGAGCCAGGATGGAGCGGTCCCGGCCCGGTGAAAGCACAGCGGTCTCATCGAGATTCACTTTGGGCGCCATGCCGCCGCGCTTCTGGGACCTTCGCTTGCGCGCCGCGTCGACCAGAACACGCCGCATCATCTGCGCCGCCATCGCAAAAAACTGTGCCCGCTCGCGCCATTCAATCTGTTTCGTGTCCACGAGACGGATATAGACTTCGTGAACCAGGGCCGTCGTCTGGAGCGTGTTGTCTGGCCGTTCGTTCTTCATCTGCCGGCGGGCCATCACCCGCAATTCGCCATACACACGTTCCGCCAGACGATCGAGGGCGGCCGGGTCGCCGCTGCCCCAGGCCTTCAACAACGTCGTGATTTCCGTAAAGTCGTGCACGAACCTGCCGCCCGCTGCTCGAAGCCCAACAAAGAGAATAGTACACCTTGGCGCCTTCGCCCCGTTCCGCCGGCAGGCGCCGGTTACGGCCGCCGCCGAGGGTCCGTCCAGATTGGTCCATGGTTTCGGCTTTCGGAAGCACCGGCGGCCGCAAAATAAATTTTCACCGGCATGGCAGTTTTGTCTCCGGTTTCGCGCCTATACCTGTGGAAGGCGGCGCCAGGAGGCCGGAAGCCCATTTCGATCCCGGCCGCGCCGGCGCTTGACCGCCATCGACAAGGAGGATTCTCATGAAGAGCCATCTGTTCCGCATTTCAGCGCCGGCGGTATGTTCGCCCGGGGCAAACAAGCAGTTCATTTTTCGTTTGGCCGCCCTGACGTTTGCACTCGCCTCGTACGCGATAGCCGCCGACAAACCGGGCCGGCTGAGCGGCAGCGTTGTGAACTTGAGCAAGGACAAGTCCGAGATCGCCATTCAGCAGGGTACCGCCACCCGGATTGTCGAGTTCAGCACTGCCACCGATTTCACCGCCGGATCCCCCTCAAATCCAAAGACGGCGGAGAAGGCCTCTGCTGAGGACGTGAAGCTCGGCAACTATCTCACCTGTGTCGGGACGTGGGACGGCGTAAAGCTCGCGGCCACGAAATGCACGGTTCGACCCTCCAAGAAGCCGTGATGCCGTCCAGACGCGTCAAGCCCGCCAGAAAGCCACGGCTTTCCCTGTCCCGGATTCGGCGGCCGGAGGCGGCGCGGTTTCGGAGTGCCGTTCTGCGCTGGGGTTTCGTCGCCCTTATACGCAGAACGGCGCTTCTTTTTGCGTAATTCTTATGTGAATTGCCCAGGGTTCTGCGATACCATACTTCGGAGGTCGAAAGATGTTGAAAGCTGCCAGCTATCGCCGATTAGCCGTGCTCGGATGCGCGCCGGCCTTGTTGCAAATCTGGGGGACTTTCCCCGCTCGCGCTCAAGGCGCTTTGACGATTGAGCAGAAAGAGGAGTTTCTGCGTACCGCGCGAGTCTTGTCGGAGAAATCGTCCAAAAAGGGGATCACCGACACGCGCCGGGTCACCCTCTCGGACGGGAAAATCACGCATGACGCCAGCGTGCAGCGCATCGACGAGCACAAGGACACATTCCAGGGCGCCGATGGCACTACCGAGGTGAATTTCAAAGACACTTACAAATTCAACATTGCCGCCTGGAAGCTCGCCCGGCTCTTGGGAATCGATGACATGATGCCTCCTTATATCGAGCGCAAATACCAGGGACAAGCCGCTTCGTTTAGCTGGTGGGTCGAAGACGTGATGATGGATGAGGAGGACCGGACGTTTAAGAAAATGTCAGCCCCCAACACCGACGCATGGAATCAAGAAATGTACGTAGTCCGTGTTTTCGATCAGCTCATCTACAATACGGACCGGAATTTGACCAATGTCCTAATCGACAAGCAATGGCGCATCTGGATGATCGACCATTCCCGCGCGTTCCGCATTCGGCGTGATCTCCGGAATCCCAAGAATCTGGTGCAATGCGACCGCAAGCTGCTGGCCCGCATGAAGGCCCTCGACGAGGCCACCCTGCGCCGGCAACTTTCACCTTATCTGAGCCAGTTTGAGATTAAGAGTCTGTTGGCGCGCCGAGATTTGATTGTCCAGTTTTTCGAGAGCAAGGGAGAGAGCGCACTCTATGACCGTCCCCCACGCGCGTGATGTCCTGGCGCTACATGACGATCTGCATCGCTTCGTGTAAACTCAGGTGAATCTGCGCCATGCGATTCACGCGGGGAGCTAATTCGGGTTCTGGCGAAATGCGAGTCGCCCGCGATGCCGCTATCGCGGCGAGCCTGATGATGGCCTGGCAGGTCGCTGCTAAGACCATTCGGGACAGCCTGTTCCTCTCGGCATTCGATGCCCGCACATTGCCCTCCATGGCCGTCAGCGCCGCGGTCAGTGCCGTATTCTTGGCCATCCTGAGTGCTAAACTGCTGCGCCGGTTCGGGCCACTCCGCGTAATCCCCGGCGCCTACCTGGCGAGTGCAGGGATGCACGCGGTCGAACGTCTGCTCCTGCCCGCCTTCCCCGGCCCGGTTTCCGCGATCGTCTATCTTCATGTGGTAAGCATGGGTCCGGTGCTGCTTTCGGGCTTCTGGGCGCTGGCCAATGAAGGCCTTGATCCGCGTGAGGCCCGCCAGGAATTCAGCCGGATCGCCGCCTACGGCACGCTGGGTGCTGTGGCGGGCGGTTTGCTTGCCGGTGAGGCCGCCTCCCTCTTTTCGAATGCGTCGGTGCTGGTGCTCCTTCTTCTGCTGCAGCTTGGTTGTGGCGCGGTACTGTTCCGCTTCCCCCGGCCCGATCCGCATGTCACGCAAGAAGAAATGCCGCCGTTGGCCAAAGCCTTGGGCGAGGCGCCCTATTTGTTAGGAGTCGCGGGACTCGTGGCACTCGTGAGTTTGGCGGCGGCCGCCCTCGACTTCCTGTTCAAACAGCAGTCCCAACTCCATGTCGGACGCGGCGTGCCGCTAACTCGATTCTTTGCGCTGTTTTGGGTGGTTACTTCCGCGGCGAGCTTTCTGACGCAAATCGCTGCCAGCCGGTATTGGCTCAGCCGGTTTGGTCTGGCGCGCACCGTGGCCACCTTGCCCGTCGGCGTCGCCGCCGCCAGCCTGCTGGCGCTGCTGTCGCCGAGCGCCATCGTGCTCGGTCTAACTCGCGCCCTCGAACAGGCGCTGCGTGGATCCCTGTTCCGCTCCGGTTATGAACTATTCTATTCACCCATGCCTATGGCCGAGAAGCGCTCCGTGAAACCGGTGATCGACATTGGCGCCGACCGGGCGGGCGATGGCGTCGGCTATGCGCTGGTTCAGTTGATCCTCCAGTTGCCTGCCGCTGCGGTGCCATATTGCGTTCTGGGACTGGTGGCCGCCGTCTCGGGATTGGCTGCCTGGCTCTCATTCCGGTTGGACAGCGCCTATTCCTTCGTCATTCAGAAAAATTTGGCGAACAACGCGTCGGAACTCAACTCGGTCCAGATCGAGGATTTCGCGCAGACCGGTATTGTCGCGTCGCTCACCGGACCCGATGCGCCCCGGCGGGAACTCGGTCTGGAGGATGCCCGACTGCGGCAATTCGCGGATTTGCAGTCGGGTGATCCCAAGCGGGTGAGAGAGATACTCGCCGAAATGGGCATCGTGGATCAGCTCCTCGTCCCGCAAGTAATCCGTCTGCTGGGTTCCGAGAGCGTCCGGAGCGCGGCCAATGCAGCCCTCGCGCGAACCACCTTCCGCATTGCCGGGCAGCTTTCGGACGCCTTGCTGGATCAGACGATGGACTATGCCGTGCGCCGCCGCATCCCACGTTTGCTGGAGGCATGCGGCACCCGTCGCGCCTGGGATGGGCTATTCGAGGGCCTCAACGACCGAAGGCTCGAATTGCGTTTCCGTTGCAGCCGCCACTTGGCGGCGATGCTGCGGAGCCACCCCGAGTTACAACCCGAAGCGGCTCTGGTCTATCCTCTTGTTGAACGCGAACTGGCGACTGCCTCCAACGGCGGACTGCGGAACCTCGCGCATGTCTTTGCTATGCTGCAGCTGGTTCTGCCGCAGAACTCGGTGCGCACCGCCTTTCGCGCTCTGAATACGCCGAATCCGCGTCTGCGCGCCCTGGCGCTCGAGTATTTGGGCAGTTCGCTGCCTCGCGAAATTCGCCAGCGGCTGAGCCAGCAGATTGAAGCGATTCCGCCCGAAGACCGGGTGGCGCGGCTGGATCAATCAACTTCCTAACGGGGGCTCACTTCTCAGATTCGGTTTCTGGCTTGCTTTCGGCTGGTCTTTGGCTCACTGCAGGCCGAGGGTCCAAGGCGCCGACGGACTGAAGATAGGGGAGTACGTCGCCGCCGTCCACCGGCAGATCCAATTTGTGGCCCCGGTGCAACGCATAATACTTGCCTTGCTCGATCACCAGGCAAGCCTGCGGTCCTCCGTACACTCTGGAGAGTCCCACATCGATGACGATGACTTTGCCGCCGAAGCGGGGCAGTACCGCGGTTTGTGGCGTGTGGCCGATCACGATGTGGCGGACACCGTAGTTCCTGAGCATTTGGGCGACGTCTTCTTCTAGTGGTTGCGCCCGTCCCTCCGCCAGGCCGCGGTACCACAGCGGGCCGTACTCGTCTGTGGCCATACCCCTTTCCGCTACTGGAACTTGATTGATCTCCGCGCGAATTTCGTCGTTAATTTGCCGGATGGTCTGCGATATGTATTTCCGGCTAATGCCGCCATGCAGAAACACCGCGTCATTGATTCGGATGATGGCGTTCTGCTGCCGCAGCCACTTGCCGTACTTGCCCTCCGGCTGGAAAGCCCGGAGACGCTCCACCCAACCGAGCGGGTGCTCGAGAATGAAGGTCGTGCGAAACTCTGTCAGGTTTTTGGGCAGCGCATTCTTCCTGCTCATCTCTTTCACCAGCTGTCGATAATAGGTCTCGCGCAGACGGCTGGAATTGGGGTCCCGGTAGGAGGTGTATTCCTCCTTGGGAACGTACCTGAGATCTCCCGCGAGGCTCATGACCTCGTGATTGCCGAGCAGCACATGGACGCTGCCACCCGCTTTGGCCGCTTGGGCCTCCAGTTCCATCAGCAGGTCCATTACCTCGCGGGCCTCGGGTGCGCGATCGAGAAGATCTCCCGTCTGCACAAGGTGGGCCTTGCCGCCAATCCATTTCGCTTTGGTGTCGATCAGGCCCGCGGTTTGGAGCACGCTGACGAACTGGCCATAGTCTCCATGAACGTCGCCAACCGCCACCACCCGCTTGATGCCCTGGAAGTCGTCCTGCGCTCGTGCGCACGGGACGGCCCAAGCCAATAGAAAAAGACCTGCGAGGAGTGCCCGCCGGTTGTTCGGGTGAAACTGCATCGACTCAGGGTCTATTATCGCGCGACGACGGTCTTTTTCAAGGGCCGCCGCCGCGGGTCATCACGAATATACACTCAATCAGGAAATCGCACTTGGTTGGGCTACCCACGAATTTAGGGATTATCAGATCCCAAAGCCTGTGTAAGGCTGATACAGTATGGGTGGCAGCGGACTCCGGCCTGGGAAGATCGCTGCGAGTGAGAGCCTCCTCATCACATCTTGGCTTGGGTCGCCAAGTGAGCAGGCGATCGGCCGGAAACGGAGTCATTGCCATGACCATAGCTGTCAAGACGGCGCGGGAGGTGACCCTGCGTGCCTTGCCGGGCGATGACGCGCGGCAAATCCTGTGGAGGTACGCCGATCGCTTCGACCTGCAAATGCTGGTACAGTCGGCCCGCTCGGTGGCGCGCGGTCCCGTCGCGCGGCTGGTAGCGCAAGGCGGCCGAAACAGCCATGAATGGACTCCGGAGAAAGCCGCGCTGCTCCGGGCATTTGATGAGTCGGGAATCACGGCGATGTTTCTCGATCCCGCGCAAGGCGGCTTCCTTGAAGGTCCCAAGAATCTGGCGCTCGCGTTGGTGGCGTTGGAACTGGCATGGGTGGATGCCGGCGCCGCCACCGGCAGCCTGGCGAGTTGCCTGGCTCTGTCACCCATTCATGAGCGGGGCACCCCGGAGCAGCGGGATCACTACCTGGCCCGATGCGCGCCGGCCCGGCCGGGCGAGGATCGCGTTCCCTGGCGGGGCGCCTTTTGTTTGACAGAGCCTCTGCCTTACGCCGGGGTGGACACCGGTCTGCTCAGCGGCAGGATCCGCGTCGCCGAATGGAACGAAGGAGCCGAGCCATTGCTCCAGGTGGAGAAGCGCGGCCGATTCACCACCAACATGGGGTTCGCCAACTTCGTCACCGCCGCCGTCGGCTCCGATGATCCGCGCATCAAAGGCTCGCTGATGGTGATTCTTGAAGAGACCGATTCCGGGCTCTTCGACCGCGGCACGCCGACCCGGAAACTGGCGCACCCGCTCTCCTCCACCTGCGACCCCATTTTCAATCTCACGGTGCCGGCCAGCCGCATCGTCGGCGGCTACACGGTGAAAGACGGGGTCATCGTTCCCAATTATCACCACGGCGAGATCATCGAAGCCGTTTTCCGCCACACCCGCGTGACGGTGGGAATTCTTACGTCGGCGAAGTTGCTTTCGGCCGTCGAGCCGATTATTCGCTACGGCCGCGGTCGGTTCCGCGGCAGCGCGGCCGGCGCACCCGGAACGCCGCGGTTCGACCTCGGCCTGCAAGCCAAGGAAGATGTCCTGCATCGCCTGGTCGACATTTGGGCCGCCGGAGAAGCCGGCGCCTCGCTCGGATTCGAGGCCGCGCGGCTGTTCGATCAACTGGATCCGCTGGAGCAGAGGCGCGATCAGGAATGGCAAGCCTGCGGACTGCGCGGCACGGCCTGGGCCAGCGCGCATCGCCAAGCCGCGCGAGACGCAGCGGCGTATCTGGCCGATCCGCGGCCCGAACTGGCCGGCGATCTCGGCGTGCAAGCCGCCATCCTCCAGTCGGTCGGAGCGGTATTGTGCCCCGCCGTCAAGTTATGGAACACCGGCCACGGGGCGCAAATGATGCGCGAGGCGGTCAGCCTGATGGGCGGGTACGGCATCACCGAGGATTGCCCCGGGTTTCTCGGCCAGAAGTGGATCGATGCGCAGTTGGAAGCTACCTATGAAGGCCCGGAATCGGTGCAACGCCGGCAGCTCAGCTTGACAATGACGAGCGGCTTGTTCCTGGCGCAGTTCCGCCACTGGGCGCGCGACATGCGGATGATTGCGAATGAGCATCCCGGCACTGGGGCTTGTGCGCTGGCCACTGCCATGCACCTGTGGCTGTGGACCCTCGGCCACCTGCAAAAGGCGTCGGATGCCGAGGGCGACACGCTTTATCACAGCGCGCGTCAGGGCGTGACATTTCCGCTCGCCGACGCGCTCTGTTGGCTGCTGGCGTCACGCAGCCAGATCCTCGACGTACTGGAGCTCGGCCGCAAGGGCCCCGAGCATCCCACGGTAGCGGAAGGCCTGCCCGGGTTGCTCCAGTTCCTGAGCGATCTCTGCCACGTGCAGGCGGCGCGCGCCGCGGGCGAAGTCGGCCGAATCTGCGCGGAGCTGGTGTTTGGCTACAATCGTCATCCGGCTTGGGACGCCGAGGGGTGCGCCTCGTGCTACCAGGAATCCGAGCTCGAAGAATTGGAGAGCCTGATTCCCGGCATCGCCAGCGTGGCCCCGGCGTGCACCGACGTCATCAGCGCCGATGGCGGGCACCGGGCCAAAGCCGGGCCTTGCGTCCGCTTCGACGGACTCGAAACATTCACGCGCTTGCGCGTGCGTTTGGACGGCTGCCTCACCGGATCGCGGCTGGCCAAAGATCGCGCCGCCGGGCAACTCACCAAAGTGATGATTCCCGAAGCGCTGGACTACCCGGCATGAGCGATCTCGAAGTCGATCTGGTCTGTGTGGGCTTCGGCCCCGCCACCGCCGGGTTTCTCACTACGCTCTCGCAGACGCCCGGGCTGGAGTCGCGGGTGGCCCCCGGCATGCCGCTGCAGGTCATCTGCTACGAGCGCGCCGAAGACATCAGCTTCGGCGTGTCGGGCCTGGTCACGCGCGGGCGCGGCATTCGCGCGTCGCTACCCGATCTCGATCCAACCGCCATTCCTCTTGCCACACCCGTGACACACGAAAAACTGGTGTACCTGGCGGATCCGATCGGGGCCAGCCGCCGCGGGCCGGCGCTGCGGCATATCGATCGATGGCTGCGTTCCGTCGACCTCGCGCGTGAGTGGGCTTTCGAACTGCCGTACACGCCGCCCTTTCTGCGCAAACACGGCGGATTGGTGATGTCGCTCGGCCAATTCCTGCAACACGTCGGCGGGAGTTTGATGGCATCGGGCACGGTGCAGATCTGGCCGGCTATGCCGGTAGCGGAAGCCGTGCTCGAAGACGGGCTGGTGCGCGGCGTGCGGCTCACCGATCAAGGCGTCGACCGTCGGGGGCAGCCGGAAGCCGGCTATCTGCCCGGCCTCGAAGTGCGCGCGCTTCTGACGGTGGTCGGCGATGGTCCGGTCGGCGCGGTCGGACGCCAGCTCGAAGCCGCCTTCCCGTGGCCGGAAGGACAGCGCCAGAAGGAATGGGCGCTCGGAATGAAAATGGTGGCCGAGCTTCCCGACGATGTGGATCTGGCGGCGGGAACCGTCATCCACACGTTGGGATTCCCGGAGCCGGAGATCTTCGGCTTCTTCTACGTGCACCCCGGCCGCGTGGCCACCGCTGGAATCTTCGTGCCTTCGTGGTTCCTCAGCCCCGTGCGGACGGCTTACCGCTATTTGCAGCACTTCCTGATGCATCCTTATTTATGGCGCTATCTCGAACGGGCCCGGCTGCGCTCCTGGGGTGCGAAGTCGCTGCGGGAATCCGGCCGTCGCGGAGAGCCGGTCCTCGTGGGTGAGGGATTCGCCCGGATTGGAGAAGGGTCGGGCTCGACCAATGCGCTGACCGGTTCCGGCGTGGATGAGGCTTGGACCACCGGCGTGCAACTGGCCGAAGCGGTGACTGCTCTGCTGCGCGACGGCGCTCCGTTGGACCGCGCGCACCTGGAGACGGCATACCTGGAACGCCGCCGCGGCAGTTGGGTAGACCGCGAGGCGCACATTGCGGAGCGGGCGCGCGACGGCTTTCATCGCGGCTTCTTTCCCGGCCTGATCGGCATGGCGTTGGCCGGCCTCACCCAAGGCCGAATTGCGATCCCCGGCGAGCCGCGGCCCATGCCCTCGACCATAGACGCGCGCGGCTGGCCCGCGATCCCGTACGACGGGCGCATTCTTCTGTCACACCAGGACGCACTGCTGCTGGGAGGCAAGGTGCAGGCGCCGCCCGGTTACGCTGATCACGTCCGCTTCCTGGACGCCTCCGTCTGCGCCCGTTGCGGCACGCATTTGTGCGTGGAGATGTGTTCCGGCCAGGCAATCACGGCCAACGGAGACGGCGTTCCCGCTTTCGATCGCGAAAAGTGCGTGCACTGCGGCGCTTGCCTGTGGAATTGCGAAGCGCACAATCTGGTGTTCCAGGCTGGCGCGGGAGGCTTGCACTCTTCCGAAAACTAACTCAGAACGGATGCTGCGTATGTCCTTTTCAATCGTCGTTTGCGGAAGCATCGTGCCCGATCCCTTGCAGACCCTGGAGCCCGTGATGGGACCGAACGGCCCGGCACTCAAAAATGAAATCATGCTCCCGGCCGTGCTCGATCCGTGGGCCGCGCATGCGTTGTTCGAAGCCGCTCACCTGGCGGCCGAGAGCCCGGGAAGCCGGGTCTGGCTGGTGAGTCTGGCGCCGAAAGCAAAGCTGCAACAGGTGATGATGACGATGGCGCAAAAGGCGCCGTTCGAACTGCTGGCGTTGGATGGCCCCGCTTCCGGCTTCTCGGATTCCGCCGAAACTGCCTCCGCCCTCGCGGATGCGGTTGCCGGAATCGCCGGCCTCGATCGCAGCCGGCTGTTGCTGTTCGGCGGTTGGGAATCCGCTTCGCGCGGGGCGTGCTCCACGCTGCAAGGTGTGGGCGAGCGGCTCGGCATCGGCGAACAGTTTTTTGGTGTGGATACGCTCACCGTTCATCCGGATGGTTCGCTGGAGATTCTGGAGCGCGTCGAAGGCGGACGCCACCAGGTTTCGGTGTGCGCGGGTCCGCCGGCCGTGCTCGGCTGGGCCACGGGCAATCTTCCCGAACCGCGCAACCATCCGCAGACCGGCATGGCCAACATGCGCCAGATCCTGCCGGCGCTGCAGCGCGCCACCGCCGCGCGTTTACCCGGAACCGGGCTGTGTTACCAATCCGTCACGCCGCCCCAGCAGATGCGCCAGACGCGCATTGTGAAAAATCTGCCGCCGGAAGAGGTGGCGCGGGAGATCGTCGCCTGGATCACGGGAGACTAGCATGGAACGCGTCCTGTTTCTCGCCCACACCGAGCCCGATGGTCGATTGGGCAAGGCCGCTCTCGAGACGCTGCCGGCCGCGCTGGCGCTGGGCGGAGAAACCGTCATCGGTCTGGTGGGCCCCTCTACCGCCCCCGCGGCCGATCAAATCGCGGCGTGCGGCGCAGTCCGCTTTCTCGCCGTGGAAGGCGCGGAGTTCGCGGTTTCCCGCTACGCCACCGACCGGCAGGCGGTCGAGGCGCTTTGCCGTGAATCGGCGGCCACCCTGATCCTGGCGCCGCACTCCTCGCGATGGGTCCGGGCTCTGCCGGGCGTCAGTGCGCGGCTGAATGGACGGGTCGACACGCACGCCACCGCCATCTCGGTGGTAAACGAAGTGCCGGCCGTGACGCGCTGGTTCTACCGCCAGCGCATGGAAGGCGTTCTGACGCGCGCGCAGCGGCCGTGGTTCGTGCTGTTGGAACCGGGATGCCATCCAGCCTGGACGGGCCCGGGGGGATGCGCCGCGCTGGAACTTCTCCGCGTCGAACCAGCAACGCGCACCATAGTCACGGGCCTGCGCGCCTCGCAGGCCGGGGAGCAGACCATTCGCCCGGACGCCCCGCTTCTGTTCGTTGCCGGCGCCGGGTGGACCAAGAAGCAGGCCGACGGCGTCGCCCACGTCGAGGAAGCCGAGCGCCTCATTCTGGACATGCTGCGCGCCTCCGGGGCCTCGCTCGGCGGCAGCAAGTCGCTGGTCGATCTGAGCGGCGAAGGCCAGGCCGTCCTCGCTTGCATGACGCACCTCAACCAGATCGGCCAAACCGGCTCCACGCCCCGGCACCCCAAGGGTCTGTCGACCTGCTGCCACGGCGAAGAGCCGCATGTCGTGGGGTGGCGGTTCATCACCGAACGCCGCGCCATCAACCTCGACCCCAACTGCGGCTGGGCGCGCGGCAAGGCCGACGTGCTCTACGTCGCAGACGCGTTTGCCGTGGTCCGCGAAGTCAACCGGCTGCTGGAGCCGCGACCGTAGCTCCGCCATCGATCGATCAAACCTGCAATCGCCCTGGAGTTAGGGACAATAACCGGGATGGCGATCGCAGACTCGTATCGGCGGTCCCCCGCCTTCAATCGCCGCCTGGCAACCGCACTGCGGTTGACCTGGACCTACAAGTTGCTCATTTGAAAAGGCCGGCCCCTTGCTTGGCAACCGCACTGCGGTTGAGGCGGTTCTTTCATCGCGATTTAGACGAAGGCGCCAAGCTACTCCCTTACGCACCAGCTTTGGCGGCTGGTTTTGTCGCCTGCTTGAGCCATGCATCGAAACGCACCGCGCCAAGTCGCGCGCCGTCGCCGGGCACCAGCGCCCTCTCGCTCAGAGGGATGCCGTAGTAGCGCGCGTTCTGGTCAGTGATCACCTTGCGGGAATCCTGAAACGCCGCCAATGCCCGTCGTTCGAGTTCATCCAGTCCAAACTTCTCCGGCCCCCCGATTTCCAGGATCCCTCTCGCCGGCGAGCCCGTTGCCACTCGCGCCAGCGCACTGGCGACATCATCGGCGGCCATCGGCTGGATGAGCGCGGAAGGCAGGTGCACCTGGTTGCCCTCGGTGGAATAATCGGCGATCTGCTTGACGAACTCGAAGAACTGCGTTGCGCGGACGATCGTGTAAGGAATCGGCGAGGCCTGGATCAGCTTCTCTTGAGCGAGCTTGGCACGAAAGTATCCGCTTTCGAGCAGCCGTTCCGTTCCCACCACCGACAGCGCAACGAAATGCCCCACGCCCGCGGCCGCCCCAGCGGCGAGTAGATTCCGGGTGGATGTCTCGAAAAACTTAAGAACGGCCGCGTCCTCCCACGAAGGGGCGTTTGTGACATCGACCACCACCGAAGCTCCCCTTAAGGCATTGGCGAGCCCGTCGCCCGTAATGCTATTGACACCCGACTTGGGCGAAGCGGCCACCGCTTCGTGTCCAAGGTCATCCAACTGCTTGACAAGCTTTGATCCAATGAGTCCACTACCGCCAATCACTACGATTTTCATAATTATCCTTTCTTGTCGACTGAGACATTTCAAGGCTCGAGCCGCGTCCGGTTCACGGGCGCGCCCCTATGAACGGAGAGATGTCTTCAACAGGTTTTGTTGGGCAGGGGGCATCGCGGATCCGAGAAAACTGCGGCTACCCAAAAGTAAACGAGTAGGCGTCGACACCGGGATCGAGGAATTCAATCTCGAAGGTCGCGTCCTCGATCGGCCCTTTCTGCCGGATGAGCTGATACATCCGGGGCTCTCGAACCTCGCCCGTGCCATCGGCGGCGGAATCGGATCCATGATCGCCGCCGGGGGCAGCGCCATTCACCGTGATTTTGAACCGTACGGGGTTCCCGTTCTTTGACGGACCCAAAACCAGATGCAGGTCTCGGCTGTGGAACCGGAACACAATCTTGCCGGGCGCCGCTTGCAACGTGGCTTGCTCGGCGCCGACTTTCCACGATCCGCCGAGTCCCCATTGATTCAGTTCGGGTCTCGCGGGTGGGCTGAAGGCCCCGCGGGAGTCGCGCGCCATCCGTTCGGGCGACGCGAAATTTTCGGTGCGGGCGTAGCCGACGTAGGTTTCGGGCGATTGCACATCGTCGCTCGGCGGCGCTTCGGGCCCCTCTGCCGTATCTCGAGCCAGGCTCTCGTCAAGGCCAGTCGCTCCATTCTCCCGGAGAAGCGCCTGGATCACGCGCTCGGATTGGTCGTATTCGCCTTCGCCGAAATAGTGATACCGAATTCGTCCCTTCGCGTCGATGAAGTAATTCGCGGGCCAGTATTGGTTGCGGAAGCTGTTCCAGATGGCATGATTGCTGTCGATCGGAAGGGGGTACGCGATCTTCAAGGCGGACACCGCGGTTTTCACGTTCGCCGGGTCTCTTTCGAAAGCAAACTCCGGTGCATGGACCCCGATCACCACCAGGCCGGCGTCCTTATACTTTGCGGCCCAAGCTTTCAGGTAAGGCAGCTCGCGCAGGCTGTTGATGCACGAGTACGTCCAGAAGTTGACCAGCACCACCTTGCCGCGCAGCGCCTTGCTGCTCAAAGGAGGGGAATTGAGCCAACCCACGGCGCCGTCGAGATCGGGCATTCGTCCTTCGTCGCGGGTTGTCGAGGCGACGGCCACGATCCCCCCCATGAGGACCGTGGCCGTAATCCAAAACGCAGGATTCTTCATACGATCAGGCGCGAAGAAGGGGA
>Ga0335078_10008540_pt1 | contig 15235 bp, 12 predicted proteins | sample Lox_Sample_32_FD_206711 | JGI IMG/M metagenome (GOLD analysis project Ga0335078, IMG submission 206711) | Soil microbial communities from Loxahatchee National Wildlife Refuge, Florida, United States - Lox_Sample_3.2 | ecosystem: Environmental > Terrestrial > Soil > Wetlands | place: USA... | reverse complement strand
GGAAACGGAGAACCTGGATCTGAGGATCATTCTTGGATTGGAGAACACTGGGAAGGCAACTCGTCCGCCGCGGCCGAGGACGAGGACGGGGCCGGGCTCCGCGCTCGAACCTGCCCGCGAATCCGAGTCTGTCAGCCGCCCTACAGCGAATTCAGATACGCGATCAGGTCGGCCATTTGCTGTGTGGTGAAACGGGGCCACGGCAGGCTGCGCTGCTCCATGCTGTCGAGCATGCGGGGGCCGTGCTCCCAGAGGACGGATAACATGCTGACATCGGAATAGGCGCCCTTGTCTTTGCCAACGCCCAGCTTCGGCGCGCCCGAAGCGGGGTCGTTGTGGCAGGTGGCGCAGTCCTTTTCCGCGAACACCTTCTTGCCGCGCTCCGCGCTTCCGTCGCCCCGAAAATATTGCTTGCCCCAAATGAAGCCGATGATCTGCCGCATCTCCTCCTGGGATAGTTCGGGGGGCGGATTCTTCATGCCCGGCTGGTGGTTCCACATGTCGACCGCGATTTGCGTCAGTGTCTGGTTGCGGAGCCGCGTCTCGAGCGCCAATTTGCCCACGTGGCAGCCGGCGCAGCCTTTGGATTGAAAAAGCGCGGCACCCGTATCGGAGGGAGGGAAAAGAAAATTGTGCGCCAGGGCCTTGGTTTCCGGCAGATTCTGCAAATAGACCAGGATATCGGTGAGTTCCTGCGCGGTGAGTTCGCCCCATGCCAGCTTCTGCCGAGCGAAGGCTTCGCGCATCACCGGGCCGTGGTTCCACATCTGCTGCGCCAACACCACCGGGTCGGCAAGCGATTCCCATCGGGCCACCGGCGGCGCGGCCGGATTCGGCGAAGCGGTGATTCCGTGGCACGAAGCGCAGTGCTTCTCGCTGAAGGCCTTCTTGCCGCGGCCGGCATCGCCGGGCTTTTCAAAATAGCGCCCCGCCACAAAGTAGGCAAACAGGTCGGCCGCCGATTCCTGGCTGAGCTCCGCTTTGACGATGCCGCGCTGCTTCATCCCCGCCCACATGTCCGGCGCGTGGTTCCACATCAGGCTCGCCATCACGGTTGGCGTGTAGTCGCGATCGATCGCCCGCGCCAGATCCGGCGCAATGTGGGCGCCGGCGCCTTTCACGCTGTGGCAGCGGATGCACTGCTCGGTCTCGAAGAGCTGTTCCCCCCGCTGCGCGTCGCCCGCAACGATATCGGCTGCCGGCGCGATCGAGGCCAGAACAAGTCCGGCCGCTAGCACTCGTACCATGGACATCGCGGTCTCCTATTGCGTCAACCTGATACCGGTGATGAAGGAATGCGTCCGGAATCCATCATACAGGTAGAACGATTCGCCGTAACCGAAATACTGCCATTCGGCGTTCCAGGATACATGGCGGTTCACGGGCAGCGATATGCGCGCCAGAGGCTGATAGTAGCGCGAAGGAGCGCTGCCGGAGGAAACGAACATAGATCCGCCGATCGTCAGCTTGCCATCCTTGACGCCGGGTATCGCCAGGTTGAGCGCCGACGTCGCGCTGTGAGCGTTATCGCGATACTGGGAAACCGCCTGCGTGAGGAACGGCAGCGTGAGGTAATCAATATTGGAGCTGAGCGTGGAGCGGTCGTATTCGCCCATCAGGCTGATGCGCTTGCCCGAATCCGGCATCCACAGAATCGAGAGCGCGTTATCGCGGCTCTGGAAACTGTAGTGGATCCCCTGCGCCGGGTTCTGGTTGTTGAGCACTTGGAAGTTAGCCTGCAATGACAGCGCTTTGGCCAGCTGGTAGCGGGCTCGCGCGCGGCCTTTCTGGTAATCGTTCAGGCTGGTGCGGAAGTAAACGTCGTCGCTCGAGGCGCCCTCGAAGTCTAAGCTGACCGAAAGCTTATCGAGCGCCCGATAGGTCAATCCGCCGATGCCCGTGTTGCGCTTCAACTGGCCGGTCGCGAACGGTGTTTCGCTGAGCTCGCCGGCCAGCGTTTGCGCATCGCCCCAAACGTACCGCCAACCGCCGTGCAAGGTGAGCCGGCTGCTGAGATCGTACAGCACATCGATCTGCTGCTGGTTGTAATTGACGTACTCGCTGAAGTTGGTCAGCGGGTTGAACGGCGATATCAGGAGGCTGCTGGTGGGCGTTACGGCGGTTTCCGCGATCATCACGTTCGGCGCGGCCGCGTCATGGTAGCGGTCGGTCATCAGCGATTCGATGATCCGCAACCGCCGCAGGGGGCGCAGCTCAAAGCCGATATTGCCGGTGGTGTGCGGCTGGTTGTCCGTGCCCGTGCCCATCGTCACCAGGCTGCTGTAGAAAAGCAGCTGGCTGATATCGAGGAAATTGCCGGCGGCAATTTCGGAAAAGTTGACGTCCGTCTTGGGCTCGCTATAAAGGAACTGGCCGTAGACGTCCAGCCAGGGCGTCACGTTCGCGGTGAACAGCACCTTGCTGTAAATGCTGTGGCCGCGAATGCCGTAAGCCTGCTGCAGGCTGCTCAGGTTCAGTGTCTCGCCGAAAACTGGCGTCGTGTTGTCGCCCGTCAGCAGCGTGGCGTCGGACGCCTGGTCGTTATCCTTGTAAGTGGTGCCGCCCTCTTCCAGGGTGAGATGGAAGTGGGAGTATTCCACGCGCATACCGCCGCGATAGTTCTCCGTGCTGTCGGAGAGCAGGGTGGGGACGGCGTATTCGTTGTTGGAGTCCTGCGCCCAGGTCTCGATGCCGCTGCCGGCGCCCGAATTGTGGTCAAACGCCAGGTAAGGGACGAAGTGCCCCCCCGGGAACAGGTCCAGGCCGGCGCTGAGCGTGCGGCGGTGGATGTCCATCGACTGCTCGTCGAACCCGCCCGGCGCGCCGGGATTAGCGAACGAAGGTAGCGAATTGAAGTAGGCAATGTCGCGGTAATCGAAGCTGAAATCGTAAAGGCTCCGCTTGCGCGCGTCCACGTGGGCCGTCCTGTAGGGCTCGCCGCCCCAACCATCGGCGCGCACGTCCACCTGGTCGAACAGGCGCCTGTTGGGATCGGCGATGGTGAATTCCAAACCGAACAACCTCGGCCCCTGAGCCAGATCAACCACGCTGCGATACACGTCCTGGCTGCCGTGCACATCCGTCAGCCAGCGGTAGCCGAAGTCGATGCTGCCGTGAAAATTCTCGCCTGCCGTCGGAGCGGGGCTGCCCGCCGGCGTGGGGGTGCCGGCCTGAGCTTCGACCGCCGGCTGGGCAGGCGCGGTTTGCCCGGCGCCGGCTGGCGGCTGGTCCTGCGCTGGCGTCGCCTGCGGCGTCCCCGGCGCCGCCGGCGGCGTTGTTTGGGGCGTTGTTTGAGCGAGCGCCGGGACCATTACGAGGAGGGCCAGTAGGAATCTCATTTGAGGAAGTTCCTGTCCACATAGGAACCATGCACCTTCTGATGGCAGACGGTGCAGTTCTGGAAGCGCGGCACGCGCATGTCGTGGAAGGCCGGCGGAACCGTTCCCAGGGTCCCGTTGGCGGCGGGCGTGGGCTGCGCCAGGTTGGCGTGGCACTCCAGGCAGACGAAGCCCACCTGCGCCCGCGTCAGCATTCGCGGGTTGGCGGAACCGTGCGGCTCATGGCAGGCGGTGCAGCCCTCCATGCGCACCGGGGCGTGTTCATAAGTGAACGGCCCTCGTTTATCGCCGTGGCATTTGAAGCAGCCGGGCTCATTTGCATCCACGGTCTGCATCTGGTGTGGAAGCGCGCTGCCGTGCGGATTGTGGCAGTCCACGCAGGACATGGCGCTTTCCGGCAACCGGTGTTTGAAGGGGCGCTGGAAGCTCGCCCACACGTCGCTGTGGCAGCTGGCGCACTGCCGGTTGACGTCGGCGGGCTGCCGCGCCACCAACCCTTCGGGACCGTTCTTGTGGATGGCGTGGCAGCTTACGCAGCTCACCTGGTTCTTCGCGTGGCTGCCATTGATGCGGCCCACATGAGTGGGCTGGTTGAGATGGCAGGAAAGGCAGATGCGGTCGGCCGCCGCGGCCGCCAGTTTGGCGGGCTGGCGAATATCGCCGGCGCTCATCGATTCGGCGTGCTTGCCACCCGGCCCGTGGCACGCTTCGCACGCCTGAGTGGTGTGCCGGTATTTCCGGTCGCTCTCCACCAGATGATGGGGATTCTGCTGGAAGGCCTTGTAGATGTCCTCGTGACAGGTCTGGCAGGTTTCCGAGCCAACGTAGGTGGCCGGTTTGTTGTCCGCCGTTTTCGCGTCGGGAGCGGCGGCTTGGGGTGCAGGGGCGCCCGCTTTGTCCTGAGCGCCCCTCGCTGCGATGGTGACCAGCGCCGCCGCCAGCAGGGCCCACCACACCTTCGACGGCGGTCGCAACATATCGGTCATCTCCTATTTGCCGGCCCGAGCCACATCTGCATCATCCTATGCGGCTCGGGTGGCGTGATACACATCGCGCGCCCGGCGAAACTTCGGGCCGGTGTTCGACAGGACACGCTTACTGCGCATGCACGGAGTCGACTGAGAACTGCGCGCCCGAGGCATGGCATACCGCGCAACTCTCTCCGAGCGCGTCGGTGTTCGCCAGGAAATGCGCCGATTCGCCTTTCGAGACATGGCATCCGCTGCAAGCCGATGAAGCAGGCTGCACCGGGTTGCCGGTCGCGATTTGAATCCAGCCCTGGGGATCTTGAACCGGATTCAGGCCGATGGGCATATTCTGCTCGCTCGACTTGGTGTGACAGACCGAGCAGTTCTGCATATAGGTGGCGCTTCCCGTCGGGCTCATGGCCGGGAACAGCACGCCAGAGAAGTCGCTGATGCTTCCGCCGTGCCCCACTACAACATAGGGCGTCCCTCCCGCGGGCACCACGTTGACGCCGTCGTGAATGCGGTGAACCAACAATGCGAAGTTGATGCCCTGCGCCGGTTGCGTCTGGTACGACTTGACCGTCGCGGTCGCGCGCGTAGTGAAATCCGTGTTCGACGGATTGTGGCACAGCACGCAGTATTGGGTGTTGTTGCGGAGGCCGCCGTGGAGTGAAAGAGCCACGTGGCAGTTATTGCAGTTGCTTTCCACAATCACCGTGCGCCGCGGCGCCACCGGAGAGCCATCCACGGAGAAGTTCATCACTGGATTCGTGGCGCCCAGCTCGACGCTCTGCTGCGTCGTCTCGCCGGCATCCACTGTCACGGTCTCGCGTGCCTCGCCGCCAATCGTGTAGGTCCCGGTCGCGCCCGCCGGAATGGCATGCGTGAAGGTGTACGTGCAGGCGCCGCTGGAACTGCACGTGGCTTTGGCGGCGCTCTCCGTCACGTAACCCGGAGTGGTCGCGTTGGCTCCGAAATCGACGTTGCCGTAATCGACAGTCGGGCCGGATATGGTGAACTGCAGGGTGGAGACCTGCGACAAGGGAATGTTGTTGCCGCTGTCGTCTTTCACCGTGAAGGCGACGGTGGGCATTTGGCCGGCCGCGCTGTTGGTCAGGCCGGTGATCGCCAGGTTGATCCCGGCGAGCAGCGTATCCGGATTCTGCGGATACAAAGCCTTAGTGTCGGTGGGAACCACGTGCGCTCCCAGAATGGAGGCGTCGAAGGGCGTCTCACCCACGGGCATGTGACAGTTGGCGCACTGCGTGTCGTCCGCCTGCGGTCCGCCGGGGTGGTTGGGCTCTGAACCGGTCGAGAACCCAGTGGCGAAATTAATGTCGTCATGGCAGGCGCCACAGGCTGTGCGGGTCGGTTCCGTCATGAACACTTTGGCCTGCGCCGCGCCGGTGGTTTGGCTGTGGCAAACTTCGCAGCGGCGCGGGTCGGCGGGGTCAATCACCTTGGAGAAGTTGCTGTACGCACCTCCATAGCCGGCAATCTCGTAGGGAACGCCAGCCGTGGTCGACGTGCCTACCACGCTGGGCAACTGCGATCCCATGTGGATCTTATGGGCCATGACCTTCAAATCCAGCGAATTGCCGGTGGCGGGATCGGCGTTCTGCGGCTGGTGGCACATCACGCACATATCCATCCCGTGGGCATATCCGCCGTGGAAAGCTAAACCGTCGTGGCAGGTGTTGCAACTCTCGGTGCGGATGACGTCTCTGGTGGCCGTGACCGCCGAGCCGTTAGGCACGAAGCTGAAGGTCGTCCCTGCGTAGTTGGTGCCCAGGTCGAACGCCGTGAGATTCCGGTTGCCGTCAACCGCGACCGTGTTTGTGAGTGTCGGATCGAATCCCGATGGCGCCGCTGCCTGAAACGTGTACGTGTACTGGCCTGGGCCAACTTGCTTGGCGGGGCTGCCCAGTTCGAAGTCCGGGCGCGTGATCGTGCCCAGCGCCTTGCCGGTCGCCGACCCGGTTGTGTACGCAACATATTGTTCCTGGCCCTTCGGGATATAAGCCGCGACGTATGCCAGCGAGATGGCGCCCGGCGTGGTTACGCCGGCGGCGTCCAAAGGCAGCCCCGTGGGATCGGTGAGCGTATAGGTAACGCTGATCACGCCGCTGCTGCTGATCTGCGCCGAGTTGATGGTGATCGTCAAACCGGGGTTTACGAAATCAACCAGGGCCTGCGGCGCGTAGAAAGCCTTCTCGCGAGGCGAATAGGGTTTCTTGGGTGAACCGACCAAGGCGACCGATCCGGCCACCAGCAGCGCCACTCCACAAACCGAGAACGATATGCGCATTGTTTCCTCCGCTCAGCCGCGCTAGAAGCCACGCAATCGACCGCGCGGGAGGCGACCCGTCGGGTGAAGTGCGCGCAGGACTGCCGAGCGAGTGTGACAAAGCACCTACCTGTCCAAACCACTTGTGTGAATTGCCGACTACAAAGTCTTTTGTTATCTGCCTGCTGGATATTCCGACATGATGTTGGATTTTTCCGCTGAGGCCGAACTGGGTGAAAAGACCGGGCCTCGCTGGGTGAAATCTCGCGTCTGGGTGCGATGCAACTGCCACGTCGAAGAGGTTCCTCGTGGACCCTGATGCGGGCCTCCGGGCAGGAACTCTGGCGAGATAAACCCACAAGCTTGTGGTGGAGTACTAAAGTTGACTCGCTAAGGTGAACCCTTTAGGCGCTGTCTTCTCTCCGCCCAGGACAGGATTAAAAAGATATTTTTGTCTTATTATGCCTAAATTTTTCTTGCTTTCCGATGGCACTTAGGATTATTCTTGGTTTCAAGTTTCTTGTAGTCCCGATTAGTACTAAGGAATTGACTGACCATGACGAACGCGATCATCCTCCCTCCCCCTTCGTCGCCAGAGCGCAACCGCCTTTTGTCCGTGGACTTGATCCGGCGGCGCGCACTTGAGCGCTTGTATCGCCGGCGCTGTGCGGTCGAAGAGCTGATACGCTCTTTAGAGGACTACCAGGTCGCCCAGGACGATGTTCCGGGTGAATGCGTCAGTCTGCAAGCCGCCGTCATGTGGTCGTAAGCCCGCGGTCGATCGCAAACTTGACTAGTCCCACCAGGTCGTGGACGTTGAGTTTGCGGAAAAGGCTGGCTCGGTAGGTGTCGACCGTCTTTGGGCTGATCTCGAGCAATTTGGCGATATCCTTGGCCCGCAGCCCGTTCACGAGCTGGTGAAACACCTCGAGTTCGCGGGGGCTCAGTGAACGGAGCGGATCTTCGACCGGCGCTTCCTGCGACTGGGTAAACAGTCCGGCACCACGCAGCAGCGGGGACACGTAGACGCCCCCATCGCGAACGAAGCTGACTGCATCCTGCAAATGGCGCGCGGGACCATCTTTTAATAAATAGGCGTCCGCGCCGGCGCGCAGCGCTTTGCGCACGGTGTCCTCCTCGCGGCTGATCGAGAGGATGATGAGCTTGACGGGGCAACCCCTGGTGCGCAGCTGGCGTACCACCTCGGCGCCGTCCATTCCCGGCATGTTCAAGTCGAGAATGGCAAAATCCGGCTGCAGCGTTTGTACCATATCCAGCGCACCGCGGCCGTCGGAGCACTGCCCGAGCACCCGCATGCCCTGTGCCGCGCAGAGGGCGGCGAATCCCTCGCGGACAATCGCGTGGTCGTCAGCCAGCACCACCGTCGCCGAGTTTAGTTGGTCCATGTTTCTTCCTGGGCTCCAAAACACAACCTAAGCCGGAACCGCAAAAGGCGCTGAAACCACTAGTTTAGTACCGAGCGGCCCGCCTTCAAGAGTCATTTTCCCACCCACTGCCGCAGCCTGCTCGCGGATCGAGCGGAGTCCCAGCCCGGACCCAATCAAAGCGGGCCTCGCCGCCAGCGCAGCGGTGTCGATGCCGGGGCCGTTGTCCCACACCGTCAGCTCGACCCGGTCACCACCCGCGGCCAAAGCCAGACGGACGCGCGAAGCGTGCGCATGCTGATCGATATTGGACAGTGCTTCCTGCGCGGCGCGGTAGAAAAGCGCCTTGATCACCGGCTCCGGCTGCACCGGCAGCACAGAGAGATCGAGTTCGGCCTGATACCGCTGTGGAACTCCGCTGATCTGCCACAGTTGTCCGAGTGCGGCTTCCAGCGTGAGGCGCTGCCACTCCGGAGGCTGCAGCCGCCGGCCTATGGCGCGCACCAGCGCGAGCGCTTCGGCGGCGGCCGTCGATATACGGCCGATCGTCTGGCCTGCCGCGGACCCGGTTTCCGGCAACTGCGACTCCGCCATCTCCGCCTGGCGCAGAATGCTGACCAGCAATTGCCCCACTCCGGTATGCAACTCGCGTCCCAGCCTGGCCCGCTCCTGCTCCAGTTGCTCGATGACCGCGCGGCCGCCGCCAGCCTGTCTCCGGCGGGCGTGCGCCACCAGCTTGCGCGCGGTCTGTTCCAGGCGAAAGAAGCGGCGCAGCACGTCGTCTTCCAGGCCTCGCAGGCCGGGCTCGCCGCGCATCTCCTCTTCGCGGCCCAAAAGTTGGGCGCTGAGCAGAAGGCCATCAGCCGCTGCGTAGATCAGAGACAGACAAATCCCATGGGCGTACGACCGGGGTAACCCTGCGGGCTTGCCCGAGGCTGAAACAACTGTGTCAGCGAGATTGCGCGCTTCGCCGAGCGCGGCCCGCGCGGCCGGACTCATCCAGAGCACGTGACCCGCCTCGCTGCACTTCAGCAGCATGGGGAATGATGCCGCACTGCCGCCGGCCCGGCCAATGTCGGAGCCGAGATTCAACCAGAGGTCTCCTAAACCAAGGATTCTTCCTAGGGTAAGCATCGCAGGAATCAACTTTGGGCATCAATCCAGGTACGTACCTAGTACTGCGTTAACCAAACGGGCAGCTTGCAATAACTTGGCGGAAAGTATTATAAGTTAAGGTCGAATGGCAAGAGAGATGAGTATCCTGCCCCGACTGGCGATTTTCCTCGCGGGAGTCGCCGCGGGGGCGTTGACCGGAGGCACCCGGCGGCAGAGCTGCGCCTGTACGACGGCGACCAAGGATCTGCAAACCGGGCTTGCCGGCCTGGAGACCAGGCTGGCGGCGCAGGAATCGGCAAACGCAGAGCGTTTCAGCCAGATGGAGGCACGCATCGAGGCGCACGCCGCACGGCTGGCGGATGTTCCTTCCACCACCCAGATCATCGGGGCGATGGAGGAACTGCTGTCCAAAACCATGACCTCCCTCGACAACCGGCTGACCACGCAAGCCAAATCGATCGACACGCTCAAGACAACCGTTTCACAGACCGACTCCTTGTTGGAGCGGGTGCTCGAGTCGCTTGATTCCCTGCAGACCTACTCGGAATCGTCTGAGACGGCGGACGACCCGCTGTTCAACCGGCCGCTGGCTTAACGCCTTCGCGCACGCCGCAATGTCCGCGCTCTCCGCGGCAGCGCATCTTTTCTGCGTCCCAACCCGGCTTTCCGCACGCGCACGAACCGGTGTGGTGCTATCTTCAGGAGAGCTCCCATGGATCTGGTGAAAGTGCTGGCGCAATTGCGGGAGGAGTTGGCGGACCTGGATGCCGCCATCCTCAGCCTCGAGCGGTTCCAGCAGGAACGGCCCAGGCGCGGCCGTCCGCCGAAGTGGCGGTCGCAAGCGAATCGCCCGCTGAGCGCGGAATCGCCAGCGCCCCCCGCGGCGGATGGCAGAAATCGCGATACGGCGTAGCGCGCCGCGCGGAACCGCCAGTCTACTCTTCCATCTCCCAAAGCCGGAACCGGTGCTGGTGGGCCTCCATGTCTACCCGCTGGCCGCGAAAGCGGACCCCTTCCATTTCCAGGCGCATCCGCTGCTCCAGGGCAGCCTCGCCATGAAGCTTGATCGCGCCCCCGGATCCCAATACCCGCTGCCATGGGAAAGACCCCACCGGCGAACTGCGCAGCAACTGCGCCACCTGCCGGTGATAGAGCGGGTAGCCTGCGGCTGCCGCTACCTGTCCATAGGTGGCCACCTTGCCGCGCGGGATCTGGCGGATCGCCTTTCGGAAGGCGGTATCGCGCTGCGCGTCCCTGGGCGCGCGCAGCAGATAGCGGGCAGCCTCCCGCGCGGTGGCGGGCCGATGCGAGCGGCGAATCATGGCTCGATCAAATCGTAGCAGACGCGGCCGGCGGGCGCAGGCAGCCACCTGGTTCGCCGGGTATACCCACGCTCAGAAGGTGAAGCGAGCGCTGACCTGAAGCCGCCGGGCCTGCGTTCCATCCGGGAAGCCGCCGTCTCCCGAGCCATATCCGTACGCCGAGGGCGTCAGCGTCAGCACGCCCTTGCTGGCGGTGTACTCCTGCTGGAACATCGAAGTGGGAGACCACGAGTTGCTCACGTTGAATGCCTCGAAATTCAGCGCCAACGTCGTTGCCCGGTCTTTGATGGCGATCGGAATGGCCTTAGTGAGCCGCGCATCGGCGCGATAGGATGCCGGTGTGTAAATGCTATCCACCGGCAGCCACGGGACGCGGCCATTGCCGCCCAACCCGTCAATCGTGCTGGTCGACAGAAGCCCACTGATGGCTGAGGTGACCCGGATGGTCGGATCGCCCACCGGCCGGCCGGCGGCGAGTGTGGTGATCGCGGAAAGCTGCCAGTTGTTGACCACGTACCTGGCGAAAGCGCTGTTGGAACGGGTGAGCGTCGGCGACCAGACAAACGAGAAAACGAACCGGTGCCGCTGATCGAGCAAGCCGCTGCCCCGCTCGAACGAATTGTTGCCGTTGTAGGTGACTCCCGTGCCGGCGCTGCTGCTGCCGAGGCTGCTGTAGAAGATCGCGTTGGTTCCGGCGCCCTGCCCGTCATCGATCTCATGCGACCAGGTATAGGATGCCAGCGCCTGCAGGGCGTGGGAGAAGCTCTTCGTCAGGGTTACGGCGAGCGCGTCGTACTGGCTGTCCACGCCGTTCGTGGTTTCGAGCACCGCCCCATACTTGGTGTCCGGACGGGGGGTGGTGTAGATGGGAGTGGTGAATGTACCGGTGGGTGTGCCGCTGGCGCTGTTAATCGTATAGCTGTAGGTCGAAGAGGGAATCGGCGCATTCAGGTCCACCTCCCCGAGCAGGTGCACGCCGCGGCTCACGATGCCGGAGGCGCTCACCACCATGTCCTTGGTGATCTGCCGCTCCAGCGTCACGTTGCCCTGCTGCGAATACGGAGTCCTCAGGTTGGGCGCGGCGAACTGAATGGTCGCGGCGCTGACGCTGGCGCCGGTGGGAGCCGATGGCAGAACGTTGGGAAACACCGGCCCGGCGGCGAGTTGCGTCTTGTTGGTGGCGCTCAGCGAGTCGGCAATCTGGTAGATGCCGTTGGTGGTCCAAAGATTGTCGATCAGCCCGCCCAGCAGCCGGGCATAAAAGATGCCGTACCCGGCGCGCACCACCGTGTTGTCGTTCAGCCGGTAGGAGAGCCCGATGCGCGGCGAGAAGTCGCTACTCGGCGTATGAATGTAGCCGGTCTCCGGCCAATCCGGATTGGTTACCGGGAAGTTCATGCTGAGCGATTTGTCCCAGCGGACGCCCAGGTTGATCGTCAGCTTCGGCGACGCCTTCCATTGATCCAGGGCGTACCAGGCCAGCTCGTTGATCCGGTAGTCCGCGATCGGGTTACCAAAGGTCTGCGAGAAGGAGGTCCAGTCTTTCGCTCCCGTGGTGTTGCCGCTATAGTCGAGGGCGAACTGCGTCGCGTTCAAGTAGGTGTATGAACCAAACGCGTTGCTGATGTAGTAGTTGTAATCCTCGGTTGTGAAGAAGTTGAAACCGAACTTGATGGTGTGTGTGCCTTTCACCCAGGTGGCATCGTCGGAGAGTTCGTAACGTGTTTCGCTCGGCTCCACGCGCGGCAGATACGTTGCCGGCCCAAGCTGTACGCCGCCCACCGAAACATCCAGGTAGCCCAGGCCGCTGCCGAGCTCGGCCTGGTCGAACGAATCGGCCTGGCGGTCGGTATCCACGCCAAACCGGAAGGTGTTCACGAAGCTGCTGCCGGGAACGAAGGTCCAGCCCAGTTTTCCATTGCGGACGCGCACCGAATCGTCGCCGTTGCCGGTGATCGCCGCCCCCGAGGTGGAGCTGAGACCGGTTTGAATGCCATTGGGAGACCACCAGCGCAGGAAATTGAACTCCGCGGTAAACGTGTTCTTATCCGAGAGGTGGTAATCGAGCCGGCCGAACCCGAGGTCGTTGTCGTCGGTGCGCGGAATCTGGCCGTAGAAACGCGGAAGCAGAGCGTTGATGGCGCTGCACTGCGCGGTAGTGGCAGGAGTGCCGCATCCTACCCAGCTCTGCGTTGTGGGGTTCACCACACCCGAAGACACGTAACTGTCCACCATCGGAAAATCGCGGTAGGTGAGGTCGAAATTGATCAGATAAAACAGCTTGTCCTTGATGATGGGGCCGCCCAATGTAGCGCCGCCCTCAACGCGCTTCTCGGCGGGATTGAACGCCGCGAAGGTGTCGCGGGCATCGAATCCGGTGCTGCGGAAGTAATAGAATCCGCTGCCATGCAGCTCATTGGTGCCGCTCTTGGTCACTGTGTTGACCACGCCGCCCATCGCGCGCCCGTATTCCGCCGAATAATCGTCGGAAACCACCTGGAACTCCTGCACGGCATCCTGCGAGACCTGCGACTGGATGCGCGTGCGCCCGGCGTTCTCGTCGTAGAACTGTTCCGTATTGTCGTTGCCGTCGAGCAGAAACGAGTTGTTTCCCGCCACACCGCGGAAGGTCAGCAGGCCGAAGGTGGCGTCATTGGTCACGCCGGGAGTCAGGAGCACGAAGGAATCCACCCGCCTGCCGTTAATCGGCAGGTTTTGCAGATCGCGGTTGTCGATGACGGTCGAGACGTCGGACTTGGTGTCGTCCACCAGAGCGGCCGTGGCTGCAACCTCCACCTGGGTCACGCTGGCGCCGACCGTGAGCGAAATATTGAGATCCAGGTTCTGGCCTACCGCGAGCACCAGATTGTCGGCTTCGTAGGTGTTGAATCCCGCAGCCGTTACGGTGACCTTATAGCCCGGCCCGGGAATCAGGGCCTGCGCCACAAAGGCGCCGGCATCGTTGCTCACCAGGCTTCGCGCCACGCCCTGTCCATGGCTTGCAATCACAACTTTGGCACCGGGCACCGCGGAGCCGCTCGGGTCCCGGACGACGCCGGAAATCCCCGCCACGCCGCCCGATGACTGTGCCAACACCAACCAGGGAGCACACAGCGTCACTGCGAGAGCAGAAATGAAAAATGCCTTCTTGTTCATGCGCGAAAACCTCCTCTTTGAATCCCCATTCCGTGGATTATAAGCGGCAGCGCAACAACCTTCAATTACGAAATGATGAAACCGACGTTGCATTTTTGCAAGGGGCGGCCGAGTTCGATCAGGCCGCGCAACCGTGCGCCGCTCCGCTGTGATGTTCCACACCATGTGGGCATTTCATCGGCAACGCGCGTGGCCTCGCGGCGCTGCGGAGCAGGGTCAATGGCTGGTCTAACCGCGGGACTTTCAATCGCCGCGAGCAAGATGCCGGCAGGAGGCACGTGCGACTTGGGGCGATTCGCCCAAAGTGAAGACGGCAGCGCGGGCAGTCTACCGGAAGGTGACGGGAACGGACGGCTTGCCAGTGGCTTCGATCACGGCTTGCTCGATCGCGCGCGCAACCTCGTCCGGCGCTTGCGCGCCATCCACCGTCCAGACGCGCTTGGGCCCGTACCAGTCGAGAATCGGACCGGTGAGCTGGCTGTAGGCATGCAGCCGGTCGCGGATCACCGATTCCTGGTCATCCTCTCGGGTGAGCAGGCCCGACCCGTCGTCGTCGCAATAGCCGGCAATGCGCGGCGGCTGTGACTGCAGGTTGTAAATCTTCAGGCACTTGGGACACTGGCGGCGCGAGGTCAGGCGCGCAACCAGAACGCTGTCCCGCACATCGAGGTGGATCACCACCGGCTCCGGCAGCCCACGCTCTTCGAGCAGCAGACCGAAGTTCTGCGCTTGCGGCACCGTCCGCGGGTAGCCATCCAACAGGAAACCGTTCCGGCAGTCCGGCCGCGCAATGCGGCTGGCCACAATGCCGTTGACAATGTCATCGCCCACCAGCCCGCCACTTTGCATGATTGAGCAGGCCTTCATCCCCAACTCTGTTCCGGCCTTGCATTCGGCACGGAACATTTCACCGGTGGAGATGGCGGGAATGCGGAATTTGTCAGCAAGGGCAGTGGCTTGTGTACCTTTACCACACCCGGGCGGGCCAAAAAGCAGCAGAATCACGACAGCCTCCCAAACCATAATTTAGCATAATTAGGTCTGAAAGTAATTAGGTCTGAAAATATCTAATTTGCCCGCATTCCCTCAACGAACCGTCGAAAGCAAGCGCCGCCGTCTGCCAACTGTTTTCTTTTCATGGCCCTCTGCCCAGGAGCGGGCGGCAGGCCCGCTGAGCCGGGAGTCGCCCCCCTTTCGTTTGACAGCTTCCGCCGCACGTCAATCCGCCTGGATCTTCCCGTCCGGGTGGAGGCGCAGCCTGAGGCCGCGCCACTCGACGGTGTCACCGAACAGCCCGGCAAGCCAGACGGCGAACCCGAACAGGTCGCGGAGGGGGATGAGGGCCAGGCTGCGGACCGCGTTGTGGTCTTCCAGCACCGCGTCGGCGATCCAAGCGCCGGCAGCCACGCGCAGCGCCAGAGCCAACAGGCCGGCCCACCACGCTCCGGCCACGATTGCCGCCAGGCCCCATAATGTGGCGTGGGTGACGACGGAGCCGCAATACCCGGCAAACCGTGAAACGCGAATCGTGCGCGCCCAGCGCAATTGATGCCGCCAGACCTGGGCCCATGACCCCGCTCCCAGGTTGGTCTCCACCACCACGTCCGCAAAGGCGATGTGCAGCCCGAGTTCGTGGATGCGCCGGCCCAGTTGGTAATCGTCG
>Ga0335078_10008539_pt1 | contig 15237 bp, 18 predicted proteins | sample Lox_Sample_32_FD_206711 | JGI IMG/M metagenome (GOLD analysis project Ga0335078, IMG submission 206711) | Soil microbial communities from Loxahatchee National Wildlife Refuge, Florida, United States - Lox_Sample_3.2 | ecosystem: Environmental > Terrestrial > Soil > Wetlands | place: USA... | reverse complement strand
TGGCTGCTGACGAACAACCCGAAGAAGGTCTCTGGACTGCAGGCGTTCGGGCTCGAGGTGACCGAGCAGGTGCCGATCGAGATGCGGCCGCACCCGGAGAACCGGCGGTATCTGGCCGCCAAGCGGGATAAGCTCGGCCACGGCCTCCACCACCAGGGGCTCAAGTTCGACGCGGAGGGCGAGTGAGCGAGGGCGAGGAGTTCTGGCCGGGCGAGCGGCACGAGGCGGGTGCGGACGTCGAGGTCGCCGAGGACGAGGACACCGGCGAAGGCCCGGCGGTCGAGGAGCTTGAGGCCGCCGAGGTCGAGGCCGACGCCGCACCGGTCGACGAGGAGCCGCAGCTCGCGGGTCATGCGCCCGGGATGCTTTCGATCCCGGACGGGCTCGACGTCATCGAGGGCGTGCCGCACGGGACGCGCAAGCGTGTCGCGGTCGTCCTCTCCCGATTCAACGGCGACGTCACGAACCGGCTGCTCGAGTCGGCGCTCGGCGAGCTCGACCGCGTCGGGATCGAGCGCGAGCACGTGACCGTCATGCCGGTCCCGGGTGCGTTCGAGCTGCCGCTCGGGGCGATGGCGCTCGCGAAGACCAGGCGGTACGTCGCGGTCATCGCGCTCGGGTGCGTCATCCGCGGCGAGACCGCCCACTTCGAGTACGTGGCCGGAGAGGCCGCGTCCGGCCTCCAGCTCGCCGCGCTCGAGACCGGGGTGCCCGTTGCGTTCGGCGTCCTCACGACCGACACGCTCGAGCAGGCGATGGCGCGCGTCGACAAGGGAGCCGAGGCGGTCCGGAGCGCACTCGAGATGGCCGACCTCTTCACCCAGCTCCGCGCCGCCGCCAGGGCAGCGGGATAGGCCTCTTCGGCTACACTGGCGCGCCGATGTCGAAGGTATGCGCAATCTGCGGGAAGAAGCCGAGCTTCGGGCACCACCGGAGCCATTCGATGGTGGCCACGAAGCGGCGCTTCGACCCGAACCTCCAGCGGGTCCGCGTCCTCCTGCAGGGCAAGGCCACGCGGGCCTACGTCTGTACCCGCTGCCTCAAGGCCGGCAAGGTCACCAAAGCGGTCTAGCGCAACCCTGAGCCGCGCCGTGCGGTCCAATGCGCTGGTGCAGGCCGTGTCTTCACCGCTCGGGCGCATCACGATCGCGAACGACGCGATCGCCCACATCGTCGGCGAGACCGCCAGGGAGTGCTACGGCGTCGTCGCCATGGCCGGCCCGAAATGGCTGCCGGAGCGCGCACGCCGCGGGATCGAGATCGGCCGCGTCGGCGAAGGCGTGACGATCGACCTCCACGTCGTCGTCGAGTACGGCCTCAACCTCGCGGAGGTTGCGTCCTCCGTCCGGAACCGCGTCTCGTACGAGGTCGAGCGGATGACAGGGCTGTCCGTCCACGCGGTCGAGGTGCACGTCGACGGGGTGCGGAGGAACGCATGAGCGGGCTGAACGGCGACCTCGACGCGCTCCGCCTGATCGTCACCGGCGCGCTCTCCTCGCTCGAGGCGAACCGCCAGCGCATCGACGACCTCAACGTCTACCCGGTCCCCGACGGCGACACCGGCACGAACCTGACGATGACCGTGCGCGCGGTCGCGGAGGCGGTCGATAGGACCTCCGCGGCGAGCCGGGAGTCGCTCGCCCGCGACGTCGCGCGCGGCGCCCTCATGGGCGCGCGCGGCAACTCGGGCGTCATCCTGTCGCAGATCGTCCGCGGCGCCGCCGACGTGCTCGGTGAGAACGATGCGCCGCGCATCGATGCGCAGGCCGCAGCGGCCGCGCTGCGCGGCGCCTCCGACGCGGCATATCGCGCGGTCCGCCGTCCAGTGGAGGGGACGATGCTCAGCGTGATCCGGGAGCTGGCGGAGGAAGCCGAGGCTCGCGCCGGCGACGGCCCTCCGATCGGCGACCTGCTCGTCGAGCTCGTCCGCCGCGGGGAGAGCGCGGTCGCGCGTACCCCGGAGCAGCTCGCCGTGCTCCGCGAGGCCGGGGTCGTCGACGCCGGCGGCGCAGGGCTGCTCGAGCTCGTGCGCGGCGTCGCCGCGACCGTGAGCGGCGAGCCGCTTCCCGACGCGCCGCTCGCGGAGGAGCACCTCGGCATCCACGCGATCCACCAGGAGCTCTCGCGCTACCGATACTGCACCGTCTTCCTCGTCGAGGGACGGGCGCTCGACCGTGACGCGCTCGAGGCGAAGCTCGAGAAGATCGGTGACTCGCTGCTCGTCGTCGGCGACGCGAACGCGCTCAAGGTGCACGTCCACACGGATGATCCGGGAGCGGCGCTCTCGCTCGGCACAGCGCTCGGCACGATCGACGGCGTCGAGATCGCGAACATGCACGAGCAGACCCACCGGCGAGAGGAACGGCTGCTCGCGGTCGTGCCCGAGCCGGAGGAGGCGCACGCCACCACCGGCGTCGTCGCCGTGGTCGCGGGCGAGGGAAACCGGCGTCTGTTCGAGACGCTCGCGAACGGCATCGGCCCGATCGCGATCGTCGGGGGAGGCCAGACGATGAACCCCTCGACCGCCGACCTGCTCGCGGCGGTCGAGTCGCTCGCCTCCGACGAGGTGATCGTGCTACCGAACAACTCGAACATCGTCCTCGCCGCCGAGCACGCCGCCGCGCATGCGAGCCGGCCGGCGCAGGTGGTGGCGGCCGACTCGATCCCGGCCGGGCTCGCGGCGATGGTCGCGTTCGACGGCGCGCGCAGCGCCGCAGAGAACGCCGCGGAGATGCGCGAGGCGATCGCCGCCGTCGCGACCGGCGAGGTGACGATCGCATCGCGCGACGTCAGCATGAACGGGCTCGCGATCCGCAAGGGCGGCTGGCTCGGGCTCGCCGACGGCGAGCCCGTCGCGGGCGGCGAGACGCTCGAGCAGGTCGCGTTCGCCGTCGTCGAGCGGCTGCTCGCCGGCCGCCGCGACCTGCTGACGATTCTCTCCGGCGCCGAGGCGCCGCCGCTCGACGGGCTCCTCGCGCAGATCGGCGACGCGTATCCCGATCTCGACGTCGACGTCCACGAGGGCGGCCAGCCGCACTACCACCTGCTTCTCTCCGCCGAGTAGGGTCTCTGGATGACGCGAGTGCTGGGCGGCGCTCTCATTCTGGCCGGCAACCAGAGGCCGTAGGCCATGGCGGGACCGGTCCGGATCCTGCTCGTGGAGGACAACCAGGTCTTTCGCGAGGCGCTCGAGCTGCTCTTCTCGCTGCGCGACGACATCGAGGTGGTGGCCTCCGTGAGCGACGGCCACGGGGCCGCGCCCGCCGCTGTCGAGCACCGTCCCGACGTCGTGCTCATGGACTACCGGTTGCCTGGGCTCGATGGCGTCCAGGCGACGCGCGCGGTCCGCGCGGCGTACCCGGACGCCGCGGTCGTGTGCCTCACCGCCTCCGCGCAGGGCCGCGAGATCGAGGCGCTCCAGGCGGCGGGCGCGATCGCGTGCCTCACGAAGGATCAGGAGCTCGAGGAGATCGTCGCCGCGATCAAGCTCGCTGCCGAAAGCCGCGAGTGAGCCTCACCGCAGCGAACACCGCGATCGTCCTCGACTCGACTGCCGACTTCCCCGACGCGTCGCAGCGTTTCTCCAACTGGCGCGTCGTCCCGCTGTACGTCAACTTCGGCACCGCGAGCTTCCGCGACGGCGTCGACCTCACCGCGGAGCAGTTCTACGCCCGGCTGCCGTCGGCCGTGACGCTGCCGACGACCTCGCAGCCGACCCCGGCCGACTTCCTCGCGTGCTACGAGGAGCTAGGCGCGTACGAGCGCATCTTCTCGCTCCACATCGCCACACGCCTCTCCGGCACGTTCCAGAGCGCGGGCGCGGCAGCCGCCGAGCTCGGGGACGGGCGCGTGCGCACGATCGACACCGAGACTGCGTCGGCGGCGATCACGATGCTCGGGCTCGCGATCCAGCGGCGTCTCGACCGCGGGACGACCGACGAGGAGATCGACGCTCTCGTCGACGCGTACCGGACGTCGCACGGGCTCCTCTTCACCGTCGACACGCTCGAGTTCCTCGCACGCGGCGGCCGGATCGGCCGCGCGAAGGCCTTTGCCGGCGAGCTTCTGAACGTCAAGCCGATCCTCTCCATCCAGGACGGCGAGGTCGTCCCCGTGAAGCGCGTGCGCGGGAACCGGAAGGCGTTCCAGGAGTTCGTCGACGCCGTTCGCACCCGGACTGCGGACGTCCCGGCGCTGCGCTTCGGCGTCGCGCACGCCGAAGCGCCGGAGCGTGCCTCCGAGCTCGTCAAGATGGCGCGCGACCTGCGGCCTCGGGCGACCATCGAGGTGGAGACGTCGCTCGGAGCGGTGATCGGCGCGCACTCAGGCCCCGGCACGGTGGGCTTCTTCTGGTTCGTGGACCAGGGCTAGAGCTTCGGCAAAGTTCGGATGGGGGGCTCCCGCCGGGCGGTTAACGGTGGGAGCATGAAGATCCTCCTCGTCGAGGACGAGGACGCGATCGCCGAACCGCTCACGGCAGGTCTCCGTCGTGAGGGCTTCGCCGTGCAGCGCGCGGCGACGGGCGGGGCAGCGCTCGAAGCGGACGACGCGGACATCGTGCTCCTCGACCTCGAGCTCGCCGACGCCGACGGCGCCGCTGTGTGCCGCTCGCTCCGCGAGCGCATCGACGCCCCGATCATCGTCGTCTCCAACCGTATGACGACGCCCGACGTCGAAGCCGACGACTACGTCATCCGGCCGTTCGGCATCCGCGAGCTCACGGCGCGTATCCGCGCGGTGATGCGAAAGGCCGCGAACGGGCACTCGACCCCGATGCGCGTGGGAGGGCTCGAGCTCGACGAGCGGACGCGGCGCGCCGAGCTGGACGGGGTCGAGCTCGCGTTGACGCCGAAGGAGTTCGACATCCTCGCCGCGCTCGTGCGGGACCCCGGTGCGGTTCTCAGCCGCCGGCGGCTGCTGGAGGAGGTCTGGCAGACCACGTGGTATGGGTCCGCGAAGACCATCGACGTGCATGTCGGCGCGCTCCGCCGCAAGCTCGGCGACCCGGGCTGGATCGAGACCGTGCGCGGCGTCGGCTTCCGCCTCCGGTCCCCGTAGAAGGGGTCCGTCCGGTCCGCGTTCTAGTCTGAGCGCGCTCTGGCGCTGAGCACCATGACCATGATCCGTCGACAGACGGTCTTTGCAGGCTTGGACCGACCGCCTGCCTGGCCGGCGACCCGCGGCCGCCTCCGGCAGCGCCGTCTCGATGCGCCGATCGACACGCTCCCCGGTGTCGGCCCCACGGTCGCGCGCAGGCTCGCACGCCTCGGGATCGCGACCGTGGGCGACCTGCTGGAGCATCGTCCGTTCCGTTACGAGTCGGCCGCGGACGAGGTACCGATCGCGGGGCTCTGCGGCGACCACGAGGTGGTCATCGTCGGAGAGGTGCTCAACGTGTCGACGCGGCCGCTGCGGGGACGTCGCACGAAGGTGACCGCACGCATCTCCGACGGCACCGCGACGATCAGCGCCGCATGGTTCAACCAGGCGTGGGTGGCCGAGCGGCTTACGCCGGGCACGCGCGTGCGCCTCCGCGGCAAGCCGGGGCGCTACGGCTTCGACGTGAAGTCGTACGACCTCGAAGGCGTGAAGGCGACGGCCGACTTCGCCCCGGTGTATCCGGCGAGCGAGGAGATCACCCCGGCTCGACTGCGCGCGCTCGTGGCGTCGGCGCTGCCGCATGCGTCCGACTACGGCGATCCCGTCCCGGCCGCGCTCTGCGCGCAGGAGCGGCTGCCGTTGAAGCGCGATGCGATCGTCGCCCTCCACCGGCCCGGCTCGGAGGACGAGGCGGAGACCGCGCGGCGCCGACTCGCATTCGAGGAGATCCTGCTTCTCCAGGTCGGGATCGCGCGCCGCGTGGCAGCGCGGCAGCGGACGCTCGCGCCCTCGCTCGGCGAGCCCGGCGACCTGATCGCGCGCTACCGCGCCGCGCTTCCGTTCGCGCTCACGCCGTATCAGGAGCAGGCGATCCGCGAGATCGACGGCGACCTCGGGCGAACGGTGCCGATGCAGCGGCTTCTGCAGGGCGACGTCGGCTCGGGCAAGACCGTCGTCGCGCTGTACGCGCTCCTCCGTGCCGTCGAGAGCGGGCGGCAGGGAGCGCTCATGGCGCCGACCGAGACGCTCGCCGAGCAGCACTTCCTCACCGTCGCGGACCTCTGCGACCGCATCGGCGTGACGTGTGGCCTGCTTACGAGCACGTCGCGCAAGCGCGACCGGCCGGCGCTCCTCGGCGCCGACGTCGTCGTCGGCACGCACGCGCTCATCCAGGAGGGCGTCGAGCTCCGCGACCTCGCGGTGGCGGTCGTCGACGAGCAGCACCGATTCGGAGTGGAGCAGCGGAAGGCGATCGCGGAAGGACGAGGTCCGCACGTCCTGCACATGACCGCGACGCCGATCCCGCGGACGCTCGCGCTCACGGTGTACGGCGACCTCGCGCTGTCGACGATCGAGAGGCCGCCGGCGTCGCGGAAGCCCGTGATCACGAGCCGGATCTCCGAGAGCAAGGTCTCGGAGGCGTACACGCGGCTCACGCGGCTGCTGCGCGAGGGTCGGCAGGCGTACGTCGTGTGCCCGCTCATCGAGGCGTCGGAGGCGAGCGCCGCTCGCGCTGCGGAGGAAGAAGCGGAGCGGCTGCGCAAGGCCGAGCTACGCGACTTCCACGTCGGCTGCCTGCACGGACGTCTCCGTCCCGACGATCGGCGTGCACTCATGGCGCGGTTCACCGCAGGCGAGATCGACGTGCTCGTCGCGACGACCGTGATCGAGGTCGGCGTCGATGTCCCGAACGCGACGGTGATGATCGTGCAGGAAGCCGACCGCTTCGGTCTCGCGCAGCTCCACCAGCTGCGCGGGCGCGTCGGCCGCGGCGCGGAGCAGTCGTACTGCCTGCTCGTCGCGCGCGTGGACGACGAGCTCACCGAGAACGCGCGGGAACGGCTCGACGCGCTCGTGCAGACGAACGACGGCTTCGAGCTCGCCGAGGTCGACCTCGCGATCCGGCGGCACGGCGAGCTGCTCGGCGTCCGCCAGTCGGGCGCCTCGGACCTCCGCTTCGCCGACTTCCGGCTCGACCGGCCGCTGCTCGAGCGTGCGCAGCGGGCCGCGCGCAGCCTCACCGACGCTCCAGGTCCCCTCGCCGACGCAGTCGACGCACTCTTCGCCGGCACCGATCCGGCCGCCCTGGCCTGACGTTCCCCCAAAGGCCGGTACCTGGTACTCGCACGGCTTCGTGCCGGGTTCGAGGAGATTCGCGCACGCGGGTGCGGGCGGATCGTCCGAGCCGTGACGAAGCCGTTGCACGCTCACGCGCGTACCAGCTACCGGTCTAGGAGGTCGGCGAGGCTCGGGGCGGAGCGGATTGCCGGGCTGAGCGTGCCCCAGAGGGCCAGGGCGATCGCGAGCCCGGCAAGCACCCCGACGGCGCTGCGCGGCGAAGCGTCCGCGATGAGGAAGCCGACGATGAGCGGGCCGAGCGGCGAGATCGCAAGCGAGATGGTGCTGTGGACGGACGAGACGCGGCCGATGAGCCGGTCGGGCGTGAGCCCGATGCGGAGGCTGTGGACGACCGAGTCGGTCGACGGGATGGCGAGGCCGGACGGGACGAGCAACGCGGCGAGTACGTACACGCTCGGCCATGCGAGGTAGAAGGCGGACGCGCACCAGGCCCACAGCTCGAGCAACAGCACGGCATGGGACGGAAGCTTCCGCCGGACGAACGGCGAGAGAGCCGACCCTGCGACGATGCTCAGCCCCGAGACGGTGACGAGCGCGCCCACCGCGCCGCTCGAGAGCCCGTGCCTGCGCCCGAGGACGACTACTGCGAAGATCCAGGCGGGCCCGAAGAAGTTGAGGAGCCCGAACACGAGCGTGCTCGTCCGCAGGAACGGCTGGCTCCAGAGGAAGCGGAAGCCGTCGGCGAGCCGCGTGCGCAGCGGTGACTCGTCGCGCTCGCGCTCCTCCTGGAACGGCGTCCGCATCGCGAGGATCGATCCCGTCGAGAACGCGTACGAGAGGGCGTCGCCGAGGAACGGCACGAACCTCCCGAGCCCGTAGAGCAGGCCGCCGAGCGGCGGCCCGAGGACCTGGACGGTCGCGAGCCTAGCGGTGTTCGACGCGATCGCCGCCGGGAGCTGCTGGGGCGGGACGACCGCGCGCACCGCGCCCACGCTCGCGGCGGAGAAGATCGCCGCGCCGCAGCCCTCGACGAACGCAAGCGGCGGGATCGTCCAGAAGGCGGCGTGGTGGACGACGATGAGGACCGCGAGTGCGCCGACGGCGCCCGCACGCGCGGCGTCGGAGACGATCATCAGCCCCTTCCGGCCGAAGTGGTCGGCGGCGAGGCCGGCGGGGAGCGCGAAGAGCGCGCCCGGAACGCCGCGGGCGAACGCGACGAGGCCCGCCTTCGACGCCGAATGCGTGACGGCGAGCACGAGCAAGGGGTACGCGATGATCGAGAGCTGCGTGCCCGCGCTCGAGAGCAGGCGGCCTGCGGTATAGAGCACGAAGTCGCGGTTGCGACGGAGCGGGACCGAGCTCAAGCCCGGCGTTCGAGAAGCTCGGCGAGCACGTCCGGGCATTCCAGCATCGGCGCGTGTCCGGCGTCGAGCTCGACCTGCGGGTAGGCGCGCCCCTGCCGGTCCGGGCCGATGCAGGCGGCGCGCGCGCAGACGACGACGATGCCGTCGGCGCACATGGCCCCCATCGGCAGCGGCGCCTGCGGCTTCGTCGCGAGCTGCGCGTACCCGGTGTGGCCGCGCGCCTCGAGCTCGACCCGGACCAGGACCCGGGCGGACAAGCCGCCGTGCCACGCTCCGGGGACGAGGGAGTACGTTGCCACCGCATGCGGATCATCGCGGGCAGCCGGAAGGGGCACAACATCCATGCTCCTCGTGGTCGCGACACGCGCCCGACCTCGGACCGCGTGCGCGAGAACGTCTTCAACATCCTCGGCCCGGTGGACGACGCGACCGTCCTCGACCTCTACGCCGGGTCGGGGGCGATGGGCCTCGAGGCGCTCTCGCGCGGCGCGGCGCAGGCCGTGTTCGTCGACGACGATCGCGAGGCCGTGCGGGCGATCGAACGGAACCTCGACAAGCTGCGCCTGAAGGGAACAGTCCTGTGTCGGGATGCGGTGGCGATGCTCGCGTCCGAGAGGAGGAAGTACGATCTCGTGCTGGTCGACCCCCCGTACGACGTGTACGCCGACATCGAACCCCATCTGGCGCGATACCTGCCGCCCGTCCTCGCGGACCGCGCGGTCGTCGTCGTCGAGACCGACGCGCGTGTGCAGCCTGCGCTGCCGCTGTCCGAGCGCACGAGCCGCGCGTACGGACAAACGCGCGTGACCGTGTACGAGACATGATCACCGCGATCTGCCCCGGCTCGTACGACCCGGTGACGAACGGGCACGTCGACGTCATCTCGCGCGCCGCCGGCATCTTCGACCGCGTGGTCGTCGGCGTCGTCGGCAACCCCCACCACAAGGAGCCGATGTTCGCCGTCGACGAGCGCTGCGACTTCCTCCGCGAGGCGCTCGCGCATCTCGGCAACGTCGAGATCGACGTCTTCCGCGAGCTCGTCGTCGACTTCGCGCGCAGGTGGGAGGCGAAGGCGATCGTGAGGGGGCTGCGGGTCATCTCCGACTTCGAGTGGGAGTTCCGGATGAACCAGCTGAACCGCCACCTCGCTCCCGACGTCGAGACGGTCTACGTCATGGCGAGCGCGAGCGTGAGCTTCGTCTCCTCGAGCGGCGTGAAGGAGATCGCGGCGTTCGGCGGCGACGTCTCCGCGCTCGTCCCGAAGCCGGTGGCGGCCCGGCTCGAGGCGATGTTCCCGGCAGGACGTCCGGGCACGCCGGAGAACCCCGGAGACTGAAGCTAGACTTCTACGTCATGGACGTCCTCGTTCTGATCGACAAGCTCGACGACCTCGTGCACAACGCGAAGGCCGTCCCCCTCACCGACCAGGTCCGCATCGACCGCGAGGAGATCTACGACATCCTCGACCAGATGCGGGCGACCATCCCGGAGGAGATCAAGCAGGCGCGTTGGATCGTGAAGGAGCGCCAAGAGATGCTCGCCGAGGCGAAGCGCGAGGTCGACCGGCTGCTCGCCGAGGCGCGGGAGCAGGCGGTGCGGGAGGCGTCCCAGACGGAGATCGTGAAGATCGCCGAGCACCAGGCGCAGGACATCGTCGACGAGGCGAGGCGCGCGGCCAGGGAGACGCGGCTCGAGATGGAGGACTGGGCCGACGGCATCCTCTCGACGCTTGAGGTCAATCTCGACAAGTTCCTCTCTGCCGTGAAGCGCGGGCGCGAGCGGCTGCACGAGCGCTCGCAGGAGACCGTCACGGCGGGCGTCGGCCCGACCGACGGCGTCGGCGAAGACCTCGGGTACTGATCTACCCTGCGGCGATGGGGCGCAAGCTCCTCTCCTGGGGTCTGACGATCGCGTTCGCGATCGGCTTCGTGCTCGTCTTCGAGGTGGAGATCGCGCAGCCGTATCGCATCCCCAGCGGCTCGATGGAGCCGACGCTCTTGTGCGCGAGGCCGGGACCTGCGTGCACGGCGACATTCAACGACCGCGTGATCGCGGCGAAGATCGTCTACCGCTTCCGCAACCCGGAGCGAGGCGAGATCGCCGTCTTCAACGCACCGCCGGCCGCAAAGCGCGACTGCGAGGAGGGCGGGACGTTCGTGAAGCGCGTCATCGGGCTCCCGGGCGACGTCGTCGGCGAGCGCAACGGGTTCGTCACGATCGACGGCAAGCGGCTCTCGGAGTCGTACATCCATCCGTCCATGCGGGATCACATGACGAAGACGTGGCCGCGACTCGGGCCGGGCCAGTACTTCGTGATGGGCGACAACCGCTCCGATTCGTGCGACTCGCGCGTCTGGGGGCCGGTGCAGCGCTCGGAGTTCATCGGCCCGGTGGTGGCGACGTACTGGCCGCTGACGCGCTGGTCGATCCCGTAGCGGTTCGTTCCATGTAGTCGGCGCCGAGCTCGCGCGCGAGCTCGACGAACGCGTGCGAGGCCGCCGACCGGTACCGGTCGCGGTGCCACGCGAGCGCGAGCACGCGCGGCGGCAGGCGGCCGCCGAGCGGCAACGTCACGAGCGCGGGGTTGCGCGGGTTGACGACGAGGAGCGGGACGACCGCGGCGCCGAGCCGTTCGGCGACGAGCGCGGTGAGCGTGCCGTTGTCGTCGGTGCGGAACACGACGTTGAGGTCGGAGACGTGGCCGCGGAGGAACGTGTCGGGCTCGCCGCTCGAGCGGAAGCCGATGAGCGGCATGCCGTTGAGCGAGCGCAGCGGCTGTGGGCCCTCGCGCTCTGCGAGCTCCGAGCGCGAGGAGACGACGAGGACGTACGGGTCGCGGAGGATCTCGACCGACTCGAACGGGCCCGGCGGCAGCGGCATCTCGGCGAAGGCGAGGTCGACCTCGCCGCGCTCGACGAGGCGCACGAGGTCCTCGGAATCGGCCTCCTCGCGGACGTGCACCTGGACGCGGGGCCACTCCTCGCCGAACCGGCGGAGAAGGGCGGGGAGGATGCGGGCGCCCACACTCTGGAGGATTCCCACGCGGAGCGGGCCCGCTGCGCCCTCCGCCAGCGCCGCCATGTCTGCCTGGGCGGCGTCGAGCTGTGCGACGATCGCGTCCGCGTGGCGGAGGAGGAGCTGCCCCGCCTCGGTGAGCGCGACGGGCCGCGGGCCGCCGGGACGCTCGACGAGGCGTTGTCCGACCGTACGCTCGAGCTGGGCGATCTGCTGGCTCACGGCCGACTGCGTGTACCCGAGCTCGTGGGCGGACCGTCCGAACGACCGCGTCCGGCCCACCGCCTCGAGCGCCGCGAGATGGCGCAGCTTGACCCCGAGAAATCCATCATGGCTATTCATCGAACTGAATAGTAACTGGATTTGCCCTAATACATCTGGGTAGGCACGGTGAAGGCATGAGGCTCGCGGCCGCCCTCGCCACCGTCTATGTCGTCTGGGGATCGACGTATCTCGCGATCGCGGTCGCAGAGCGCACGCTCCCGCCGCTTCTGATGCTCTCGGTGCGGTTTCTCATCGCCGGGGCCCTGCTCTACGGCTGGTGCGTCCGCCGCGGCCATGTGGCTGCGGCCCGGCCGGGGCGCCGCGAATGGCTCTCCGCGGCGATCGTCGGCTTCTTCCTGCTCGCGTTCGAGACCGGCGTGCTCGCGCTCGCGGAGAGGCGCGTCCCGACGGGCCTCGCCGCGCTGCTCGTCGCGAGCGTCCCGCTCTTCATGGCGGTCATCGACCGGCTCCGCTACGGCATCCGCATCGCGCCGGCCGCGGCGCTCGGCATCCTCACCGGCCTCGCCGGGGTCGGGATGCTCGCCGGGCAGGGCGGGGGAGCGGATCCCGTGGGCGTCGGGCTCGTTCTCGCGGGCGCGGTCGCGTGGACGGTCGGATCCGTCTACGCGCGCACCGCCCCGCAGCCGCGCAGCATCCTCCTCTTCACCGCGATGCAGATGCTTGCGGGCGGGCTCGAGCTCGGGGTGCTCGGCGCTGCCCGCGGCGAGATCGGCCAGGTGCATCTCGCCGCGGTCTCGGCCGCCTCGTGGGCCTCGTTCGCGTACCTCGTCTTCGTCGGCGCGATCCTCGCGTACACCGCGTACGGCTGGCTCTTGAAGCACACGTCGACTCCGGTGCTCACGTCGTACGCGTACGTGAACCCGGCGATCGCGGTCGTGCTCGGGTGGGCGCTCGCAGGCGAGCGAATGGGCGCGCGCGAGCTGGTGGCGGGCTTCGTGATCGTCTCCTCCGTCGCCCTGCTGCTTCTGCCGCGGCCGGCGAAGGCGCGTGCAGTCGCACCCGCTACCGTAGACGTGTGACCACGTTCAGCCTGCGGCGGCTCCGGCTGCGCAGCGGGGAGCAGTTCCGCGACGAGGTCGAGGTGGAGCTCGAGCCGCTCGTGCTCGGCGGGCAGCAGTACGCCGCCGCTCCCGCCGTCGTGCCCGCGGAGCTGACGGTGACGAAGGCGAGCTCGGGGACGATCTTCGAGCTCGCGCTCCGGGTGCGGCTCGAGGGGCCGTGCTTCCGGTGCCTCACGGACACGAGCCTCGAGCTGCCGATCTACGCGCGGGAGTACCAGGCGGCGAACCCGGGCCAGGACGAGGATCTGCGCACGCCGTACCTCCACGACGGCGTCCTCGACCTGTCCGCGTGGGCCCACGACGCGCTGGCGCTGGAGCTGCCGGACAAGATCCTCCACAGTCCCGACTGCGCCGGGCTCTGCCCTGTGTGCGGGAGTGACCTGAACGTCGAGCCGCACACGCACGACGAATCCCGCACGGACCCCCGCTGGGCTGCGCTCGAGGTCCTGCGCAAAGAGGCCGGTACCTAGTACCCGAACGCGTGTGTCACGATCTGCGGCCGACGGTTCCGCGGCGCGTGAGGCTCGCGGGACGCTTTCGTGCAGGTACTACGTACCGGCTTTTCGTTCTTCAGTGGTCGATGGCGGACATGTCGGCGTAGCGGTCGCCGGCGGCCTCGCCGATCCCGTCGAGCGCATCCAGCTCGTCCGATGTCAGCTCGACGTCGGCTGCCGCGGCGTTGTCGTCGAGGTACGTGCGCCGTTTCGTGCCCGGAATCGGGACGACGTCGCCGCCGCGCGAGAGCACCCAGGCGAGGGCGACCTGCGCCGGCGTCGCCCCTTTTCCGGCCGCAACCTCGCGCACCCGCTCCGCCCGCCGCTGGTTCTCCTCGACGTTGTCGCCGCTGAAGCGCGGATGCCGCTTGCGGAAGTCGTCGTCGGCGAGCTCGTCCGGCGAGCTGAACCGCCCCGCGAGGAAACCGCGCCCGAGCGGGCTGTAGGCGACGAAGCCGATGCCGAGCTCGCGGCACGTCTCGAGCACGCCGTTGCGCTCCGGATCGCGCGACCACAGCGAGTACTCCGACTGGAGCGCGGTGATCGGGTGGACGGCATGCGCTCGGCGGATCGTCTCCGCGGACGCCTCCGACAGCCCGAGGTGGCGCACCTTCCCCGCGCCGACCGCCTCGGCCATCGCCCCGACCGTCTCCTCGATCGGGGTGCTCTTGTCGACCCGGTGCTGGTAGTAGAGATCGACGTGGTCGACGCCGAGGCGCGCGAGCGACTCGTCGATCGAGCGCCGGACGTACTCTGGACTGCCGTTGATCGCAGGCCCGTCGTAGTCGGGACGGCCGCGCGCGTTCGCGAACTTCGTCGCGAGCACGACCTCGTCCCGCCGGCCGGCGATCGCCCGCGCGACGAGCCGCTCGTTGTCGCCGAACGCGGCCCCGTAGATGTCGGCCGTGTCGAGGAAGGTGATCCCGAGCTCGAGGGCCCGGTGGATGGTGGCGATCGACTCCTGCTCGTCCGTCTCCCCGTACCAGGCCGACATCCCCATGCAGCCGAGCCCGAGCTCCGAGACGGCGAGCCCTTGTCCCAGCGTTCTCGTGTCCATGGCCGGACGCTAGCGGCCCATGGCTATACTGCGCGCCGCTCATGGCCGTCCCGAAGAGACGACAGTCCAGCTCGCGTCGCGACAAGCGCCGCGCCACTCACGCGATCGAGGCCCCGAAGGTGAACGTCTGCCCTCAGTGCGGGCAGCCGAAGCGGCCGCACCGCGTCTGCCCGACGTGCGGGACGTACAAGGGCCGCGAGGTCGAGCCCCTCCGCATCGACGCTCCGTAGGCCGCCGGTGCCGCGGATCGCGGTCGACGCGATGGGAGGCGACCGCGGGCCGGACGAGATCGTCGCGGGCGCGCTCGAGGCCGCCGGCGACGGGCTGACCCCGATCCTCTTCGGCTCCCCGGGCATCGACGGATGCGGCCTCGAGCTGCGCGAGACCGACGGCGTCATCGAGATGCACGAGAAGCCCGCCGAGGCCGTACGGACGAAGCCGGAGAGCTCCCTCGTCGCCGCCGTCCGCGCGGTCGCCGCCGGCGAGGCCGACGCGGTGGTCTCCGCCGGGAACACCGGTGCGATGCTCGCCGCGGGCCTGCTCGAGCTCCGCCGCGTCGCGGGCGTCCTGCGTCCCGCGATCGCCGTCCCGATCCCCGCGCAGCGCGGCCCGTCGGTGCTCGTCGACGCCGGCGCGAACGCGGATGCGCGTCCAGAGCAGCTGCTCCAGTTCGCGACGATGGGCGCCGTCTTCGCCGAGGAGATCCTCGGGATCGAGCGGCCCGAGGTCCGCCTGCTCTCGATCGGCGAGGAGGCCGAGAAAGGGAATCAGCTGACGCTGGA
>Ga0335078_10008538_pt1 | contig 15237 bp, 18 predicted proteins | sample Lox_Sample_32_FD_206711 | JGI IMG/M metagenome (GOLD analysis project Ga0335078, IMG submission 206711) | Soil microbial communities from Loxahatchee National Wildlife Refuge, Florida, United States - Lox_Sample_3.2 | ecosystem: Environmental > Terrestrial > Soil > Wetlands | place: USA... | reverse complement strand
ACTCGCCGTCCGGTATCAATTCCACGTGCATCTTGCGACCGGCTTTGTCGAAGTAGGTGCAGGTCATCGCGAGCAGGTCAGAGGTCCACTTTTCCACACCAGCTTCACCCGCTTGGCCGCACAGCGTCGGATAGTTCGTCTGCCCAGCCTGGTGCATGGCGATGTATTTCTTCAACAAATCCAGATTCGGTTGCGGACTGACGGGAACCGACGGCCCCATATTGCTCAAAGAAACGGAATATCCGCCTTTGCCGTGGAAAATGTTCGAGCCGGTCTCGAGCAGATGATCATACGAGACAATTCCGAGGGCTTTCATATCGCGGATCAATCGTGGAAAATCCGCGCCGGTTTTCGTTTTGGCGTAGGCGGCGCGAATGTCTTGTTCGGTGAATGCCGCGATTTCAGTGATGTTTTGTGTTTTCATATTCTTATTTTGGTTGTTTGTTTTTGTGTTCGTTATTCAATGCCGTATCGGCCGCGTTCAGATTGTTTCCAGCCGTTGGCGTCGAGGAGTTGTTTAATGGTCCCCAAAAATTCCTCGCGTTGTTTTTGGGAAAGTGTCTTAAAAAAGGATTCGTCGTTCAGGTCAGCGTGCTTCGCCAGTTTGGGCACGAGTTTTTTTGCATTCGGCGTCAGACTCAAACCAAGCGAACGCCGGTCATTGCCCTCGTCGCGATTCACCAGCTTGCGCTGGACAAGGCGTTCAACCATACGGGAAACCGAGCTTTTATCCAAACCGACCAACTGCGCGAGCTGGTTCAGCGTAATGTCGTCGTGACTGTAAAGCGTGCGCAGCAGAACCCATTGCGGCACCGTCACGTTCTCCTTCGCCAACCGTTCGGCAAAGCTGTAAGAGACAAAATTCGACAGGCAGCGTAGCCAATAGCCGATGTGGTCGCCGAGATTGCTGATGTTTGTTTCATTCATTGGCACTACAATAGTTGCATATACAACTATTGTCAACAAAAACTTTTCACATTTTTATATCCCAAATAATGGGTTCCCGAACCAACTGTTAGCCTTCCTGCAAACCTCTGATAATGCCGAGTCGAAAAAAAGCAAAAGGGGCGATTCCTCAATGTTTTGAAGAATCACCCCAACAACTCGGCGTTACTCGGAGCTAGAAAAAATAACCATTATGCCGAGCTAGTCATAAGGGAATCTTCTATCAGTGAGCGAAAGCTCAATGAAAATCTTTTTCCGCAAGCAACCTTTTCATTTTTTCATATCCATAAACTAACCGAAAACCGGGCTGAAGAATATCTTCGCTAGGAATCTCACAAATCCGATTCTCACGCACGGCGGCTAAATTGTTCCAGCCAAGTCGCGCTGAAATTTCAACGGCTTGCACCGGCTGGCCACACCAAGATGCGAAAATGATTTCTGGATTGGCCTGACAGATTTGTTCTGACGCGACAACCCGTTCCGGCGCGGCGCGTTTGATTCGCAGTTCAGAGAAAATGTCCTCACCGCCGACGCGCTCAATCAATTCGCTCACCCAAGCAATGCCGGAAATGAGCGGGTCATTCCATTCCTCAAAATAAACGCGCGGACGCCGCTTGACATTTTCTACCGGCGCGAGCCGCCTGCGGAATTCGTTCAACAGTTCTTCGCCTTTGCGTTCGCAACCGGCAATGCGCGCAAGCAATGCCAACGTCGCTTCTGTTTCCGCCAATGTGCGCTGGTTCGTTGCGAGAACTGGAAAGCCGCGCTGAATGAGTTCGGCGGCAAGTTTGGCCTGCACGTCGGAAAACGTGATGATTAAATCAGGATTTGATTTCGCGATTTCGCTCAGATTCGCCGAACTGAATCCGCTAACGCGCGGCTTCGACGGCGCGCCATCCGGTTGTGTGAAATATGCTGTGACACCAGCAACACTTCCCCATGCACCGATGCGCCAAAGCCAATCCGCTGCTTCAGCAGAAAGACAAACAATGCGCTGCGGGATTTGGCTCATCACCGAAACAGAAAGCTCATTTAGTTAGTTCCAGCCATTCCTCTGGCAGCCAGTTGTCGTAAGTCTCCGGCTTGGTGGGGTCTTCCGAGACTGAAAGCTTGTAAATCCAACGGCCATCGCGAAATTGCGAGGCAATGACATAGCCTTCGCATTCTCCGAAGTCCTCTTTAATCACACGGACTTTGTTCATCTCCGAGAATCGTGGCGACATTTTTGGAAGTATTCCGAAAAATGAAGGATTTTCAACGGAAATTCAAAACGTCGTTTTCACACAGGGAACAAGGAAAAATTTCACTCTGGATAATTCCGGCTACAAACATGAGAGGCTGACAATCAAACGAATCCGATTCGCCCGAACCGGCGGACCGGATGTGCCGCGACCTGGCCTACGCTGATTTCGCTGCGGCCTGCGGCACATCCGGCCTGCCCGTTCGTGCTCATTTGAAAGCACAAGACGTGCGGGCTTCCGTCTGCGGCTCGGCGGCAGGACGTTCCGTTCCGGCTACGATACGTTATACGCTCCTCTTTGCCTCCACTCCACTTTCCCTGCTCGCCGACCACAGACCGAAGCGTCTAACCAGACTTCTCACGCCGGGGTTTAAGCATTTTACCGCGCAACCGCCGGGTCAATTCTCCGGGATACAGTTGATCAGCAGGAACCCCAAGCAGTGACGCAAAGACGATCAATTCCTCATCGGTCACATAGCGCAGCCGCGCTTCAATCTGGCCCATCGTTGAACGGCTGATGTCCAAACCGGCCAGTTGGCAGCGCGCGGCGAGAGTTTCCTGCGTCAGTCCCAACTTTCCGCGCACTTTGCGGATTTGAGGACCGACAACATTCGCTGGATATTTTTTTCGAGGCATGGCAAAAAGCCAGCCTTGACGTTACCGGCAGCGCCTGCTTTATTTGTTACGCCAGCGTAACTTGGCTGGCCGCGCGAATTCGGGCTGGCATGAAAATGGGCCTGGATGCTGCAACAACGGCAGCCGTGTGAGAAGCAGGTGATTGCGATGAAACCAATTCCGATGATACGGCGGCGGCGGGCGAGTCAAGCATACTACGGTTCCGCTCGATCACGTCGCTCGCGTCTTCCGTTCCTGCTTGAGTCGCCCGCCACCGCCAGTGATTCTGCCTCTATGGTTTCATCGTGCAAATCTGTCGCTGCGCTGTGGAATTTTGTTGATTGTTGAATTCACAGCGCACACGAACGCCGCTATGTTATTCCAGAGAGTCCCTGACCCAATATGAGCGTTAAACATAAGCCAAGCATGAGGCGCACCTTTCACCGCAATGGCGTCATTGCCGTGGAAGAACGTCTGCGCGGACAAAAGTTGCATGGCCCCCGCCGGACGTGGCATCGCAATGGCAAACTTGCTTCGGAGGAATTTTATCATGATGGCCTGCTTCACGGGATTTGCCGTCAATGGAATGAGAATGGAAAGCTGCTGGGTTCGTTCCGAATGGAGCACGGAACAGGTATTCAACGAAGCTGGCACGCAAACGGGCGATTGAATCTGGAGTTTTCCACCGTCGCCGGTGTCTTCTGCGGGCGCAGCCGGCTCTGGTTGCAGGATGGAACGCTTTTGTCCGACAAGGCCTGTCTCCAAGGTCGCGTTGTCACACCGGACGATTACCGTCAAGCCAACAAACAAAATCCAAGTCTGCCAAAGTTGCAAGGGCGGATCGTCAAACCACGCCAACCTTCTCCACGGCACATCCATCAGGTTTTCGTTTCAGCACTTTTGAAAAAGCGGAACTGTTGCGAAGCGCGAGCGTGGCTGAACGCGGGCGATGAGACTGTCCGTTCGCTTGGGCATTTCAAGAAGCCAAGCGATGCGTCGAAATTTGTCGAGGAACTTTATCAAGCGGGGGCGGTCAAAGTGATCGCGCCGGATATTTATTCCGGCAAACGCGGCGGCCAGTTCGCAGATGCCCTGCTCGTGCAATTGCCCAAGACGGCGCCGGGTAGAAAGTCAGCCCGCATGGTGTGTGGAAAATTACGCCGCCGGAATCTTGGCGCGGTTGAACCGGACAAGGACATCGGGGAGACACATTTGTTCCTGTCATTGGCTTGAGCGGACAACAAGGCGATCCTGTTCGTCGTCCACTTCCATCACTCCGTCGGCACGTTCTCCGTTAAGCAATCTTTCCGCAACCGCATCGCCCACCAATTTTTCCACCGCGTCACGCATTGGACGCGCGCCGAGCTTCGGATGAAATCCTTTTCTCACCAAATAGGGCAGCACTGTCTTATCCAGTTCCAGCTTATGACCACGTTCAGCGAGAAATCCAATTTCGCGTGACAGAAATTTTTCGGCAATCTCCAGTTGATGTTCATAGTTCAAACGGTTGAACACCAGTTTCTCGTTGATACGCGCGAAAATTTCGGGACGCAGGGCCTGCTGCGCCCGTGAAAGAACATGCCGTTCCAGCGTGGCATCGTTGGAATGTTGAAGGCTCATTAATTCGGCGGAGCCGATATTTGAAGTCATCCAGACATAGAATCCGCTGAAATCCAAGGTCTGCCCCGTGGCAATGGTGATGCGCGCCGCATCCAGCAATTGCAACAGAATGTCCAACACTCGCGGATGCGCTTTTTCCGCCTCATCGAACAATAACGAGCCTTCCGTGGCGCGTTCGCGCACCGCTCCCAGGTATCCGGCTTCGCCCAATTTTGCACCCAGCAAGAGGCCAAGCGATTCCTGCGTTTGAAATTCCGACATGTCGAAACGAAATAATTGATTCGCGCCAAAAATCTGATTGGTCAACACGACAACCGTTTCGGTCTTCCCAACGCCGGTCGGTCCCAGCAGCAGAAAACTTCCGCGCGGGCGGCCGGGCTTGGTGAGATTAAGTTCGCCGCGTTTCACGGTGGAAATAATGCGCGGCAAGACCTGGGACTGGCCGCGGATTTCGCGCGGCAGCAGCGAGTCCAATTCGCGGAGCTTGGTGAATCTGTTCGTGTCCATTGCTTTTTTATAGCACGGCCTTCATCGCATTTTGTGTCCCTGGGACACCTTTTCATTCTGCGTTGCTGCTAAATGTAGTCGCGTAAATCGGCGGAAGAACCGCTGACAAAAACGAAAACAATAAAACAACGCCATGAAAAAAAAGTTCATTCAAACAACCGTTCTGCGGCTTCGCCCGCTCCTCACCGTTGCCGCGATCTTCGCGCTCAACACCGTCTCCGCCCTCGCCCAAAGCACAACCTTCAATTCCACGGACTTGAAAACCGGCATCAGCAACAGCCTTGCCGTCATCATGATGTTCGGTTTCGTCTTGGGCATCTCGGCTGTCATCTACGGCGGCTTTGCCATCCGGCGCGGCGATGTGGACCAGGGCAAGATGTCCATCATCGGCGGGGCCATCATCGCGGCGGCTCCGGCGGCGGTGTTCGCCTTTTACAAAATCTTCGGCTTGGACTCCAACAGCGCAGTTGGCGTGGGCAGTTTTTGAAAAGGTGTTCTTATACCCATTCTTCTTCTGAACAACACATGAGCGCGAAAAACGAACTTCGTCTGACCGATACCAATGCCGCGTCGGATTCCAAAGGCAGGACGTGGGGTTTGGAAGGCGGCCTGTTCTGGTGGTTGGTTGGCGGCATTGGCGCGGGTATCACGTTGTTCTTTCTGTTGCTCGTGGTCGTTGGCGCGTCGCTGACGATTTCGTTCTTCGTGGCGCTCGCGCCAGTGTTGCTCTGCCTCGCCTACATCTTTGGGCTGCGGCAGGGCAAGCCGCCCGGCTACGACCGCGATTGTTTTGAATATCTGGTAACCGGACGCGGTTTCAGCTCGCAAGCCGGACATAACTTTCATCATCCCTTGTATGAGCCATAAAAAGAAAATGCTTTCCTTGTCACGCAAGCCGTTTGTCGGCTCGGTTGAACTGATCCCGCTGCGGCCAAAGTTTATCGAGTTCATTGATGCGCATCGAATATGGGGTTTTCCCATCGAGCAGCTTGCGCACTTTGTCCTTGAAGGCAATCCGGACCAGCATGGGAAACAGACGCTGCCACCGCATCAGTTGGTGCTCGTCTATCCCGATGCCTTGGTGATTCTCCGGGGCTGGCGGCTGGAACTGATGGTCGGCCCGCTGACTGAGGGCCGCATCGCCCGCGTCCACGCCGAGAAACATCTGGGCACGCTCATCATTGAGGAGGCATGGGTTTCAGAAATCCACGTTACTCCCTTTGACAATCCAAACCCGCTCGCTCAACCGACAGAAACCCGTGCGCACATCAAGCAGTCATGAACCCGGACGACATCAAAGCGGTGGAAGCCAAGCGGCAGCAATTGCTCGGCCAGCTCAATGCAGCCCAGTCCGCACTCCGAAGCGGTCTGCATATTCACGGTTTTGGCAGCACCGCTCGCGCGCACTTGGAACGGGCGCTGGCGCATATCCAGGAAGCCTATGTCGCTATCAACGAACCCAAACAGGTGCGAACGGTTGAGCAACTGGTGGAAGACCTGACTCGCATCCAGCAGGTGATGGACGACGCCAGGCGCGGCAAATCTCAACACATCTGACCCATGTTTGAACGGCCACCCAACGGATTTTTTGTGCGCGATTTGATTTTGTTCAATCATCTGCGGCGCGGCGGCTATGTCTCCAAAGGCTTTGTATTTGAAGCGCCTGACCTCACCAACAGTCCCATTGCCGACCTGAACGAATTTCAGGAGCAGCTTTGTCTGCTGCTGGCTTCACTCCACGAAAACCAGCGGCTGCAAGTTCAATACTTCTCCGACTCTGATTACAAAGGCGAATTGTTGCGGTTTCAACAGGAGACGGAACGGTTTGAAAATGTCTGGACCAAACGTTCGCGCAATGAACGGTTTGCGCGTTACTGGCAGGCCATGACCGAACGCAAACTGCGCCGGCAACGGGTCATTCTCTACGTCTCACGGGCATTGGAAAACACGCCCAAATCGCTCACCACCAATGCCGCCTTGCGCGAGTATTATCGGACGCTGCTCGACCAGTTGGAGACCGAGTTCACCCACGTTCATCATCTGCTCAAGGAAATCTTCGCCAGCGCCGGGACGCGCGTGCTGCCCATGAACGACCTCGACCATTTCAAACATTACAAATCATTCCTCAATCCGTCGCTGGCCGACCGTTTTGATTTTGATCCCGCCAATGACTTCCTGCCTGAATTTTCGATTCAGGAAAATTGCTGGCACAGCGAAGGCAACGGCCAGAGCGATTTCGGATTTTACCTGGACGGACATTACCACTCCGTCATCGCGCTCACCCGCTGGCCGCGCACAACGTATCCCGGAATCATCCAGCGTCTCACCAATCTCCGGCTGCTGGATTACACCATCACCGTCAACGTTGATCCGTTGCCCATCACCAAGGAAATCAACAAGGAGGAAAAGGAACACGACCGCGTGGCCGGCGACTACGCCAGTGAAAAGAAAATCTCGCTGCTGACCGTCATGGAGAAAAAGCAGAAGAAGATTCACGCGCTGATGCAGGGACAAACCATTCCGTTCAATGCGCTTTTCGTCATCCGGGTTTGGGACGAATCGAAGGATGGCCTCAATGCCAAGGCCAGCGCCATCAAGAATGCCATCAACTCAATGAATTCGGCGCAGTATTTCGAGAGCAATCTGCCGAGCACGTCCAAGAATCTTTTCTTCCAGACGTGGCCGGGCTGGACATGGGGGCGTTACGAACATCGCAAGCTCTACTCCGAACATCGCTACCTGGCTGACATGCTGCCCGTCACCAGCACATTCACGGGCCATTTGAAGACCGCAGAGGCCATCTACGATGGTCCGAACAATAATCTGGTTGGCGTCGAGACGTTCTCCGGCTCGAAGGATAATCAGTCGCCGCAACATGCGGTGCTCCTGGGAATGTCGGGCGCGGGCAAATCCGTGACCGTCTGTGACTTGCTTTCGCAGACCGAAGGCTATTTCGCTTATACCGTCATAATCGAGGAAGGATTGTCTTACGGGATTTACACGCAGACGGTGGAGGAGGGCGCGCGGCCCATCATCATTCATCCCGACGGCGACCTGACCATCAATTATCTCGACACCAAAGGACTTCCGTTGACGCCCGACCACCTTTCCGCCGCCACCGCGTTGGTCGCGCGTATGATCGGCACATCGGCGCAGGAGGATAAACAAATGCTGCGACAGGCGCAGATTGCCAAATACCTGAATCTGCTCTACGAAGATTCGTTTCAGGATTGGCAGAAAAAGCGGCATGACCAGTTGCTCGATATTGCGCGGCACGCGCTGGCGTTGCAGAAATTCCGGCTGGAGCGGATGCCGCCGGGAGCGACGACATTGGAAACTTTTGCGGACTTCCGGGACTGGAAGGCCAGCCACCTCAACGAGGCAACAGAGTATCTCGCGGCATTCAACGAGGCCGAGGTGCTCCGGTTCCTGAAAGAACCCAAGACCAGCAGGGAAGTCCGCAACCTCGCCTTCGCCCACTTCACGCCCGACGAATTTCCCACTCATCGGATGTTGCAGGAATTGATGATGCTCGACCCGGTGGGTTCGGAACGTGACCAGATTATTGAAATCGCCACGCTCATTCTGCCGTGGTGTCGGGATGGTAATTACGGCTGTCTGTTCGATGGCACGAGCAATCTTTCGCTCACGGGAAAAATCGCCCACTTCGAGTTGGGTTATATTCCCGAATCTGCCAAGGAGTTGAAAGCGGCGGCGGGCTTCCTCATCACCAACCACGCGCGCAAGCACATCATGACGCTGCCCCGCGCACTGCGGAAACGGAACGTGTATGAGGAGGTCGCCCGCTTCCTTGACATCCCCGGCGGCCAGGAAATTGTCCAGGAGTCCTACGCCCAATTGAGGAAGTTCAATTGCTGGAACATTTCCATCGTCCAGCAGTATGCGCGGTTCAAGCAGTCGCGCATCCGTTCCGCCGTGTTTGGCAATTCACGCCAGTTTTTCATCATGCGCCAGAACGACCGGGCGGACTTGGAAGACATGGCGCAGGACATCGCGCTGCCGGAAGTCACCAAGCACGCGATCATGAATTATCCGCTGCCCGACCATCAATCGGGCCAGAAGTATTCGCCGTTCACTTATTTCCACACCGATTCCGGCCGCAACCTGTGCGGCACGGTTCACAACGTTGCTTCGCCCGAAATGCTCTATTGCAGTTCGTCCAGCGGCGAGCATTTCGATAAACGCGCCCGCGAGCTTCGCAAAAGTCCAAACATTGTCGAAGGCATTGTCACCCACGCCAGCCAACCTGTTTAACCAAAAAAATGCTCATGAAAAACTTGTTACTCTTCATTCCCATCGCTTGCGCCGTTTGCCTGTTCACGGGCTGCGCCGCCGTGACCCGGACCGCCACAGATGTGGGTTTAGGCGCGGGCGGCGCAGCCCTCGGCGGGGAACTGACCCACAATAATCCTTACGCCATCGCGGGCGGCGCGGCGGGCGGTGTCCTGCTTGGCGAAGGACTCCACGCCGCCAACGACAAACTCAACGACCAATCCTATCAGACTGGCTACGACAAAGGCCGGAGCGATGCCGTCAAGCAGCAATACTGGCTCTACGTCTCCATGCAGCAGGCCAAGGCCGGTGACGATGGCCGGGTCCGGCTCTACGAAGTGCATTTGCCCGAACAAGTCATTGACGGCGTGATTTTCCAGCCCACCACCCAATTTCTCCGCATTGAAGAATAAACCGACAACATCAAACGAAAGGAACAAATATGAAAAAGTTAATCGCAGTGACCACAATCGCCATGACGCTGGCATTTTCCGCCCGCGCGCAGTGGATTGTCTATGACCCGACGGTGAACATCGAACAAATATTGGACGAAGCGGAAAATCTCGCCGAATACGCCGAGATGATTGACAACGAGGTCTCCCAAATTCAAACGCTCGATAGCCAGTTGAGCGAGTTCAAGAATTATGAGAACCTGTTCGGCAACCCGGCACAGGTCGCTCTCTCAATGGTGCCTGCCCTGGACACCGACCTGCAAAGCCTTGAACCGGGATTGAACCTCGAAAATCTGGTTGCCAACGCCGACGGCAACCTCGCGCTGACCTTCAATGACGATGGCATCTACGCTACTGTCGGAACCAGCTTCCAAACGCCGGGCGGACAGACCATTCAACGGCCCGCCGACCAATTCAAACCGTTTGCGGCCGTCATCAACTCCGCCAGCAACTATGTCGCCGTAGCCGATAACGCGGCCCAACGGCGGGCTACCATCAAGGACCAAATCGCCCAAACGACTGAGCAACTTCAGAACGCAACCACCGACGCCCAAGTCCAGAAATTGCACGCCGTGCTCACCAGTCTCAATGGCGATCTGGCCAGCACGGACGATGAAATCAATCAAGCCGCAGACTCGGCGGTCGTGCAGGAAATTCAGAACCGGAATGACCAGCAGAAACAGATTCAGGCGTTGACCGAACAGCAGAACGCCGAGTTCGAGGAAGCGGTCAGCAACTACACGGCAAAATTCCAGTTGCTCGACGCGCCGACCACCTTCCCCACCCAATAGCTCCGAATCTTCCCATCTATTATGGCCACGTTCGACAGCATCTTTCCCACGTTCCTCGCCAAGTGCGGCGAGCTTCACACTTTGCTGTTGAGCGTGGCCTACGCACTCTTCGTCACGGGCGTCATTGTGACCGTCGCTCACGGATTCACTCACAAGGCGCTGTTGCGCCTGTTGTCACGCCTCCTGGTGCTCACGTCGTTGCTGGTTTTTTTGCCCGTCTGGGGCAACGACATTCAGCAGTTGTTGCACGATTCCATTCTTTCCGGTTTGGGCGTTGACCCGGCCCAGGTTTATCAACAATTCGACCAACTTCTCGTTATCAAACGCGACCCAGCCACCCAATCGTCGTGGTGGAATGTGATGGCGCAGCTTCACAATTTCACCACCGACATCATTATCACCGCCATCCTCTGGCTCGTCGGACAACTGGCTTCATTGATGATGTTCTGGGGTTATATCTTCCAGACCGTCATCATCAACCTCGGTTACGCGCTTTCGCCCTTGCTCATCGGCTTTATGGCAATCCCCGCATTGAAGCAAATCGGCAATCGTTACCTGTTGAACCTCGTCGGCGTTCTGCTCTGGCCGCTGGGCTGGGCCGTGGCTGCGCTCGTCACCCAGGGCATCCTTGATTTCATGACCGATCCGAGTTTTGAATACATTGACCCGACCTCCACGCTGCCTGACCTGCAAAAGACCATCGGCGTCGCCGCAGTTGGTTTTTGGATTATTTTCAGCACCGTCGCCGCGCCCATCATCATTCAACACGTCATTGCCAGCGGCGTTCAGGCTGGCAGCCAGTTGCTCTCCGGTGGTGCCAGCAGTTTTCTTCAGACCGCTGCTACGACCGCCGGCGTCGCGGCGGTCGCCGCGCCCACCGGTCTGCCGTTGGTAACCGCAGGCGCGGCAGGCATGGCGGCGTTATTGAGCACCGCTTCCACCGCCGGTGGATTGGGCAGTGCCGGTGCCATCATCATCGCCGGTTCCGGTCTGCCGCCGCGCTCGGCACGCGGTCGGCCTGGCGACGACATCACTGGCAACAAGGCCGTCCGCGAACTCATCGCCAAATCCAAACCCAATTACTACTGAACTATGGAAACAAAAACTGTTCCCACATTGCCAGCGGGCACGGTGCCCATGCGGAAGCATTTTGACCTCACCCGCCTGTTGGTTTTGCGCGACCGTCTCCCGTGGTTTTGGTTTGCGTTCACCGTCGCGGTGTTACTGCTTTCAGCCATTGACCGCTACCACATCATCTCGCAGTTCAAACAGCGCGAGCGAGTCGTCATCATTGATCCGTCGGGCACTTACTACGTCAGTCCGCTGCTTAACTTTTCGGAGGCCAAACAGTTGCATGTCCAGCAGGCTGAACTGGCAACGATGGCCTTCCTCGAACGCAATCCGAAGGATTTTGATAATCCTGACCTGCTCAAATTGATGTTTCTCAAAAAAGCTTATGAGAAGGCGGAGGACGAACGCATCAGCGAGTCCGTCGAATTTCGAGCCAAGCAACTCCATCAGAAAGCTGAAATTGGCCGCATTGACATTCTGGACACGCGCGACAACCAGGTGCTGGCCGCTGTCACCGGCCAGGTGATTCGCACCGGCATCTTTCAGGATAAAGCCTTCTCCGAAGCGTTTCCGTTCACGCTCCGGTTGTTGATGCTTCGCAATCCTAACATGGCTTTGAACGGACGTTTCCCCACCGCCGTGGGTGACTTCAAATATGAAATCAATCGTTAACCTCCTCTCATTCATCGTTGTTGTCTTGGCCACCGCCAGTGCATCGGCGCAATCGTCCAAAGAAATTTTGACAGATTTTCTGGATGCGAACGTATTGGTAGTAGTGCCGGTTGCCACCAACCGTGCCACCACCATCAGTTTTCCGAGCGCCATTACCGCCATTGACGGTGCGGGCGTCACTGTGGACGGAAAAACGCCGGGGCTGTTTCAACTCGCCCACACCGGAGGTTCGGCGTTTCTTTCCGTGCGTGCCCTTTTGCCCAAGGCGTCCGCCAATCTCAACATCCGCTGGAACAACTGCACCTACGTTTTTGAACTGGTCGAAAGCGATGCCCCCGTCCTCTCGCTCAACATGGAAGCCCCGCCCACACCGGAGGAAGAGGACGTGGGACATGCGCCAGAAGTCAGTCCGTTGAAATTACTCTCATTGCTCGACAAGGCCAGAGCCTTTCCTTTGCTCAAGGAGCAACAGCCCGAAAGTGTCGCTGATGTTGGCTTCACCACCTACGACGGAAAACCGCTGGTCAGTGATTTCAACGATTATCAAATCCAAATTGAACAGGCATTCCGGTTTAACGCCGAGGATACACTGGTCTTTCGCGTCGTCATCACCAATGAAGCCGATGCGCCGCTGATTTATGAGCCGGACAGTTTTGCCATCCGCGCCGGCAACCGGCTTTATCCCCAATCCATCAGCGACGCGGATGGCGTCGTGCCTCCAAAGGGTCAAAGCATTGTTTATTTCGCCGTCACCGGCACGCCGGATGGCGGACGGAATAATCTTTCCCTGAAAAACCAGTTCATCGTCATGATAAAGCGTCTTTCACCGCCGCCGATCGCCGCCGTCACTAACGCTCCGAGTGCGCATCCCATCCGTCCACCAAGACACCAGCAATGAAACCGCGCGATTTTCTCAACTTTTTCAAAACCAAAAGCGGCAGGCTGACTGCCTTTGCCGCGCTGTTCGCCGGGGGGTTGGTCATCTTCGGCGTCATCCGCAAACAGCACTCATCCGGCGAAGCTGGCATTACCGTTGCTGCTTTATCAACCAACGTAATTGGCAAGCCGCAAGTCGTTCAATCCGTGCAACGCCCTCTGGAAATCTTTCGCCCGCCACCGCCCAAGCCGGTGTCAACGCCACCAGCGCAGCCTTACACCGTTGCCCATGCCGCAGTTGCGAAGCCATCGCCCAATTCCCTCTCTCGTCAAACGGAATCGCTGCCTCCCATCAGTCTATTTGCCGACAGTTCGGCGGGTGCCCCGAAACTCAAAAAGTTGAGCGCAATCTATGCGCCGTTTGGCCGGTTGATTCCCTGTGAGACCATCATCACTGTGGATTCCTCATCCATGCAGACACCCATCGTCGGTTTGGTCACGGAGAACATTTATTTTGACGGCAAATTGATCATCCCCGCTGGCACGGAAGTTCACGGCATGGCGCAGACCGACCGGCAGCGCGACCGCATCGCCACCAGCACCAGTTGGACGCTGGTCTGGCAGGACGGCGAGGAAATGCAACTCAAGGCCATCGCCCTCGACCGCGAGTTTGACAACAACACCAACCAATCCGGTTGGGGAATCACCGATGGCAGCGCTGGGTTGAGCGGGCAACTCATCAAATCCGACAACCTGGCCGACATCAAACTCTTTGCCGCCACGTTCCTTTCCGGGGCAGCCAGCGCCTTGACAGAGAAGCAGCAGACCGTCTTCGGCCCCATCAACAGCCCTACGCTCAACAACGCCCCCTTTCAGGGCGCGCAAGCGGTGCTGCAAACCTACGCGCAACAGATTTACGACTCGATTCAAAAAAACGGTTTCTACGTTCGCGTGCCTTCGGGCAAACAATTTTACCTCTACGTCATGCAAACCATTGACCGCGCCGATGCCTCGTTCGGCGGTGCGGGGTTGGCGCAAGAAAAGGAAGAATCACCAGTAACCACACCAAGACGATGAAACCATACTATCTGTTTCCATTGATATTTCTCACCGCGTGTTCCACCACGCCCAAGCTCACGCTGCGCCCACAGCAGCCACCGCCGGTGATGGACAATTCCACCGTGCGCTATCCCGAAGTTATGCGCGCTTATTATGTCGGGCGTTACGTTGACCCCAATGATGATTTGGTAATGCACGAGCAGCACGTTGTCTATCGCGTCGAGGAAAATACCCGCTGGAATTTGCATCCCGAACCGGCTGACGGAAGCGCACTTTCACTGCCTCCAGTCCATGACGCCGCGTTCAGCCCTGTTCCCGTCAACGACGCGGTGCTGGCCGAAGTGAACGACCAAAGGCTGGCAACGGTTCAAATCATGCTCGAAGCCAGAACCCTTTCGGCGGCGCTGGCACGATTCCGAACCGCTTTCCAGCAGACCAAGACCAACTTGCAGGAAACGGCGGCACTGCGCATCGCCGTGATTGAAATGAAGCAGCGACTAGATGCACTCCAAACCGAACGGGCGCAACCGCCCACGTCAGCGAACGTCCTGACGAATGAACCGCCCGATGATTTGGGACCATGAGACACTTTGCCGGCACTCCCGCCGGCAATTCGAAAGAACAAACAACCAGACTCATTATGAGCACGACAAAGACAAAACCCGCGCCGAATGGCGCTGCGGGCGCAAGTGCGCCGCAAGATCCGCCCACTTACCGGACCAATCCTGAAGTGGAGGCCAAGATTGACGCCTATATCAAAGACAATCCCAAGCATTGGGCTTACCTGCAAGGAATGCCGCGCGACCGATTGGAGCGCACCGTCGTCCTGAATGAAGTGCGCCAGCTCGACCGTCAGCAGCGAATTCGTGACGGCGTGATGAAACGCATCAACGCCGATCCCAAGCTCAAGCAGGCGTATGAAATCCTCGTCAAGGACGTGCCTGAAGACCAGCGCGAGGAAGTGATGACGCAGATGGCGCGGCAGAAGCAACGCACCGTTGCGCGCACGCAGGTCCAACAGCAAACCGCAAAGGAGGCCGTCGGAGTTTGATTCGCATGTTTGAGGCTGGTCTCTACGGGAAACGCGGTGAATCTC
>Ga0335078_10008537_pt1 | contig 15237 bp, 10 predicted proteins | sample Lox_Sample_32_FD_206711 | JGI IMG/M metagenome (GOLD analysis project Ga0335078, IMG submission 206711) | Soil microbial communities from Loxahatchee National Wildlife Refuge, Florida, United States - Lox_Sample_3.2 | ecosystem: Environmental > Terrestrial > Soil > Wetlands | place: USA... | reverse complement strand
GGCGTAGCCTCCAGGGCCGCCACCGACGACTGCTACGCGTAGATTTGAAATGTCTGGCATTGTATGTAAGGAGTCAGGATTCAGTTGTCAGTTCCAAGTCTCAGCATGGCTGAGTGCTGAATGCTAAGCCCTGCACTTCTGACGGCTCATCCCTGCACCGAGAGCAAAAAGGGCTGCTCGAAAGCTTCGGCTATCCAGCGCAGGAACCGCGCCGCATCAGCGCCGTCAATCAGGCGATGGTCGTAGGAAAGCGACAGTGGCAGGACCTGCCGCGGCTCAAACTTTCCGCCAATCCACACCGGCTCCATGCTGGACCGCGAAAGACCCAGAATCGCGACCTCCGGATAGTTCACGATCGGCGAAAATCCTGTGCCGCCGATGCCGCCGAGATTCGTAATCGTGAACGTGCCGCCCTCCATGTCTTCCGGCGTCAGCTTCTTGTCGCGGGCCTTCTTGGAGAATTGCGTCAGCTCGGCGGCCAGCTCCACAATATTTTTTTTATCAACATCGCGAATCACCGGCACCAGCAGCCCGCGATCGGTGTCCACGGCTACTCCGATGTTGATGTACTGTTTGTAAATGATTTCTTCTTTCGCTATGTCAATGCTGGCGTTGAACTGCGGGAAGACTTTCAGCGCGGAAGCACACACTTTGAGCGCGATGGCGGTAACCGTCATTTTGCCGCCGGCTTCCTGCGCGCGTGGCGCAAAGCGCGTCCGCAACTGTTCGAGTTCGGTGATGTCCGCCTTGTCGTTCTGCGTCACGTGCGGAATCGTATTCCAGGCCTGCCAGAGATGCTCGGCCGTCTTCCGCCGCACGCCGCGCATGGAAACCCGTTCCACTTTGCCGTACTTGCTGAAATCGGGCAGCCCTGGCTGGGCAAACCGTGCTGGCGCGGCCTGCGCCGCGGCCGCTGAAGTCAGCAAGGCCTTGGCGTGTGCCTTCACATCCTCTTCGCTGATTCGCCCGCCCGGCCCGCACCCTTTCACTGCGCGGATGTCCACGCCCAATTCGCGCGCTAGCCGGCGCGTGTGAGGCGCCGCCGGAACCGGTTGCCCGTGGTCTGTCCCCGCGGTCCGCTCCAAATTCGCCGGCATGCTGAATGCCGGAACCGCCGCCACCGGCTGATCGGGTGGAAGCGCTTGCTCTTCCGTCTTGCCTTCGGCTCGAATCGCTGCCTGAAACGCGAGCTGCGCTCCCTGTTGTCCTGAGACGTAATCCTCGTGTTGATGCTCGGCCGCTTTTGCCGATGTGGCGCCGTCCTCAAGTGTGAAGATCACCTGGCCGACTTTGATCTTCTCTCCCTGCTTGACCAGGACATCTTTCACAATACCGGTCACGGAAGACGGAACTTCCACCACGGCCTTGTCCGTCTCGAGTTCCATCACTGGCTGCCCATCCGACACCGTCGCGCCCGGAGAAACCATCAGCCGCACCAGATCGCCCTGATGGATGTTCTCGCCGAGCTCAGGCAATTTGAATTCACTGACGGCCGAACGCGAGGTTTGCAAAGCAATCGCTGGCGACGGAGCGGTCGTTGCAGGGACAGTATTCCTCGTTTCCGTCCCACCGGCCAGTGATTGCGCGGGCGCTGTTTGCGCCCTTTCTTCCACAGCCTTCGCGCGTGACCCAGCGCCATTCTCCACCGTGAAGATGACCTGCCCGACCTTGACCTTCTCGCCTTCTTTTACCCGAACATCTGTGACCGTGCCGCTGACCGACGACGGGACCTCTACGACCGCTTTATCCGTCTCTAGTTCCATCACTGCCTGGCCTTCACTGATGGTCGCGCCCGGGGCAATCATCAGGCGCACCAAGTCGCCCTGATGAATATTTTCGCCGAGTTCTGGCAGCTTGAATTCAGTCACGCAAGCTTGTCCCCACAGCGGGCCGAGCTAGGCGCTCGCAGGATTTGCCTTCTCCGGGTTGATGTCCAGTTCTGCGATGGCCTTCTTTACGCATTCCGGCTGGATTTGCTTCTGCTTCGCCAGCGCGGTCAGAGTGCCCAGCACAATGTGCTTGGCATCCACCTCAAAAAAGTCTCGCAGCGCGGCCCGGTTCTCGCTGCGCCCGAAACCATCCGTACCCAAACACTGCAGCGGCCGTGGCACCCACTGCGCAATGCTTTCCGGCAGCACCTTCATGTAATCGGAGGCGGCCACGAACACACCCGGGGCATCTCTCAAACATTGCGTCACGTAGGGCACACGCGGCGTGTCTCCGGGATGCAGCATGTTCCAGCGCTCGCAGTCGTTGCCGTCGCGGTAGAGCTGCTTGTAGCTGGTCACGCTCCACACATCGGCGCCAACCCCGTATTTCTCATCCAGAATCTGCTGCGCCTTGAGCACTTCATACATGATAGTGCCGCTGCCGAAAAGTTGCGCGCGCAGCTGCGCGTTCCTTTTCTGCGACCGCTTGAAGCGGTACATCCCTTTTAGTATCCCTTCTCGCGTTTCCGGCCCGTCCGGCATTTCTGGCATCGGCAGAGGCTCGTTGGTGACCGTGAGATAGTAAAAAATAGATTCCTGGTCCACGTACATGCGCTTGATGCCGTCCTGAATGATCACGGCGATCTCATACGCAAACGCCGGATCGTAGGCCAGCAGGTTCGGCACTGAAAGCGCGAGCACGTGGCTGTGGCCATCCTGATGTTGCAATCCTTCGCCGGCGAGTGTGGTGCGTCCCGCCGTTCCGCCCACCAGAAAGCCGCGTGCGCGCATGTCGGCCGCCGCCCAGATCAGGTCGCCGATCCGCTGAAAACCAAACATTGAGTAATAAATAAAAAATGGGATCGTATTGATTCCATGGGCCGAGTAAGCCGTGCCGGCAGCGATAAAGGAAGAGACCGAACCGGCCTCCGTGATGCCTTCCTCCAAAATCTGGCCGTTCTTGGCTTCTTTGTAGTAAAGCAGCGTGTCCATGTCCACCGGCTCGTAGAGCTGGCCCACGCTCGAATAAATCCCAACCTGGCGAAAGAGCGCTTCCATGCCAAAAGTGCGGGCTTCGTCCGGAATGATCGGCACGATCAGCTTGCCAATCTCGGGGTCTCGCAACAGCTTCGCCAGCAACCGCACGAAAACCATCGTGGTTGAGACTTCGCGGCCTTCGGTGCCCTTGTAGAACTCCTCAAAATGCGTTTCCGCGGGAGGCTTGATGGGCGCGGCGCGCACTTTGCGCTCCGGCAAGTAACCGCCAAGTTGCCGGCGGCGCTCCTGCATGTACTTGATCTCCGGGCTGTCATCGGCAGGCCGATAAAATGGCGCCTCGTGCAACTCTTCGTCAGGAATGGGAATGCCAAAGCGTGACCGGAACAGCCGCAACTCGTCTTCATTCAGCTTCTTCTGCTGATGGGTAATGTTCTTGCCCTCACCGGCTTCTCCGAGCCCATAACCCTTGATGGTTTTGGCCAAGATGATCGTCGGCGAGCCGCTGTGCTGAACCGCAGCTTTGTAGGCGGCATAAACCTTGATGGGGTCATGCCCGCCCAGGCGCATGCGTGAGAGCTGCTCGTCGGAAAGGTGCTCCACCATTTTCAGCAGCCGCGGATCGGTGCCGAAGAGGTTGTGGCGGAAATACGCCCCACTTTCGACGAAATACTTCTGATATTGCCCGTCGCTGACTTCGCCCAGCCGCCGCACCAGCAAGCCGTCACGATCTTGTTGGATCAGCCGGTCCCAGTCGCTCCCCCAGATAACTTTGATTACGTTCCAGCCGGCGCCCCGGAAAATCGCTTCGAGCTCCTGAATAATTTTTCCATTGCCGCGCACCGGCCCGTCCAGGCGCTGCAGGTTGCAGTTGACCACGAAAATCAGGTTGTCCAGCCTTTCCCGAGAGGCCAGCGTGATCGAACCCAGAGATTCCGGCTCATCCATTTCACCATCGCCGAGGAAGGCCCAGACCCTGCCAGTGGTGGACTTCTTCAGCCCGCGATTTTCCAGGTAGCGCATGAAGCGCGCGTGGTAGATCGCCTGGATCGGCCCCAATCCCATACTGACCGTGGGATACTCCCAGAAATCCGGCATCAGCCATGGATGCGGATAAGAAGACAGGCCGCCGCCGGGCTTCAGCTCGCGGCGAAAATTCTCCAGCTTCTCTTTCGGGATGCGCCCCTCAAGATAAGCGCGTGAATACATGCCGGGGGCGGCGTGGCCTTGAAAGAAAACCACGTCCCGGTCGCCATCGTCCGTGCGGGCGCGGAGGAAATGATTAAAGGCGACTTCATACAATGTGGCCGCCGATGCATAGGTCGAAATGTGCCCGCCGATGCCGTCTTGAATCTTATTGGCGCGGACGACCATCGCCAGCGCATTCCAGCGCACCAGGCTCTTGATACGCCGTTCCATCTCCTGGCTGCCGGGGAATGCGGGCTGTTGCCGCGACGGAATCGTGTTCTGGTAAGGGGTAGTCGCGGTGAAGGGCAGATTGACGCCGGCCTCGCGCCGCGCGTGCAGCGAAAGCTGCTGCAATAACCGGCCGGCGCGCTCCGGTCCACCCGTCGCCAGGACGTAATCGAGCGAGTCAATCCACTCGCGCGTCTCCAAAACCTCGGTGCCGTTGCTGGTTTGAGCGGTCGTCTGGGTCTCAGCCACGTAACTTCGCCCTCCGGGGTAAACATTCCATGATAGACAATTACCGCAAATTTTGCTGGCAGACTGTGATTGAAGAAACTGCTAACCTTCTTGTCCGGACTTTCCGGCAATCAAACCAGGAAATTCAAGTGCACCTATCCGCTGCTCACATCATCCAAACCGACGAGGAGGATGGAAATGCCCAAGAAAATGCTCTCCGGCAATCACGGTCGCGTAAGCGCGCAACCTCGCATTCACCAACGTGCACCAATCATTCAGGAATATGGCACGGTAACGCACGCGTTGCCCCTTGAACTAGAAGAGCCTGTGCGCCTCGAGATGACCGAACAACTCAATCAATTGCTCGCTGACACTATGACCCTGCGCGACCTCTACAAAAAGTCGCACTGGCAGGTGGCGGGCCCGACTTTTTACCAGCTGCATCTGCTTTTTGATAAGCACTATGGCGAGCAGGCCGAACTGGTGGACACCATCGCGGAACGCATCCAGACGCTCGGAGGAATTAGTCTGGCGATGGCCCACGACATCGCCGAAACTACGCAAATCGAGCGTCCACCGCGGGGTCGCGAAGAAGTTCCAGTGCAAATCTCACGCCTGCTGGACGCGCATCAGGTGGTCATCCGTCAGTGCCGCGAATTGGCGGAACGGGCATCCAAGGTGGGCGACGATGGCACCAACGACGTGGTTGTCAGCGACGTGCTACGTACCAACGAATTGCAGGTTTGGTTTGTCAGCCAGCACCTGGTGGATGAACCGCTGGTCGAGTCCTAAGTAACTATTGTTCAATGAGGTACGGCCTCGAGCCCGGTCCGCAATCTAGGCCGGGCGGAGCAATTCTCCGTTTCCGTGACCAAGGGCCACCAGGTAGAATTGGCGACGCGTAATCTGGGCGGTATTCTGCAACTCTGGGCACCGACATTGTTCGAGGCGCAACGTCGGCTTTTCGGCACTTCCGATCAAAACAACGATCGGGTGCCGAAGCCTGCATATTTGGCTTGCAGAACGGCAATCGGAGTTTTACCATTTCCGTACAAACTCGAATCCCAGGCATCCGTTCGAGTTCGATTCTTCCTGACTTTACACGGCTCCCCCCGGCAATTTTCATTCTGCCACGAGGTGGAAATGCCGCAGTTGGTGGCGTAGATGTTCCGCTGTCAGGGTGAGAATCTTCCGCAGTTACGAATCCGGAACAGATTGGTGGGAGGGGTTTTCTTTTCCACTGATCGGAACTCTAGAGGCGAAAAGGACTTGGCATAGGGGATCGAACAGCGCACGCTTTCCGCCAGAAGTGGCTGAATCTTCTGCTGGACCAGGGGGTTTCATGTATCCGGGGGGGCACAAGCTTCGGGTTCTTCGGGAACAGCTGGGGCTTACCATGCGAGACGTTGAGAGCGCCAGCTCTCGCATTGCCAGCAAGCATGGCAATGACGAATTCTTTATTCCCCCCAGCCGTCTTTCCGATATCGAAACAAAGGGTGTGATCCCTAGCATCTATCGAGTCTATTCCCTCTCTGTAATTTATCGGCGGGATATTCACGAACTGTTTTCCTGGTATGGCGTGGAATTGAACGCCGTAGCCGAAGATCTGGACCTGGCCGAACCACCCAAATCCCACCTCTCGCAAGCCCTGGCCAATGTTTCCAAGGTTGAAGTGCCGGTGCGCCTCGATCCCAGCTTCGATCCGCGTCGTACGTCCAATATCGGCAGACTCGTCGAGCAATGGGGCTTGGTTCCGCTGACTTATCTCTCGCAATTTGCCAATTGCGAATACACCTACGGCTATATCGGCAGCGAGGATTTGACCATGTATCCCCTGCTGCCGCCGGGCACATTTATTCAAGTGGATGAATCGAAGGACCACGTGGCAGAAGGCGCCTGGAGATCAGAATATGAGCGGCCGGTTTACTTTGTCGAAACCCGAACCGGGTTTACCTGCTGCTGGTGCGCCATGGCTGGCGAGTCAATTATCCTGCAGCCCCACCCTCTATCCCCGGTTGCGGCCCGCGTGCTCCGCTATCCCCAAGAGGCGGAAGTGGTTGGTCAAGTGATCGGGGTTGCCATGCGCCTCGGCGACTGGCGCTCGTTGGCGTCCTTACCAGACTCGAAAGAGCACTCAGTATTGAATTGAGATGTCGTTGTGCACCCGCGCCCGGCTCGTGCGGCAAAAGCTCTATCCCTTGCTGCTGCAGCCGCTTAGCGTAGAACTCAACAGAAACTCCCGCTGCATCGCTTGACTTCCGCAAATCTTCCAGCAATTCCGGAATCGGGGTAGATAGAACCTGCGATACCAGCAGCCGATGCGCCTGCAAAACTGCCTTGCTGGCGGCTAAGTCCCCATGAAGACGGGCCAACCCCCAATGAGAGCAGGCCCCTCCCGAGCATAAGGCGGACAAATACTCCAGCTTCCGGAACCTGCCCGGAAGGGCCTTCAAAGTCGTGACCAGCAGGTCGTCCAGCGCGGAATTCAGGGTCATTCCCGTTACAGTTCCCGGAAGAATTACATTACGCCCGTAATCTGGCCCAGATCAGCAATCCAGCACATTATCACGGTGGAAGTCCTTTGAAAAGGAGATGATACCGTGAAAAAAGCGCTTGCCTTGCTGGCGGTTGCACTGTTTCTGACTGCGTTTTCGGTTCCGACAATGAGAGCGGACGGCATGCCGAACCCCAGTTGCCCGACCGGAGCCTGCACGCCGCACGGGGTGCGCTGACCAGTTAGTCCGCGTTTGGTCTCAACGAGTTGAGAGCCCCTACAAAAAGGTTTATAGTGTGGGGGCTCTATGACTCTGCGGGTACTTACGTGGAATTACCTGATCATCGCTCCTCATGTTTTGCTCATAGTCCTGCTGGTGGCGTTGGTCCGCAGCAGGACTTATCGACAGTTTCCGGCGTTCGTCGCTTACGTCGCGTCTGAAATCCTGCAGTTTGTAGTTCTCTACCCGATCCTGACCTTACCCTCAGTCTTTCCCCCCGCACTTTATGCCGTAGCTTATTCGATTGGAACGGGGTTGAGCATAGGTTTACGCCTGTTGGTGCTCTACGAGGTTACAGCCTATCTTTTCCGCAACCATGAACTCCTCAGACGGGTCGGTGGCCAGTTGTTCCGCTGCATGGCACTTGCTCTTCTACTTTCAGCCCTCGGTTTGGCTGCCTACACCGGAGGTATGAGTTTCCATCGCCTTCTTTCGACCTTGAACCTACTGGATCGCACGGCCAGCATTCTTCAATGTGGTCTGTTAGTTGGGCTTTTCTCATTTTCTTCCTATTTCGGGATTTCGTGGCGCAGTCACGCTTTTGGAATTGCTCTAGGCCTGGGAATTTTTGCGAGTGTGGAGCTGGCAAACTCGTCGATTCGCACACACGTGGGCTACGCTTACAACATGTACCTCAACTACCTGACGATGGTGGTTTACCACGCCTGTGTCCTGATTTGGATCATCTATCTCTGGGCGCCGGAGCGTAGTTCGCAATATGCGTTAAAGACTTTGCCGGAGCATAACCTGGAAGACTGGAACCAGGAATTGCAGCGGCTGATACAACGCGGTTGACAGAGCAAGTTGATATAGTGCAGCTTACACAGAAATGATAGTTGTTCTCGCTCTCGTCGTACTGGCAGCTCTGGCCTTGGTGTTTATGTTTCGCGTGGCTCGTGGGCACGCGAAGCCAGCCGATCCGCAGCGTTTAAGCCAAGCCATCCGTGCTGTCGATGTAGAAGCGTTTCGCAATCTGATTGATCCCGCCGAAGAAGATTTCCTGCGAAAAAGTCTTGCGCCTGCGCAATACCGCGCGGTGCAGCGCCAGCGACTGCGCGCGGCCGTGGAATATGTCTCCTGCGCGGCTCAGAACGCCGCCATTCTGGTCGCAGTGGGGGATGCAGCGCGGCGCAGTCCCGATCCCACGATTGCTGCGGCCGGCGAAAAGCTGGTTGACAGCGCTGTCCGGTTGCGTTTGTACGCCTTTCAGGCTAAAGGTAAGCTTTATATCGGGATCCTTCTTCCCGGTACCCGCATTTCCCCTTCTGCCCTGGTGGAAAACTACGAACGTATGACCGGGCTCGTGTTTCAGCTCAGTCGCCTGGAGTATGCCGCTCGCACAGGGGCCTCGTCCGTTTAGCATTCCGCTTCAAAGCCGATTGGCCGGAATTTCGCGCGCGGTCAGGCAATTCCAAGCTTCTTTTGCATCTCTTCGAGTGAAATGCCTTTGGTTTCCGGGTAGAAGGCCCAAACCACCACGAATTGCAGGACCATCATCAGAGAGAAAAACACGAAAGGGTAACCACCCGAACTGGCTCCCACAATGGGAAAGAGCAACGAGATGAGCGCATTCATAAACCAGTGCGAAAAGCTGCCCAGACTCTGACCTTTGGCGCGCACCGCGTTAGGAAAAACTTCGCCGATGTAAACCCAAATTACGGCTCCTTGGGAAAGCCCGAAGAAGGCGATGTAGCCGATCAGCAGCCAAACCAAAAGCTCCTGATGCCGCCCGGTCAGGAAAATTGTCGCTACCCCCGCCAGGCAGGCCGCCGTGCCCAACGCGCCGATCAGCAGAAGCTTCTTGCGGCCGAGCTTGTCAATCACTGACATGGCAATCATCGTGAAGAGCAGGTTCGTAGCCCCTACTGCGACCGCCTGCAAGTTGCCTGAGGTCTCGCTGAACCCGGCGCGCGCAAAAATAAAGTTCAAGTAATACAGAATGGCGTTAATACCGGAGAGTTGATTGAAAATTCCAATGCTGACGGCGAGAAAGATGGGAAAGCGATACTTGCGCGAAAACAGTTTTTCTTCCGCCTGGCGGCATTCCAGGTGGATCGAGTCCATGATCTCCTGCAGCTCCTGCTCGGCGTTTTCCTCGCCAGTCAGTTGCAGGACCGCCCTGGCCTCGTCCACGCGCCCTTTTTTCACCAGCCAGCGCGGGCTGCGCGGAATCATGAAAAGCATGACAAAGAAGAGCGCCGCCGGCAGAGCCGCAACGCCAAGCTTCCAGCGCCACTCCGCAGCGCCAAAATGGAGCAGCACGATCAGGTAATTCGAAAGGTAAGCAAGCAGAATTCCCAGCACCACATTGAACTGAAAAAATCCTACGAGGCGGCCTCGCCACTTGGCGGGCGCGATCTCGGCGATATACATCGGCGCCAGAACCGACGATCCGCCGATGCCAAGCCCGCCGACAAAACGAAACCCAACCAGCGCACTCCAGTTCCAAGCGGCGGCGCAACCTAAAGCGGAAACCAGATAAAAAACTCCCAGGATCCTCAAACTGTCGCGCCGTCCGAAGCGCTCGCCAGGGAATCCCGCCAGCATGGCGCCTAGCACGGTGCCGGCGAGCGCGCTGAAGACAGTTACGCCAAGCAATCCGGGAGTAAGGTTGTAATGGGACGTCAGGGCGCTCGTGGTGCCGGAAATGACCGCGGTATCAAAACCAAACAGCAGACCACCCAAAGCGGCGACGAATGTGCTCCTGGCCAGATTTGCATTCAGCGTCATGCCGTCTCCCGAAAATTGGTCTTGCGCTGCAGGCCTTCCACTTCGGCGAGCGTCCATAGAGGAACGGCACCGGGGCGGCTCGCAATGAGCGCGCCTACACGATTGGCAAAGTCGGCAATCTGCGCCGCCGGCCAACCGCTGCCCAGCCCATGCAGGAAGCCGGCAGCGAAGGCATCCCCGGCGCCCACGGCATCGGCGACCAGCACGGCGTAACCCTCCGCTTCCACGAATTCCTCGTCCAGGAGCAATGAGCAGCCTTCGGCACCGCGCGTCACACACACGCTTTTCCATCCGAAATCGCGGGCAAAGCGCCGGCAGAACTGTTCGATGGAAATCTGGGGTTGCCCGAACATCCGGCCAATCTCGCGGACTTCACTGTCATTCAGCTTCACGACCGTGGCTTGCGCCATCAACTCCCGGAGCAGCACCTCATCATAAGCACCAGCACGAAGATTGACATCGTAGAAGCGCCGGGAGTCACGAAGCGCATTGAGGAGCTTGAACGTGAGTTGCTTGGCCTGCGGGCTGACGTGCAGCAGCGTACCGAAATAAATCCAATCCACGTTATCGGAACGAAGTTCCTTCAACCCGGCATCGCTGAGTTCTGGGAAGTCGTAAGCGGCGGGGCGATGCAGCACAAAAGTGGGCTGACCATCGGAGGCAAGCGTGACGCTGACAAAGCCTGTCGCATGGTCTGGGGCTTCGCGCACGTAGCGAGTCGAAAGCCCCAATTGCCGCATGCAGTCGAGGATTCGGCGGCCACGTTCGTCGGCCCCCACCGCGCTGATAAACGACACGCGGTGTCCCAGTCGGCTCAGGTGCGCGGAAAAATTGAACGTTGCTCCTCCCAGGTGTTCCTGGTCCCCGACCACGTCCCACAGCACTTCACCAATGCTGACAACGTTCACCGAAGGTCCTTGGGCCGCGTGGAAAAGCCTGAGCGGCCAGCGGATTCTACCGCCCGTGTCAATTTCGTGCAAAGTCACGGAAGTGGTGGCAGGGCCGTCCTGTCTTTCACGCCGGCGCCCTCCACAATTGTGTAGATAAAATCCGCAGGCAGGTTTTTCAGAGTTTCCCTCGATCCGCTTGGCCAGCGAATTTCGATGTCCTCCATGTGCGCGGCTGCTCCGAGCCCGAAGTGCAGACGAGGGTCGTTCGAAGAAAGATAGCTGCCGCCGGCGCGCACTTCATTCATTTGCACAATCTTCCCGGCCGTGACGGTCACACGCGCGCCAATCGCCATCTTGTTGCTTTTCGTGCCGATCAGCCGAAACAACACACGATGGTTGTGATTTGCGCTTTGGTTGAGCAGAAGCAGCGGCGGCCCATCCACGTTGACAATCACAACATCCACGTTTCCGTCATTGTTGATGTCTCCGAACGCCGCGCCCCGCATGGAACTGGCCGGAATGTTATCGAGTGCGTGAGAAACATCTTCAAATGTGCCATCGCGCCGGTTGCGAAACAGCAGGATCGGTTCGCGATAGGGGGGCGCATGCGGCACCTGGTCCATCTGCGGATACACATGGCCGTTGACTGCCAGCAGATCGAGCCAGCCGTCATTGTCCATGTCGAAGAATGCCATTCCCCAGCCGACCGGGAGATATGTAGGCTGCGCAAGCTTGGCTTCCCAACTGACGTCAGCGAAACCCTGCTTTCCCAGGTTGTGATAGAGCGTGTCAGGCTGCTCGGTGAAATTGGTGACGAAGATCGAAAATCGCCCCTCGTGCAGATAGTCGCCGAAATCTACCCCCATTGAGCCCTGTTCGAGGCCCTCGCCGCTGAGCGCCGCTCCGGCGAGCATGCCAACGTCTTCGAACGTGCCATCGTGCTTGTTGCGGTAAAGATAGTTTGGGCCGGAATCGTTGGCCACGTATAGGTCCGGCCAGCCGTCGTTATCATAGTCGCCCCAGATCACACCCAATCCGTAATACTGGCGCGGATCATCTACGCCTGCTTTCTTCGAAACTTCCTCGAACGTTCCATCCCCTCGATTGTGGAATAGCAAATCTGACTCGCCGGGCATGCCCCAGGGGCCGCATTGCACCAGCATTCCTTTGAAGCGGCAGTTTTTTTCGTCGCTGCCAAACAGCGGAAGATTGTTCATGTCGAAGTGGACGTAGCGGGAAACAACCAGATCAACAAATCCGTCGCGATCGTAATCTCCCCAGGCCGCGCCGGTACTGAACCCTCCCGCGGCAACGCCCGCCTTGTCGGTCACGTCTTCGAATCTGCAGTCACCCAGGTTGTGATAGAGCGCGTTGCCGCCATAGCCGGTCACATAAATGTCAGGTCGGCCGTCATTGTCGTAATCGGCGACAGCCACGCCCATACTCCAGCCCTTCCGCCCCAGACCGGCAGCCTGCGTGATGTCCCTGAATTTGAAGCCGGGTTCTTGATGGTAGAGCGTTATGAGCGGATCGCCGCCGCTGCGAAACCGGTCGGTGGTGGATCCGTTTACGGTAATGATGTCCAGCTTGCCATCGCCATCGCAGTCAATGAGCGCAGCACCGCCGCTCATAGATTCCACGATGTATTTCTTTTCCGCCGAAGAGATGTGGGAAACGGTCAGCCCGGCTTCAGGGGCAACATTCTCGAACCGCGGAGTGGCCGCATGCGGATTCGGGACTCGTGTTTGCAGCAGAAGAGCCAGAATCAGAATGAGCCCGAAGAAGTTCGGCATGGTCGAGTCCGAAAAACGCGTGCAACTACCGTTCCATTCTGCCGCATTCTGCAATATGGTTGCGATCGCTTGCAGAATAACGATTTTCTCGATACCGTTGAACGACAAAATTCGTCGAAGTATTGAGCCAGGCAGTGCTGGAGGATTGATGAAGCCAATAGGCACGCAATGTGCAATCATGATGGTGGTTCTCGGCTCTGTCGTCTCGGTGTGGGGCGGAGATGGAATTCCCAAGGCAGCCTGGAAACGGCCGATTGCGCAACCGCTGGAAAACGCCGGCGGCCGCAAGCCCGCGCTCAATAATCTGATTGACGATGGCTACTGGCAAGGCGCGCCGGTGGGTGGCTTCGGCGCCGGCACTTTTTCGCGTACCTATCGCGGCGACTTCGCGCGCTGGCACATCAAGGCCGGGGTTCACAAGTATCAGACTGTGTGGGCGAATCAATTCGCCATGTATCAGAAGTCGGAAGGAGACGTGGAAGGCACGGCTCAGGTTCTGACCGCGACACATCCAGAGAATAAACAGCTAAGCGCGTGGAAATGGGATTATCCGGTAGGGGCCGGCGATTACTACTCGCTGTATCCTAAGTCCTGGTACGACTATCGCTGGGAGAAATTTCCCGCGCACGTCACCCTCGAGCAATTCTCGCCGATTCTGCCCGAGAATTATCGCGAGAGCAGCTATCCGGTGGCCGTGTATCGCTGGCACGCGGAAAATCCCACAGACAAAACCGTCACCGTATCTATTCTGCTCTCCTGGGCCAACATGCTGGGCTGGTTTCGCGATTTTTCTTCTGACTTGAATGGCGCGCTCGATCAGGGCAATCACAACCGCTTCGTGCATCAGGCGGAAGGCGCGAACCAGATGCAGGGCATCTTGTTCGATCGCGTTCCCGGCGGGCCGGTTCGCGACGAATGGGCCGGAGAGATGGCCATCGCCACGCTGGATGCGCCGGGCGTTGAGGTAACCCACTACACAACTTTCGTTCCCGACGGCCCCGGAGCCGGCGATATCTGGAAGACATTCGCCGCGGACGGGCGCCTCTCCAACAGTAACGAGGCTTGGACCAGCAGCGGCGAACATCTCGCCGCCGCCATCGCGGTTCGCTTCACCCTGAAACCCGGCGAAAAGCGCACCGTGCCGATGGTGATTGCATGGGACCTGCCGGTGGTTGAGTTCGGCTCAGGACGCAAATGGTACCGCCACTACACGGATTTCTATGGCACCGAAGGCACGCATGCCTGGCAGATTGCGCGCGACGGTCTGCTCAACGCCGCGAAATGGAGCGACGCCATAGACGCCTGGCAGGCGCCGTATGTCAATGACGGCAACAAGCCGCTTTGGTATCGCGGCGAGCTTTTCAACGAGCTCTACATCCTGGCCGATGGTGGCTCGGTTTGGGGCCGGCCGGTCAGCGCCAAAGCCGGCACCCCTGAATCCTTCGCCTTTCTGGAGTGCTTTGACTACCCGTTCTACGGCACTCTTGACGTCCGCTTCTACGGCTCGATGCCGCTGGCAAAGTTCTGGCCGGAGATTGACAAACAGGAGCTCCGCGAGTTTGCGGATACAGTTCCGCTTAACTTCCCGGAGAAATACATCTGGGAATGGAAGACACAGCAAACCGGTTCGGAGCAGTTGCGTGAGCGCAAGGCGAGAGGCGCAGTGCCCCACGATTTGGGCGTCCCGCAGGAAGACCCGTTCTTTCAAATCAATCAGTTCAGCTGGCAAGACACCAACAACTGGAAAGACTTGAACAGCAAATTTGTACTGATGGTTTATCGCGATTACGTCTTCACCCGCAAGAAAGACCTCGCATTCCTGCGCTATACATGGCCCGCGGTGCAGGAGGCATTGACATACCTCGCCCAATACGACCGCAATCGCGATGGGCTGCCACAGAACGATGACTATCCCGATCAAACCTACGATGAGTGGATTGTTCGCGGCGATAGCGCCTATTGCGGCGGATTATGGCTGGCGGCGCTTCGGGCGGCAGAGGAAATGGCGCGCGCTCTGGGCGACACGAAGGCTGCCGGAAAATATCACGCCATGTTTGCGAAGGGACAGGCCACATACATCAGCAAGCTGTGGACCGGAGACTACTTTCGCTACGACACGTTGAGTGAATACCGCGACGACATTCAGGCCGACCAACTTGCCGGACAGTGGTATGCCACGATGACGGGCCTGGGAGATCTGGTTCCGCGCGAGATGCAAGTCAAAGCGCTGAAGAAAATCTATGACTTCAACGTGATGAAATTTGCTCACGGGGAAATGGGCGCGGTGAACGGCATTGCGCCCGACGGCACTATCATTACTTCCAACGAGCAGGTGCAGGAAGTCTGGATCGGGACCACGTTCAGCCTGGCCGCCCTCATGCTCGCCGATGGGCTAAACGATGAGGCCTACCACACAGCCTGGGGCATCTACCACACGAACTATGAAACGCAGGGCTACTGGTTCCGCACACCCGAGGCCTGG
>Ga0335078_10008536_pt1 | contig 15239 bp, 14 predicted proteins | sample Lox_Sample_32_FD_206711 | JGI IMG/M metagenome (GOLD analysis project Ga0335078, IMG submission 206711) | Soil microbial communities from Loxahatchee National Wildlife Refuge, Florida, United States - Lox_Sample_3.2 | ecosystem: Environmental > Terrestrial > Soil > Wetlands | place: USA... | reverse complement strand
GCTGTCGGATATTGCCCGCACGCTGGGGAAGCCCGGCGAAGCTCAGAACTGGAAAAAGAGGGCGGACGAGTTACTTTCCAGGATGTTGGCGCGTTGCTGGCAGGGTGACGGGTTTGTGGCGCCGCAAGCCGGAGGCCATGCCGCCTTCCCTTCGCAGAGTCTCATCCTCTACCTTCCCCTTGTCCTCGGTAACCGGCTACCTAAGCCGATCCTTACCCGGCTCATCGCTGGCTTAAAGGAGAAGGGAAGGTTTTTGACGGAGAACGGTCTGGCCACCGAAAGCTTGCGCAGCCCACTCTACGATCCGGATGGATACTGGCTTGGACCCATCTGGGCTCCGTCAACGATGGTGATTGCCGAGAGCCTGGATGGCGTGGGCGAGAAAGCTTTCGCGCGTGACCTTCGACGAAGGTTCTGCCAACTCGTGGCCAAGAACGGCATGTCTGAGAATTTCGATGCCATTACCGGAGCGGCGCTGCGCGACCCAGCTTACACCTGGACTTCCAGCGTGTTTCTGATCTTCGCGCATGAACTTTTGGACGAACAACCCAAATAACGGGTAGCGGGTAACCACAGTCAGCGCTTTCCTGACCGTGGGGTTTCTCTTCGCCCCCGGACGATCAGGCCCCATCAGGCGCCGCTCACCATCGAAGAGAAAAACTCACGGTCAGAACTGCACGGACCGTGGCTACGCTCCAACTGTGGTGCCTTCTGGGGTACGAGAAACAGGTCGCACTTTTTGAATCCAAAATCGCAAGTCCGGCGCAGCTCAGGGACGCGGGCCTACTTGAACGGTATGTCCACTTCAGCATAGCTGCCGGGCGGCTGTGCCGCTGGGGGTGCCGTGGTCAAAGAGTATGCGCATCAGTCAAAGTCGCCCCGCCCGCAGGAATCGGCGGCGCGTCGAGGCTGCGTGCGGCAAATTCGAGTACCGCCTGAATCTGCTCCCGCGACACGTGAAATTGCTCGATGATTTCCTCGACGCTTGAACCTGCCTCAAGGTTCTCAAAAACCGAAGCCACCAACATCCGGGTGTCGCGAAATACCGCGGGACATTGGGACCAATCGAGTGTTGCCATATTCTTACCCTCTCATCCTCGTTTTATACCGCAGTTGGGCGAGGGCGTCACGTGCGGCAAGAGATGACGGCGTAGTTGGCCAGGGCAGAGTTGGGCGTGCTTACTCTGCGGCTTTCTACCTCGCGTCGTTGCTGAAGGGTTTCGCACGGCATCAAACACGTGCGTGCTCATCGACTGGCAACAGCACGCGGTCGACCGTGAGACCGCTCGGGATGGTTGGTGAGTGGTTGGTGCCGCCTGCGTTATCATGGGCGCTCGACCAAGGCCAGAAGAGCCGCAGAGTAACGTCGGTACCGGCCGGGGGATTGCGCCTCCGACCAGGCTCATAGTAATCTCGAAAGAGGAAGGTGACCATGACGCAAATCACCGAGGCTGTCTACACTCACGGCGTTCTGAAACCTGCGCTTGATCTAAACCTCCGCGAGCAGCAGCGAGTTCGCGTTATCGTTGAGCCAATCGAGGATAGTCTCGGGGACCGCGACGCGGCTGTGGCACGATTGAAGGCTGGGATCGCGGGCATGCATTTCTTCTCGAACGGGCCGCTGCCCACGCGAGAGGACCTCCATGACCGCGCTTGATACCAACGTCCTCATCTACGCCTGCGATCGGGCGGATGCCCGACGCCAACAAATCGCCATCGATCTCATTGCGAACAGCACGGATGGCGTCTTGCTTTGGCAAGTGGCCTGCGAGTTCGTCGCGGCTTCTCGCAAACTGAGCGCACAGGGCTTCACCGCATCGGATGCGTGGAACCGGCTTACAGAATTCCTTACTCTGTTGCCCCTCATCCTTCCCACTCTGGGTGTGCTTGAGCGTGGCCGGAGGCTGCACGCAATTCACGGCGTGTCCTTCTGGGACGCCTTGATTTTGGCGGCGTGCGCCGAGGCAGGGGTGGAGACCCTTTATTCTGAGGACGTCCCGGGCCTCCCAACGCCAGGTGCGCTGCGCGTCGTGAATCCGTTCCAATAGGCGCCCGGCTTTCGGGAGTCAATTCCTCCGCGACGATCATCCTTTCAGTTTGTGAGCGCGTGGCCACGGCGAGGCGCAAGGAGGGCAGCGACGCTCAGCGCTTTCCTGACCGTGGGCTTTCTCCTTGCCCACGCCAAAACTGTTGCGGCTTACGCCCCGGCTTTGGCCCGTAGTCCGTTAGGCCCTGCTCACCATCGAAGAGAAGAACCCACGGTCAGAACCACACTGACCCTGGCTGCCCGCGTGGGGTACCACGCACAAAATATAGTTCTTGACAACACACACTTGTGGGTTTAGCATATTGCTTGGGGCTAGCCTCGGACCGATAGCGGCGGTGAGCTGGAAGGAAATCCGGCTGCCGGAGTAAGGGACCGAAGCAGACCGAGGAGGTTATGGAATGTCGTTAGTGCAACGTAAAGTCACCCCGAAGCGGATCGCTGCCAGCCGGGCGAACGGGAAGAAATCAAATGGCCCCACGACCCCGGAGGGCAAGGGGCGCGCCTCGCTCAACTCGCTCAAGACCGGAGCGTTCGCGAAGACCGACAATGTGATGCGCCAGATCATGCTGAGACGGGGCGAGGACCCGGCTTATTTCGATCAGTTACAACTGGAGGTGGCGCAGGCTTGGCAGCCCGACGACATCATGCAGGCCATGGCGGTGAAGAGCATCGCGGAGAAGACCTTTGACAAGGCCTCCCTGCGGGCCGCCTGGATGGAGAGCCAGTTGACAGCCTTGCAAGTGGGCCAGATCCAGGAGCAGCGGCGGCAGCTCCGGGCGCGCCGCTGGCTTCCCGGCACCGCCGCCGCAAAACCGGAGGATGAACCCCTTTGGCTGGAGAAGGACCGTCCCAACAAGTTCAAACGAATCTTCGACCTCTTGGACTGCCTCCAGAAATGGTTCGAGGCTCGAATATGCCCGGACGAGTATCCGGCGGTGATGGACGAGCTTTACGGTGACTGCCACAGCCGGGCCGGGGAGAATATCCGGTTGTCGTTCATCGATCTATTCGGTGACGACCAAGAGGCGTCGGCCAAAGGCTTGCAGGAATTGCCCAAGTGGATCGCCCAGGAACGGCGCGACGTGGAGCAGGAGCGTGACCTCTACCGGAGGGAGATGGATTTGCGCGGCAGCGCCGGGCCAATCCTGACGGAGGAGCAGGTGGCCCGCAAGGAAGCCGCGCTCGAGAGGCAGATCGCCGCGCAGACCCGGCTCTTGATGCAAATGAAGCTCCAGCGGTCGAAATGGTGGCGGCCGGAAGAACAGGGAATAGGGAATAGGGAACAGGGTACAGAAGACAGGGAACAGAGTACAGGGAATAGGGAACAGGGAGCGGCGACCGCGGCGCCTTCTCCAACCGTCGACCGCGGCGCGGAAACGGTGCCAGGAAAGCCTCCAACGAGGGCTGAAACGGCGGCTGACGCGGCGAACGTAGCCTGAAAATGTCGAAAAAGGTCAAACGAACCTAGTAAGCTCAGCCTAATCAGACACTTGACCCTTAGAACGAACCTAAAACGAACCTAAAACGAACCTTGTAAGTCCTTTAGAATCGAAAAGCGACACAAAAACGAACCTAAAACGAACCTTGTAACCCCTTTAGACCGTAAGGGCGCTTTTACGCTGCCTGTCGCTCTCAGGTAGCCAGCCTTCCTCACCACAGAAAGCCGGCGCTCTTGGGGACGGCCGGAAGGACGGCGCTTCAGCGCCGCCAAAATCGCGATCTCCACCCTTTGTTCGTCCGACACCCCGACCAGCCTGCGCCCGCGGCTGCAAGTTGCTCCGGACATAAGAAAGGGAACACAGGCAGATGGTGGCCTTCGCGCGGTGGGGCTAAGGCCACAGCCTCTCCAAAACCTACGAGATGAGAAGCAACCCGAGAAACCGGGTAGTGGGCCATGGCCCACTACCAGAAACGCCAGAAACCGGGCGTGCTTGCTTTCTGGCGCGTGGAAACCATAGAATGAGTGGGCGGGCGGCGGTGTCTCGCCCCGCGTCACCTTATGACACCCGTCTGCCACCCGCGGAGGCTCTCATGGTAATCGCTTCCCAATTGCGGCCCGGCATGATCCTGAAAGTGGGCAGCGATCTCTTCAAGGTGATCGAGTCCGACTACCACCTGGGTCAGGGGAAGATGCCCGGCAGCGTCCACGCCAAGCTCCGGCACGTGTTGAAGCGCGTGGATAAGGAGGTCCGGTTTCGGCCGGAGGAGCGGTTGGAGGACGCCCAACTCCAGAAGCGGGACATGGAATTCCTGTATAGCGATGCCGATTCGGCAACCTTCATGGACCCGCAGACTTTCGATCAGATTACGGTCCCGCTCGAGGCCGTGGGGGCGGCGCAGTCCTTCCTCCAGGCGGAGATGAAGATTCCCGTGGAATTCTTCGAGGGTCAGCCGGTAAGCCTCGATTTCCCCACCGCGGTTGAGATCAAGATATCGACCACCGCCCAGCCAGTCCACCAGCAGCAGGACAACACCTACAAGCCGGCCACCCTCGTTAACGGCATGGAGGTGATGGTGCCGCAGTTCATCAAGCCGGGCGAAGTAGTGCGCATCGAGGTCAGCACCAGGAAGTATCTCGACCGGATCCGAACGGATGGGAGGAGGCTGTAGTTCGAAGGTCGAAACTCGAAATTCGAAAATCGAAACTGTGTTTTCAATGCGGCCGTCGCCCGCGAACGTTCATCTCCATTGGTGGGCCGAAAGCCCATGTAACACTCAGAATGACATGCCCACTGACTTCTGAGATCATGTAGAGGAACTCTCGTAGCGGTACGATGAGACGATGCTTCCGCAAGACGAGTTTCGAATATCGAGTTTCGATTTTCCAGTTTCCAGTTTCCAATTTCGAAAATCACGATGTTGTTCCTCACCCTTAACCTCCGACTTTCGACGGCCCGCCTCGCTACGGCGGTCGCCGTGCTGGCGTTGCTGCTGCTGGTCTGGCGGCCACGAGCCCTGCGCAGCGACAACTTCGTCTTCTACTCACCGCACGGACACGACGTAGTGCCCGCTCAAATGATCGGCCGCGAGGAATACTTGCCGCTGATTCAAGTGCTGAATGCCGTGGGCTCGGTCAGCGGCTGGCAGGAGAAGCAGAAGTCGATCGTAGTGTACTTTGGAAGCGTGCATGTGGAAGTGCACCGCGACGACGTCAAGGTGAAGGTGGACAAGAGGCAGGTGGTCCTCCCGGCCCCCGTCCGCGTCTCGAATGGCCAATGGATGGTGCCGCTCAGCTTCCTTCAGCTCGCGCTGCCCAAGATGGTGCCGCAGCAGCTCAACTACCGGGTGGGAAGCGGGCGCTTGTTTATCGGCGATGTCAGCCCGGCCTCGTTCACCGTAAGCCTTAAGTCGCTGCCCGGCGGTTCGCGGCTGTCTCTCGACTTCACCAGTGCGGTGAAATTGAAGACGGTATCGCAAAATGGCAAGTATGTCCTCTTCCTGGGCGACCACCCGGTTGAGCCCTTGGAGAAATCCTTCCATTTCCAGGACCCCTACGTCACCGACCTGACGTTCGACGACCAGGACGGCAAGCCCAAACTTATCGTGACCCCTGGCTCGCTGGGACTGAACTTTTATCCCAGCGAGGCCGCCGACGGCAAGACCTTGCTGGTGGATCTGGCAAAGCCGGGAACGGCGCTTCCGCTGCAGGGCACGACCTCGGCGCAGGGATCGGTTTCCCACCCGGGGCCCGCCCCGCGCACCGCTGCGCCGGCGGCGGCGCCATTGCCCGCCGGCGCGCCGTCAAAGGCAACCAACCTGGCCACGGCCAACCCGGCGACCGCGCCACCCGAGCCGACGCTTCCGGCAATGGTGCTGGATCCGGGGCACGGGGCGGAGGATTCCGGCGCTCGCAGCCGCGACGGGGTTCTGGAAAAGGACCTGGCAGCACAGATTGAAGACCGGGTCCGCGCTGCCCTCCTCGCTGCGCACGATTACCGCGTGGTGCTGACCCGGGTGGGCGACACTAATCCCGACCTCGACGCTCGCGATGCCATCGCCAACGTCACTCGTCCCGTCGCTTTTCTCAGCTTGCATGCCGGGAACTACGGCACCAGCGGACCGCGCGTCGTCGTCTACACTTACCGCTTCCCTGCCCCGCCGGCGCTGCTGCCGGTGGAGACGCGGAGCCCGGCGTTCGTGCCATGGGACGAAGTCCAGCGCTCCCACCTTGACCGCAGCCGCGAACTGGCGCAGGCGCTCGAGACCCAGTTCGCGACCCTGCCGGGCGTCGCCACCTCCCCTCCGCAGGAGGCTCCGGTGCTCGTGTTGCGCGGCGTCGATGCGCCGGCGGTCGCCGTGGAGGTCGGCAGCCTCTCGCCCGACGTCGACGCCGGCTTGCTGAGCGACCCTGGCTTTCAGGAGCGCTTGTCCGCCGCCATCACGCAAGCCATCATGATTTTCGGAAGGGGCCCAGCCAAACCATGACTCGCCGCACTCTTTTCGTGGCCCTGGCCGTAGTCGCCGTGCTGATCGGCGGCTTCTCCTACCTGCGCTCGCTGGCCTGGCGTGCCTTTCACGAGATCCAGGGCGGCGAGGAATCGGTCCACGCTCGTCTGAAGCAGGAAGCCCTGCAACCTGCTTCCGGTGTGAAGCAAGTGATCACCCTTTACTTCCCCGCTGACGATGAGTCGGGGCTGGTGACCGAGACGCGCGAGATGCCCTGGGCGGCCACGGACCCGGATCGCGTCCGGGAGATCGTGCTGGCGCTCGTCGAAGGCCCCACCAAGACTCACAATCGACCTCTGCCACCTTCCGCCGATATCCGCGCCGTTTTCCTGACGCCAGACGGAACCGTTTACCTCGATTTTTCCAACGAGATCCTGAAGGGCTTGGCGCCCGGAATCCAGAGCGAAACGCTCACCGTCTATTCCATGGTGAACTCACTGGCGGCCAACATTCCCGCGGTGAAGCAAGTCAAGATCCTGCTTCAGGGACAGGAGGCCGAAACCCTCGATGGCCACATCGACTTGACCGAGTCCTTTGAGCCGGACACAAGTTTGGGAGGAAAGACGAATTGACAGAAGCAGTCGAAGGTCAAAGGTCGAAGGTTGGAGGTTGAATGCTGAAGGGCCTAGCCCGAGGTCTCGCGCGTCTTAACCTTGAACCTTCGACGTTCGGCTCTTCAACTTAGAGAGCGACATGTCCACTCCAAGAACCCTGAGCGGCCTTCTTTACCAGGGAGGGAAACTGATGCGGCACGATCAGCGCGGCGCCGACGAACTGCGACCGGTGGAGATTGTTCCCCACTACATTTCCTCGGCCGAGGGCTCGGCGCTGATTCGCCTGGGTCAAACGCAGGTGATCTCGACCGCATCCGTCGAGGACGGTGTCCCGCCATTCATGAAAGGTTCAGGCAAGGGTTGGATCACGAGCGAGTACGCCATGATCCCGCGCGCCACGGAGTCGCGCACACCGCGCGAGGCGACGCGCGGCCGCCAAGGCGGCCGTACCATGGAGATCCAGCGGCTGATCGGGCGCTCGTTGCGCGCCGTGATCGACCTGGAAAAGCTGGGCGAGAGGACCATCTGGATCGATTGCGACGTGATTCGCGCCGACGGCGGCACGCGCACCGCGTCGATCACCGGGTCGTTGGTGGCACTGGGACTCGCCTTCCAGGAACTCCTGGAATTGAAGGCGCTCAAGGCCCTGCCGCTTCGCGATTACGTGGCAGCCATCAGCGTGGGGATTGTGGGTGGCGAGACTCTGCTCGACCTGGACTACGCCGAGGATTCCACCGCCGACGTCGATATGAACGTCGTCATGACGGGGTCCGGCAAGCTCGTCGAGGTCCAGGCCACGGCCGAAGGCCGGCCGTTCACCACCGAGAACCTCCACGGCCTCATCGAAGCAGCGCGCCCCGGCATCCAGAAACTGCTGACGCTCCAGCGATCAATCTTGAAGCTGGAGTTTTCGGCAGCGAAGCTTCGAGCGCCGGATCACCAGTAATGCGCGCAGTCGACAACCCGATGCTTTACCTGGCTTCCACCAATCCCGGCAAGCTACGTGAGTTCCGGGAAGCCGCGCGCCAGCGAGGGATCGCCGTCGCCGCGGTTCGAGGCATCGCCAGCATGTCGCCGTGCGTCGAAAACGGTTTGACCTTTGAAGAGAACGCCTGCACGAAGGCGCGCTATTATAGTACGCTCGCAGCGGGCCTGGTGTTTGCCGACGACTCAGGAATCTGCGTTGACGCGCTGGGAGGCGGGCCAGGCATTAGGTCGGCGCGGTTCGCCGGTCCCGCGGCGAGCGATGAGGCGAACAACGCCAAGCTGATCGAGAGCCTGGCTTCATTTGCGCAAGAACAGCGCACGGCACATTATGTGTGCGTGATTGCGCTGGCCGAGGCGGGACGAATCATCGCCGTCACCCAAGGGCGCGCGGACGGCCTGATCCTGCCAGCTCCGCGCGGCACGGGCGGCTTCGGATACGATCCGTTCTTCCTGTTTCCTCCTTTGGGACGGACCTTCGCCGAGCTGAGCCGCGAGTCGAAGTTCGCGGTCTCGCATCGGGGCGAAGCGTTCCGGAAACTGCTTGACCTTGTTCAGGAGTCAGGAGAGAGAAGGGAGTCGAAAGTCGAAAGTTAAAAGTCGAAAGTCAAAGCCGGACCGCTTCCGCTTCCGCTTTCGACTTTTGACTTTCGACTTTCAACACTCCCCGGAGATTCACCATGGAAATCGGATTTATCGGGCTAGGCCAGATGGGGTTGCCGATGGCGGGCAACCTCCTCAAGGCAGGCCACACCCTCACGGTGTACAATCGGACGAGCTCGCGGGCCGAACCACTGGTGGCCGGGGGCGCGCGTCTCGCCAGCACTCCGGGTGAAGCCTGCCGCGGCGACGCCGTTATCACCATGCTCGCCGACGATCGCGCCCTGCAAGATGTGATGCCGGACCTGGCCGCGAAACTTGGGCCGGCGACCATCCACGTCTCGATGTCCACCATCAGCGTCGCAATGTCGCGCCGCCTGGCTGAGCTGCACGCCCAGTCTAACCAGGGCTACATTGCTGCCCCGGTCTTCGGCCGGCCGGAAGCCGCCGTGGCCCAAAGACTTTTCGTGGTTGCTGCGGGACCCCGCGCCTTGGTCCACCGCTGCCAGCCGTTGTTCGATGCCGTCGGCCAGAAGACCTTCGTGGTGAGCGAAGACGCTCCCGCCGCCAACGTCGTCAAACTGTGCGGCAATTTCATGATTGCCTCGATCGTGGAAACCCTGGGTGAGGCCGTCGCGCTGGCCCGCAAGTCCGGCGTCGACGCCGGCGCGTATCTCGACGTCATCACCGGCACGCTCTTCAACGCGCCCGTTTTCAAGACCTATGGAGCCATCATCGCAACGGAAAAGTACGAGCCCGCGGGATTCAAGGCCGCTCTCGGCCTCAAGGACGCGCGTCTGGTGCTGGAGGCCGCCGATGATGCCGCGGTACCCATGCCCGTCGCCAACCTGATCCACGATCGCCTGCTGACTCTGGTGGCGCAAGGCCGGCAAGACCTTGATTGGTGCGCGCTGGCCCGCCTCTCGGCGGAGCAGGCCGGTCTCAGGAACAGTGGCTAGTGGTCAATGACAAGTGACTCGTTTCTGTAGGCAAGACATCTAGTATTACCTTTAGTCGCCGGCGACGGTCGAGACTCTGATTCGGGAACCGCGTTCCAAGTCTCGAATTTCCAGTTTCGAGTTTCGATCTTCGAGGTTCGCTATGAAGACCAAACCCGCATCCCCGTCCGGCGCCAAGTCAGCCCGCAAGCGACGGAAGAACTATACCTCCCCACCGCGGCTCGAGAGAATCTTCGCTGCGCTCGATCAACTCTTCCCGCAAGCCACGTGTGCTCTTCACCACGACAACGCCTTCCAGCTTCTGGTAGCGACCATCCTCTCCGCCCAGTGCACCGACGAGCGCGTGAACAAGGTTACCCCCGAACTGTTCCGCAAGTACCCCACGCCGGCTGATTTCGCTGCGCTCCCGCCGCAAGCTTTGGAGCCCGAGATCTATTCCACCGGCTTCTTCCGCAACAAAGCCAAGAGCATCGTGGGTGCGGCAAAAAAGATCGTCTCCGACTTCGGCGGCCAGGTTCCTCGCACCATGGAAGAACTTCTCACCCTGCCCGGCGTGGCCCGCAAGACCGCCAACGTCGTGCTGGGCACCGCCTACGGACTTCCCACCGGCATCACGGTGGATACCCACGTCTTCCGCATCGCCACTCGCCGCCTGAAGCTCTCCCAGGGCAAGACGCCGGAGCAGGTAGAGCAGGACCTTATGGGCCTGGTTCCGCAAAACCGCTGGATCCTCTTCGGCCATCAAGTCATCCTGTTCGGGCGACAGATCTGCGAGGCGCGCAAGCCCCTTTGCGCCCGGTGCCCGCTCGAGTCCTTGTGCGATTCGGCGGATAAGACGGTCGAATAGTGAATTGTGAAGGGTGAATTGTGGACGATAAATCGGTTGGTAGGTTATGAATCGTGAATATTCCCGTCTTCACCATTCACTGTTCACTATTCACCATTCTCAACGTGGCCAGGTCGGCCATCAATTCCGGCGGGGGAGCAAAGGTAACCTTTTCCTCAACGGCGTTCACTTCGCGGATCTCACGCACCCCGAGCCGCTTGAAGTAGTCCACCACCTGCTGCACCAAATGCTCGGGGGCGGAAGCGCCGGCGGTCACGCCCACCGCCCGGGCGCCCTCCAGCCACTCAGGGCGGATGTGGGCGGCGTCCTCGATCAGGTAAGCGCGCGCCCCCGCGCTCTCCCCTACTTCCCGCAGCCGCTGCGAGTTAGAGCTATTGTTCGAGCCTAGCACGAGGATCACCGAGGCTTCCCGCGCCAGGGCCCGCACCGCCGTCTGACGATTCTGGGTGGCGTAGCAGATGTCGTCGCTGGAGGGCGTGGCCAGCTTGGGGAAGCGGCGCTTCAGCACCTCGATGATCTCGTGCGTATCGTCCACGCCCAGCGTGGTCTGGGTGGTCACCGCCACCCGCTCGGCGTCCGGCACCTGCACCTTTTCCGCTTCTGCCACGGTTCCCACCAGCCGGATGTGGCCGGGCACTTCGCCCATGGTCCCGATCACTTCATCGTGCCCCTGGTGTCCGATCAGGATAATGGTGCGGCTCTCTCTGGCGAAGCGCAGCGCCTCCAGGTGCACCTTGGTCACCAGCGGGCACGTGGCGTCGATTGCCTTCAACCCTCGCGCCGCCGCCTTAACCCTGACCTCGGGCGCGATGCCGTGCGCGCTGAAGATCGCCACCGCCCCCTCCGGCACCTGGTCGATCTCATCTACAAACACCGCCCCCTTGGCCACGAACTCTTCGATCACGTGCTTGTTGTGGACGATCTCCTTCCGGACGTAGATGGGCCCGCCGTAGATCTCGAGCGCCATGTTCACCACATCGACAGCCCGATCGACGCCGGCGCAGAACCCTCGGGGCTTCGCCAGCAAGAGTGTGTCTGGTATCATGCCTCACCTTTCGTCCTTCTGATGCCCACTGCCCAATATGGAGTCATTTCCATGGTAGCAGGAAGACAGTTGAAAGTCGAAAGTTGAAAGTCGAAAGAAAAGATGCCCAGTTTCCAGCCGCTGTTCAACAGTAAACTCCCCAACGTCGACGGCAGAAGTGGTGGAGGCCGGCCGGCAGAAAGCCATTGGTTGGAGGGCAACCGCTGTTTGTCGACGGTTCGGCTGTCTTTCCGCATTGACAATGGGGAGGCGTGCGATATGCTCGGGTTGACCCGGTTAAGGAGTGCTGCGTGATGGGACATCCCAAGTTGTTCGATGGCTCCAAGATCGAAGGCCGGAAAGCCAAGGAAAGCGAACGTCGCGGCCGGTTCGTGGTCGCCACGGCCTCGGCGGTGCTGATGCTGCTGCTGGCGAATGGCGGGGGCACGCCAACCACCGCTAGCCCGCGGACCGTGAGCCCGGGAGCTCAAGCTGCGAGTCCGGCCGCAGAGGGTGGCGATAATTCCGGGCGGAAACCTGGTGCTACGGAAGAGTCGAGAGGAGAGCCGCTCTCCACTCGCGTCGTAGCTTACCAGATCGAAGCGCGGCTCGACCCGGCGAAGAAAACGGTGGACGCCACCGAGACGCTGACGTACCACAATCTCACCGACCAGGCGCTGGATACCTTCCCCTTCCACCTCTACCTGAACGCTTTTCAGCCCACCTCCACTTTCATGCGCGAGGTGCGGCTGAACGGCACGCGGGGCACGGGCCCGGAGTCCAAGTGGGACCCCAAGCATTACGGGGCGATCGAAGTGAAGTCGCTGGAAGTGGAAGGTCAAGGCGACCTGGCCAAGCAGATGCGGTTCATTCAGCCGGACGACGGCAACGCCGACGACCGCACCGTTTTCGAGGTAAAGCTGCCCAAGGCGGTGGCGCCCGGCGCGGACGTGGTCTTTAGAATCGCTTTTCACGATCAGCTTCCCGAGGTGCTGGAACGCACCGGCTACAAGCGCAACTTCTTCATGGTGGCGCAGTGGTTCCCCAAGGTGGGCGTGTGGTGGCACGGCGCCTGGAACTGCCATCAGTTCCACGCCACCAGCGAGTTCTTCGCCGATTTCGGCGTTTTCGACGTGAAGGCCACCGTGCCGGACAACTACATCGTAGGATCCACCGGGGACGTCGTCTCGGTTGTCTCCCATAACGACAGAACTCGAACCTTCACCTGGCAGGCCGAGGATGTCCACGACTTTGCCTGGACCGCGTCGCCCGATTACACGCTGGTGGAAGACACCTGGAAGGGTTCAGCGGGCACGGTCCACATCCACCTGCTGCTTTCGCCCGGCCATCAAGGCGCCAAGGATCGCTACCTCCAGGTGATCAAGGGAACCATGGATCGCTTCGACAAGTGGTACGGGCCCTATCCCTACGACCGCATCACTCTGGTGGACCCACCGGCGGGCGCGGAGGATGCGGGCGGGATGGAGTATCCCACCCTCATCACCTGCGGCAGCAGTTGGTGGATGCCAGACGGCCTGCGCGTGGTCGAACTGGTGACCGAGCATGAATTCGGCCACCAGTATTGGTACGGTATGGTCGCTACCAACGAGTTCGAAGAAGCGTGGATGGATGAGGGCATCAACAGCTATACCGAAGCCAAGATTCTGGCCTCGCTTTATGGCGATCGGACGTCGGCCATCGACTTCTGGGGCATGACGGCGGCCGATGCGGACATCTTGCGACTCGAATATCTGGACCTGCCGGATACGGACCCCATGAGCCACTTCGCGTGGCAGTTCATGAACAGCACCGCGTACGGCGCCATTTCCTACGGCAAGACGGCTACCGTGCTGCTGACGCTGGAAGGGATTATTGGCGCCGACACCATGCAGAAGGCGATGCACACCTACTTCATGCGCTATCGCTTCACCCACCCCACGGGCACCGACTTTATCAAGACCATCGAAGAGGTCTCGGGGCGCGATCTCGGCTGGTATTTCCAGCAGGCGCTTTATGGAACCAACGTGTTGGATTACGAGGTGCTCGATATCCGCTCCGACCGCGCCGACTGGTATGCGAAGAGCCCGCCGGAAGAGAAGAAGGGAGTGAGGACTTATCGGGATACGGTCCTGGTGCACCGCAAGGGCGACTTTGTGATGCCGGTGGAAGTGGAGATCAAGTTCGATAACGGCGAGCGGACCCTGGAGAAGTGGGACGGGCGCGACCGTTGGGTGCGCTTCAGCTACCTGAAGAAAGCCAAGGTGGTGTCGGCGGAGATCGATCCGCAGCACACGGTCCCGCTGGATACGAACTTCTTCAACAACAGCCAGACCGCGGAGGCAAGCGGGCGCGCGACGTGGAAGCTTGCCGTGTACTGGCAATTTGTGGTGCAGTTCGCGGGCCAACTCTTGGCTTGGCTTGCTTGATTGAGGATTGGAAGACAAGAAGAATTGACGATTGACGATTGTCGATTGACGATTGAAAGACCGACCTGGGAGAGATCGACGGTTCAGGATGGAAAGCCGAGGATGACGCCTGACGAGCTGAAAGCGCGGACCAAGGCATTCGCATTGAGGACCATCAAGCTGGTTGACGCCATGCCACGCGGTCGGGCGAGTCAGGTTAGAGCCAGGCAACTGCTACGCTCAGCGACTTCCGTCGGCGCCAACTACCTCGCAGCTTGTCGTGCCCAGTCCAAGGCGGACTTCACAGCCAAGGTCTCGATCGTTCTGGAGGAGGCCGACGAAAGCCTCTACTGGCTTGAACTGATCGTTGAGTCCGGGCTGATGAAGGCCGGGCGCTTGGAGGAACTGATGAAGGAGGCCAGCGAGCTAGTTGCGATTGTCTCCGCCTCCCGGAAGGCGGCACGAGGGCAGGGTAAAGAGATACCAGAGCAGACTAATGATCGAACGACGAACCAAAGCGATTGACTATTGCACAGTCTGAGGACTGAAAGAGCGGGCCAGGAAGAATTGACGATTGACCATGGCACATTGACGATTGAAAGATCAAGACGGAAAGCGCTCTTGCTGGCCACTCGTCACTCGTTACTGACTACTGCCTTTCAATCGTCAATCTGCAATCGTCAATCGTCAATTCTTTCTTGAGGCTTTGACATCGGGACGAGGTCGGAGGACTATGACGGACACTGACAAGAGCGCATTCAGGGCAGGAATCGGCTTGGTTTGGCGCCGCCAGGGTGTTCTGTGGTGGATCTTCGCGGTTAATTTCCTGCTCGCGTTCATGGCGGCGCGACCCTTCGCGGCCGACATCAGCCCCGTGCTCGACCGCAGTCTGCACGCGGCAGCGTTGGTCCATGGGTTTAATCCCTTCGTATTTTCCGCGCTCCTCACGGAGGCGAAGGGGGTGTCGGCGGCGAGTACCGCCTCGATCTGGTTCATTGTAATCTGTTTCGTCTTTATGCTTTTCGTCGAAGGCGGCGTGCTGGAAGTCTACTGGCTGGACCGCCCGCTGACCAAGGGTGAGTTCTTCGAGGCCAGCGGCCGATTCTTCTGGCGCTTCGTGCGCCTGCTCGTCTTGTTGCTGATTGCTCTGATTCCGGTGGGCATTGTGTATCGGCTCGTGTCGCGAGCCTCGGATGCCCTGGGGGAAAAGACCGCCAACCCCATGCCAGGCGTCTGGACGGAGTTCATCGGGCTGATCCTGGTGCTCTTCCTGATGGAGGCCGTGCGCCTTTGGTTTGACATGGCCCAGGTGCGGGCGGTGGCGGAGGACGAGCGGGCGGTTTGGCACGCGCTGCGGTGGAGCTTGAAGATCA
>Ga0335078_10008535_pt1 | contig 15242 bp, 13 predicted proteins | sample Lox_Sample_32_FD_206711 | JGI IMG/M metagenome (GOLD analysis project Ga0335078, IMG submission 206711) | Soil microbial communities from Loxahatchee National Wildlife Refuge, Florida, United States - Lox_Sample_3.2 | ecosystem: Environmental > Terrestrial > Soil > Wetlands | place: USA... | reverse complement strand
CGGGGAACCCGGCAAGGTGCTGGTGCACCAGGTCCGGAAACTCGCCAGCCTGGGGAACGCCGGGCCAGGCCAGCCCGCATGGGCGGCGCTAATGGCCAGGATGCGGCGCAAGACCCTGGTGGTCTGCACGCCCTGTCACGATCTCGTCCACGCCCGCCCTGTCACGAACGCGGCGTAAATCACTGGAGAGCTACGTGCGCTGAAAGGCGCCCGCGTGGTTCGGAGGAGGGCCGCACGGAAAAGGGTCTCCCACCAGGGAAGATACCTCGCCGTGCGGCCTATCCTGTGTCAAGTACACATGCCGGGCTGGGTAGTTCTGCCGGGATGGCTGATCGTCAGCATTGTGGTGTTCCTCGGCGCCCTTTTCCTAGGCGTCCCGCGGATGCGGCGGCGACCTGGGCGGGGCTCGACCCGGTAATCCCTCCGGGCGCTCCTGGTGCGTGGCCATTCTCGCTTCGGCCGGTCCGACATTCACTACTGACGGCGCTGACGGCGCAGCTAACGAGGATGATCGCCTACCGCCGTTGTAGCGCCCGGGCGGAGCGGCCTTTTCCACGCCCTCCCAGACTCGGTCGAGGAACGTGCTGATTTCTCTGGTGAGTCGGCCTGGCAATACCCAGAGTTCGGCAAACGTGCGGGTACGGATCAACCTGGCATTGGGCAGTTGCCTCGTCAGGCGTTCTGCGTCAGTGAATGAGTGGATCAGGTCGATTCCGTGCCCCAATACCAGGGCCGGGGCGGTGATGGCCCGCCGCTGGTCACTCGTAGGCGCGATCGGTCCGATCAGGACGCCATGCAGCACGGCAGCCGTTTCGTCCGGATCCGACGCGACCGCGCTGAGGAACGAGTCAAGCGCACCGATGCCGGATGGGGGCACCCGTTGTGCGGCCCGAGACAGCAATCGCACCACGCGGTGGCCGTAGTGGGCCAAGATCAGGACCGGCATGAATACGCCAACCGCCGCGGGCACGGCCGACTCGAGTACCGGCATTTCGAGAACCAGCCCGCGTACCCGCTCCGGTGCCGCCACCGTGGTCAGCAGGCTCACATTCGTGCCGAGCGAGACGCCGCCGAGCACTGCCTGGTCCACGCCGAGCTCATCAAGCAGGCACAGGACCTGCTCGGCGTACAGGTCCATCCGCAGGGCGCCAGCGTGGCGCGGCCGGTCGCTGTGGCCATGACCCAGCAGATCCAGCAGCACCACCCGGTTGCCCTGGGCGGCCAGCCTGCGGGCCAAGTGACGACTGAGGTTGGCGTCGAGTAGCAAGCCGTGCATCCACACGAGCACCCTGTCGCCCGACCCGTGAACCTCGTACGACACCCGATACTGACCGTAGGCAAACGTGTGCCTAGTGCCATCCGGGCCTGACTCTAAATTCCGCTCTTCTATCGCGCCCACATAGGTATCGTCGCGCGCGTACGCGCGGTAACTAGAGTCGATGGGCCCCTTGATGATCCCGGAGTTGACTTTTAGTCGCATTCGTGACCACTGTGTCGGCACGGCCCGCCTCGGTAACGGGCGGCGTGCTCGCTGTCGTGACCTATCCGCCCTATCAGCCTTGATCATTCATCGGGATCGGGTGCCGGCCTGGAGAGGCGTCCGGGCCGTGTTGCAGATCTTGATTTTAGGTGGCGGGTATGACAGTGGCCCGGCGGGCGGGCCGGGTGGCCGGGGGTGCCACTGGCCCCGGGGTTGCTCCTTCGGTGTTCGCAGGGACGGCCTTGCTGCTGGTCAGGGTGCCTGCGGCAGGGCGGTGATCCGGGCCCAGGCGGTGGCTATCGGGTCCGCCCAGGGCCAGTTCGCGGGGATTTTCAGGCGTCGGCGGCGGCCGCCGCGGACCAGCCTTGCGGCGGCGTGCAGGACGCGGTAGCGCAGAGTCTTTGGCTCGGCGCGGGCGAGGTCGCCATCCAGGGCGATGAGCCGCAGCCAGGCGAGCAGGGTGGCGGCGATCAGGGAGGCGGCCAGCCACGCGGAGTTAATCGCGAAATCGTGCGACGGGAACCGGCCGATGCCGCAGTCTTTCCCGGTGCGGATGCGGTCCTCGACCCGGGCATGCACCCAGTGCGCGGCGTCGATGTAGGCCGGCTGGGAACGCCAGCCCCGCAGGCCGGCGGGCAGGTTGGTGGCCCACAGGGTGTAACGCCAGCCGTCTCCGGTCTCAAACAGGGTCAGCTGGGCGCCCGGATGCGGGCGTTCGCGGCGGGCGAAGACCCGCATGCTGGCCGGCCAGCCGGTCCCGGCCAGGGCCGCCGCGCAGCAGCCCGGTGAGCTCGGTGACATGCGCTTCTTCGCGCCAGCACCGCACATGCGCGCAGCGCCGGTCCGCGCAGGCGTCATCGGCGCGGCGTTCCCGGACCGCGCCGCGGTGATCGACGGCGACCTGCCAGGCCTGCGGCGGGACCAGCCGGATCGCGTCCCGCTCGCGCCCGCCCAGATCCCAGCCGGCCGAGTAGACCAGCTGGTGCCCGGGCCGGGCGGCGAGCTTGTCCAGCCGGGCGATCAGCCCGTGGCTGGCCCCGGCCCCGTCCACGGTAATCTTGGGTTTTCAAGATCAAAAATAACGTTCCCGCAGTTAGCGCTCTCGCGTACGCGTCCGCGACAGGAAGGTCAAAAGCTGCAGCGACGAGGGGTAGTGACGAGATGGGCTCTGCAGTCGGCTGTCTGCGTCACGGACGGTCCTGCAGATAACCCGTCCGCCACAGAGGAAGGAACGGACAAAGCGGGCTGTCACCGGCCGTGGCAGGCGGCTCGCCGGTGACCCCGGATTACCGCGGTGACCATCAGCCGCCGCCGGTGCTTGGGCGGCAGGGCCGCGATCGCGTCATCGAGCACCTGCAGGTGATCGGTGACGGTGTTCGACACTGCGCTGCCCGCGCGCAGCATCCCGGCCAGCGCCTCGGTCGTGTTGTCACAGTAGGCCAGCAGCGGGTGGTGCCCGGTCGGATAGCGGCGGGCGCATTGCTGCGCCCGCCTGATCAACCGCTTCACCGGCTTGCTCGGGGTCAGCCCGACGGCGATCCGGATCATCCCGGCGCGGTGTCCGTGGCCATCTCCTGGGCGCAGCGTCGCCGGGTGCGCCGGGCACGAATTCGCACAGGATGACCGGTTCGCCGGCAGGCGCTGCCGGTTGCGGGCCAGGATAAATCGCTTCGCCGGGGCGCGGGTCTAAGGGAGTGATGGATGCGAAAGGAAAGGACCGGACAGATGCGCAACGCACGAGCCAGGACCAGATCTCTGAGGGCTGAGGCGGGCTCAGCAGCCGAGATCCAGAAGCCCGATGAGCAGTGGCGCGAGGAGCTAACGCCCCAGCAGTACAGCGTCCTGCGCCGGCGTCACACCGAGCGGCCATTTACCGGCGAGTATGTGCATAACCACGACGACGGCATCTTCCGGTGCGCGGGCTGCGGGAGCGAGCTGTTCCGCTCCGGTGCGAAGTTCGATTCGGGTACGGGCTGGCCGAGCTTCTATGAGCCGGCCTTCGCCGAGGCGGTCGAGCTGCGGCCGGACAACAGCCTGTTCATGCGCCGGACGGAGGTTGTCTGCCGCCGCTGCGGCGGCCACCTCGGCCATGTCTTCGGCGATGGGCCGGCCCCCACGGGCGACCGCTACTGCATCAACTCGTGCTCGCTGGCTTTCGAGCCCGCGACCGCGGACCAGGATCGGGGTGACGGCCAGCCCGTTTGACGCTGGCACGGGCGCGGCTCTCCAGCGGAGCACAGCGTTACCGCAGCACCGTGCGAGCGCAGCGTTACCGCAGCACCGTGCGAGCGCAGCTCGCACGGTGCTGCTTGTCGCGCTAGCGCTGGTGGACTTGTCGTGCGGCACGGCCGCAGCGGGATCGAGCCCAGCCTACTACCGTGGCTACGGCACGTCCCAGCTTCGGGACAGCAGCGACGGGAGACGTCATGCGCCTGTTCGGCCGCGCCAATGACCACCAGTGGTCGCAGCAGCATCTGTCGCACTACATCGAAGGAGACCTCGGCCGCCGCGCCCAGCGCCGTCTGGGCCGTCATGCGCGGGACTGTGTTGACTGTAGGCGCGGCATCCTCGCGATGCGGGCCCTGGTGCACATGATCCACGGACTCGACGGCGTGGGGGGCGTCCGCGCTCCAGCGGGGATCTTCGACCGGGTTCGGGCCGACGGTGCTGGCGGCGAGCGCGGTGGTGCCTCGCCGGCCCCGCCTCAGAACGCGTGATGGCACGGCTGCGCGGCAAGCATCCTCCACAGTCCGCACCGACTGAGGCAAGCCTGCTCGCCCGCGCCAGGGCCGGGGATGTCGGTGCGTTCGAGCAACTGGCCGGCGCGCATGCCGACCGCCTGTTTGCGGTACTTCTGCGGCTGCTCGGCGATCGCAGCGAGGCCGAGGATGTAGCCCAGGAGGTGATGCTGCGTGCCTGGCAGGGCATCGGCCGCTTCCAGGGCCGTTCCGGTTTTTTCACCTGGCTCTACCGGATCGCGGTTAACGAAGCCAACCGCTCGCTGGACCAAAGGTCCCGCAGGCCGGCCAGCGTCTCGATCGACGCCCAGGCACTTCAGCTGCCTGCATCCCCTCATGACGAGCCGCCACGGCAGGCCGAGAACAGCGAGCTGCGCGCTGCGCTCGGCAAGGCCCTGACCGGCCTGCCGCCGCCCTACCGGACCGCGATCGTGCTGCGCGACGTCGAGGGCCTGTCGACACAGCAGGCCGCGGAGATCGTCGGCGTCGGCCAGGCCGCGTTCAAAAGCCGCCTGCACCAGGCGCGCTTGAGGGTCCGGGCCGCGATCGGTGATGAGGCGTTGATCACCGCGGGTGGATGATCCGGCCGCCGTCGCGCCTGCCACGCGGAGGTGCCTGGCTGACCGAGAGCGCCGGCATGCTCGCCCTGGCTAAATAGCGTTCCGGCTCGCGATCATCCGCCGCGCGCGCCTGCAGCCCGGCACGGCGCTGATCTTCGCCGACGCCCGAGGCCGGCCCGCCGCCGAGGGTGTGCCAGCCGGGGGGTGATTCCGTTGGCTGCGCAGGCAAATCGTTGCAGCACGCGGCGTTGTCGGCCCCGGCGGGCGATACGCCCCCGACTCCGGACACCGGCGTCGCGGCGCGCACGTCACCGGTGACCCTGCCGCCGAGCGAACGCCCGCCCGCGCTCGCTGTAGGAGTACGGAAACCTAACGACAATAATAACGCCCGCTCCGGGAATTACCTCCCATAATGGAGGAAATCGCCCCCTCGGCTTTTCCAATCTGCGGGCGGATCCGGCGCGGATCCGGCACGCATGAATGCTGCGGCAAAATGGCGTCCTCCGGACGCCGGTGGCTGTTCCGGTATGAACTGTCCGTAGCGAAACGGGGTAACTCAAAGGCGCCAAAGCCGTCGGCGTTCAGGCGCAGAAGACCTATCCCGGCTGTGGTTTGTGACTCAGTGTACCCGGATAAGTACTAATGGTTTTGACAGTGAGTTCGCGAGTTGCAGCCTCTGCTTTCAGCGGGATCAAAATGGGGAGACCGATGCCAAGAATGGCCGATAAATCGCCTGAGATGCGGGGGAATCCTGGCAGGCCCGTCGGCCCCGGCCCCGGCCCCGGCGTCGTCGCGCCACGCGTGGAGGTCGCTAGGGCTACCAGCGATACCGGCCAGGCATCCGGCACGGAGAGATCGCACCACTCTCGGCGCCGGGCGGGCCGGCGCGGTGCGCTGCGCGCCGGTTTGGCTGCTGCGTCGGGTGCTCTGGCCGGGGCCGTGGCGCTGACCGGACTGGCCGACGCCAGCACCTCGGCCGGCTGCGCCGAGATCGCGCCCGGCTTCTCCTGCGTCATGCAGGACCGGATCGGCGCGGTCGAGCGGTACCTGGGCGACGCGCCCGGCTCGATGGCCGTCGTGCTGGATGACCGGGCCACCGGCGCAGTCTGGGGTAACGCCAACGCCGCGGTCGATTACCCGGCGGCGTCGACGATGAAGCTGGCGATGATGACCGATATTCTGCAGCGCGCCGACGTCGGCAGCATCAACCTCACCAGCACCGACCGTGACGAGATGTACAACGCCCTGTACACCAGCAACGACGACGACGCCACGGCGCTGTGGGACAAGTACGAGGACGGCAGCTTCCTGGACCGCATCCGCGCGTTCGGCATGGCCAGCGCATACTTCACGTCCCCGGTGCCGAAGTGGGGCTTCATGTACTGCTCGGCGGAGGACCTTGACAACCTGATGAACTACGTCCTAGCCGACACCCCGGCCAGCATCCGGGATTACCTGGTGTACCGGCTGCAGCACGTCAGCGCGCTGGACCAGCAGTGGGGCGTCTGGGGCGCGGGCCCGGAGAACCACCCGGGCAACAAGGACGGCTGGGAGCAGGACGGCGACATCTGGATCACCAACACCATCGGGTTCGCCGGCCCGGGGCACCGCTACATCCTGGCGATCATGTACAACCTGGACGGCTATGGCGGCCATGGCGACGCCGGGTTCGAGTACGGCACCAACGAGGTGACCCAGATCGCCTCGCTGCTGTTCCAGGGCCGCCATACCGCCCGGCCCAGTCCCCTGCCATCCGCCGTGCCCTGATCCGGCCGACCCCATCCCGCCCGCCGCGCGGAGGGGAACAGGCTGGGAGGCAATGCCTGCCACCACTGGCGAGAAGCTCTTACCCTCGACGCCAATCTCGGCGCCCCCGAAGCCCAACTATCAGCAGCAAGCCCTGGTTTTGTGCCGGGAGATCGGCGGCGCCGCACCCGGGCCGCCACAGGCCGCTACAAGATCCGACGCCGTCGGCGATGGCTGCGGCGAGAGCTGCCCCCGCAGTAGCCAGCTCAGCCAAACGGCCCGTCATCTCCCGATGTTGATAGCGAATGATTTTGTCGCCAGCCCGGTGCCACCTTGCCACATCTCGAAGCCGGCCTGGATGTTGACGAGGTATGACGTTCTGGTGAGGTATCCGCGGCTGGCCGCGTCGGCCGCGATGTCGCCAATGTCGAGGCCGTTTACAGATGTAACGACGCGGTTCATGACGTAGGTGATCTGGTGGAACCCGCGGCCGCCCGGCCCTACCCAGATGGTGTAGGCATGGCCATCGATGCTGGCGTGGGCGACCGGGCGTCCTGATGGTGCGATGCCTGCGCCGCCGCGGTGCGCGAGCCAGATCATGAGTTCCCCGCCGTCGGGCACTCCGGACGTGGCTGGCGTGTGGTTGAACCAGATGTCGTACGCGACGTCGTATGCGCCGCTACTCGGCTGGGTGGTGACCCAGCTGGTGGTGACCGTGCCGCGCGTCAAGTGGCTGACCCGGATCGGCATCTTGTTGCCCGTGGTGCAGACCCCTGCGCTGCACCCGCTGTAGATCGCCGGATATCCGCCGGGGTCGCCGCCAGCTGGCTCGTAGATCGACGAGCTGGTGACGGTGAACTGGACGCCGCCGTTGGTGCTGATGCACTCGGGGGCGGTGGATTTCCATTCGTCGTTCTGGACGATGTAGGCGCCGCCGTCGACAGATGTTTCCGGCCATCCCGCCTGGCCGCACAGCCGGGTAGCCGCCGTGGCGGAGGGTCCTGCTGCTGCGCCTCGATCCCAGCGGGCCGGCAAATGCAAGGTCAGCACCGCTAGGGCCAGGCCACAGGCCAGCGACGCGGCGAGCAGCAGCAAGCGGGTGGCCCGGCCCGCCAGTACAAGGCGGGCGCGGCCCCGGGAGCCGCCGCCGCGCAGCAGCCTGGGCAGCCGCCGCGCGTAGACGAGCACATGAATGGTCATCACTGGGAACCACAATACGAACGAGGCCTTGTGCAAGAAGAGCCACTGCCGGTCGCCCGGCCCGACAAGGCCAAGCGCGAGACCCGTGCCGAGCACGGCCAGCGACGTCACCATTACCAGCGGCCCCAGCAGCCGCATCAGCAGTGCTGGAGGCCCCTTCCTGACATACGGCTCCGCGCCGGTGTAGTAGCAGACGAACCGGTACCCCGTCGAGCAGACCTTCAGCGCCACCGGACCCAGCAGCAGCATTCCGAGGAAGAAGTGCAGCGTCAGCAGCCGCCGGATGGACAGGATCGTCACACCTTCCGCTGCGAACAGCACCAGCAGCGTGGCGCCGGTCATCGCGGTAAGCCGCTCGTTGCCCTCGGCGCGGCCCGTGACGTCGGCCGGATTGCGGTCGCGAGCCCTGGTGACCGGGATCAACGCTGACTCGCGCCGGTTGAGCACACGCCCTGGGCAGGTGATGACCGGGCAGCTGGTTCGCGTCCGCCCCCTCGAGGTCCGACAGCCGCGGCAGCGGCGCAGCCCCCGACGCTGCCGGTGCGTGCAACGCTGTTGTCGCGCCGGCGTGTGGTGCTCCGCCCCGGCTGCAGCATGCCTGCACGCTCCTTTCCTCGTTATAAACGATTCCGTGGCCACGCCTGATCCCCTTAGCCTGCCTGGCGAGATTCTCGGGATCGGTTCAGGAAGCGTTCACAAGCGGTAAAGATGCCAGTTACGTTCCAACATGGCCGACCCCGTGGCAGCGGCACCGGTGCTGATGCTTACCGCCGCCCGCGAGAGACTCGGTGCGTGGTCCACAGCCTGGATGTTCGGGCCAGGGGCCACCTGCCCGGGTTTGCTGACCAGATGCATCAGCCAGTGCACGGCATTCGGCTGCGCCGCTCGCGCGGTGCCAGGCTTGGGCCACGATTGCCGCCACGTAGAATGTCGTGTTGGGCTGCCCGCGGGTCGCGGGCCGCGATGCCACGGGGGATCTGTTCGTACCGCAGCTGGCGTGCTCTGCGCACCCGCACGCAGTGCTCCACTTCGCAGAGAGGATGCTGATGAGCGCATCGGCCGCTCGACTGGAACAGGTGGTGGACAACGCCCGCTACCCCCTGCGGGATCCGTCCGGCACCGGCTGGCGGGAAGTCGTCTCTCGTGTCCGGCAGGACCTGCGTACCGTCGGCTGCAGTGTGCTGCCCGACTTCGTGCGGCCCGCCCTGCGCGAGGTGTTGCAGCGTGAGTGCGAGGAGATCGCACCTCGGGCGTACTACGACGTCGAGACGGTCAACGCGTACAACACGGACGCGGACCCGTCTTTGCCGGACGGTCATCCGGCCCGTATGACGATTGAGCGCGGCAACGCGTTCGTTGCGCGCGACTGCATCCCCGCCGAGTTCATCATCCACCGGCTCTACACCAGTCCCCTGTTCAAGCACTTCGTCGCCAGCTGCTTCGCGCTGGCCCGGGTCCACGAGCTGGCAGACCCCTTATCCGGGCTGTGCCTCAACGTCATCGCTCCGGGACGGGCGCATCCGTGGCACTTCGACACGAACGAGTTCACGGTGAGCATGGTCACCCAGGAGCCGCAGGCGGGTGGCGTGTTCGAATACTGCCCGAACATCAGGTCGGCGCGAGCGGAGAACTTCGACGATGTCCGCGCCGTGCTGGCCGGACGCGGTGAGCACTTGATTCGTCGCCTCGCGTTGCGTCCGGGCTATCTCCAGCTGTTCACGGGCCGCTACTCCTTGCACCGCGTGACCCCCGTGGACGGGACGGCGCGTCACTCGGCGATATTCGCCTATAGCCAGCGTCCTGGTGTGATCGGCACCGTCGCGCGGACGCGGCAGCTCTTCGGCCGCGTCTCCGCCGCGCACCTGGCCGCCGAGGGCCGCGCGGTGCGGGTCGACGAGCTGATGGACTAGGGCGCCGCCCTACCTTTTCCCCGTTCCGGACACCGAGATCAAGGATGACCCGTGCGCAGCAGCCAGGAACTGTCTCCCCGCACCTTCGGCAGTGAGGATCGTCTGCCACGCGTGCCGCTGCCCACCTTGGAGGAGAGCTGCGACAGGTTCCTCGAGTGGTGCGAGCCACTGTTGACCGCCGACGAACGGGCGGCGACCGAGACCGCTGTGGCGTCATTCCTGCGCCCCGACGGTCCCGCTCGACAGCTCCACGCTGCGCTCGAGCAGTATGACGCCGCCGACGGCGTGCACAGCTGGCTCGACACGTTCTGGCCGTACCGGTACCTCGGCCGCCGCGACCGCATCGCGCTCAACGCGAACTTCTTCTTCCTCTTCGAAGCCTCCGAGCAGGGACAAGTGGAGCGGGCGGCGGGGCTCGTCGCCGTGGCCGTCGGCTACAAGCTCCTGATCGACGAGCAGCTCATCCAGCCGGCCATCCAGCGAGGAGAGCCCCTGTCTATGGAGCAGAACAAGTACGTATTCTCGGCCACCCGGATCCCGGGACTAGTGCAAGACAGCGTCCGCACGCCCTACAGCGAGGACTGGCCGGGCCCGTCCCGGGAGCGCCACATCGTGATCTTCGTCCGCGGCAACATGTTCCGCCTGGACGTGATCGGCCCGAATGGCCGTCCGCACGCCCTGGACGAGATCGCGGCCGGGCTGCGTGCCGTCATGGAGGCCGGTGCGGCCCCGGCCGCGCCGGGCACGGCGGTCGGGCACCTCACCACGAAGGCGCGGGCGGAGTGGGCGGCGAGTCGGCAGGCGCTGCTCGACTGTGATCCCGGCAACGCGGGCAAGCTCGACGTGGTGGAGACCGCGCTGTTCTGCCTGTGCCTCGACGACGCAACCCCCGCGGGCCCCCGGGAGGCTTCCGATCTGCTGCTGCACGGCGACAGCGGCAACCGGTGGTTCGACAAGGCCCTGTCGCTGATCGTCTTCGGGGACGGGACGGCGGGCCTCAACGGCGAGCACTGCAAGCTGGACGGCACCACCATCGTGAGCTTCATCGACGCGGCCCTGGGCTCCTCGGCGGAGGACCACTCGCGCCGGTCGGGGGCCGAGTCGCAGGGGACCCCGACCTGCGCCCCCCTCGATTTCGTGCTCGACGCCGACCTGCGGGCCGATGTGCGGGCTGCCGCCGCCGCGTTCGCCGCGTACGCGGCCGACACCGCGTCCTGCACCCTGTCGATCGAGGGCTTCGACAGCGAACGGGCTAAGCAGCTGCGGATGTCGCCGGACGCGTTCGCGCAGATGGCCTTCCAGCTCGCCCACCAGCGCGCCAAGGGCCATGTGGGGGCTACATACGAGTCGATCTCTACCCGGCACTACCGGCACGGGCGCACGGAGGCGATGCGCGTCGTCACGCCTGAGGTGGTGCGGTTCGTGACCGCGATGGACGACGCGCAAGCGGACGAGCCGACCCGCAGGGCGGCGTTCCGGGCCGCCGCCGAGAAACACGTGGAACGCGCGCGGGAATGCCAGATGGGGCACGCGCCCGAGCAGCACCTGTGGGAGCTGCAGCTGATCCAGAAGCGCTGTGGCGCGGAACTCGGCGTGACCGAGCCGCTGGCCCTGTACGACACGCCGGGCTGGCTGAAGATGCGGGACGACTACCTGAGCACCAGCGCCGTACCGTCCACCCACGTCAAGTATTTCGGTTTCGGGTCGACCAGCCGGAATTGTATCGGCGTCGGCTACGCGTTGCTCCCCGACCGCTTCGACCTGTACCTGAGCACGCCGCGAGCGGTGAGCGAGCAGATGGCCATATTCGCCGCGAATCTCCCGGAGGCGGTCCGCGAACTGGAGGATCTGCTCGCCGCCGAAGACATTGGATGATCGAAGCTCAGCGGCTCGAAGGGGTGCCGATGCTCGATGACGGGGCGTTAACCGGTGATCGCAAGGCGGACTTCACCCGGATCTACACCCAGCCCGATCCGAGGGCGTACTTCCGCACCCTAAATGACCTGGAGTACCAGGTCCCACAGCAGGCGCTACCCATCTTCGAGGCCGTGCTCGCCGCCGCGGTGCGGGAGGGGCGCCCTCGGACGGTCCTCGACGTCTGCTGCTCGTATGGGATCAACGCCGCGTTGTTGCGCTGCGAGGTCGATCTGGGCGAGATCGGCGCCCGCTGCGCCGACCTCGAACTGGCCTCGCTCCGACCCGACGAGCTGATCAAGGCCGACGCTGAGTTCTACGCCCAGCGGCTGCGCCGCCCCGACCTCGCGGTGATCGGCCTGGACGTGTCGGCGCCCGCGATCGACTACGCCGTCCGAGCGGGCCTGCTGGCCCGGGGCTGGGCCGAGGACCTGGAGACGGCCGACCCGTCCCCGGCGCTGGCCGCCGGCGTCCGTGACGTCGGCATGATCATCTGTACCGGAGGCGTGGGGTATGTCGGGCGCCGGACCTTCGACCGGCTCCTGCGCGTCATCGGAGGTCCGCACGCCCTCTGGCTGGCGATCTTCGTGTTGCGCGTCTTCGCTTACGACGAGATCGCCGACACGTTCGCCCGGTACGGCCTGGTCACCGAGCGGATGCCGGGACTGACGTTCCGGCAGCGGCGCTTCGCCGACCCCGAAGAGTTCGAGGCGGCGAACCACGACGTCGTCCTGCGCGGCCTGGACCCGACCGGGAAGGAGGCGGAGGGCTGGTACCACGCCGACTGTTTCCTCACCCGCCCGGCAGCCGCGGCTGCGGAGACACCGGTTGCCGAACTATTTGCCGGAGTTCTGCCCGAAGGCGGTCGATGAGCGGCTCGCGTATCGTCGACCGCAGTGGCGACAAATGACCTCCCTGCCGATCCGGCACTTGGCCCGGCGGGGTCACGACACGGAGGGGCGGCGTTCGCTACGGGCTCGGCGGAAGGCTTCGGCGCGGCCGGCTGGGCAGCGGCTTTACCGTTCACCGCTCGGCATCGATGGCTGTCGGCGCTTAAGGTTGCCCGGTGGGGGAGGGCGCAGCGGCTCGGCCGATGGTGGGCCGTGACCGCGAGCTGGCTCGGGTAACGACGCTCCTGGCTGACGCCTTGCCGGGTCGCCGGCGCCTGGTGCTGTGCACGGGTGAGGCGGGGATCGGGAAGACCCGCCTGGCGGAAGAGATCGCCGTATCAGCTGCCGCCGGGGGCGTGGCTATGGCGTGGGCTTGCGCGACCGACCGCGACAGCTCGCCGCCGTATGGCCTGTGGCGGCTGGTACTGTCCGAGCCCGCCGTCCGGGCAGGTGCTGACAGCACATCCAGTCTCGACTCGTGGTCGCACGTGTTGGGCGACGCCGAGCGCCCTACGCTTCCTGATGGCGTCGATTCCGGCAGCGCCCAGCGGTTCGCGCTGTTTCGCCGAGATTCGCCGGCGGTTGAGGCAGGCGGCCGAGTCGCGACCTGCCGGGGCTTGGCGGGGCCTGGCGACACGAGCGGCGGAATCCCGGATCTTTCGGACGATCCGGCCGCGGTGCGACGCCGACAAGCTGTACATCCGCTGAGCCCTGGAACTCGAAAGCGCCCGGTCCCGTCACCGAGCAGCGAGGATCCCCGGTCGTCAGCGCCTGCGACGGCTGCGGAGCGGACGCCGCTGCTAACGAGCTGGCACGACTAGCTCGCGGCCACGGTAGAACGCTTCCTGCTCATCCAGGACGTGGGGAGCCATCGCCTCACGTCGGAGCGCCTCCGATTCGGAGGCCCGCCACGCTTCGCACGACTCCTTTGAGGTCCAGAATGACACCCCGATGCTTTGCTGCTCGTCTTCGGACCAGTACGCGTAAGCGCGCAGCATGCCCTCCGGATGCGTGTCCGGCCTCCATGCCCTCTCGAATTCAGTCAGCGTGCCCGGCTTGATCCGGCGTGTCGTCATCCACACGAAGTGCTCGTCCATCATGGCCTCCTCCGGGACCGGCGGTGGTCGCCACGGGCATCGCCGCCGGCGACCCCGCTTCTGCGATTATTCCTTGTCCTGGCGGAACTCCGACAGCTGGCGGCCCCGGCCGCCACGTTTGGGCACGTGTTCGATACCGCGACGGCTAGCGGCCCGGCAGCGCGCTCACGGCGGCGGAATGGTATGAGCAGCGGCCAGTCAAGGCAGGCTGATGCAATGGCGTCAAGAATACGACGTGCTAGCCCCCATCAGGTCGCAAGGTAAAGGCGCTGGCGTGCCTGGCGTAGTTATTGGGGCGGCCCGGCCGTGCGGGACAGGCCGGGCCGTCGAAGGGACCGGCCATCAACGGCCTGCCAGAGTCATCGCGGCGATCAACCGGTATTCGGCGACTGTGGGTGGTCTCTGGAGCCGTAGGCTTTGCCTGGCCGTCGAGGGGGCGGACATGGGTGAGCCAGCCATCGCGGTGCGCGGACCGCGCAAGAGTTTGGTGCGCAGGGGGCGGTGGCCGGGATCGATCTGGAGATCGCGGCGAGTTCCCTTCGCCGGGCTTGTCGGGCCGAACGGGGCGGGGAGCTGACTCTCGGCGCGCTGACCCTGCTCAGCGTCACGCAGACCCCGATGGGCGAGGCGGATGTCATCGTCGCCCGGGCCTTTCGCCGATCTGGCCACTCTCAGCATCGTGCAGCGGCGTGCCACGGCCTAAGCCCAGCGCCTGCACGAGCAGCTGTCTGGTGCCCTGACCAGCCGGGTGGTAATTGAGCAGGCCAAGGGCGTGATCTCGGAGCGCGCTGGCGTCGATCTGGGCGAGGCCTTCGCCGGTTGCGGCGCTACGCCCGCAACCGCAACCTCCGCCAACCGGGCGATCCCCGAGGCCAACGAGGCCGAGCGGCGCCGTCAGGTCGGCGCGTACGCCGATCAGGTGCATCGCAACCGCGCCGCGCTGGCCTGAGCGCGCTCGGGTCCCGGCAGGTCAGCGCCGGAGCGCGCGGACGCGATGGCGCCACCCGAGCGCAGCCGTTCGGAAACAATCTGCTAAACGGCTGCCGCAGCTGCGCCACTGCTCGTCGGTGCCGCATGCGCGGACCGGGCCGCCGAGGTGGCCCTCGCGTGGCGCCACAAGCAGCTCCGGTACATGTTCCGGGTCACGGCCATGGGCCAGGTCCCCTCGTTAGCAGACCTCACTAGGTGGAGCCCGGCCGGGGCGCTGGCCGAGTCGGGGTTCTGCGACGCGCTCGCGGCGATCGGCCTGCTGCGGCACGAACCCGACCCGCCGGGGACCCGCCGCATTCGACATGGTCGACTTCGGGCTGGATTTGTCAGATCTTTGCGAAGCGGCGCTCCGGCGTAAGTCAACCTCGCCCTGAGGTGGTGCGTCCAACTATTCGTGCAGCTCATAGGGGAGGGGATACGCGCCCGGGTAACCGGCGTGGTCGCACACCGTGCGCCGATGAGATCGCCTTCGCGCGACAAGGCGCTCCCAGCCGTCGCGCTTATGGTCGTTGCCTGACACGCCTCTTCCCCTGACCGCGAGAGGAGAAGAATGCTTCAGTCGAGATTCGCCAACCGTGCCCTGGGACTTGCCCGGGTGGATTTCGCTCCTGCCCATCGCCAGCCGCCGGTGACCCGGGTTGTTTTGGCGACGGCGTTGTCGGTCGGCGGATCGCTCCTTGCAGACGCTCTGCTCGTGGTTATCGGCACGGCAGTCTT